>Ga0335072_10015664_pt1 | contig 10755 bp, 11 predicted proteins | sample Lox_Sample_21_FD_206725 | JGI IMG/M metagenome (GOLD analysis project Ga0335072, IMG submission 206725) | Soil microbial communities from Loxahatchee National Wildlife Refuge, Florida, United States - Lox_Sample_2.1 | ecosystem: Environmental > Terrestrial > Soil > Wetlands | place: USA... | reverse complement strand
ACAATACTCTCTATGTGGCAAAAGGCAGCGGCGGCAACGGCATCAACACTGTCTATCAACTCGGCACGGCAGGCACTTTGCCCACCACGGCCAACGCGCCTTCCGGCGGCACGGTCAACGAGCCGTACACTATTCTTCCCGGATTTCCCAGCACCACAGCCAGCACAGCCAGTTCGGGCGGCGATTATCCCTTCGGCATCTGGTTCGCGAACTCCACCACGCTTTACGTGTGCGATGAAGGCGACTTGGTCTACACGCCGAATCAAACGATTAACGGAAAAGTGAACGTTGCCGACGCCGGAACGCTTGCCACAGCCGGCCTGCAAAAATGGGTGCTCACCACTCCTGCTGGCGGCAGCCCAACCTGGGTGCGCGAGTACGTCATCCAGAATGGACTCAATATCGGCGTGCCATATAACGTTTGGGGCTACCCGTCGTCCATCGCGCCCGCGACCGGCGGCTGCCGCAACATCACCGGCACGGTCAACTGGGATGGCACTGCTACAATCTACGCCATCACTTCAACCATCAGTCAGAACGGCGACAACGGCGCTGATCCCAACAAGGTGGTTGTGGTAACCGATCGCATCAGTGACACCCAGTTGTCGACCGATTGGTTCCTTGACACGTTCTTTACCGTTCGCGATGCCCATGCGGGCGAAGCCTATCGCGGAGTCGCTTTCGCACCGGACGACTTCGACTACAGGTTCTAACCACAATCCGAGTCATAAGAACAAAGGGCTCTCCGCGAGATCACCGCGGGGAGCCTGTTCCTTTTCGCTGCCTGAAACCTTGATCGGCCACGGGCCACCGCTTTCCGTCTACTCCGCTACCGGCACTTCGCTTCGCACTGTGAAATGAACAACCACGGATGCGTGGCCCGCAGGACAGCCCAGCAGCAGGTTTCTGCCTGCTCCTTTAAAGGAATACGAAACATGCGCGATTCCGCTCGGATCGATTTTCTTCACAAACGGAGCAGCTTCAACGCGGATTTTGTCCTGATCGGCGAACTCCGCCGTGGCCGATAACAGCTGTTCGTGCTCGGCAGGATCGAGCGCAATGGGCACCTGCAGATCGTCGGCCTGGTTGGTGCGATTGCAATCGACGTTGAGAGTTGGAGACTTGTTGTCGCGAACGCTGTCGACAACATTGATGACGGGGTTGTTGTGATAAACGCGGGAGAAAAACGTGTATGCGTCAGCCGAGCGGCCCGCGGGACGAACAATGTCAATGTGATTGGCGGCGATTTTCTGCGGCGGCGTATCGGTGTCGCATCCATAAGTGGCGCTGTAGTAATTCACCACGCGCATGTGAGCGCCCAGGTATCTGCCAATGCCCGCGCCAGCCGCGGTATCGAGCGTTTCAAAAGCGCAGTAGCGATGAATCGCAGCAACCGATGGCGCGCTTCTCCATTGCTGTTCCAAGTCGATGAGAAAGTTGTTGTCGTTGCTCGAGCTGAGGTCCGTCAGCAGGGGATCGCTGTCGTAGATCTTGGCGACGTTGGCCACAAACGATCCCTCGTGCGGCGTCGAGTACGACACGATGAAGCGTACTCGCGCTGCGTCGGCGGGGTGGCGCAAAAGCATCTCCTCGGTGACAATGCCGCCCAGGCTGTGGGCAATGAAGACGACCTCGCGGTGTTCCCACACGTGCTGCTGCTTGAGCTTCTGCCACACAAGATCTGCCAGCTGCGCGCTCGAAAGCTTGCCGCGACTCGATGGAGTCGGGTACTCGACCACAACAACATCTGACATTTTGAAGTGCGGATCGGTCTGAATAAGTTGCGGCCAATAGGCGCCGTTTGCGGCGAGCCACGTGTTGCGGTCGCCATGGATGCCGTGGACGAATACGATCACCCGTGGCTTGAGGTCTTCGGCCTTGACCGTCAAACAGGCTGGGCCGGAAACAACGAAACTTAGAATTAACGCCGTAACAACGGCGAAAGCCCTGCGCACGACTTGCCTTTCTCCGAATAAAAAGACGTTGAGAATTAGACGTTGCTGAATCAATTTTAACGCGTTTGCTTTTGCGACAGATGAGAGCGGGCCCGTATTATGAAAAGCCGTGTGTCGCCGACGCGCGCGAATTTCGCGCTTCATCTTCACTCCATTTACACTGAAATAGCATGATTCCAACGCTGACCTGGACGCCCGAAGGCGTCCGCTTTATCGACCAGACGAAGCTTCCGCTCGAGGAGAGCTACGTTCTCGCTACAACTTACGAACAGGTGGCTGAAATTATCGTCACCATGGTGGTGCGCGGCGCGCCGGCCATCGGCGTCTCGGCCGCCTATGGCGTGGCGCTAGGAGTGCTCCGCACCTCTTGCTCTTCGATTGAGGAATTTGCTCCCGAATTCGACAAGATCTGCGCGCGTCTCGCCGGCACTCGGCCCACGGCGGTGAATCTCTTCTGGGCCATCGACCGGATGAAGAGACTCTTTGCTGAGCTGCTGGCTGCCGGCGCCAGTATGGCCGAGGTCAAAAAGATAATCCTTGCCGAAGCCAACGCGATGTACGACGAAGACATCGCGGCCTGCAAAGCGATGGGCGCGCATGGCGCGGCGCTGCTGCCCGACGAAGGCGGAGTGCTTACGCACTGCAATGCCGGCGCATTGGCCACGTGCGGATACGGCACAGCCCTGGGCGTGATTCGCGCGGCAGTGGAGCGCGGCAAGAGCATTCACGTCTACGCCGACGAGACCCGGCCGTTTTTGCAAGGCGCGCGACTTACAGCATGGGAGTTAATGGCCGACGGCATTCCGACAACGGTGATCTGCGACAACATGGCGGCGAGCCTGATGCGCGCCGGCAAAATCAAAGCCGTAGTGGTGGGCGCCGACCGCATCGCTGCCAACGGTGACACGGCCAACAAGATCGGCACGTACAGCGTTGCCATCCTCGCCAAAGAACACGGCATTCCGTTTTACGTGGCAGCGCCGTGGTCCACCATCGACCTGGCGACGGCGACGGGCGAGGCGATTCCGATCGAAGAGCGGCCGCACATTGAAGTGACGCACCACGCAGGCAAGCAGCTTACGCCAAACGGCGTTGGTATCTGTAACCCGGCATTCGACGTTACGCCTGCAAAGTACATTGCAGCCATCATCACCGAGCGTGGCGTGCTGAAGGCGCCATATACAGAATCGCTGCGCGAGATGGAACTGGTGGCGAGCTAGGGCCACCGTTCTACAGTTGTATCTGTGGTATTTCCCGGCCTGACCATCCTTCGCCTGCGCCAGCGCTCGCTGGCGCGCGGCATTTTGCTCTCAGTGGGCGCGTTCTTTGGCAGCTTGCGCATGGCCGGCTTCCCGCACATCGACGAGTTGCGAGCTTCGCGCTGGCAGATCGTGGCGCTGCTCGCAGCCGCATGGGGAATGGGTGAAACCGCGCGCTGCCTGCGCCGCAAATGGAGTCTCTACCACGCGGGCGTGCTCATCATGCTCTACACCGACCTCATGATTCTGGCTGCAATCGTGGCACTCATGTCGCTCACTTGAGATGGATCGCCTTTCTCTCAGCGATAACTCAGATGCCTTCCCTGGCCCTTCGCGTGTAGCATGGGCAGGAGTCGCGACGGGCAAACATTTGTCCCCGCGCAACAAATAGAACTCGGACCCCATGCGGACGCGGGAGTCCCCGCCCATCGAAGTACTGATTGAGGTTGCCTAGAGCATTAAACTGCAACGTGTACGGGAGGAAGAAATGCTGAAGGGATTTCGCGATTTCATTCTGCGCGGCAATGTCGTCGATCTGGCGGTTGCCGTTATCATCGGTGCGGCGTTTGGAGCCATCACCTCAACCCTGACCGCCGACATCATTACCCCAATGATTTCGGCGCTGGTTGGCGCGCCCGATTTTTCGTCACTCGTGGTTCACATACCGGTGTTGCACCACGTTGCCCCGCCCAATCCGCTGCCGGCCAACTATATTCCTCCGGGCGAGATTCGCATCGGCAAAATGCTCAATGCGCTCATCAACTTCCTGCTGGTGGCTGCGGCCATCTATTTCTCGATCGTGCTGCCCATGAAGTACATGATGGAGAGGCTGAATAAGCCCGCGCCGCTGGCGGAGCCAACCACCAAGTCATGCCCCGAGTGCCTGAGCGACATTCCGTTGGCCGCGCGGCGCTGCGCTCATTGCGCTCAGCCTGTAGTTTAGGTAGCCGCACAGCGCCAAACCACCTCGGCCGGTCTGAATTGGAAATTCAGGCCGGCCGGCTGTCGTTTTCGTTGGAGTTTGTGCTTCGATCGGTTTTGCGCGGCAACGACTTCGGAGCCGTGATCAGTTTTACCAGTCCTCCAAGTGTCAGCTCCTCAAAGAGCAGGGCAGAGGCGAGAGTCAGCATTACCGCTCCCACTTCTTCAGTCAGGACCTCAAACATGGCGATCGCCACTTTCCTAAAGAATTCCGGCCACCACAAGGCTCGAAACCACCGTCCCTGTGCGTACGAGAGTTGAGGTTGCAACTTGAGGCACCGTCGCCGTGTTGGCCGTCGCAATTGCCGGGCTGGCCGTTGCAATCGCCGGGTTTGCTAAAGCGAGTGACGGAGTTGCTGCCGGCGCCGGGCTATTCGCCCTGGCCGCTAACATCGTGGGCTCTGCAGCAGGAGCAACTTGTGGCGCGTCAAACAGCTTCGCCGTTTCGTCGTTGCGCTGGCCCACGATTTCAACCTGGTCGCCAACGTCAACACGCGAGTAAAGGTCTTCGATATCGGCCTTGCCCATCCTTATGCAGCCGTGCGAAGCAGCCTTGCCAATTGAGTTGGGCTCGTTTGTGCCGTGGATTCCGTATCCAGCCTTGCTCAAACCCATCCAGCGGTCGCCCACGGGATTGTGCGGTCCGGGAGCAACGACGCGGCCGTCGTGACGGTAGGTGGGATTCATTACGCGGCGCTCAATGGTGAACTCGCCCACCGGGCTGGGCGTTGAAGGCTTGCCAACCGCGACGGAATAGGTCTTCACTACCTGGCCGTTTTCAACCAGCGCGAGCTTGCGGTCTTCAAGGCTCACCACGATTTGCCGCGTGGTCGAGGCCGGCGTCGCAGAGCTTGTCGCCGCTGCTGTCTGGGCCGAAGCCGGGACCATTTTGTTTGCCGTCTGCACGTTCGCCGTTGCCGCCTGCGCTGCCAACCCCGCCGCCATCATCACTGCCGCCAACCCTGAGTTCAAGCCCTTCATCGCATCCCCCTCGTTTGCTCTGAACCGCACACGCAAAGAAGAAAAGCAACGTTGAGGCCAATCGGATAGCACTCATTCTAAAAGTGTTAGCGAAACATCTTGGAATGGATTTGTGTCATGGTGTGCACAAGTGTGGTTGCGGTGACACAGTGATCGGTTTGGAGCGCCGGCTTCCAGGCCGGTTGTCGTACGGGCCTCCAGGCCCGCACTAGTCAGGTCGCGACCTCAGCGGCCTACTACACCCGCTCGATCGCTATGGCCGTCGCTTCGCCGCCGCCGATGCACAGCGAAGCGATGCCGCGCCTCAGCCCATACTTCTCAAGCGCAGCCATCAGCGTAACGATAATGCGCGCCCCCGATGCGCCAATGGGGTGGCCCAGGGCGCACGCGCCGCCGTGCACGTTCACCTTTTCGTGTGGCAAGCCGAGGTCGCGCATGGCCGCCATCACCACTACGGCAAAGGCCTCGTTGATTTCGAACAGGTCCACGTCGTCAAGCGACCAGCTTGTGCGCTCCAGCAGCTTATGAATGCTGCCGATGGGAGCCGTGGTAAACAGGCTCGGCTCCTGCGAGTGCGTGGCGTGACCGACGATTACCGCTTTTGGCGCGATGCCGCGCCGCTCGGCCTCTGAACGCCGCATCAGCACCAGCGCCGCCGCACCGTCAGAGATTGAGCTGGCGTTGCCTGCCGTCACCGTGCCGTTGTCGTCAAAGGCCGGCTTCAGCAAGGGAATCTTTTCGGGCTTCGCCTTCAGTGGCTGCTCGTCCTGGTTCACCACGCGTTCGCCGCCCGGTTGCTTCACCGTGACCGGCACAATTTCGCCGGCGAACGATCCATCGCTCTCCGCCTTCTGCGCGCGCCTGAGCGACTCGAGCGCGTAGGCATCCTGCTCGGCTCGCGTGAATCCGTAATCGCCCGCGCATTTCTCAGCGAATGTACCCATCAGGCGGCCCTTGTCGTACGCATCTTCAAGGCCGTCGAGAAACATGTGGTCGAGCGCGCGTTGATGGCCGAGCCGATGGCCAGATCGCGCGCGGTCGAGCAGGTATGGCGCGTTGGTCATGCTCTCCATGCCGCCGGAGACGGCCACGCGTGCACTGCCCGCGACCAGCAGATCGTGCGCCAGCATTGTGGCTTTCATCCCCGAGCCGCAGACTTTGTTTACCGTTGTTGCGCCGGTTGAGAGCTTGAGTCCCGCGCCGAGCGCAGCCTGGCGAGCCGGCGCCTGGCCAAGGCCAGCGGGCAAAACGCAGCCAAAAAGCACCTCGTCGATTGCGTCGGCATCGAGCCCCGCGCGCTCCACGGCTGCTCGAATCGCGATTGCACCTAACTGGGTCGCAGCCACGTCTTTGAAGTCGCCCTGAAAACCTCCGATGGGCGTGCGCGCCGCTCCGCAAATTACTACGGGATCTTGGGGAATCATCAATTACTCCTGTCAATTTGGGGATGCGGGTCCGGTCTATTCGGATTCAGAGCTCCGCTGCATGCCATGCCTACTTGGGCGCCATCCGCAGCGCGCCGTCGAGCCGGATGGTTTCGCCGTTCAGCATGGTGTTCTCGCAAATGTGCCTCACCAGCGCGGCGTACTCATGGGGCCTGCCCAGTCGTGGCGGGAACGGCACGCTTTTGCCCAGAGACTCCTGCACCTCGGTGGAGAAGCCGGCCATCATCGGCGTCTCAAATATTCCCGGTGCAATGGTCACTACGCGGATGCCCACTCGCGCCAGCTCTCGCGCGATCGGCAGCGTGAGGCCGACCACGCCGCCTTTAGATGCCGCATATGCCGCCTGGCCGATCTGTCCTTCGAAGGCCGCGACCGAAGCCGTGTTCACAATCACGCCTCGCTCGCCGTCGTTTCCGGCAGCTTCACGCGCAATTGCTTCCGCAGCCAGGCGAATCATGTTGAAAGTGCCCACCAGGTTGATGTTCACCGCGCGCGCAAACGATTCGAGGCGGTGCGGGCCTTCGCGTCCAAGCACTTTCTCGCCAGGAGCAACGCCCGCGCAGTTCACAAGCGCGTGCAAGTGGCCGAACTCGGCCAGCGCCAGCGCCACGGCCGCTTTGCCGTCGGCTTCGCTCGTGACGTCGGTCGCGGCAAAGCGGGCTGCATCGCCCAATTCGCCCGCCAGCGCTTGTCCGGCCTCGAGATTCAGGTCGGCAATCACCACGCGGCCGCCTTCGCCCGCTACCATGCGCGCTACGGCCGCGCCCAGGCCTGAAGCCGCGCCGGTTACCAGAAAAACATGATCCTTTATCTGCATGAGAAATCGCGAAATGCCATCTGTGATAATACTCCACGTGGTACGGCGCGTTCACGGAGGCGCCTGAACGTGAAATCCGACATAAACACCGGTCCGCTGACCGAATTAAGTGAAGACGAAAATCTGTTTCTGGCCACGGTTCGCAAGTTTGCGCAGGAGCAGATTGCCCCGCTCACGCGCCGCATGGACGAAGACCAGCACATGGACGCCGGCGTGATTCGCAGCCTCTTCGAACTGGGCCTGATGGGCATCTCTATTCCCGAGGAATATGGCGGCAGTGCGGGAAGCTTCTTCGATTCGGTGCTTGCCGTCGAGGCAATCTCGGCAGTCGATCCCGCGGTGGGAGTGCTGGTTGACGTGCAGAACACGCTGGCCGTGACGGCGTTGATGCGCTGGGCCACCGACGAGCAAAAGAAAAAGTATCTCTCGCGGCTCGCTACCGATACTGTCGGCGCGTACGCGTTGAGCGAGGCAGCATCAGGCTCCGATGCATTTGCCTTGCAGACCCGCGCCGAGCTGCGCGGCGATACGTTCGTGCTGAATGGTCGCAAAATTTTTATTACTAACGGCAGCGAAGCCGGCGTCTTCATCGTCTTTGCCACCATCGATGCGGCCGCCGGCTACAAGGGCGTCACGGCCTTCATCCTTGAAAAGGGCGCGCGCGGATTCACGGTCGGCCACAAGGAGGACAAACTCGGCATTCGCGCCTCCAGCACATGCGAGCTCATCTTCGACGACTGCGCTGTGCCTGCCGCGCAACTGCTCGGCGCTCCGGGGCAGGGATACAAGATCGCAATGGAAACGCTGAACGAAGGCCGCATCGGTATCGGCGCGCAGATGCTTGGGCTTGCCGAGGGTGCGTGGGGCTACGCGGCAAAATACGCAAAAGAGCGCAAGCAATTCGGCAGGCCTATCGCGGATTTCCAGGCGGTGCAGTTTCAACTTGCCGAGATGGCGACCGATATTGAGGCGGCGCGCCTGATGGTTTACAACGCGGCGCGGCTGCGCGATGCGGGCAGGGAGTTCCGCAAAGAAGCGGCGATGTGCAAATACTTTGCCTCGCACACCGCCGAGCGTGTAGCGAGCCTGGCGGTTGAGGTGTTCGGGGGCTCCGGCTTTGTGCGCGATTACCCCGTTGAAAAGCTCTACCGCGACGCGAAAATCGGCAAAATCTACGAGGGAACTTCGTTTATGCAGCTCGCGACGATCGCGAAACTGACGCTGGGATAAAGCTCGCGAGTGTTTTGAAACATGGGATGATTCGCAAACCGGGGGCCAGCGAATGCCGAATCCAGAGAGCTTCGTATACAGGTTGATGCATCGACGCGGTTGTACATTTGGTCAGCGGTTCGTCAGGCTGCTAATCATAGAAGGACCCTTACTTGTCACATTGGAAGTGCTTGGCGCAGGCGTATTGAAGGAGCCGACTCTTCTGCCCTGGTTCCTCGTGTTCACAATTCCCGGGGCCCTCTTGTTCGTCTTAATCGGAGCAGCTATTGAACACGGGCTTTCCAAAATGAACAAGTGACCAGTTCGCGACAGCGAACGCAGTCCAGGGCAGACAGCATAACGGAAATTGCAGCCCCGGAGGGGGCATGAATTGGCAGGCATGGGCTTCAGCCCATGCTCGATTCACCACGCTGCCCAATTATGAAAAAATCAATCCATGGGCGCGCGCCACTCCGGCAAACTCGGCATCTACGTCTCGATTCCGTTTTGCCGGTCGAAGTGCACCTACTGCAACTTCGCATCGGGCGTCTACCCGGCTAGCGAGCACACGCGCTACGTTGACCGGCTGACTGATGACCTGCGCAACGCGCCAGCATGGGCGTGTACAACTGGCGTCGAACTTCCTCGCAATGTCGATTCTGTATATCTCGGCGGCGGAACTCCAAGCCTGCTCGCCCCCGAGCTGATTGCCAAACTCTTCGCGGCCATGCGTGCTGAGTTCACACTCGATCCCGATTGCGAAATCACGATGGAGTGCGCGCCGGGACAGTTGCCCACTGCCACGATTGAAGCCATGGCTGAGGCCGGTGTGAATCGCGTGAGCCTCGGCGTGCAGTCGTTTATCGATCGCGAGGCGCAGGTGAGCGGCAGGCTGCACAACCGCGCCATTGTTGAAGACGATATTGCGCGGCTGCGCAGAGCGGGCATCGCCCACATCAACGTAGACCTGATCGCCGGCCTTGCCGGGCAGACACATGCGTCGTGGGAGCAGTCGCTCGATGCGCTCATCGCCGCGGCCACTCCGCACGCCAGCGTGTACATGCTCGAGGTTGACGAGGACTCGCGCCTGGGCCGGGAAATGCTCGCCGGCGGCGCGCGTTATTACGCCGAGCTGGTGCCGAGCGACGAAGCGATTGCGTCGATGTACGAGCGCGCCATCGAGCGGCTGGCCGCCGCCGGGCTCGAGCAGTACGAGATATCGAACTTCAGCCGTCCCGGCTTCGAGTCACGCCACAATCTTCGCTACTGGCGGCGGCGTCCGTACCTGGGTGTTGGGCTCGATGCATCTTCGGCTCTGCGCGAGGCGAGTCGGCAAGTCCGCGAGTCCGCGAGTCGGCGAGGCAGCAGGGTCTCCCAGGTCTCAAAATCGAGACCTGGGGCACCCAACGACACTGCGAGGACCGTGTTGCGCTCAAAGACCACCGACGATTTGAGGGAGTATCTAGCTGGGCCTCGAATTGTAGAGACTGCGTGGCTCGATCGCATTCAGCAGCACGAAGAGGCGTGGTTTCTCGGCTTACGGCTCAACGAGGGTGTCGATGTAAGTGAGATGGAGCGCGAATTTGGGACCGAGCTGGTGGAACCTGCGATGGAGACTACGCGACAACTCGCAAATGACGGCATGCTCGAGTTCGGCGGCCATCGCGCGCGGCTCACTCCGCGCGGAAGGCTGTTGTCGAACGAAGTGTTTCAGGAGTTTATTGGCGGGGCGGCGTCGCTTTCGCGACGTTAGCAGGTTGGCGTGCGCTGGCGCATACGTTGGCGGGACCGGTGGCAAATTTGCTGCAGTGCTTTCCCAACCTTTTCCCACAAAACGCGAAAGGATGGGGTACGGGCGCCGGCCAAGGCTATGAGAATTGCGTCCTGGCTTTGCTGTACGGGCGTCGACGCCCGTACGACAACCGCGCTGGAGCGCGGCGCTCCTGGCGCCGTTACCACGCCACCAACTCGTCTCCTGATGTGGGCGATAAAAACGTCACCGGCGCGGCGGCGGGGCGGGCTGACTCGCCAAAGCACTGAATGGTTTCGGGTCCCTCCCTCTTGGCGCGCTGCAATGCTTCCTCGGCCTCACGCAATACCACAATGGG
>Ga0335072_10015663_pt1 | contig 10755 bp, 8 predicted proteins | sample Lox_Sample_21_FD_206725 | JGI IMG/M metagenome (GOLD analysis project Ga0335072, IMG submission 206725) | Soil microbial communities from Loxahatchee National Wildlife Refuge, Florida, United States - Lox_Sample_2.1 | ecosystem: Environmental > Terrestrial > Soil > Wetlands | place: USA: Florida... | reverse complement strand
ACGCCTGCCATTTGCTGATGCGATCTTTTACTTCCCGCTGGATTGGACTTTTTGCGTTCGGCGGGTTCTGCGGGCAGTGCGGCCGTCGATCGTCATAGTTCTTGAGACGGAAATCTGGCCTAACTTTCTTCGCGAAACGCACCGCCGCTGTGTGCCAGTTGTGTTTGTCAGCGGACGCATTTCGGACCGTTCCTTCGCTCGCTATCAACGTTACTTCGGCCTTTTCGGATTTTTTCTTCGTCCGTTTCTGCGGAGTGTTCTTGCGAATGCCGCAGCATTTCTCATGCAGAGTGAGAAAGACGCCGAGCGGATTCGCGCTCTGGGCGCGCCGCCAGACCGCGTGCAAGTCAGCGGCAATCTGAAATATGATTTGGAGCTTCCCACGCCCACGCCGATTTCGAACTGGCTCGCCTCGGAAGCGCAGCGTCGCGGGCGTTCGCCCATCATTGTTGCGGGAAGCGTCGTCGCCACCGAGGAACCCCTCGCGCTGATCGCTTTCGGCACGCTACAAGGCGAGCATCGCAATGCACTTCTCGTTTTGGCGCCGCGCAAGCCGGAATGTTTTGAGTCTGCGGCCCAGTTCATCGATGAATCGCATCGCAAATTTATTCGCCGCTCGCAGCTGCCGGTTCCGGGACCATCGCAAAATGGCGCTCCACACAGCGAATCTTCGATTCCCGACGACGTAACGGTCATTCTGCTTGATTCCATTGGCGAACTCGCCTCGCTTTACCGCGTGGCCGATGGCGCTTTTGTTGGCGGCTCGCTCGTTCCCAGCGGCGGACATAACATCCTCGAACCCGCCGCGTTTGGCAAAATTCCCGTGTTCGGTCCCTCGATGGAAAATTTCGCCGATATCGCGGCGCGATTCAAGGCGGCCGGAGCAGCGGTGCAGGTTGAGAGTCCCGAAGACGCTGGTGTAGCTTGGATTGAGTTTCTGCGCGATCCTGAAAGAGCTGCACGCATGGGCGAGACCGCTCGTAACCTCGTCGAAAGCAGCCGCGGCGCTACCGATCGGGCCATCGCGGAGATTGCGCGGCTGCTTGACGTTGCTGCGCGAGAGAACGGATGAACTTTCCGCCGCTGGTGCGACTTCTCCTTTGGCCGCTCTCTGTCGTCTACGACGGCTATGTTCGGTTCCGCGCATGGCTTTATGGAAAGGCTTGGCTGAAGCAGAAGAATTTGCGCGGCAAGGTAATTAGCATCGGCAATTTGACGGTCGGGGGTACGGGTAAAACGCCGATGGTCTTGTGGCTCGCGGAAAAATTTCTCGTCGAGCGGAAGCGCGTCGCGATTCTCAGCCGGGGCTATCGAGGTTCGGGCGGCACGAGTGACGAGATCGAGTTGATGAAACATCGCCTCCAGGGACGTGTCACGTTTGGAGTAGGTAAAGACCGTTATGCCGAAGGTCGCCGCATCGAACGGCAGCAGGATATCGACATTTTCTTACTCGACGATGGTTTCCAGCATCTCCCGCTCGCGCGCGACGCCGATATCTTGATGCTCGACGGTTCGCACAAGCTCAAAAACCAGTGGCTTCTCCCGTCGGGAGCGCTGCGCGAACCTATTTCTGCCTGCCGTCGCGCTGACATTTTGGTGGTGACGCGCAAGTTTGAGCGCCCCGACATCGAAGCCGGCGACGCTCACTGTTATTCCATCTTCTACGCGGAGACACGCTTATTGGGTTTTCGGCGCTACGGCAGCCATGCGGAGATTCAGGATCTGAGCGAGATTGGCCACGGGCCATTCTTCGCTTTTTGTGGTATTGGCAATCCTCAGGCATTCTTTAATGATTTGAGCCGCTGGCATGTTCCTGTCGCGGGAGAAAGCATTTTCCGCGACCATCATCGGTACACGCCCGCCGATCTCACACGATTGGAGAAAGCGGCTCGGACCGCAGGGGCGATAGCCTTTGTGACCACAGAAAAGGACGCGGAAAACCTAGGGGATGAGACGAGCACGGCGATTCCCATCTTCATCGCGGCGATCGATTTTGTGCTCACCGCAGAAAGTGAATTCATGGCCACTTTAGAAAACAAACTGCAGTCGTCCCGTGGAACGCCGGCATGAAAATTCTCATTCGCGCCACAAACTGGATCGGCGACGCAATCATGGCGCTGCCCGCGCTGCGTGCTGTGCGCAAGCGCTTTCCGGAGGCCGAGATAACGATTCTTGCGCGACCCTACGTCGCCGCTATTTATGAGGATCAGCAAATTTGCGACAACATAATGCACCTGGACAACAAAAGCGAATTGGTTCATGAACTCCGCATGCAACAATTCGATGTGGCGCTATTACTCCAGAACGCCTTTCAAGCCGCTTGGCTTGTTTGGCGCGCCGGAATTCCTGAGCGGATTGGCTACGCGCGCGATGGCCGGAGCCTTCTTCTCACAAAAGCCGTTGCTGTTCCGAAGATCGGCGAAATTCCCACTCACGAACAGTGTTACTATCTCGAATTGCTTCGCCGAGCCGGCTGGCTGGACTCTTTGCCGAACGAGTCTTTCATCAAACTGAACGTTCCTAAAGAAAATTGCCAGCACGTTGCTGAATTTCTACTTTCTTCTGGCGTGTCGGCGCAAAGCCTGCGTATTGCCATCGGCGCGGGCGCCTCCTATGGCTCAGCAAAGTGTTGGCCTCCGGATCGTTTCGCCGAATTGGCGAATCGACTCCAAGCGAATCCCGGCGTTGAGATCATTTTATTCGGCACACCTGCCGAGGCTGCTGTTTCGTCCGCCATCGCCGCAGGCATGCGCCGCCCGCCCATCGATCTCACCGGAAAAACCGCGATCGCCGACCTGCCAGCGCTACTCTCGCAGTGCCATCTCTTCATTGGAAACGACTCCGGCGCCATGCACGTTGCCGCCGCCGTGGGTCTCCCTGTTGTGGCGGTCTTTGGGCCAACCGATCCTTTCGGCACCGCGCCGGTTACCCCGCGCTGCACAGTCGTTCAAGCAAAACCGTACTGCAGCCCATGCTTTCTCCGCCGCTGTCCCACGGATCACCGCTGCATGACGCGCATTACGCCGGCCGCCGTGGAATCCGCCGCCCGGCAATGGCTTTCCTCGGCGGAGGTGCGCCCTGGCTGAAAGGACCTCATTACGCCCCGCCGTTTTTCTCGATCGCGATGGCACCATTTGCGAAGAAGTCGGCTACTTGAATCATGTCAGCCGATTTCGTATCTTGCCGCATGTCGTGGAGTCTATCCGCCGCTTGAATGAGGCTAGGTTGCCCGTGATTGTCGTCACGAATCAGTCCGGCGTTGGCCGAGGCTATTTTCCAGAGTCGTTTGTACAATCTGTCCACGAACTCATGATCCAGCAACTCGCTGCCGCCGACGCGCATGTAGAAGCCATTTACTATTGCCCACACGTTCCGGATGACAACTGCGATTGCCGCAAGCCAAAAACAGGTATGCTTGCACGGGCAGCTCGGGAGCACGCCATCGATTTGCTTCGATCCTTTGTCGTGGGCGATCGCGACATCGATATGGAGCTGGCGCGCCGCGCCGGAGCGCAAAGCATCCTGGTGCGCACCGGTTATGGGGAAATCGAATATCTGCGGAACTCCCCGCAGTGGGAGTTTCAACCCGATTTTGTCGCGGCCCACCTTGGCGATGCAGTTCATTGGATCTTGAGGCCGGCAAAATGAAGCGCGCTGCAAAAAAAAATGCGCCATCCCCGTCCGTCGATTTGCTTGCGCTCGCGGATTGCGTTGAACAATTCTCTTCAAAGACGATTGTTCTCTTCGGCGATTTTGTAGCCGACGAATACCAGTTTGGCGACATCTCCCGCGTCTCGCGCGAAGCTCCTGTCCTGATTCTGCGCCACCGGGAAACGCATTTTGCTCCGGGCGGCGGCGCCAATGCCGCGAATAATTTTGCCGCTCTTGGTGCCCGCGTGGTGCCAATCAGCGCGGTCGGCGACGATCCCGCCGGCGATGCGCTCATCGCGTATTTCCGAGCCAAACGCATCGATGTTTCCGGTGTCCTCCGTCTCAAAGGGTGGACGACTCCCACCAAAACCCGCTTCCTTGCTGGCTGGGTTCACACCGTCGGTCAGCAAGTTCTTCGTGTCGACCGCGAGCCGCAGTCGCCGATTCCGGAAGCCGCGCACAAAAAACTTCAAACAAAATTGCAGTCCAAACTTCGTTCCGCGCACGCGCTGGCCGTATCGGATTACGGCTTTGGCGTCGCCTCGCCCGCGCTCGTCCGTCAAGCCATTTCTAAACAGAAGAGCCCGGCACCGGTTACGCTCGACGCACGCCACAACCTTACCGCTTACGCCAGAACAGGCATTACGTCGGCCACCCCCAACGAAGCCGAACTCGAGGCTCTTCACCACGTCTCCATTGGGCAGAATCTTCCTGAGTTGGCGCGCTGCGGCTCAGCGACGCTTGCCGAAATGAAACTCCGCGCCCTCCTCGTCACTCGCGGACGCGATGGCATGGCGCTCTTTGAACCCGATGACCGGCTGACGCAGATATCCGTTTATGGAAGCGACCAAGCCGTTGACGTCACCGGCGCAGGCGACACTGTCCTTGCTGCCTACACGCTTGCGCTTGCTTGCGGTGGTTCTCCGCTGGAAGCCGCGCACATCGCCAACGTCGCCGGAGGCCTTGTTGTTATGAAGCGCGGCACCGCTACCGTTACACGCGATGAACTTCTCGCCGCCATTCGCCACCAAGCTGGCGGGTCCGCCTCCTAGGATATGCGTCGCGCCGCGTCGAAAATCGTCCAGCGAGAATGGCTCCGCGGAAAATTGGCGGAAGACAAGCAGCGCGGTCAGCGCATCGTCTTTGCCAATGGCTGTTTCGATGCGCTCCACGTCGGTCACGTTCGCTATCTCGAGGGCGCGCGCAGGGAAGGGGATATTCTCGTGGTCGGCGTAAATGGGGATTCGGGCGTCCGCGCATTGAAAGGTCCCAGCCGTCCTATTCTCGATGAAAAAGCTCGCGCTCGCCTTGTTGCGGCGCTGCGTGCCGTCGATTACGTCGTGCTTTTTGATGAGCCGAGCGTCGAGTCTTTGCTTGAAGAGCTTCGTCCCGATGTTCACGCCAAAGGAACCGACTACACGCTGGACACAGTGCCCGAACGTGCCACAGCCGCGCGTTTAGCCATTCAGGTGGCCATCGTTGGCGATCCAAAGGATCATTCCACTCGCGAACTTCTCGAATCGGTCCGCAAGGTTCCGCATGTCTGAGCCGCGCTTCTTAGTTCTGCGTCTTGGCTCCCTTGGCGACATCGTGCACACTTTTCCCGCCGTTTCGGCTTTACGTGAAACCTTTCCAAACGCGGATATCGTTTGGCTCACACACCCACGGTGGAACTTTTTGGTTGAAAGCAGCGCCCTCGCTTCCCAAGTTTGGGCCACCGAGACCCGCTCGATTCATTCTCTTCGCAAGATTATCAAGGATCTCAGAAGTGCTCGATGGCAGGCTGCGATTGACTATCAGGGCCTATGGAAGTCCGCCGCATTGGCATTCTTTGGCGGCATTGAACGCCGAATTGGTTTCTCCTCGGAAACGATTCGCGAATACGGTGTCCCTATTCTGTATACGGACCGCGTTCACTGCGCGACGACCCACATCGCCGATCAAAATGGTGAATTGTCCCTGCGAGCGGGCTCAGGCAAACCCGTCGCGCCTTTCACTTTACGCGTTCCGCAAGAGGCCGAAACCGAAATCCAAGACTTTCTGAAGAAGCTTGGGCTCGATGGGTTTATTGTATTGAGCCCTGGCGGCGGCTGGCGTTCGAAGTGCTGGCCTCCCGAACGCTTCGGCCAGCTGAGCAAAATGATTCGAGACTCTCTTGGCCTGCGTTGCATCGTAAACCATGGTCCCGGCGAGGAGGATCTCGCGCTTGCCGTCCGCGAGTGCAGCGGTGACGCGGATCCGGTGCCTTACAATGGACCGCTTGGTCCATTGATGGCTCTCTTGCGCAATGCGGCGTGCATCGTCGGCGGCGATACCGGCCCGCTCCATCTCGCCGTCGCTCTTGGCACTCCCGCCGTGGCTTTGTATGGTCCCACGGACCCAGCGCGCAACGGCCCCTATCGCACGGACGATATCGTTTTGCGTGCTCCCGGCGCTGTCCGAACGCACAGCCGCGTGGATCAGACCCACCCTTCCATGTTGCAAATTCAAGTGAACGAAGTTTTCGACGCCGTTCGTCGCCGCCTCGGAGTTCCTGAGTGAGCTCCGCCGGTGCTTTCTTTTCCCGCTGGCGCGTGCGACTCAGTTATCCTCTGGCTATTCTCGTCCTGTGGTTTGCCCACCCAACTCCCCGCAGCATTCTTTGGGCTGTGCCCATCGGTTTGCTCGGCCTCTTCCTCCGCGCGTGTGCTGCTGGCCATCTTCACAAGCAAGAAGTTCTCACTGTCACCGGGCCTTACGCCTACACACGCAATCCGCTGTATTTCGGCAGCGCTATTCTTACGCTCGCCGCGGCGACCGCCACTCGCTCGTGGATATCCGCCCTCATTCTCTGCGCCTACTTTGCGCTTTTCTATTCGATCGTCATGCGCCGGGAAGAAGAAGAACTCCGCCGCCATCACGGAGGCGCATTTGAAGAGTATGCCCGCGCTGTCCCTCTATTTTTTCCACGGCTCACACCAGTGAGGCCTTCTGCTGCCTCTGGGGGCGGCGTTTTTTCTTTTGCGCAATACAAGAAAAACCACGAATATCAAGCCGCCATCGGTTTCGTGCTGCTGCTCGCGGTCCTTTTGTTAATTTGGTGGCTGCGTCTGCGCTGAAGGTGTTCCCCCAGTTTTGTCCGGGCACGCCACGAAGCAACTCACCTCGATATCTTTTCCGTCTGTCAAAACATGTACGGCTCCGTCTTGGTCCGTCCGCAGAATGCGCACCCCGGCGTTTTCAAGCCGTTCCAGCAACTCCGGGTTTGGATGCCCGTAGGGATTGTCCTTCCCCGCGCTAATCACCGCGACGATCGGGTGCATTGCCGCCAGAAATGCTGGAATCGTTGAATTCTTGCTTCCATGATGACCGACCTTCAATATATCGGCCCCCAGTGCCCCTTCGCTGTTATTCGCCAGAATCGAACGTTCCACTTGTTTCTCCGCATCTCCCGGCAACATCATGGTGCGTTCTCCATACTGCATTCTTAACACCAGCGAATCGTTGTTCTGCGGTGAAGGCCCGACATCCTCTGGCGGAGTCTCTGGCCACAGCACTTGTGTTTCAACGCTGTCCCAAGAAAAAGGCTTTCCGTGCATTTCGTGTACGATTGGAATTTTCTCTTCGCGAGCCAGCTTTTCCAGATTTGCAAGCGCCTCTGAACGGACTTCCCGGCCAATCCAGAGCGTGCCGACTCGAAAATTCTCGAGAATTGCTGTCAATCCTCCGATGTGGTCCTGATGGGCGTGCGTCAATGCGACGACGTCTAATTTCTGAAATCCGCGCGACCACAAGTACGGCGAAACAGCCTCTTCGCCTGGGTCAATTCCGCTGTGCTCTGCATGTCCGGGAAAGCCGACGAACGCCCCACCCCCATCGATCAAGAGCGTTCTGCCATTCGGCGACACCACAAATAGCGAGTCGCCCTGCCCTACATCCAGCACCGTCAGTTCCAGTTTTCCCTTCGACCATCGCGGCCCAAAGGGATAGATCGCGATCAAAAGCGCGCTCAAGGCCAGGACACCAACGCCGCCCCTACGTGCCCATCCGTGCCACAAGTTGGAATTGCGTGCTGCTATCGCCATAAACACTCCAGCCGCCAGAAACACCACGATAAGCCATACGGGTGGACCCGGAATGCGATAACTCCAGCGCGGAAATTGCGCGAACCACTGCACGACATAGAGCAGCAGCAGAGTTGCCCACCCCAGCGGCGCCGCCAAGAGTTTCCCCAGAGCTGGCAAAGCCAGCCCGCTGCCAAGTGTCAGAAATCCCAGTGGCACAATCATTCCAGTCAGAGGAACAACCGCCAAATTCACCAACGGGCCGCTGAGTGTGACGCGGTGGAAGTCCTGCGCCATCAGGGGCAGCATTCCAATTTGCAGCGCCACGGTGATCACCAGCATTTCCCAAACCCGAAGAGAAACGCCGACGCCTCGCGCCAGTCCCTCACCCGCCGCATTTCGCAAGCGCGCGGGTACGCGCGAGCCAATCCATCTCGCCGTCGTCCGCAGATCGATTCGAAACTGTGCCGCCCGCGGCTCGTGCGAGACATCCCGTGTGACGTCCCGCCAGCCGCGCACAGCTCTCACATAAGGTTGAATTGTTTTCGCCAGCCACGGCGCGGCAAGTCCAGCGATGCAGCCAATCGCCAAAAATGTCAGTTGAAAGCTCGAATCGCGAACGGCCAGCGGCTTTGCAATCATCAAAATCAGCGCCGCCACCGCGGCGGAGTTCAATAAATCCAGTCGCCGGAAAAACAATCCGCCTAATAGGACGATCGCTGTCATCAACGCCGCGCGCAACACGGGTGGTCTTTGTTCCACCACGGCTACATAAGCAAGAAGAAGTGTTAGCGTAGTTAACGCCGTCCAAAAGGGCGTGAACCTCAGCACGCGCCCCATCCAGAACAGAAAAACAGCCAGAGCTCCGACGTGCAGTCCCGCCACAACCAGAACGTGAAACACGCCTGTCTTTTGAAAATCAGTCGACTCCGAGCGCTCCACGAAACTTCGGTCGCCTAGCAGCATCGCGCGCAGGACGCCGTCGACTTGTGGACGGCTCGCGAAAAGCGCGTCCACCTCGTCGCGCAATCTTCGTCGAGCGTGCGCCAGGAGCGTCGCGGCTGTCGTGGGAGCCTTTGCGATCCGCTCCATCAGTTCTGGAGCGCGAAGTGTCGCGGTCAAATCAATGTTCTGCTGCTCAAGATACGCTCGACGGTCAAATGCTCCGTCGTCCCGATAAACCTGAGGCAACCTCGCTTGCGCAACGACGACAACTTCGTCTCCCGCATGTAGGTCGGGCAGTGCGGCGTGTGCTTCGCCGGGATTCTCCGAAAAGCTGACGCGCAATCCTCCTCGCGCGGGCACCAGCGCCCCCTCATATCCGACTCCCGTCAAATCGATCTCATAGCCGTAACCCCACGGCAATCGTGCCGGTTCTTCCCGCAGTCGCCCGTGCCACCGCAACGGCGTCTTCAAATTCACACGCCCTGAGTCAACAAGCGATAGCACATAATCCGCAGGTCGCGGCTGGTTTGCAATGCCCGCGCCCAACACGCCCAGAATGAACCAGCTCAAAGCGGAAGCAGCGGCAGCAGGGAAGAGGTGAACGGTTTTGGCAAGCAGGATGCCGCCGAAAATCAGAAACCCAAGGAGAACGAAGCCGGCCTCAATGAAAATATGCGAGGAGGCTCTTTCTGCGAGCCACGGCGCCTGGCCGAGCACAACGCCGCAAGCAAATAACGCGGCGATCGCGACGGCCGGCAGTTTCATGAAACCTTTCTCAGCTTCACCAGCGTCTCGATGTGATACGTCTGCGGAAACAAATCGAACAGATGCATCTCGCTCACTTCATACCGCTCGTTCGGTCCCGCAATCTCTTTCGGCTTCCGCGGCGAGCTTGTCAGTACCGCCAAATCGCGCGCCAGTGTGGACGGATCGCAGGACAAGTATGCGATTTCCGCCGCTCCCAACTCCGCAAGCCTCCCCGCCGCCTCCCCGCCCAATCCGGCCCGCGGGGGATCGAGCACGACGAATTCTGGCCGCTCCTTCGTCTTTTTCAAAAAGTCTTCGGCGTGCTCGTTGTGCGAGGTTACCGACACTCCCGCGGCTTCCGCATTCGCATAAAGATCGCGTGTGGCCGCCAGATTCGCATCCACGCTCACGACCTTTTCGAATGCCCGCGCCAGCGGCAGCGTAAAGAATCCCACGCCCGCATACATGTCCAGCGCCAGCCGTCCCTTTGCTCCCCCCGTCACCGTGCTCAGCAGATCCCCAATCAAAAATCGGTTCACTTGAAAAAATGACAAATGGCTTACGCGAAACTTGAATCCACCGGCTTCATGTTCCAAATATCCCGGCCCCGTCAGTTCGAATTTGTCTTTCCCCTGATCTAGTAAGAGCAAACTCTCCAACTCCGGTATTGCCTCGCGGAACGCCGACGCCAGCTGCGCCCCCGGTTTTGGGAATCGTTCGAACGCCACATTCAACGCAATCTTTTCGTCCGCCGAGTCGGCAAACGCTTCAATCTCGAGAATCCCTGCTGGCAACGTGCCGGATCTTGCCATCTCCTGCAAACGCCCAAATGTTTTCCCCAATTCCGGCGAAAGCACTGGACACTCGTCAATCGGCACAATGAAAGAGCTCTCCGGCAAAAAATATCCCAACGCCCGCGGCATCCCGCTTCGCACCGCCCACTGCGCTCGATTTCTGTAGCCGTAAGGCTCAGCAACATGCTCCTGAATCTCGCCATCCCACGAAATTCCGCCAAGCCGTGAAAGCGTCTCCCGCAAAATCTCTTTCTTCAACCGAACCTGCTCTCTCTCTGCGATGTGCTGGTAGTGGCATCCGCCGCACGTTTGGAAATGCGGGCACGGCGCTGCAATGCGCCCCTTCGACGCCGACGTCACCTCCAGCAACTTTGCCCAAATCACTTTTTTCTTCTTCGATCGTTCGGTCGCGCGAACCTCTTCTCCTGGCAGCACGTACGGCACAAAAACCGTGTTCCCGTCGGCATGCGCAAGCCCATTGCCGCCATACACCAGCTTCTCAATCGATAATCGTAACTCGTCTGACATATTTGCAGACCCCATTCTGCGATGTTTCGCGTGGAAAGGAAAGGTGA
>Ga0335072_10015661_pt1 | contig 10756 bp, 4 predicted proteins | sample Lox_Sample_21_FD_206725 | JGI IMG/M metagenome (GOLD analysis project Ga0335072, IMG submission 206725) | Soil microbial communities from Loxahatchee National Wildlife Refuge, Florida, United States - Lox_Sample_2.1 | ecosystem: Environmental > Terrestrial > Soil > Wetlands | place: USA: Florida... | reverse complement strand
CGGCTCCCGCGACAGTAAATGGGCCGGTGAGTTTTGAGACACTCGGTGAAATCGATCTGCTCCCCATCACCGCGCAGGCGTATATCAAGGCTCCGCTGACCGCCGCGCAACAGACGCAATCGATGCCGCTGCTCACGGGACTGATGCAGCTCTACAATCTTTCGACCATTCCGGCCGGTTACACCACCACCGCGGTATTCGCGAATAACCTCGCGGATCCGAATGGAGTCGACGTGGTGAATGGGACGACCGATTCAAGTATTTGGCTGGCGCTGCTGGTGGCCAACCCGCAAAGTTTGACTCCCGTGCTCAACGCGATCGGTGGCCAAAACGGCCAGCAGACTTTGAATATCGGCTTTGCGCCCATGCTCAACGTGCCCGGCCTTTACTCGGTTCCGCAGTCCTACACGGCGGCGGGAACACCGGCAGCGGTGCAGGCCACCTGGCAGATGAGCCAGCCTCCCGCGCCCGCGGGGCAGCCTGTCGCGTATACCACGCTGAAGGTGCTCAGCGACACCACCCAGGGCCTCACGCAGCCGGGAGTGGTGCAACTGCTTGTGCCGCCGGGCGGCGTGATCGGGGCGCCATCCAACGATGTTCGGGCCGACGCACAGGCCGGCGTGGGCATGAAGCCGCCGCGCATCGACGATACTTCGATTGCGTCGCGCCTGCTGACCTGGGTGCGGCTCAGCACGCAAAGCGCACTGCAGTTGAGCTGGCTGGGCGTGAATGCGGTGCAGATCGATCAGCGCACCACGTACAACTTGATAGTCATTGGCGTCAGTGACGGCAGCGCCAATCAGCAGTTTGCGCTGCCGCAGTCGCAGATCGACCCGGCTACGTTTCTGCTGGAAATAGATATGCCGGGACTGGGCTTCCAACTCTGGCAGCAGGTGGACGATCTCGCCGTGCTCCAAGGTCCGGTGCAGGCTTATGAGCTCGACCCCGAGGGCGGGACCGTGACCTTCGGCAATCAGCTTCAGGGCATGATTCCGCCGGCGGGCCGGCGCGTGCGTGTGCGTACCATGCGCGCGGGTGGAGGCTCGGCGGGAAACCTGCCCGCGGGATCGCTCACGGCGATTCAGGCTTTTGACGCGTCCGGCAATCAGGTGACGCAGAAGATCACCGTGCAGCAGCCCATGGCGACGACCGGCGGCGCCGATCCTGAAACGCTGGGCGCGGCCGAGCAGCGCATTCCCACGCTGCTGCAAAATCAAAGCCGCGCCGTGACCGCCTCCGATTACCAGAATCTTGCTCTGCAAACACCGGGCGCCAACGTGGGCCGCGCCGAAGTGCTTCCCCTGTTCAAGCCGCAGACGCTCACCCCGAATGTGCCGGGAGTCGTCTCCGTGATGGTGATCCCCAACCAGGCGGGCGTGCTGAATCCATGCCCACGCGCGGACCGTCCGACTCTGGAGACGGTTTATCAGTATCTCAATCCCTGCCGCCCAGTGACGGCGGAGATGTACGTGATTGCCAGCGACTATGTGGACCTGGCCATTGGAGTCGCGATCGAGGTGAAGACCGGCTACCAGACCCTGCAGGTATCGCAGGCCGTCGAGACGGCGCTGCGCAGTTACCTGTGGCCGCTGGCGCCGGGCGGAGTGGACTCGACCGGCTGGCCGCTTGGCCGCACCGTTCGCCAACTGGAGCTGGAAGTGATCGTGAGCCAGGTGCCGGGCGTGATCGAAGTGAACGGATTGAATCTCTTCACGCCGCTCAATTCCGGCGGATATCAACTGGTGACTGCGGACTCCAGCGGGTCACCTGAGATTGTCCTGGAGAGCTGGCAGCTTCCCGAAGTGTTGGATGTTGTCGTTGTGGCCAGTCCGGACGGAACGGCGAGCGCAGTTCCGACCACACTGACGCCTGCCCCTGAAACCGACACCACGGTCGCGGTGCCGGTTGTGCCCGCGGTGTGTTGAAGGATTTGTGGAATGGACTCGAACGGTCTGCAATTCTGGATGCTGAGCCAGCTCAACGACTGGCTGCCGCCGTGGCGCGCGGTCACGGCGTATCTGGAGGGGCAGGGAATTGTCGACCCAAACGGCAACATTCAGGTTGCGCAAAATACAGGCACGTCCGACGCCGCGCAACCGGTCTGGGGTACGTCCCTGAGCCAGACCACGGTGGATGCAGGAATCAGCTGGATCAACTCCGGACCGGTAACCTGGCAGGCGGAGACGGCGTTCAACGTTGGACAGTACGTCCTCGATCCAAATGGGAATTTGCAATGCGTGGTGACGATCGCGAGCAACGGCACGACGGGCGCCGCGGCGCCCGCATGGCCGACGGCGCTGGGTCAGACCGTCGTGGACGGCAATGTGACGTGGAGCTGCACAGGACCCTCCCAGGCAGGGCTCTTCTATTGCAGCCAGACAAACCGGCTGCAACTGCGCAGCATAAGAACGGGAAGCCCACCGGTGGAAGACTTCTCCACGGCAACGAGCATGGTGGGATTGACTCCGATGACGCTCGATCAGTTTGGCAACTACGCGCGCTGGGATGCATCGAGCGGCCTGGTGATGGCCGGAGGCAGCGGTCCGACCGGCGCGCCGCCACCGAATGAAGTGCCCATCTATGCGCCCGGGCAGCCCGGAGTGACCGACCTGGCGATGGGGTACGACGGTGTGCTTTACGTCGCCATCGGCGGCGCACTGGTGATGATCGACCGGCGCAATCGCTGGCCCAATTACACCTTGACGGTTCCCGGCTTCAACTTCTGGAGGCTGGCTGCGCTGCCGGAGGGCGGTGTGCTGGCGCTCGACCGGACCAAACCTCAACTGGGCAAGGTCTCCGGCCAACCGCTGCAGACAGGGCCAGTCGATCTACCCGATCCAGGCATCCTCCGCTCCTGCCAGGCGAATCCGAATCCGCCGCAGATTGTTGCCCGCTATGCGCTGCCGGCTGGAGAGACGTTTGTCGCGATCGCGCCGATGGATATGACCCAGCAGCCGGCGCAATTCGTGCTGCTGTCGTGGGCCGGCAACAGCGCGAGCAATCAGACTGCCTACATGCGCATCTTCAGCGAGATGACGCTGACCACCGGTCCGTTGCAGCTTGGCGGAGTGCGGCTGCCTTATGCCATTGCGTGGCTGGGCGCTCAGCAGTTTGCGGTCTTCGCGACAAATTTGAACGAGGCGCTCATCTACGATCTTTCCGACGCGGGCGAAACGCTGGTTCCGGCCGGAGAGACCTACATCCTCGCCGCGAACAACGTGGGCCCGATCGTGCACGGCTTCAATCTGCCGCCCAACTACGCGAATGTGGCGGGCGCGACGCCCCTCATGCTTCCGCTGCTTCCGCTCTCGCTCAACAGCCTGGCTGCGTCGGGGGCGACCAATCCACTGGGACCGGCAATCATCGACAGCGGCATCTCGCAATGCGTCTGGCACCGCATGTACGTTGAAGCGATCGTGCCTCCACGATGCGGGGCGCTGCTTTGGCTCACGGCCTCCGACAGCCTTGCGGACCTGATCGACCCGGCATTTCCGTGGTATCCGCACATACTTGGCGCCGCAGATCTGTCGTCGGTCCCGCAGGCCATGCTTGCCGGGGCGCCCACCGCGGTCTGGCAGTCGATGCCGACGGAGATTGCTTTTGCGCCAACACTGCTGAAGAAACCGCCGGTTGAGGATTCCCAGGGATTGTTCATGGTTCTCGTGCAGAGAGCCAACAAGGTGGTGCGTAACTTGAGCGGGCGTTATCTCGGCGTCCGCATCCAACTCAACGGCACCGGCCGGAGCACTCCGGAGATCGCGGGAATGAGGATCTACGGACCGCGATTCTCGTATGTGCAGAAGTACCTTCCGGAGATCTACCACGAGGCGAAGTTTTCGCCTGCCGCCGATGTGGATGGCGTCAGCACCCGGCGCGACTTCTTCGAGCGGTTCGTGGATATCTTCGAGTCGCAGTTCACGCGGATCGAGGATCGGATAGCGAATGCGTATCTTCTGATGCGTCCCGAGAGCACTCCGGACGACTCGCTTGACTGGCTGGGCGGGTGGGTCGGCATTCAGCCGAACAGTTATCCGCCCCACCGGCGGCGCGCCAGACTGGAATCGACGCCGAGCCTCTATCAGTGGCGGGGAACCGCAAACGGCGTGACCCAGGCGCTCGATGTAGCGACCAACGGCGCGTGCAGCCGGGGCGCGATCATCGTGATCGAAGATTTCCGCTTGCGGCATATCTTTGCGACGATTCTCGGCGCGGATCTCTCCATCCAGAACAATCCATTGCTTCCCGGCTACTCGGCCAGCAGCAATTCGATCGTGGGCGACACGTTGTTTCTCGGCGATCCCGGCATACAGGCCGAACTGCAGGCGCTTTATGAGACCGACCTGAACATTTCGGGCAGTGCGCAGGCCGTGCAACAGTTTTACGACCAATTGGCGAACCGCATGACCGTCTTTGTGCACAACCAGGTTGAAGACGTGAACCTGAACCTCGTACAGAGAATCGTGGCGGCAGAAAAGCCCGCGCACGTGCAGGCGTTTGTGCGGGTGGCAACGCAGCCTTTCATGATTGGTCTGGCCTCGCTGCTGGGAGTGAACACGTACCTGGGACCCGATCCACCGCGCAACCCGGTCACCGTCGATGTAAGCGACGTGGGCCGTTACGACGTTGTGACCGAAATGCCGACTCTTGACCCGCGCATGGTGAACGGGTGGGACACCGCGGAGTACGCGCAACCAATCGCCAGGCTTATCGCTCCTGCCGTTGTTAAATCCGGAGATGCCATCCTTCTTGACGGCGGGGCTTCAACGTCCCCGGCCGGCACAACCGTCACCCAATATCGCTGGACGCTGGTGCAGCCGCAAAGCTGACACCAAGATCGAATACGGAGAAGATCAATGCCCAAATCAACGGATAACCCAAGCGACAGCCAGGAATCCGGTACGATGGATCCACACGCGACTGCTGTCAGCGCACCTGTGACAGCGCCGATCACGACCACGCCGGTAGTTCCCGTGACCGGCACGACGACAACGGCGAGCACTTCCGTTGCGCTCTCGTCCTCGAGCCCTTCCACCACAACAACAGCGCCCACTTCGAGCGTTTCGGTGACCGTGCCCAACACCACGGGGACAGTCACGTTTTCGCTCGTAGTCACGGACAATCTGGGTGTTGAAAGCCAGCCGGCCTACGCCACCGTGACCATTCAGGGTCCTCCCACGGCAGTGCTCACAGCCACTCCGGCGACGGTGACTGAAGGCGGGGCAATCGAGTTGTCGGGATCGGGTTCAACATCATCGGGCAGCATTGCCAGCTATAAGTTCTCGTTCGTGCCGGCGACGATTCCAGTCCCGATTCCTACGCCCATTCCAACCCCGGTTCCAACCCCTGTTGTGGGTTAAATCCGGGCTCAACTGGGAAACCAACCCATCGAACGTTGAGGAATCACCATGGCAACAACGACAACCGTGGCAACGCCTACCGACAATCTGAATCCGCCGCCGGCGCCCAGCCGCGTCTACTATTCGCTCGGACGCATGTTGGGCGTGGACGACTTCCAGGCCGACCAGGACTATCACCGCGCGGCGCTGGCGCGTGCGCTGCTCCAGTTGTGCGGCACGGGAACGGTGTCGGGACTGTACGTGAGCATTCCGCAGGTGTGGCAGGCGAACACGGCCTATCCGGCGTTTGCATTCGTGTATGACTCTAACCAGAACATCCAGGTGAACACCGGTGTTGCCGGGACCAGCGGCACTCAAGCGCCCGCGTTTGCGGCCACGCCGGGCGGCACGGCAACGGACGGAACGGGCATTGTGTGGACCAACGAAGGGCAGATCAATCTGAATGGATGGAGACCCAAGGCGCCGTTCACCTATCCCTCGGCGATCGTCGATTCCAACAACAATATACAAATCCTCAACGGAACTGCAACGTTCACCGCGGGGCCTATCTCTCCGGTGTGGAGCACAGCGGTCGGCAGCACGACACTCGACGGCAGTCCCGCAATCGCTGCGTGGACCTGCGTGGGTCCATGGCAACTCGAGATTGAAGTGACTGCGGGGCTGGCGATCGACCGGGTGGGACGGTTGATCGAGGTTCCTCAGACAGTTTGCATCCTCATTCAACCCTGGCTCGCCGATCAAGCGGTCTCCGATTTGAACAACGCTCTGACCGTCGGGTCCGGGAACATCCTCGTGGATGTGTTTGCAACATTTGCTCCCTGCACGCAGGGAGTCACGCCATGCTTTGCCACGCAAGACGATTACGATGCAACGGATGCATTCTCCGCTAACCGGACTCTCGATTCTTTCGCCATGCAACTTGTTCTGCGCAACGACGCAGACCCGCGGCTTCCTCAAGACCCATGGTCGCCTGCGGGATCTGTACCGGCAGGCCCGGTAACACCGGCATTGACGATGAGCCTGAAGCAAAGCATTCTTGCGGTCAACTCCGGTCCTTCGGCGACTCTGCCGTTTGCGGCCAATGGCATTGCCCCCGCCGAGATTCCGCCCGGCTTCGATCCAAGTTCGGTTTTTATCGCGCGCATCTCGATTCCCGCTACGGCAGGCACCTCAGGCCAGCCGCCGAACTATAACCTGAACGGGATTGTCATCGACAATCTCTCGCGACTCTTCCTGTATCCACCATCTCTCGTGGCCCGCACCATCGGGCTTGTCTCGGGAGCGGAGTCTTAGGAGCCAGCCATGGGTAGCTACACACTAGGCGATACGCGCATCACCCTGACGCAGACCGAGGTGATTGCCGGCGAGAACAACGGCTCGCTGGTAATCGACAGCCAGCGCACGCGGCCTTATTGGTTCGACGGCCGTTTTCTCGCCGCGCGCGATCTGCAGCGCGAGCAGGATTATTTTCTGCAGCGGCAGGCGGACCTGGGGCAGGCGGCTGGATTCAGCGTCATTCATGGCCTCTGGGTGGATACGCCCCCGGCAAACCAGCCCAGCGCGACCGGGGACACCGTGATTATTCGCGCCGGCCAGGGACTTACGCCTGCCGGGGAACTGGTGCTTCTTCCCAACGACCTTACGATCGACCTGTCCGACCTGCCCGACGAACAGAACCTCGATGTACAGTTCAACCTGGCGTCGATACCGAATACTCCGGCGCGCACGCGCAGCGGAGCTTACGTGCTTGCGCTGCGCCCGGTTGAATTCACTGCGAATCCCATTGCTTCGTATCCGACGAGCATTCAGGGCACGCGCACCACGCACGACGGCGACATTGTGGAGGCCACGGCAATCACGCTCGTGCCTTATCCAACTCCAGTCAGTTGGACGCGCGGAACGACGCAGGACGCCGCGCAGCTTCGCGCTGCGCTGGCGCGGCAGATTTTTCTCAATGCCAACCCCAGCCAGCTCTCCGACGCACTGCTGCCCCTGGCCATGATTTACCTGCAGCGCGGCGTGATCGTCTGGGTCGACCCGTATCTGGTGAGGCGCGACAGCGGGCCGGAGTACAGCGGCTTGCGCCTGGGATTGGCCGATCCACCCACGCAACAGGCATTCCTGATGGAGTACGACTCGATGCTGCAGGAGACGGTTTCTTCGCGCATCACCTCGGGCGTCTCGGCCGGCTTTGCCGCCGCCGATTACTTTCAGGCTCTGCCGCCGGCCGGCCGTTTTCCGCTCGCCAGCATCGCTATCAGCACCCAGAGCACTTCACAGACGTTTACGCAGGCTTTCTTTCCGCAACAGCTCGACGTTCGTCTGAGCGTGATTCCCGTCGATGAGATCCCTGCGCTCATTGAAGACAGCATGGCGCTGCCGCCGATCGATCTGACGCTGCCGGCGAATGCGTACGCGGACCTGTCGGTCTTTGCATTGATTCCGGTTCCGCGCAGCGGCTTTACGGCGCTCAAGAACAGCCTGCCCACGCTTGCGCCCAACCCCACTGTGCCCCAGATTCTCAGCTTCCGCACGCCTTCAGCCCTTCTGAGCCTGTATCAAGGCGCGATCGCCATCACGCAGCCGACACAGAACCAGAACTCCGCCTGGTTGAGCGCCATTGGAAACCAGACCTACGGCTTCTACATCCGCAACCGCAGCTCGCCGGCGTATGTGAGCTTTGCCACCGGGATCAATTCGTAATCGGGAGAGAGGCTATGCCCGCGACACCCATTACCGACGCTGTCTCCGGCGAATCGCTGGTCGGCACCGAACCGCAACTGCAGCAGCAGGTAGATCCTGGCTGGTGGCGGCAGCGGCTCAATCTTTATACCGGACGGACGCTGACCGTCTCCGCCCTGGACAGCGAACAGAACTATCGTGGCGGCCTGCTTGCGACTCTGGGGCAATCGGTGACCGCCGGCATTGTGAGCGGGCTGGCGCTGACCATGGACTTGAGCGGCGCCGATCCCGCATTCACCATCAGTTCCGGATACGGAGTTATGGCCAACGGCCAGGACGTGGTGCTCAACACCGCGATGAAAACACACTTGAGCACGCTGGCCGTCATCGACCCCGTTACCGGCAATGAGTTATACAATTTTCATCAGTCCGTCGGCGACCCGACTAACTCCACTTTTGCCGGAATCCTGCTCTTGCAACCGGTGATTGCGCAGGTCAGCGGGCAAACGCTCGATACCGGTAGCCTGCCCACAATTGTCAGCGGCAACCTCGGCGCTTCCTGCAATCAGGACCCGGAGGAGTACGCATTCGAAGACTGGCAGATTGCCGACGCCGTCCGTCTCGTTTATCTTCCCTGGCCCGCCGGCGTACCGTCTCTTCCGCTGCCCGCGATGGCTCCGCAGACAACGTGGCGGAACAGGCTAGCCTATGCAATCTTCGAGGCCGAGGCCCTGCTGGGGCCGGACGACCAATTGCCCTGGGCGATGCTCGGGGTGCCGGTCGCGCTGATTGCTTTTGACCCCGGAATCAAATGGAATGCGAATACATCGTACAACGTCGGAGATTTCATCACCGACACGAACAGCAACCTGCAGGTGGTGCAGACCTCAGGAACCTCGGGAGGTTCGCAGCCCTCAGCCTGGAACACCGTCTTCGGCGGACTGACCACCGACGGAAGTGTGACCTGGGTCAACAGCGGGCTTGCGTGGAAGCCGCTCTTTGTCGATTGTTCGGCGGTGGTGCGCGCGGGGGGATTGCCGCGTAACAAGTACATATTGCCCTCCCAGCCCGCGCCGCTGCTGGTGTGGCAATCGATGGCCTCCTTTGCGGCGGAGGACTTTATCGTCGACCCCAACAACAATGTGGAGATTGTGCAGACCGCCGGCACCACGGGTGGCCCGCCGCCTAAGTGGAGTACCGGGTTTGGACAAACCACGGTGGACGGCACAGTTACGTGGATCAACAACGGCCCGGCAAGCTGGCAACCGAACGCGGCGTTCGCGGCGAATCAGTTCGTCTATGACGCAAACAATAATATGCAGCATGTTTTAGTTGCGGGGACGACGGGAACCGTCGAGCCGGAGTGGAATGGAATCTATCTGCCAACCGTCGATGGGACGGTCACCTGGATCAACAACGGCTCGGGCAACCCGCCTGTCGTTCAGCAGGCGCTGGCGCAGGCAAGAATCAATCAGCTATCGGAGCAGTTAAGCCAGGTAATGGTCCAGCAACAGCAATTCAACACCCTGGCCGATATCTTTCCCACACTTCCCCCCAGCGGAATTTTGCCGGCAGCGGCACTGAACTTCGCCAGGCAGGCCGCCCCATGGCTTCCACCCAATTGGACCGTCAGCGCGGCACCGGTGTTTCTCGAAGAGCTCGAGACCGTGCTCGAAACCGGCATGTTGATGGACCCGATTGCGGCCGAAACCACGGCGCCTGAGGATTCCACGCTGCTTGAGCCTGTCGAGGTTCTGGTTCCGCTGCCGGATGCGCTTTACGATCCCAATATTCTGGTGGTCGATACCGTTCCGGCTGTTTTCTATCAGGAAGTGGCACAGGCGACCGAGGCGCGCAACGTGACCTTGCAGCAGTTGGAGACCGTGCAGCAGGAGACCAATACTCTTTTTGCGGCCGTCGGCCCCAACGTTCCCACCAACCCCAATTGGATCGACCCCAACGTGGGCCTCACGCCGGACGAGCTGGCCGGACGAGACGCGCCTCCGCCCTACACTCCGCAGCCAACGGAGACCTTCGGGACCGTTCTGCAATCCACGTGGCAGGCGAGCGCTGCTTACTCTGTGGGACAGTTTGTCATTGACAGCAACGGCGCAATTGAAGTCGCGCTTACTGCTGGATCGACAGGCGCCGCGAATCCAACCTGGAGCACGACGGTCGCAGACACCACGACGGATGGCACGGTTACCTGGTTGAACAACGGACCCTGGGCCTGGCAGCCGAACACTGCCTATATCAACGGTCAGTTCATCGTGGATCCCGAAGGATTCATGCAGACCGTATCGAGCCCGGGCACCTCGGCGTCTGCTCCGCCCGCCTGGCTTCAGCCGGAAGCTCCAGGCCAAACCAGGCAGGATGGCGGGGTGACGTGGCAAGCCGGCGGCAAATTGTATTGGCAGCCGAGTTGGCAGTTCGCCGCAGGGCAAACAATTCTCGACGCGAACGGCAACATTCAGATTGTTCGCACCAGTGGTGTTTCGGGTAAGTCGGTGCCGGCTTGGGACCCGAATCCAGGGCAGGCGACGGAAGACGGCACATTGGTCTGGGAAGACCTGGGTCACGCTGCGTGGCAGGCGAACACGGCCTACTCTGTCGGGCAGGCAATCATTGATTCTACGGGAAGCGTTCAGCTTGTATCGGTCGCCGGCACCACCGCATCTACGCCGCCGGACTGGCTCCAACCCGAGAGCGCCGGGCAG
>Ga0335072_10015660_pt1 | contig 10756 bp, 7 predicted proteins | sample Lox_Sample_21_FD_206725 | JGI IMG/M metagenome (GOLD analysis project Ga0335072, IMG submission 206725) | Soil microbial communities from Loxahatchee National Wildlife Refuge, Florida, United States - Lox_Sample_2.1 | ecosystem: Environmental > Terrestrial > Soil > Wetlands | place: USA: Florida... | reverse complement strand
CCTCGCGGCGGTCCGGCTGCAGGTGCTGCAACGTACGCATGTTGTGCAGGCGGTCGGCCAGTTTGATGAGAACCACCCGCACGTCTGTGACCATGGCCAGCAGCATCTTGCGTACATTTTCGGCCTGACGGTCCTCGCGATTCGCGAACTGAATCTTGTCGATCTTGGTAACGCCTTCGACGATGTGGGCCACTTGGTCGCCGAAGTCGGCTTCGATCTGTTCGCTGGTGGCTGGCGTGTCCTCGACGGCATCGTGCAGAAGTCCGGCCGCAATGGCCGTGGCGTCGAGCTTCATTTCGGCCAGGACTTCCGCTACTTCGAGTGGGTGGATGATGTAGGGCTCGCCGGAAGCACGCATCTGGCCGTTGTGGTGCCCGACGCAGAATTCCCATGCCCGGCGAATAAGTCCAATGTCCTCAGTGGGCCGGTTGGCCTGAACCTGGCGAAGGAGCTGTTCGAAGCGGCGATCGATCGCAGCCTGATCGAGGAGTGGGCGAGCAGACCCAGAGGGAGTCGCCGACCCAACGGTGGCGCCGCGTAGCTCTGCCGGTGTGGGCTGCCGGACTGTCGCCATATCTCATTATAGGCTGCAAGTGTTGAACTTGCTTCAGCGCAGGGGAGTGGCACTTCCAGCCGGCAAATGAACCCGAATACGGCATCGCACCCAGAGCCTTTTCCAGACAACTGGACATTGAGTGACAAAGCTCGGTCTGAATATCGGAAAATCCACGATGGCTATTTTCGCCTAACAAGCTTAATTTAAGGCCCAAAATGCCTGCAGTTATTAAGACAAATTCGAAATAACTTCATACATTCAATGTCTTTAGAATGTGCTTGCGATCACTGCCCAGGCACCATCGGGCGGGAGTAAAGTCTCGTTCGGACTAGATCCAGAACCGAGGTACTTATGCTAAAAAGCTTCTTAGTTACGGCAATCGCTGTGCTGGTTGCGGCGAGTTTGAGCTTTGCAGACCAGGCTCAATCCAAGCTGGTAATTCCGGTCGACAAAACCGCCCCTACAAGCGGCAAGCAGATGTATACGAACTATTGCGCTCCGTGCCACGGGACGGACGGCCGTGGAAACGGACCGGCGGCAGCCGCGCTAAAGACACAGCCGACGGACCTGACCGTGCTGACAAAGAACAACCATGGGAAATACCCGGACACACACATTGCTGCAGTCCTGCAGTTTGGCAGTGAGGTACAGGCGCACGGTTCGGCACAGATGCCGGTTTGGGGACCGATTCTTGGTAATATGAACCGGACGAACTCGCAGGAGAAACTGCTCAGGATCAGCAACCTGAGCCGTTACCTCGAAACCATGCAGGTACGGTAAGCGTCGGCGGCTCTGATCCCGGCGGCGATGAGCGCAAAGGGAGCAGATGACGAAGCCAAAACAGCCGGGACCGCGACCTGATCGAAGCCGGAAGGCGCCTGCAGGGACAGAACCTGCCGCGCCTTCTGAGCGAAGTCGCAGCGAGGGACGGCGGACGCTGAAGATTCGCGGCGAAGCCTCCGAAGACGATTCGAAACGATCTCCCTATCCTGAGAAGAAGCCATGCACGGCCGAGGCGAGCGCTATAGGTGCGCGTATAAACCGCCGCGCGGCCGATCGGCTTCGTGCCGGACACGTGTGGGTCTATGCGTCCGATGTGGAATCGCTGGAACTGGGCGATTCAGATCCTGATGCCGTTCCGGCCTTACTGCCGGTGGCGGACTACCGCGGGATGCTGTTGGGAACGGCACTCTACAGTCCCGCGTCGCAGATCGCCTTGCGGCTGGTGTCGCGAGAGGCAATCAGCGAGGTGCAGTGGCTCGATTTGGTGGGACAACGGCTTTCCCGGGCCATCGACAGGCGAGCGCCGGAGCTCAATGGCGACGCGTGCAGGTTGTGCTTCAGTGAAGCTGACGAGATCCCGGGACTGGTGGTCGACAAGTACGGTGAACTGGTGGTTGTACAGCTGCTTGCCAAGGGGCTGGATTCCGGCGATGTGCGGAAAAAGATTGTCTCCACGATTCGGGAGCGGATCCAGCCGGCCTCGATTCTGGAGCGACCTGATCCGAGGATCCGCGAATTGGAGAGCTTATCTGCACCATCGCTCGAACCGCTTTACACCGCCGACCCAAAGAATCCTCTGGTGGCGACAAAATTCCGCCTCAATGGGCTCGCTTTTCATTTCGACGCCAATGCCGGACAGAAGACCGGCGCATTTCTCGACCAGAGAGCCAACTACAAGGCCGCGGAAGAGTGGGCTTCGAAACTCGCCCCCAGCGGACGAGCGCTTGATGTATGTACCTATCAGGGCGGGTTTGCACTTCATCTGGCCCGTGTGTCGAACTCGGTTACTGGGATCGATACGTCGCATGCGTCCCTCGAGGTCGCGGAGCGCAATCTCACTGCAAATCGCGATAAGTTGCAAGCCGATGTTGACTGGGTGGAGGGCGATGCGTTCGAGATTCTGCGCGACTGGGCGGCGGCGCGCGAGCAGTTCGATGCGATCGTACTCGACCCGCCGGCGTTCGCGAAGAGCAAACGCGCGGTGGAAGGCGCTCTGCGTGGATACAAAGAGCTCAACCTGCGCGCGATGCAGATGCTCAAGCCGCGTGCATTGCTGGTGACCTGCTCGTGTTCGCATCATGTATCGCTGGCTGAGTTCGAAGGTATCGTGGCAGCTGCGGCAGCGGATGCGCACCGTCGTTTACGTCTCCTGGAACGGCGCGGTGCTGCGCCCGATCATCCGGTGGTGCTAACCATTCCAGAGACCGAATACCTAAAGTGCCTGGTGCTGGAAGTCGAGTAACAACTGCGAAGCCCCATGCTTCACCTCTCAGCCGTCAGCTGTTTGGCGGCGCGTCCAGAGCGGAAAGAGGCGAAAGTGCCTTCGCTCCGGAGGCGAGGGTCGTTTCTCCGAAACCTGCGGTTCAAGTGCCGCTGCGTTTCGCATCTCCGCAAGCGCCTCTTTGACCTGAAATCGAAGCGATTCGACTTCGAAGATGCATGAGCGCAGGTAGGCGGAGACGCTCAGCCCGGCTTCAGCCGCACGTGTCTGCAAGAGCTTCTGTTCATCCCCGGTTACCCGGACGGTAACACTGCACGCCTTGCGGGGTTTCTTGACTTCGGGCGGCTCGGCCGCCGCAGCCGAACTCGACTCCATGGATTGCGCAAGCGGCTCTGCCGTACCGACGCGGCGATGTGTGTGCAAAGCCTGCTCATAGCTGATGGTGGCCACATCCTCGCCGGTCCCGCTCATGTCCCATGGCTCAGCTGATCTCTTGCTGGCACCGGTGAGGGCCGCGAGCAGGCTGGCGAAATTCGCGGGGTTGCCGGATGGGGCAGGATCGGCCATGGACACAGCTTAGGCTGTCGCACCCCAAAAATGAGCGTGCGATGGCGAAAAGCCGAACCGTGATTCCAAATCGGGCTCTTTGGGAATTCATGTGTTCAAAAACGGAACTCCGAGGGCATCAAGGCCGGGTGGTGGATGGCGCCGGTTTCTTGCTTTTCCCTGGGCTATCGGTTTCAGTCCACAGAAATGCCAACTCGTCAGCGTCGTCCTGGATCTGCTGCTCGACGCTTACACCGGCGGAGTGCCCGCCCGATACGCTGTAATGCAACAAAACGGGCCGGCCACTCTTTGAGTCGGCCTGCATCAGTGCGGTCATCTTGCGTGCGTGGAGTGGGTCAACCCGGGTATCGCTGTCGCCGGTGAAAAACATGATGGCCGGATAGTCGGAGCGAGGCTTCACGTTCTGGTAGGGCGAGTACTTGTAGAGGTACGGGAACTGTTTCTCGTTGTCGGCCGAGCCATATTCGGTAGTCCAATGCGGGCCCTGTTCGAATTTCTGATAACGCAGCATGTCGAGCAGCGGATAGCCGCACCAGATGGCGCCGAAGAGTTCCGGGTGCTGCGTCATCGACGCGCCCATCAAGAGTCCTCCATTGGAACGACCGCGAATGGCAAAGTGCTCGGGCGAGGTGTACTTCTGGTCAATCAGGTAGCGGGCCGCCGCGAACCAGTCGTCGAAGACGTTCTGCTTTTTCTCAAACATGGCCTGCTCGTGCCAGCTTTCGCCGTATTCGGCCCCACCGCGCAGGTTGGGAACGGCAAACCAGCCGCCTTGCTGAATCCACCACGCCCATGCCGGATTCCATGTCGGTGTTTCGGCGAGATTGAATCCGCCGTAGCCAGTCATGAGCAGGTGTTCGGAACCATCCTGCTTCAGGCCCTTCTTGCCGGCAATGAACATGGGAATTTGTGTGCCATCGTTGGATTTGTAGAAGACCTGTTTGAGGTCGTATTCGGCCGTCTTGAACGGTGTTCTCGGCTCGGCAAAGATTTCGCGCTTGCCGGTCACCGTGTCGACGCGATAGATGGTCGGCGGCTGAATGTACGACTCAAAGCTGAAAAAGCCATAGCGGTCGACGGTCCTTCCCACGACCCCGGAGGCGGAGCCAATCCCTTCGAGGTCGATCTCGCCCTCCGGTTTGCCATCGAGGGAGTACACGCTGAGTTCGGACTTCACATCGTGAAGGCGCTTGATGTAGATCTTGCCGCCCACGATGGAGAAGTTCTCAATCACGTCTTTGCCTTCCGGGATGATCGTCTTCCACGCTTCGGGCATGATGCCGGGATCGGCACGCAGCACTCGGCCGTTCGGTGAGTTGTAGTCGGTGCGGACGTACCAGCCGCCTTTGGCATAGGTCACGGAGAAGCGCGACTCGAGGCTCCAGACGAGGATGTCAAATGGGGTGCCGGGCTTGGTGAGGTCGCGGAAGCAGATGTCGACGCGCTTGGGAGGTACGCCGCGATCGATGGTGATGACGAGGTAGTGCGCGTCATCGGTGATTTCAGCGCGGAAGTTATCGATAGGGCCGAGCGGCTCACCATGGAATTCGCGGCCGAAGATCAGCTTGTCATCGGCGTTCCGGGTTCCGATGGCATGCAGGTAGAGCAATGTGCCTTTTCGGTCGGTACGTGCGTAATAGAGGCCCTTGCCGTCAGGAGTGAAGAAGACGGAGTAGTAGAGACCAGAGGGAATTTCGTCCTCCAGCGGCTTTTTCCTTGCCACGCTATAAATGCGGATGGTCGATTCGTCCGCTCCGCCCTGTCGGATGCCGTATGCGACAAGCATCCCATCGCGCGAAACATCCGCGAGTCGGACCGAGGTGTTGGGATCGCGGCTGAATGCAGCCGGATCGATAAGGCGCTTATCCTTGGGTGCGCTGGTTTGTCCTTTGGCGGCAGCGCCCGTCCAGCCATGGCGCATGTAGATTGACGCTTGTTCTTCGCCGGCGAGGCGCTTCATGAAGTAGTAGTTGCCTGCACGCTGGATAGGGATGGACCAGCGGGAGGTGTGTTCCAGGGGATCAAGGTCGTCGAGGATCTGGTTGCGGATCGGCGCCTGTTTCAAGTAGTGCGCGGTGTAGGCGTTCTCTTCGTTGATAAAGTTCCGTGTTTCGTCGCTTTTTGCATCTTCGAGCCAGCGGTAGTCGTCGGTCACCTTGGTGCCAAAGTAGCTATCGACGACCGGCTTGGTTTCCGCGGCTGGAGGTGCGGGAAGTGTGATGCCGTCGCGCCCATGAATGGCTTGGGCCCCGCAAACTGTACAAGTCACAATAAGCCAAAGAACAGCCGCACGCCGCATCAAGAATCCCCCTGCCGAACAGCATACGCGCTGGACTTCGGTTTCCGACGATTTGCGATGGTTGACGCCGGTGGCACCGTATCCGCAATCCGGTCGCAGTGCGAAGCACCCCAATCTGGAAGCCCGGTAGAATCGAGCCAGTGGAAGATTCATTGCCAAGTCAGCCGCGCCCGGGTTCACCTTCTCTCTTGGGCCGGGCGTTGCGCGCGCTGCGGCCGTCGCATGCGCACTCGGCGTTCAGCGCGACTGTTGTTCTGATGGTTTCCGTGTTCCTGTCGCGGATCATCGGGCTGGTCCGGGTCAAGTACATCATGTGGCTCTTTGGCAGCGGGATGAAGGCCGATGCGCTCAACGGGGCTTTCGTGCTGCCGGATATGATTTCGTACTTCCTGGTCGGCGGCGCAGCATCGATCACGTTCGTCACGATATTGACGCGCTACCGCGAGACCGGCAGAGAGAAGGAAGGCGAGCGTTCGCTCTCCGTCATTTTGACGACGATGTACCTGGTGCTGGGCGGGGCCATCGTGCTGGGAGAAATCTTCGCTCCGTTATTTGTCCGGCTGCAGTTCAGCGGGTACGATGCGGAGAAGGCGGCGCTGTGCGTAAAGCTCACACGCATTCTGTTGCCGGCGCAACTATTCTTTTTTGCCGGCGGCGTTTTCGGGGCGGTGCTGCTGGTCCGCAAGCAGTTCAACGTGCAGGCAGTGTCGCCGCTGATCTACAACCTGGGCACGATCCTGGGCGGAGTGCTGCTGGTAAAACAGCTCGATGTTTCTTCGCTGGCGATCGGGACGGTGGCCGGTGCGTTCTTTGGTCCGTTTTTTTTGAACTGGCTGTTTGCGCAGAGGGCCGGCGCGCATTACCGGCCGATTCTCGACTGGCACGATGAGGGACTGCACGAGTGGGTGCGGCTGTCCCTGCCGCTGATGGCCGGCGTGTCGCTGGTCACTGCCGACAGCTGGATCATCGCGCACTTCGCATCGAAAATCGGCGGCGCTGTTTCGCAGTTCAACTACGCCAAGCAGTTTTTCACTGCGCCGATGGCAGTGCTGGCGCAGGCCGCGGGTGCGGCGTCGATGCCATTTTTCGCCAGCCTGTGGGCGAAGCAGAACCGCGTTGAATTTGCCACCACCGTAGCCGATTCGGTTTCGCGGGTGGCTTGCCTCGGGCTGCTCGCGGCGTCGGCGATGATTGCGCTGGGCAAGCCGGCCATCGATCTCATCTTCACGGGCGGTCACTTTTCCCGCGCCGATGCCGGGCAGTGCGCCGCTTACTTTGCTGTTTTCTCGATCTCGATGTGCATGTGGTCGGCGCAGGCCATCTACTCGCGAGCCTTCTATGCGGCTGGGAACACGTTTGTGCCGATGGCTGCGGGTACCATTGTGACCGCCGTTTCGCTGCCGATTTACACCATGCTCTTTCATGGCTTCGGAGCGACGGGGCTGGCGGTCGCATCCGACATCGGCATCGCCATGCAGACGCTGGCGATTGCGGGGTTGCTGCACAAGCGGAAGATGGTTTCGCTGGCGAGTCTCGACTTTCGCGAGTTGGGAAGGTGCCTGGCGGCGGGTATCACGGGCGGGGCGGCGACGTGGGTCGTCTTTTCGTGGCTGGCAGGAATGTTGCTGCACGCGCGCGGCAGGCTAAACGATCTGATTGTGCTGATTGCCGGCGGCCTGCTGTGGACTGCGGTTGCGATGTGGGTGCTGAAGAAGACCGGTTCTGCGCTGCCGCGAGTCATCCTGAAGCGAATGCGCCTGGCGTAACCAGGGGCCGTGAACTCAACAAGACACTCGGATCCGGATTAGAACCACAAAACACCGGGACCCCTGCCGGGGCAGGGGTCTTTTGTGGTGGAGTCGGCCGATAGCTACGCGTTTGCAGCCACTTTGACTTCGTTATGCACAGCGGTCGGCTTGGCATCGGGCTTGCGGATGTCGATGCCGCCCTTAAAGAACGCGCCGTCTTCAATGCTGATGCGGGCTGCGGCCACGTCGCCGGTCAGCGCGCCCTCGGCACGGATGTCCACACGATCCGTCGCGGTCACATTGCCCTTGAGCTTGCCCAGAACAACGATCTCTCGCGCGCTGATGCTGGCGCTGACCACGCCGTTCTTGCCCACCGTGACGCGATTGCCCGGAATATTGATGCTGCCTTCAACCTTGCCGTCGATGAAGAGCGATTCGGTTCCGGTAATCTCGCCCTTGATGGAAAGGCCCTTGCTGATGCTGGCTTGCTCGCCGACTGAGGATGATACGGCGGCTGTCGGGCGTGCCGTTTCAAGAGAAGGCTGCACGGGCACGGGGCGGGCAGGCTCGGGAGTCGGGGGCGGGGTCGATTGGCCTTGTTGGGTGGGTTTCCACATAGCGCTCAATACAATTTCCTTTTCTGTCCAAATGGGACTTAGGGTGCCAAGGCAGGGACCACTACAGTGGACCCAGGATCATATTTTATTCCGAACCGTGTGCTCCCTTGAACAATGAGCACGCATGTCTGCGGGATGATTTCTATCCTGCTCGGGCAATACCAAGCATGGGTGTTGCCGTTATTGTAAGACCACTGGGCAAAATTGTACGAATGCCGAGATTACGATGGTGTCTCGGTTGCCATCTCCGGCAACATGCGAAGCCAAAACCCAAGGAATCACGGCGAATTCCCGAAAACTCACGAACCACGAAAGGCAACCATGCACCAAATAGGCAGGCAACTCGCGTTGTTTTGTGCTGTGGGAATCCTGGGCCAGATCGCAATGCAGGCGCAAACGACGGCCCAGAACGAACCATTCGACGTCGTTATCCTGCACGGACACATCATCGACGGCACCGGTTCACCGTGGTATTCGGGCGATGTGGGCATCCGAAATGGGCACATCGCAGCAATCGGAGACCTGTCTGCTGCTCCCGCGAAGCAGAAGATCGACGCGCAGGGCAAGGTGGTGGCACCGGGATTCATCGACATGCTGGGCCAGTCAGAGCTGACGATCCTCGTCGATCCTCGACTGCCCTCGAAGATTTACCAGGGCATTACTACAGAAATCACCGGCGAAGGCGATTCCGTGGCTCCCGTAAACGATGCGATGCTCGCGGCCGATCGCTCCGGCTACGAACATCTGCACATCACGCCCGACTGGCACTCGCTGCGCGAGTATTTTGCTCGGATCGAAAAGCAGGGGATAGGGATTAACCTCGCGACCTATGTCGGCGCGACCTCGGTCCGGCGCATGGTGTTGGGCGATGCGAAGGTCGACCCCACGCCTGCTCAACTCGACCAGATGAAGACACTGGTGGACCAGGCGATGCGCGACGGAGCGGTTGGCGTGTCGACCGCATTGCAGTATGCCCCGGCTCCTTATGCGAAGACCGAGGAACTGATCGCACTGGCTGCGGAAGCTTCGAAGTACGGTGGAATCTATGCGACCCACATGCGCAGCGAGGGCGATACGGTGCTCGAATCGATCGACGAAGCCACACGCATCGGACGCGAGGCGCAAATTCCCGTGGAAATCTGGCACCTGAAAGCTGCCGGCAAAGCCAATTTCGGCAAGATGCCGCAGATTGTCGCGCGCATCGACGCAGCTCGGGCATCGGGTATCGACGTGAGCGCGAATACCTACGCCTATACCGCGTGGTTCAATACGTTTTCTGCATTTGTTCCGCCGTGGGCGCATGACGGCGGCGATGCCAGGCTGATTGAAAGATTGAAAGATCCGGCGATGCGGGCGCGGATCCGCAAAGATATGACCAGCAACGGCAAAGACTCGGCCGGCGAGGACTGGGACAACGAGTGGCAGGAGATCCCCAACCCTGATGCGGTGCTGATCGCGGTCGTCCAGAACCCCGAACTTGTGCCCCTCCAGGGCAAGCGGCTCTCCGATGTGGCTGCACTGTGGCACGAAGACGCGATAGATGCACTTTGCGATCTGCTCATCAAGGACAAGGCCTTCACCGAGGTCGCCGTCTTCGGCATGGACGAGCCCGACGTGGTGCTGGCGCTGAAACAACCGTGGGTTTCTGTGGACAACGATTCGCAAGGAACGTCGCCTGAAGGACTGCTCGGCAGCGAGCATCCGCACCCGCGTGCGTACGGGACGTTCCCGCGTATCCTCCGCAAATACGTGCGCGAGGAGCATGCGCTCACGCTTCCCGATGCGATCCGCAAATTCTCGGCACTGCCGGCACAGCGCATGCGGCTGACCGACCGCGGAGTGCTGAAAAAAGGCATGTGGGCCGACGTTGTCGTCTTCGATCCTGAGAAGATTACTGACAAGGCTACATACGAAAATCCCAACCAGCTATCCGTGGGAATGGAGTACGTACTCGTGAACGGTGTGCCCATAATTCGAGAAGGCAAAATGACGGGCAAGCTCCCGGGGAAAGTACTGCGCGGATCCGGATATGTGCCGTAATCCGCCACAACTGAATCTGATTCGATCGCGGCACGTCGTGCATCTCTTGTTGGAACGGATAATTTATGAGCAATCCTCTTTTTTCTTCTTTCAGGCTGCGTTCTGTCGAATTTCGGAATCGCCTCGGCGTTTCGCCGATGTGCGAGTACTCGTCTGAGGACGGGTTCGCCAACGACTGGCATCTCGTTCACCTCGGCGCGCGTGCGCAGGGCGGCGCAGGGCTGGTCATGACCGAGGCTTCGGCCGTTACCCCCGAGGGCCGCATCTCGATGAGTGACCTTGGCATCTGGAAAGACGCGCACATCGAGAAGCTGACACAGATTGTGCGGTTCATCCACTCGCAGGGCGCGAGAGCAGGAATCCAGCTGGCTCACGCGGGCCGCAAGGCCAGCATGACCGCTCCCTTCGGGGGCGAACGCCTGTTGACAGTAGAAGAGGGTCGTTGGGAGCCAGTGGCGCCGAGCGCGGTCGCTTTTTCGCCAAACTATGCAGTTCCCAAGGCGCTTGACGAGGCGGAGATTGAGGGGGTCGTTCAAGCCTTTGCGAATGCTGCAAAACGCGCCGAAGAGGCTGGCTTCGACTTCATCGAGATTCATGGCGCACACGGCTATCTGCTGCACGAGTTCCTGTCGCCGCTGGCCAACCAGCGCACGGATAAGTACGGCGGCAGCCCGGAAAACCGGGTCCGGGTTCCGCTCGAAGTAG
>Ga0335072_10015658_pt1 | contig 10757 bp, 10 predicted proteins | sample Lox_Sample_21_FD_206725 | JGI IMG/M metagenome (GOLD analysis project Ga0335072, IMG submission 206725) | Soil microbial communities from Loxahatchee National Wildlife Refuge, Florida, United States - Lox_Sample_2.1 | ecosystem: Environmental > Terrestrial > Soil > Wetlands | place: USA... | reverse complement strand
GCCGGCGCGTTCCACGTCTCCAAACCCAGCGACCTCATCCCCGAACTGCAGGGCCGCTTCCCCATTCGCGTCGAGCTGCAATCGCTCACCGTCGAAGATTTCCTGCGCATCCTTACAGAGCCAAAGTCGTCGCTTACCAAGCAGTACTCGGCCCTGCTTGAGACTGAAGGCGTGCGCCTCGAGTTCGCACCAGAAGCCCTGCGCGAGATGGCCGAGTTCGCCTTCAAGGTGAACGAGCAGACCGAAAACATCGGCGCGCGCCGCCTGCACACCATCATGGAGCGTGTGCTCGAAGACGTGAGCTTCCTCGCGCCCGACGTGGCTCGCCGCGCACCGGACGGCGATGCGGCGGCAGCGCTCAGCGAAGCCATCAAAAACGAGGCCACGGTGCCGCTGCCCTATCGCGACCGGATGTCTTCTTCGGGGCCCGAAAAGCTGTTCGTGATCGACGCCGAGTACGTGAAGCAGATGGTGGCCAACATCGTGAAGGACAACGACCTCAGCCGATATATTCTTTAGGCCCGTTTATCCTGTAAAACTTGCCACGGCAACAAGAGGGCCAAATATGGGTGACTTCAGCAGGCGGGACGTGGCGCGTGGTGCAATGCTCGGTGGAGCTTCGTTGTTGATGGGATCGGTGGTACTTCCGGCGCAGGCGGGCGCGCACGGAACAATGCTGGATGCGCGGGCTCTTGGCGCAACCGGCGACGGCAAAACCGACGACACAGCGGTTCTGCAAAAGGCGCTCGACGCAGCGTCTGAAGTGAGCAGCTGCGTGTTTCTGCCGCCCGGAGTCTATCTCACGAATGAGTTGCATGTGCGCGCCGGCACCGCGCTCATCGGCATTCCTGCGTGGAACTACGGGCGCGGCGGCGGCAGCGTGCTCAAACTCGCGGGTCCCGGATCCAAATGCCTGCTTGACCTGACTGACGCGCGCGGCGCAACCATCGACGGACTTTCGCTCGAGGGCGGCGATCTCGGCGCCGGGATCCACGGTATGATGACCGACCGCAACAATTACGAGCGCGAGGACTCATTCCGCATAGAGCGTTGCCAGGTGGCGCACTTCACCGGCGACGGCATGCATCTGGATTGCATCTGGTGCTTCAGCGTGCGACACTGCCAGCTCGCCTATAACCAGGGCGACGGCATGAACATGCGCGGCTGGGATGGTTTCATCCTCGACAACTGGTTTTCAGGCAATCACGGCGCGGGTTTTGCGGCACGGCACGAAAACGCGTCGATGACCTTTACCGGCAACCGCATCGAGTGGAACGATGCCGGCAACTTCACTATCCATGGCGGCGACGGCTACCAGATCACAGGCAACTTCTTTGACCGCGCCGGCCTGTGCGGCATTGCACTGCGCAAAAACGAGCGTGGCCACGGCCCCACGCAGGTGACCATCACCGGGAACTACATCAAGCGCAGCGGCAAGGTGGCCAACCCCGGCAGTTACGACTCCGCGCAGATTTACATGGAAGGCGCGACCGGAGTGACGTGCGTGGGCAACAACATCTGGGCCGGCCAGGACGACGGCGGCAAAGGCACCTGGTCACCGTCGTACGGAATCGTCTGCCAGGGTCTCGAAAACTGCGTGATTCGCGACAACGTGCTGCACGACGGCGCACTGCGCCAGTTGATGGCGGACCTGGGCGGCCACGGTGAGGGCGTTTCGGTGGGCGAGAATCCGGGGCGGCTGTTTGTCGTGCCGAAGTAGCAGAGGTATCGCCGCAGCACACGCTTCCTGAGGGAGCGAAGAGGATAGCCCAGGGCGCAGGTCCAGGGAACGCGTCTCAAAACACGATCAGCCCCGTTGGAGCGAAAGAGCCCGGCCAAACACCTATCTCCCCGCCCTCGCCTCCAGCTTTCTGATCGCCTTCAGCATCTCTCCCAGCGCCACCTTGCCAATCTCACTCTCGAACTCCTTCTGCAGCCGGTCAAACGCGGCAATCACGCGCAAGGCGCACTTCTTTCCCTGGGGTTTGAGTGAGAGCTGAAACGCCCGCGCGTCCTCGGGGTCGATCTTGCGCTGCAGATGCCCCTTGGCCTCGAGCGACGATACGCAATGGCTCACCGTTCCGCGCGTCGTCCCAAACGTTTCGGCCAGTTGCGAGGGCTTGACGAGCTTCGGCGACTCAAAAAACAGTGCCGCAAGCACCAGTCCTTCCAGAAAGTTCAATTCATCGGCTGCGAGTGCACGGCTGGCGAGCGCATCGAACCTGCGCGCCGCGCGGCTCACGGCGAACATCGGGCTTTCGTAGAGAAATGCGTTGATCCGCATGGACTTCGCAAGATAGTTTAGCATTCAACTATTGGCTATAGTACAAAATCATCGTTGAACCGCTCCCGGACCGCGGCCATTATTAGAAGTGATGCGCCGCAACCAACCCAATCGTGCCGCTCTTCTCTTCGTCGTCGCGGCGCTGCCGGCTCTCGCCCAGAACGCTCCCGCACCTCAGCAAACGTCAGTCAAGGGTCCCACTGAGACGCTCGTCGTTCTCGGTTCGGCCACTCCCGTCCCGTTGGCCGAGTCTCCCCGCCCCGTCGCAGTGCTGCCCGTGCAGCCTGTCAGGCTTGCCGCCGAAACTGCGCTCGACGTTCTGCGCTCTGACTCTGCTGTCTTCCTCGAACAGCGTGGCGCAGGCGGCGCGCAGGACGACCTCGTCCTCGACGGCGGCAGCTTTGAGCAGGCCCTGATCCTGCTCAACGGCTTCCGCATCAACGACGCGCAGACCTCGCACCACAACCTCGACCTGCCGGTACCCATGGAGGCGATGAGCCAGGTACAGGTGCTCGAAGGCGCCGGCTCAACGCTGCATGGCACCGACGCGCTCTCCGGCGTCGTCGACTTCCTTACCGCTGCGCCCGGTCACGATTCGCTGCGCATGCGGCTGGGCGAAGGCAGTTTTGAGTCGAATGAGGAGTCGCTGCTGGCCGCCGCTACGAAGGCCAAGTGGAGCGGCCGCGCCACCGCCGACCGCAACTTTTCCACCGGCTTTATGACCGACCGCGACTATCGCAACGAAGACGCCTCGGCCGAAAATTGGCTCGGCACGCGCCTTGGCGTAACCGACCTCCTCTTTGCCGGTTCGGACCGCGCCTTCGGCGCCAACGACTTCTACGGCTCCTACCCCTCGTGGGAGCGGACCAAGAGCTGGTTCGCCTCGGCGCGGCAGGAGCTGGGCGCACATACTGTCGCCGCCTTCGGATACCGCCGCCACGCTGACGACTTCGTTCTCTTCCGCGACGATCCAGGCATTTATGAGAACAACCACGTCGACGCATCGTGGCAGGCATCGCTACGCCGTACCCTGACCCTGCCGGGCGGCGCGCTCCTGTTGATGGGCCTCGAGAGCGACGGCGACTCGATCCGCAGCTTCAACTTCTCCGGCGGCGTCACCTCGTACGCGCTGGGCATCCACGCGCGCAACCGTGGCGCAGGCTACATCGACCTCGACTGGAACCCGCCTGCCCGGCGCTGGAGCCTTTCGGCCGGCGCGCGCGAAGAGATTTTCTCTGGCGGAGGCAGGGGAGTGTTTTCGCCCCAGCTCGCCGGCAGCCTTCGCCTTTCTGGCGCTCTCAAACTGCGCGCCAGCGGCGGCTACGGATTCCGCATTCCCACCTACACCGATCTCTACTATTCCGACCCCGCGACACTCGGAAACCCCAACCTCAAGCCTGAATCAGCGTGGTCGGGCAACGGCGGAGCGGACTGGGCGCCGTCGTCGCACCTTACGCTCTCGGCCACCGGCTTCTACTCGCGCCAGCACTCCACCATCGACTACATTCGCGCCGCGATTGTTCCCAACCCGTTTCTGCCGCCATCATGCGAGAAGAACGGCGCACAGGCCGCGAATACCTGGTGTGCCGCGAATCTCAACGGCCTCAACTTCTCCGGCGTCGAGGCAAGGGTTACGTGGATTCCGCGCCCCTCGCAATCCATCCACCTGGGATGGACCGAGCTTATCGGCTCGCAGAGTCCCCTGCCCGGCATCCGTTCGGAGTACGCGCTGAATTACCCGGTGGTGAACGTGCACGCCAGCTGGACCGCGGCGATGAAGTACGGCGTGGCGGTCACTAACGAGGTTGCCGTGGCGCGCCCCTATCAGCAGCCGGGCAACGCTCCCTTCAACGCCAACGCCTATCCGGTGTGGAACGCAACCGTGACGCGCGACCGCAGCAAATTGCGCCCTTATCTGCGGCTCACCAACCTCAGCAACACCGGCTACCAGCAGATCGCAGGGGTAACGATGCCGCCGCGCACCATCATGGGCGGCTTCGTAGTGCAACTGGGCGACTGAACCGCAAAATTTCACTGGCCCTGAAAAAGCAAATCTGGTAGGTTGATTTCGTACCTCGGCAGTCCGCGCCGCACGTCCACTCAGCGGGCTCTACCTGCCTTCTCCTGCTCTTGAGGGATTGCGGATGGAGGCGTTCAAGAGCACACCGGATTGGTGTGCCTGCGCCACAACGCACAATCACCGACCATCGACTCCAACCTTGCAGCCCAAAAAGGAGCATCATCCATGGCAGCACTGGATAACACCATCAACTACATTGAGTTCGCAGCCACCGACGTGGCGAAGGCCAAGTTGTTCTACGAGACCGTCTTCGGATGGAGCTTCATCGACTACGGCCCGGACTACAGCAGCTTTGATAGAAACACCGCGGGCATCGATGGCGGCTTCTTTAAATCCGATCCCCACGACCCGCAACCGAAGACCGCCCCGCTTGTCGTGCTTTACTCAAGCGATCTCAATGCCGCTCAAGAGGCGATCGTTGCCGCCGGTGGCAGCATTGTGGTGCCGACCTTCGATTTCCCCGGCGGCAAGCGCTTTCACTTCGATGACAGCGTCGGCAACGTGCTGGCCGTCTGGTCGGAGTAGCGGGGTGAATCGTGGTTCATGGGTCGTGGCCTCAATTCACGGCTCACGATCCACGAGCCACGTCTTTAAGAATGCCAGCGACCGCTCGCGGGCCTCTTTGGCCGCGGCGGCGTTGTAACTCGAGCGCGCATCGCAGTTAAACCCGTGGCCCGCGTCGTACCAGTAAATCTCAACCTCGGGGTGCGCGGACCCCACTTTTTCCACCTCTTCGGCCGGAATGTGCGCGTCCTGACGGCCAAAATGCAGCATCACCGGGCACGCGGGATTCTCGTTTGCGTATTGCGCAATCCGTCCTCCGTAGTATCCAACCGCCGCTGATGCGCCCAGCCGTGTAGCGGCCAGCCACGCCACCGTTCCACCAAAGCAATATCCGATTACTCCAACCTCTTTGCCGGTGGCGTTGGCTGCGTACTCCATTGCGGCCTTCGTATCCAACAGCGCTTTCTCTATGTCGAGCCTGGGAATCAGGCTCATGGCGTGTTGCATGTCCGCGCCCTCGTACCCCAGATCCACCCCCGGCTCAATGCGATCGAAGATCGCGGGTGCAACGGCCAGATAACCATCCTTGGCCCACCCGTCGGTCACCGAGCGTATGTGCGCATTCACGCCAAATATCTCCTGCACCACGACCAGCCCGGCAACCGGTTCGCCTGCCTGCTTGGCAACATACGCGCCCAGTTCCTGCCCGTCGGTCGCGCGCAGCTTTACCCATTCACCCATACCCCACCTCAATCCTCTCCGCTCAAGGCGGCACATCCTGGTTATCAGGTTGAATGCAGGTTGAGCCGAGTTAGCCTTCAGTTGATCCGCGGCGGCAGAGTTTTTCTCGGCGTAAGCTCTTCGCGCACCAGCGTCAGCCCCAGGATGCAGCGCTCGAAGCGATCGCTGAGCCGTGCAAAAAGCGGCGCCTCCTGTTCGTACTCAAACAGGTTGAACTGGCTAACGATAAAGTAACTCTCCTTGCCGGCGTGGATGAGATCGTCGAGCGTGGGAACGCGGTGACGCAGGCGGCGGCTCGAGTTCATCGCCTCGGGATACATGCCGGCGACAAACAGCGCGTAATCGCCGATGTGCTTGCGCAGGGCTCGCTCCTCGTCAAACGACGCGGCGCGGCCGTGCACCGGGTCGGCGGCCAGCATCATCTCTGCAAGCTCGTCGATGGGCCGGCCCATCTCGTCGCGCACTTTGTACAGATTCTCAGCCTCTGAGAAATCGCACAACAGGCGCGCCACGTAGTTGGTCACGTCAGGATCGTTCAGGCCGAGCCTGCCGTCGTAGCTGTTACGAACTACCTGCTGAAAGAACAGTTGGAGCGGATGCTGCTGAGCCTGCATACAGACCTCCCGTGGCCGCGCGTAGGCAGCCTGAAAGCGCTCGAAGAGCGGGCTGCCAATAATCGAAATCGTGCGCAGGGCCCAGGGGATGGACCGGATTAGGAATTCTGGGGTGCATCGACTCAGCCTGCCCCAATTCCTAATCCGGTCGGCAGCCGCTGCTATTTATGATGCTTTAACACTGAGATACGCCATGAGTCGTGTTTTGCCAAGATGGAAATGGGTAATTTGTTAGCAAACAGGAGCCTCGATTGCAAACAGCACAAAAGCAAAAGGGCAATCCGTTTTGCGGATTGCCTTTTTGCCGATCCCTGATATCTGTCCTTACACCGTCGCCGGCGTTCTCGACTCCAGCTCGGCCAGCCGCGCCGCCAGCAGCCCCTCGAGCTTTTCAAGAGCGGCCGAAAAGCCCGCAATCCCTTCCGACAGCTTGTCGTGAGCCATGCGATCCTCTGCATGCATGCGATCGAATGTGGCCTTGTCGATCTTGATCCTCTCAATGGGCAGCGTGTGCGCCGTTGCCGGATCGAGTTTGCGCGGCAGTTCGCCTTCCGTGCGTTCCAGCTCAGCCAGCAGTTGCGGCGAAATGGTGAGCAAATCGCAGCCGGCCAGCTCGCTGATCTCGCCAATGTTGCGGAAGCTCGCCCCCATCACCACCGTCTTGTAGCCGAATTTCTTGAAGTAGTTGTAGATGCGCGTCACCGATTGCACACCGGGATCGTCGGCCCCGTGGTAATCCTTGCCCGTGTCTTTCTTGTACCAGTCGAGAATGCGCCCTACGAACGGGGAGATGAGCGTAACCCCCGCATCGGCCGCCGCAATCGCCTGGTGAACGCCGAACAGCAGCGTCAGGTTGCAGTGAATGCCCTCCTTCTCCAGCACCTCTGCCGCACGAATGCCCTCCCACGTCGACGCAATCTTGATGAGCACATGATCGTTCGTGATGCCAGCCTTGTGGTAGAGCCCGATAATCTCGCGGGCCTGCGCGATGGTCTTCACAGTGTCAAACGACAGGCGCGCGTCGACCTCGGTAGAAACGCGGCCGGGCACGATCTCAAGGATCTTTTTGCCGAAGGCGATCGCCAGCCGTTTGAACGCCAGGTTGGCGACGTCTTTGTCGGTTGCGCCTTCGCCCAGCTCGTTGCGCGCCTCCTTCAGCACGTCATCCACAATCGGCTGGTACTGCGGCATCTGCGCAGCGGCGGTAATCAGCGAGGGGTTGGTCGTCGCGTCCGTCGGCCTGAACTCCTCCATCGCTTCAATGTCGCCAGTATCGGCAACAACGGTGGTGAACTTGCGCAATTGTTCCAAAAGATTCTGCGCCATGATTCCTCCTTGGGGAAGGCACTGCGTATGTCAGTCCGCGCGCCGCGCGGGTTTCCCAGCCAGTTTACCTCTATCTAGGATGCGCCGTGTGAAAACCGGTTGCAAAGTGGGCTCGGCGCGGCACCCAGGAGCTATTTACTCGCTAAAATCGAGCCATCGCAATTCTTCTTAGACCAACGGCAGTTCGGGCTTCGGCGGCCTTCCGTTCCTCGGATAAATGAACCAGCCTACAAAGACACCGCCTATTAAACAGGAGCAGATGTCCCAGATAAAGTGGCCCGCAGTAGGCTGGATTAAACCGCCTTTGAGCCTCCAGTCCAAATAATCATTAGTGTCGCCCGTGACGATCATTGAGACGCCAAATGAGAGGATTCCGTCCAAGAGAATGCTCTGGCCGAGCCCCAGACTTACGCTCCTTCTCTTCCAAGGGTTAAAAGACAGCGAAACCCCAAACAACCTTGATATAAGAGGAACGAATAGAACCAACCAGATCATTCCAAGGGATATAGAAAACAAGACAATAAGAGTCTCTCGTACTAACATGCACTGGATTTTAGCACCGATTGATTCGTCCGAACTCACTCTTTCCAACTGAGGGGAACGGGCTGACGCCAGCACTAATCCGGCTCAACCGCATTCGCCAGCACCCCCAGCCCCGCCGCACTCACCTCGACCCGGTCGCCGGCCTTCAGCGGGCCTACACCGGCCGGAGTTCCGGTCAGCACCAGGTCTCCGGCTTCGAGCGTCATGGCCGCCGTGATCGCCCCCAGCACCTGCGGAATGGGGAAGATGAAATCGAGCGTGGTTCCCTGCTGGCGAAGCTCGCCGTTGACGCGGGTTTCAATTGTCAGACCTGCGTCGAGGTTGAGTTCGTCGCTCACAATCGGTCCCACCGGGCAAAACGTGTCAAAGCCCTTGGCTCGAGTCCATTGGCCGTCTTTCTTCTGCAGGTCGCGGGCCGAGATGTCGTTGGCCAGCGTGAATCCGCGCACCACGCTGCGCCAGTCCGCGGCCGCATCGAAGTTTCGCACGCGCTTCCCGATCACCAGCGCCAGCTCGCCTTCAAAATCCACGCGCTCGGCGAGTCGTGGCAGCTTCACCACGCCGCCGGGCTTGAGCAGCGACGAAGGCGGCTTGAAAAACAGCAGCGGTTCCTGGGGGATTTCATTGCCGAGTTCCTGCGCATGCTCGCGATAATTGCGCCCCACGCAAACAATTTTTGACGGCGTCACCGGCGGCAACAGATCCGCACTGGCGAGCGGCATGGGCTCAAAGTCGAAGCTCCATGACGTCGCGTGTCCGTGCTCGAGCCGGAACGCAAGATCCTCCTCCGGAGGGTCAATCAGATCGACAATCCAGAACTCGCCGCCGCGTTCATCGACTTTTCCGTAATGCGTGCGGCCTTCAAACAAAAACCTGCAATATCGCATAACTTCCTCGCTACTTTGCATGCCCCTGACGGGTGCCCCAGATCTCGATTTTCAGATCAGGGAAACCACGAAACTGCGTAGACAATGTACTACGGCCCCGGCGCCGCTTCTTCCGCCTCCTTCGATCGCCCGCTTTCGTGGCCCTCCTGGTCGATCGCCGTTACCGCGTATCGATACGTTTGGCCAGCCGTAACGTTGGCATCGTGGAACGCAGATCCCACCACCGGCCGCGGGGGCGAGATGCGCTGCCATGGGCCGTCGCCCTCGCGCCGATAGACGACGTACCCCGCCAGGTCCGGCTCCGTATTCGGCTGCCAGTTCAAATCGATCGCCGGTCCAGCGCCTTTTTCCCCGGCGGTACCCACAGCCGCCAACCCGGTTGGAATCGCCGGCGGAAAAACGTTCTTCGTTTCGATCTCGATCGGAGCTGAGAGCGGCCCTGCAAGCTCGAGCTTTTGCCCATTGGCCTCAACTGTGGCCACGCGCTGGGCGCGGTATTCGTACCGCTCGTTAAAGCGCACATCCTCATCGAGCGCGCGCCCTTCGGCGCTCGCCTTCGCATCGATCAGCAGCGTGCGCTCACGCGGCTCAGCCGGCGTGGCGAGCAATCCCCCACCCGGCTCCTTTTGCGCTCCGGGTTGCGCCGCGCCTGCCGTCGGCTTCTGTTTCGGCGCGGGCGGCGTCAGCAGCCTGCGCACCAGCCGGACCTCGACCGGACCGGCCCCCTGCACATCGGGTTGCCATGCCAGCAACACCCCTTTGCGGCGCATCGTTGCGGAAAGGCCGGCGATCGCGCCGGGAACCTGGCCGGCGGTCACGCTTGCCCCATTCGAAAGCCCCGCCGACCGGCCCTTGCGGTTCACCAGCTCAACATAATAGGTGAGCGCGCGGGCAGAGCCCGTGGCGAGCGGTGGCGGCAGGGTCTCAGTAAAGCTCGCATCGGCTCCCGGTGCAAATTGGGTTGATCCCGCGACAAAGCACTTGGTCGCGCCGGCTTCAGTACGGCACACTCCCGCCTGAATCATGCCTTTGAGCAACAGCTTGTCGGTGTTGCGGCGCGGCATCGTCCACGTCAGGGTCACCTGGTCGCCATTCCTCACTGCGGACAGGTCGGTTGCCTTTTCAGGCAGATTGAGCGACGGCGGCAGAGGCGAGGCCGGCATGCCGCATCCCGCCAGCACCGCGCCAACGGCAAACGCCGCTCCCGCCACCACTGCGGCGCCCGTCAGCCTGCCCCCACTTTCCCGGTGATTCATTGCTTCTTCAGTTTAACGGCAAGCCAAGGCGAATCAGTCTCGCCGCAAAGTGCCTAATCGTTCAGACCTTTTCCCATCAGAATCTGCGGCATGCATTTTTCTACCCGCGCCTCGCGGGTCGCAGATTGTTTAGCCTGGGAGATGTAGATGGAGTAGGCTCGCTGCCGGCCCGGCGTTAGCGCACGAAAGGCAGTCTTAAATGCGGGATTTTTGTCCAATTTATTCTGGAGCTCTTCAGGAATCCCGAGCTCAGCGGTCGTCTTTAGCTTCACCTTCGCGCCGGCCTTTTCCAGCTCGATCGCCTCACGAATATAGGCCTTCACTGTCTTTTCCATCCTGGCGATTTCTTCAGCCGACGCGAACTTGATCCAGCGCGAACTTTGCGAATTCTCGCCCGGCGCCTGGAGCAGTTTCTTGGCATCGCGCAGCAGCACGCCCTTGAAAAACATAAGCGCGCACGATTCCTTCAAGCGCTGAATGATGACAATGTTCTTTCCCTCAAGGGTGAAGCAGGTTTTGCCC
>Ga0335072_10015656_pt1 | contig 10758 bp, 6 predicted proteins | sample Lox_Sample_21_FD_206725 | JGI IMG/M metagenome (GOLD analysis project Ga0335072, IMG submission 206725) | Soil microbial communities from Loxahatchee National Wildlife Refuge, Florida, United States - Lox_Sample_2.1 | ecosystem: Environmental > Terrestrial > Soil > Wetlands | place: USA: Florida... | reverse complement strand
CGCGACTCGGCGCGCGCCGCGGCTCCGCTCGCAAGGCCGCCGTCACGCGACCCCCCGGGCGACGCACAAACGTTGCAGGAGCTCCATGGCCTTGTCCGGATGCTCGGGCAGGGAGTCGAGCGCGCCGGCGGCCAGACGCAGATCGGCGATCGTCGCCTCATGGGCCTCGAGCGCGAACCTGCCGAGCCAGCGGACGGCGGCGCGTTCGTAGCGATCCGGGTCGCCGCCGCGGAGGACGAGGCAGATCCGCAGGGCGTCGTCGAGCGCGACCTTGGGCAGCTCACGCGCCGCGGTGGTGATGAGCGTCTCGTTACCGGTCTCGAGCGCCCGGCGAAAGCGCGCGTAGGGATTGCCGTCGCTCGTCACCGAACATATGTTCGTATACGTCCCGGACGGAATCTCCGGCGGGTCGACCGGGGTCGACCGGGGCCGACCCGCTCAGCCGCCCGCGCGGACGACCCGCGTCGCGCGGTAGTAGCACCCGTCCTGCCCCGACGGATAGTGCTCCCACTCGAACTGGACTCGCTCTCCGGCCCCCAACGTCCGGTACCCCGCGAAGTCGCCGTCGATGTGCGTGAAGTGAACGAAGATGTCGCCCGGCACGTCATCGGAGATCAGCACGCCCCAGCCCTCCTCGTCGCTGAACCACTTGACCCTCCCAGACGTCACGCTCCGCAGCGTACGCCGACCGAAGCCGCAACCCGAATCGCAACCCAAATCGCAACCCAAATCCCACGCCGTGCAAGGCGATCCCGTCCGGAGTAGGCTGCGATGTGCGTCGCGATTTCGACTGAATCGGAGCCAAGGAGCGCAGGACAGAGGAGGTCTCGAAAATGGCGGTTAAGGGGGCGGACCTCGAGTCCGAATTGATCGACACGGTCTGCGAGCGGGTGCGGGAGCGGCTACCCGCCGACCAGGTGGCACCGTGCGAGTCATTCGTTCGCCAGTACTACCAGTGGGTTCCCGCGGAGGACCTCGCGGACCGAAATCCACTGGATCTGTACGGCGCCGCCGTGGCGCATTACAACCTGGCCCAGCAGCGGGCTGCGGGCGAGTCGAAGGTGCGGGTGTACAACCCCGACTTCGAGCAGCACGGATGGCAGTCGCCGCACACGCTGATCGAGATCGTCACCGACGACATGCCGTTCATCGTCGACTCGGTGACGATGCAACTCGGCCGGCTCGGCTACGGGATCGACCTCGTCATCCATCCGGTGATGAACGTGCGGCGCGATGCCGCGGGCCATCTCACGGAGGTGCTTGACCACGATCACGACGCGACGGCCGATGCCGCGGGCCCCGAAGTCGCCGTCCGCGAATCGGTCGTACACGTCGAGGTCGGGCGCGAGCACGATCGCGTGAAGCTCGACCAGTTGCGCGCGACGATCGAGCGGGTGCTGGCCGACGTCCGCGCCGCGGTCGAGGACTGGCCACAGATGCGGTCGCGCCCCCAGATGCTGATCGACGAGTTCGACCAAAGCCCGCCGCCGACCGTCGACCCCGCGCTGACGGACGAGACGAAGGCATTCCTGGCGTGGCTCGCCGAGGACAACTTCACGTTCCTCGGATACCGCGAATACGACCTGATCGACGAGGGGGACGAGGCCCGCCTGCAGCCGATCGACGGTTCGGGGCTGGGGATCCTCAGAACCCCGCCGACCCGGGCGCCCAAGAAGCTGACGGGGAAGGCGCTGGCGGTCGGCCGCGAGCCGCAGATCCTGCTGCTGACCAAGGCCAACTCCGCGTCCCCGGTCCACCGGCCGGCGTACCTCGACTACATCGGCGTCAAGAAGTACTCCGAGGACGGTCAGGTGATCGGCGAGCGCCGCTTCCTGGGCCTCTACACCACGCGCGCCTACAAGGCGAGCCCGCGGTCGATCCCGATCATCCGCGGCAAGGTCGAGGGCGTGCTCGAGCGCGCCGGATTCCCCCCGGCGAGCCACGACCGCAAGGCCTTGCTCGAGATTCTCGAGTCATACACGCGCGACTCGCTGTTCCAGATGGAGACCGAGGAGCTATACAACCTGGCGATCGGGATCCTCGGCCTCGGCGAGCGCCAGCGCCTCAGGCTGTTCCTCTGGCGCGACCCGCTCGAGCGGTTCGTCGAGTGCCTGGTGTGCATCCCGCGCGACCGGTTCAACACCGAGAACCGGGAGCGCGTCGGCCGGATCCTGCTCGAGGCGCTCGGCGGGGTCGCGCTCGACTGGACGCTTCAGCTGAGCGAATCGCGCCTCGCCCGTGTCCACTACATCATCCGCCTGGGCGAGGACCCGGTCACCGGCTACGACGTGGCGACGATCGAGACGCGCCTGGCGCAGGTGATCCGCGCCTGGGAGGACGACCTGCGCGAGGCGCTGATCGAGGAGCACGGCGAGGAGGACGGCATCAAGCTGTTCAAGCGCTACGAGCGCGCGTTCCCGGCCGGCTACAAGTCCGACTGGGTGGCGCGCTCGGCGGTCGCGGACATCGGCCGGATCGAGGAGCTGGCCGACACCGACGAGCCGATCACGAGCCTCTACCGCCCGCTCGAGTCGCCCGAGGGCATCGTGCGCCTCAAGCTGTTCAGCTCGGGCGGGGTGCTCCTCTCAGAGGTCCTGCCGACGCTCGAGCACCTCGGTGCGAAGGTCGCCGACGAGCGCCCGTACGAGATCATGCCCGCCGATCGCGCTTCGGCGTGGATATATGACTTTGGCCTCCAGGCGGATGCCGAGAACACGGAGCGGGTCCGCGATCTGCTCCACGACACGTTCCTCGGCGTGTGGCGGGGCGACCTCGAGGACGACCGGCTGAACGGGCTCGTGCTCGGCGCGACCTTGACCGGACGGCAGGTGTCGATCATCCGGGCGATCGCCAAGTATCTGCGCCAGGGCGGCATCGGCTTCTCGGACACCTACATCGGGCGCACGCTGATCGGGCATGCCGACATCGTTCGTCTGCTCGTCAGGCTGTTCGACGCCCGCCTCGACCCCGACGGGCGCGACGAGGACGCGGCCGAGCGGCTCGGCAGGGAGATCGAGGAGGCGCTCGACGCGGTCCCGAGCCTCGACGAGGACCGGATCCTTCGCAGCTTCCTGACCGTCGTGCGTGCGATCGTCCGCACCAACGCGTTCCAGAACGACGCCGACGGCAAGCCGCACCCGTACCTGTCGTTCAAGCTCGACAGCAGGCAGATCCCGATCCTCCCGCTGCCAAAGCCTCAGTTCGAGATCTTCGTGTACTCGCCGCGGGTCGAGGCGGTGCATCTGCGCGGCGGCCGGGTGGCCCGCGGCGGCCTCCGCTGGTCGGATCGGCCCGAGGACTTCCGGACCGAGGTCCTCGGGCTGATGAAGGCCCAGATGGTCAAGAACGCGCTGATCGTCCCGGTGGGCGCCAAGGGGGGTTTCGTCGTCAAGAAGCCGCCGACGGAGGGTGGTCGCGAGGCGATGCAGCGAGAGGGCATCGCCTGTTACAGGGCGTTCCTGTCGGGGATGCTCGACATCACCGACAACATCGTCGAGGGCGAGGTCGTCCCGCCGCGTCGCGTGATCCGCTACGACGACGACGATCCGTATCTGGTCGTGGCGGCGGACAAGGGCACGGCGACCTTCTCCGATATCGCGAACGAGGTTTCACAGAGCTACGGCTTCTGGCTCGGCGACGCGTTCGCGTCCGGCGGCTCCAACGGCTACGACCACAAGCAGATGGGGATCACCGCGCGCGGCGCGTGGGAGTCGGTCAAGCGCCACTTCCGCGAGCTCGGCGCCGACATCCAGACGACCGACTTCACCGCGGTCGGGATCGGCGACATGTCCGGCGACGTGTTCGGCAACGGCATGCTGTGCTCGCGCCACACCAAGCTGCTCGCCGCGTTCAACCACGTGCACGTGTTCCTCGATCCCGACCCGGACCCAGAACAGAGCTACGAGGAGCGACGGCGGCTGTTCGACCTCCCGCGCTCACAGTGGAGCGACTACGACGAGTCGCTGATCTCCGAGGGCGGCGGCATCTACTCGAGAACCGCCAAGTCGATCAGCGTAAGCCCCCAGGTCCGCGAGGTGCTGGGCATCGTGGACGAACGGCTGGCCCCCAACGACCTGATCCGAGCGATCCTCAGGGCGCCGGTCGACCTGCTCTACAACGGCGGGATCGGGACCTATGTGAAGGCCTCGGCCGAGTCCCAGGGCGACGTCGGCGACAAGGCCAACGACGCGGTCCGGGTCGACGCGCGCGACCTGCGCTGCAAGGTCGTGGGCGAGGGCGGCAACCTCGGGGTCACGCAGCGGGCGCGGATCGAGTACGCGCTGAGCGGCGGACCTCGGGATGGGGGATCCGCCCGCCCGGGTGGGCGGATCATCAACGACGCGATCGACAACGTCGCCGGGGTCAACACCTCAGACCACGAGGTCAACATCAAGATCCTGCTCGACGGCCTCGTCGTGGACGGCGATCTGACCGAGAAGCAGCGCAACGAGCTGCTGGCCGAGATGACCGACTCGGTCGGCGCGCAGGTCCTGTACGGCAGCTACACCCAAACCCAGGCGATCAGCCTGGCGATGGCCCAGGCGGCTCCGATGGTCGACGTCCACGCGCGCCTGATCCGCTACCTGGAACAGACCGCCGGGCTGAATCGCAAGATCGAGTTCCTCCCGAGCGACGATGTGATCGACGAGCGCAAGGCGGCGCACCAGGGCCTGGTGGCGCCGGAGCTGGCGGTGGTCATGGCGTATTGCAAGATCCACCTCTACCAGCAGCTGCTCGACTCCGATCTGCCCGAGGATCCCTACCTCGGCCACGACCTCGAGCGCTACTTCCCCGCGCCGCTGCCCGAGCGCTACGCCGACCGGATGGCCGGCCACCGCCTGAAGCGCGAGATCATTGCGACGGTCGTCGCCAACCAGCTCGTCGACCGCGCCGGCACGACGTTCTCGTTCCGGCTCGGCGAGGAGACGGGTGCGCCGCCCGCAGTTCTGGCGCGGGCGTACGCGACCGCCCGCGAGGTGCTCGAGATGCGCTCGTACTGGTCAGAGGTCGAGCGCCTCGACAATCAGGTCGCCGCCCAGACCCAGCTCCAGATGCTTATCGAGGGCAGGCGGCTGGTCGAGCGCTCGACGCGCTGGCTCGTGCGCGCCAACCCCTACCAGGTCAGCATCGCGCAGACGATCAGGCGGTTCGAGCCCGGCGCGAAGCTGCTGGCGGCGTCGCTCCCCGATGCGCTCGAGGGCGCCGACCGCGAGGCGTTTGACGCCAGGGCGGCCGAGCTCGAGCAGGCGGGCGTGCCGCCGGAGCTGGCCCGCCGGACCGCCGGGATGCCGTCGATGCTGGCGCTGTTCGACATCGTCGAGGTGGCATCGAGCACCGAACACGACCAGGAGGACGTCCTGCGCGTGTACTTCCGCCTCGGGTCGCGGCTCGAGCTCAACTGGCTGCGCGACCGGATCATCGAGCTGCCACGGGCCAACCGCTGGCAGGCGCTGGCCCGGGCCGCACTCCGCGACGACCTGTTCAACCTGTACCGGGAGCTCACCCGCAAGGTGCTCGACGCCGGCGGCGGTCGGGACGGCGGCGAGGCCGCGATCGACGCGTGGTCAGAGCGCAACGCCGACACGCTCGAGCGGTCGCTGGGGATGGTGGCCGACGTGAGGGCGTCGCGGATCTACGACATGACCACGCTGCCGGTGGCGCTGCGCGAGATCCGCGGCCTGTTGCGTGGAACCACCAGGCCCGGCGTCCCCACCGGGATGGGCGCGGTCACGATGGCCGAGTAGCGCCGCGCGCCCCGGCTCGCCAGCGGAGGTAGGCCACGAGCAGCACGCTCACGTCGATCAGGCCGGCGACGAGAAACGCGCCCGGGCCGGTAACCAGCCTGCCTGCAACCCGCGAGAGCATGCCGCCAAGCTATCGTCTCGGCAGCAAACATGGCCGATAGCGTCACAACCACCGTCACCGAGCTGCCGGAGTCGCGCGTGCGCGTCCAGGCGGAGGTCGCGCCCGAGGAGGTCGAGCGGCGCGTCCAGCAGGCCGCGCGCGAGCTCGGCCGCCAGATGCGCGTGCCGGGCTTCCGCAAGGGCAAGGTGCCGGCGCCGGTCGTGATCCGGCGGCTCGGCCGCGAGGCGGTCCTCGACGAGGCCGTTCGGAGCGCGCTCGGGGCCTGGTACGCCGACGCGATCGACGGCTCCGGGATCGCGCCCGTGGGAGAGCCGGAGCTCGACGTCCCGAACGAGCTTCCCGCCGAGGGGCAGCCGCTCCAGTTCTCGATCGAGATCGGCGTGCGCCCCGTGGCCAAGCTCGGCGAGTACAAGGGCCTCGAGGTCGGCCGCCGCGAGCCCCGGGTGGAGGACGCGCAGATCGACGAGGAAATCGAGAAGCTGCGCGAACGCCTCGCGACGCTCGACACCGTCGAGCGCCCCGCTGAGGACGGCGACCACGTGGTGGTCGACTACGTCGGAACGGTCGATGGCGAGGAGTTCTCCGGCGGCGCCGGGCGAGATCAGCTGATCGAGCTCGGCTCCGGGCGGCTCGTGCCCGGGTTCGAGGAACAGCTCGCCGGCGCGAGCGCCGGGGACGAGCGCACGGTCACGGTCACGTTCCCGGACGACTATCCGGCGCCCGAGCTCGCCGGTAAGGAGGCACAGTTCGCGGTCACGGTCAACGAGGTCAAGGCCAAGAACCTCCCCGAGCCCGACGACGATTTCGCCTCCGAGGCCGCCGGTTTCGACACGCTCGCCGAGCTGCGCGCCGACATCTCCGAGCGTCTGGAGCAGATCGACGCCCGCTCGCTCGAGCGAGAGTTCGAGGATGCCGTCGTCGAGGCGGCGGTCGCCGAGGCCGAGGTCGACGTGCCGGACAAGCTGGTCCACGCGCGCGCGCACGAATTGCTCGAGGACACGTTCGGGGTGCTGGCGCGGCAGGGCATCTCCAAGGACGCGTACCTGCGGATCACCGGACGCGAGGAGGAGACGCTCGCGCACGAGGCCGAGCCCGAGGCCGCGGCGGCGCTCAGGCGCGAGGCCGTCCTCGCCGCAATCGTCGAGGCCGAGAAGATCGAGCCGAGCGACGATCAGGTGCGCGAAGCGCTCGAGCCGACCGCCGAGCGGCAGGGGACGACCGCCGACAAGCTGTTCGAACAGCTCGAATCCGGCGGACGCCTTGACCGGGTCCGGCGCGAGGTCGCGACCCGGCAGGCGATCGACCTGCTCGTGGCCGACGCGAAGCCGATCAGCGTCGAGCAGGCCAAGGCGCGCAAGAAGATCTGGACGCCGGGGAAGGACGACCCCGCCCACCCGGCGGGGCAGGGATCCGGACAGCTCTGGACTCCCGGCGCCTAACGCTGTAGAACGCCGTCACCAGGACAGTGCGACCGGGCCCGGGCTGCCGAGCCAGCCCGAGGCGATTGCTACAGTCGGCAGGATTCCGGCCGAGGAAGCGAAAGAAGCGAGGACATGAGCCCACTCGTACCGATGGTTGTCGAACAGACGTCTCGCGGGGAGCGCGCCTTCGACATATACAGCCGTCTGCTCAACGAGCGGATCATCTTCCTCGGGACGCCTGTTGACGATCAGATCGCGAACCTCATCGTGGCCCAGTTGCTGCATCTGGAATCAGAAGATCCCGACAAGGACATTTCGATCTACGTCAACTCGCCCGGCGGGTCCGTCTACGCCGGGCTGGCGATCTACGACACGATGCAGTTCATCAAGCCCGATGTGCAGACGATCTGCGTCGGAATCGCAATGTCCATGGGCGCGCTGCTGCTGGCCGGGGGGGCCAACGGCAAGCGCATGGCACTGCCCAACGCCAAGATCTTGATCCACCAGGTTTCGTCGGCTTTTCAGGGCCAGGCGACCGATATCGAGATCCACGCGCGGGAGATCATCGACGTCCGGCGGCGTCTGGATGAGATCATCGCCCACCACACGGGGCAGAGCCTTGAGAAAGTTCGGTCCGATACCGAACGTGATTACTTCATGAGCTCTGAGGAGGCCAAGGACTACGGAATCATCGATCGCGTCATCTCCCAGCACTAAGGGACTACCCTTAGGGTTCGGGTAAGGCGGCGCGAGCGACTCCGGGAGAGGGCATCACATGGCACGTCCGACCGATTCCAACGAACAGCTGCTCTGCAGCTTCTGCGGTAAGTCCCAGAGGCAGGTCAAGAAGCTGATCGCCGGACCCGGCGTGTACATCTGCGACGAGTGCATCGACCTCTGCAACGAGATCATCGATGAGGAGCTGACGGCCCCGCCGAGCTTCGACATCGAGAACCTTCCCAAGCCCCGCGAGATCTACGACGTCCTCAACGAGTACGTCGTCGGGCAGGAGCAGGCCAAGCGGAGCCTGTCGGTGGCGGTCTACAACCACTACAAGCGCGTCCAGATGATGCAGTCCGATGAGAACGACATCGAGCTGCAGAAGTCGAACATCCTGCTCCTCGGCCCGACCGGGTGCGGCAAGACGCTGCTCGCCCAGACGCTGGCCAAGATCCTCAACGTCCCGTTCGCGATCGCCGATGCCACCGCGCTGACGGAAGCCGGTTACGTGGGTGAGGACGTCGAGAACATCCTCTTGAAGCTGATCCAGGCCGCCGACTACGACGTCAAGAAGGCCGAGACCGGGATCATCTACATCGACGAGGTCGACAAGATCGCGCGCAAGGCCGACAACCCCTCGATCACGCGTGACGTGTCCGGCGAGGGCGTCCAGCAGGCGCTGCTGAAGATCCTCGAGGGGACCACGGCAAGCGTCCCGCCCCAGGGCGGGCGCAAGCACCCCCACCAGGAGTTCCTGTCGATCGACACGACCAACGTGCTGTTCATCTGCGGCGGGGCGTTCGCGAACCTCGACAAGGTGATCGAGCGGCGGATCGGGCACCAGGGCGTGGGCTTCGGCGCGGCGATCCAGTCCAAGGAGCAACGGGACACCGGCGAGATCTTCGAGCACTGCCTGCCCGAGGACCTGATCCAGTACGGGCTGATCCCCGAGTTCATCGGCCGCCTCCCGGTCATGAGCGCGATCCATCAGCTCAGCCGCGACGAGCTGATGGAGATCCTGACCGAGCCCCGCAACGCGCTCGTCAAGCAGTTCCAGCGGTTCTTCCAGTTCGACGGGATCGAACTCGTGTTTGCCGAGGAGGCGCTGCACTCGATCGCCGACAGGGCACTCGAGCGCGAGACGGGCGCCCGCGGCCTGCGGTCGATCATCGAGGAGGTCCTGCTCGAGGTCCAGTTCGAGCTTCCCTCTCGCCGGGACGTCCGCAAGTGTGTAGTAACCCGCGACACGATCGAGAAGGGCACGTCCCCGACGCTCGTGACTGTCGCGACCCCCGAGGAAGAAGCAGCCTAAAAGCCTCCCTAGACTGAGCGGTCGCCATGCCCGACCGCTCTGATCTCGAAGCCAAGACCCGCTACGACCCGTCCGAGGTCGAGCCGCGGATCGCGAGCGCGTGGCTCGACAGCGGCCTGTTCCACCCCGAGCCCGCCGGCTCGCCGGAGGACAACTACTCGATCGCGATCCCGCTGCCGAACGTCACCGGCGTGCTGCACATGGGGCACGCGCTCAACAATTCGATCCAGGACTGCCTGATCCGCTTCAACCGGATGCGCGGCCGCCGCGCGAAATGGATCCTCGGGACCGACCACGCCGGCATCGCCACCCAGACCCAGGTCGAGCGGGCGGTCGTCGCCGAGGGCACGAGCCGCGAGCAGCTCGGGCGCGAGGCGTTCGTCGAACGCGTGTGGCGGTGGCGCGAGGACTACGGCGGCCAGATCATCGAGCAGCTCAAGCGCCTGGGCGCGTCGCTCGACTACGAGGACGAGCGGTTCACGCTCGACGACCGCTACGCCCGCGCGGTCCAGGACGTGTTCGTCGCGCTCTACAAGAAGGGCTACATCTACCGCGACCGGTACCTGGTCAACTGGGACCCCGGCAGCCGCTCGGCGATCTCCGACCTCGAGGTCGAGGACCGCGAGGCCACCGACACCCTCTACTACATCGACTACCCGCTCGCGACCGGGTCGGGCGCGATCACGGTTGCCACCGTCCGCCCGGAGACGATGCTCGCCGACACCGCGATCGCCGTCCACCCCGACGACGACCGCTACGCGCGGCTGGTGGGCGAGAAGGCGATCCTGCCGCTCGTCGGGCGCAAGCTGAAGATCATCGCCGACGAGTACGTCAAGCCCGATTTCGGGACCGGCGCGCTCAAGATCACGCCGGGCCACGATCCCAACGACTTCGAGATCGGGCGGCGCCACGGCCTCCAGCAGATCAGCGTGATCGGCGAGGACGGGCGGATGACCGCCGAGGCGCCCGAGCGGTTCGTCGGGATGACCGTCGAGCAGGCCCGCGCGGAGGTGGTCGCGGAGTTGCGCCGCGAGGACCTGATCGCGCGTACCGAGGAGTACGTCCACGAAGTGCCCTACTCGCAGCGCTCGGGCGAGCGGATCGAGCCGCTGATCTCGCTCCAGTGGTTCATGCGAATGGACGAATTGGTCAAGCCGGCGATCGAAGTCGTCCAAGGCGGTCAGGTGCGCTTCTGGCCCGAGATGTACACCCGGGTCTACATGAACTGGATGGAGAACATCCGGCCGTGGGTGATCTCGCGCCAGCTGTGGTGGGGGCACCGGATCCCCGTGTGGTATAGGGGATCCCCGCCCACCCACGACGTTTACGTGGGCCTTTCGGAGCCCGAGGGCGAGGGTTGGGAGCGGGACCCCGACGTGCTCGACACGTGGTTCAGCTCCGGGCTGTTCCCGTTCGCCGCGCTCGGGTGGCCCGAGGACA
>Ga0335072_10015654_pt1 | contig 10758 bp, 3 predicted proteins | sample Lox_Sample_21_FD_206725 | JGI IMG/M metagenome (GOLD analysis project Ga0335072, IMG submission 206725) | Soil microbial communities from Loxahatchee National Wildlife Refuge, Florida, United States - Lox_Sample_2.1 | ecosystem: Environmental > Terrestrial > Soil > Wetlands | place: USA: Florida... | reverse complement strand
TTTCGCGTCAGGAGATCCTCGACAATTATGTGTTTTTTACGGCGGGTTCGTGCGGTCCGTGCCGGTTCGGCATGTATGAAGCCGAGTATCGGTTCGCGCTGAAGAATGCCGGGTTCGACGGCTTCCGTGTGCTGCTATTTAAAGACAGCGATGGAATTAAGGCTGCTTCCGGTGAACCCGGTCTGAAATTTACGCAGAATTTTGGGTTTGGAATGTTGAACGCGCTGCATTTGGGCGACGTGATGAATGATCTGATTTATCAAATTCGCCCATTCGAGGTGAATAAGGGAGAAACAGATCGAGTGTTTCGTGAAACGGTGGATGGCTTGTGCGAAGACCTGAGGAACCGAAAGTCGTTTGACATTGAGAAGAGGGCGCCGGATTGGGCGAAGGCAAAGTTCAAGAGCAACACAATCCTACGCAACACCTTTAATGCGCTCGGCAAATGGCATGAAAACATGTGGGGCAAGGATTACCTGAATGCGCTGAAAACGGCTCGTGAGCGAATGGATTCCATCGAAGTGGATCGGCTGCGCGTTAAGCCGGTGGTGAAGATTACCGGCGAATTTTGGGCGCAGATTACGGAAGGCGATGGAAATTTCCATATGTTCAATTTTCTTGAGCGCGAAGGGGCACAAGTGCTGGTCGAACCTATAGCCACCTGGGTGGCTTATTTGATGTACCAGGCGAAGGCCAACGCGATCGCGAAGTGGCCAGTCAATCGCCCGCACCAGAATCCGAAATGGTACGAGGCGAAGAAGCATTTTGCGAACTACATTGGACTGCGGAAGAAACTGTGGGGCATCGGAGCGGGCCAACGCATGTGGAACTTCTTTTATCACCGCACGGCCGATCATCTCGGCGGCATTACCCATCGCTTGGCGCCACAGGAGGAACTGGCGGAACTGGCTCATCCCTTCTACAACCAGTTTGCCCGCGGGGGTGAAGGGCACCTAGAGGTTGGTAAAAACGTGTACTACACCATCCACAAGCTCTGCCACATGGTGCTGGCTCTGAAGCCGTTTGGCTGCATGCCGTCATCGCAGTCTGACGGTGTGCAATCGGCGGTGATCAATAGGTTCAAAGACATGATCTTTCTTCCGATTGAAACTTCGGGCGAAGGCGAAGTGAATGCTCACAGCCGTGTACAGATGGCCTTAGGCGAGGCCAAGGTGAAGGCTAAAGCGGAATTTGAAGAGTGCCTGAAGTCAACAGGCAAGAGCCTTCAGGACATCCGTGAGTACATTGACGCACATACAGAGCTGAAACGGCCCTTCTATCACGTGCCGCACCGTGAAGGAGTAGCGGGCACTGCGGCGCAACTTGTTCTGCATGTAAGCGATCGCATCGACCGTGACACGCGGTTCTGGAAGCGCACACGTGTACCGGTAGTCACCGCGCCTGCGACATCAGGCGACTAACAATAGTGGAAAATCACGATACAACTGAGGGGATTTATGCACGGACCTATGGGATCGCAATTGGTGCAGATTGCTCCGCTGAAAGTACCCGCGCAGTGTGCTTCGCACCCGCAGAAACCGTTCGATCACGCAACGAAATTCATGGTTGGGCTCGATATTGGCTCCACGACGGTCAAGGCGGTAGTCGTCGATGCGGCCAGCGACAAGCTCCTGTGGCGGGACTACCAGCGTCATGAAACCAAACAGCCCGAGAAAACTCTCGAATTTCTAAAACGCATGGAGGCCGAGGTCGGCATCAACCGCGTCAACACGCGGATGTTTTTGACGGGCTCGGGCGGGGGTGCGATTGCCGATCAGGTCGGCGCCAAATTCGTTCAGGAGGTCACCGCTGTTTCCCTGGCGGTCGAGAAGCTGCACCCGGAGGTGTACTCGGTGATTGAGCTCGGAGGTCAAGACGCAAAGATCATCATTTTTAAAGATGACGAAGAGACGGGGCGCAAGAAGAAGATTCCTTCGATGAATGACAAATGCGCCGGGGGCACGGGTGCGGTCATTGACAAGATTAATGCCAAGCTGCGAATTCCGGTCGAACAACTGGCAGAGCAGGGATACCGCGGAATCAAGCTGCACAAAGTTGCAGGCAAGTGCGGCGTGTTTGCGGAAACCGACATCAACAGCTTGCAAAAGGTCGGGACAAACTCGGATGAACTAATGGCCTCTCTGTTTGAAGCCATCGTGTTGCAGAACCTCAGCGTTTTGACGCGTGGTCATACGCTGCGTCCGCACGTCTTGCTTTTGGGTGGACCCAACAGCTTTATTCGCGGCATGCGCGAAGCATGGCAGGCGAATATTCCGCGCATGTGGCAAGAGCGCAAGGTCGCGGTCCCAGAAGGAGCAAAGCCGGAGGAGTTGATCAAGGTTCCCGAAAATGCCCAATATTTCGCAGCAATCGGGGCTGTTGAATTCGGGCGGGGAGAAGATGACTGTATCGGTTGTTATCGAGGGTACGAACACCTAATTCGCTACATTGACTACGGACGGCAGGAAGAAAAGGCCAAATCCGGGGGAAGGGGTTTGGTCGAGGATAGCGGCGAACTCGACACCTTCAAGGAAGCCTATCGGCGCAAGAAGTTTACTCCCGCCACGTTGCAAAAAGGCAGCAGCATCGGCGGCTTCATCGGAATCGACGGTGGATCCACATCCACAAAGGCCGTTTTGCTCGATGATAAGGGCGATATCCTTTGCAAATCGTATCAATTGTCGAAAGGCAATCCGATCCAGGACACGATCGAAATGTTCGAAAGCCTGAGAGGACAGGTCGAAGCGCAACACGCCAAGCTCGAAGTTCTGGGAGTAGCCACCACCGGATACGCCAAGGACATCCTGAAGGATGTCCTGCAGGCGGACGTCGCACTGGTCGAGACCGTTGCTCACACTGAATCTGCGCTGAAATTCTACGAAGATCCTCACGTGATCGTCGATGTGGGCGGGCAAGATATCAAAATCATCATGCTGCACCATGGCCGCGTAAAGGACTTCAAGCTAAATACGCAGTGTTCGGCGGGCAATGGCTACTTCCTGCAATCCACTGCGGAAGGCTTCGGATTGGAAGTCAATCAATACGCGGATCTGGCCTTTTCCGCAAAAGCCATGCCGGTGTTTGGCTATGGTTGTGCTGTGTTCATGCAGTCGGACATCGTGAATTTCCAGCGACAAGGTTGGCAGGCGGAGGAAATCCTTGCAGGACTCGCGGCGGTCCTTCCAAAGAATGTATTTCTCTACGTGGCCAGTATCCCGAATCTTGCGGCACTAGGCTCACGGTTCGTGCTGCAAGGAGGCACGCAAAACAATTTGGCAGTGGTCAAGGCCGAAGTGGACTTCATCCGGAACAGTTTCCGCGCCGCAGGGAAAAAACCGGAAATCATCGTGCACGAACACTGCGGGGAGTCAGGAGCGATAGGAGCAGCTCAAGAATCGCTGCGGCTGTGGCGAAATGGGAAGCAAACGACATTCATCGGTCTCGACGCAGTGCGCAAAATCGAGTACCGCACTACGCGCAACGAAGCAACCCGTTGCTATTTCTGCAAAAACAATTGCTTGCGCACGTTCATCGATGTGCGAACGGAGCCCATCCAAAACTACGTGCCCATTGAGCGGGTCACCAAGGTTCCCTTGATGCACGGGGAGCAGCGGCTGATTATTGCCACCTGCGAAAAAGGTACGGTCGAAGATCTCAATGAAATGAAGGACATCAAAGCGGGCCTGGACAAAATCCGCGACCAACATCCGAACTTCGTCGATATAGCCTCAAAGGAAGTGTTCCGTCCTACCAATGCCAAGATCGTGGCCGACCCCATACCCACTCGGGCCTGGACAAAAGTGGCAAAACAGCGCGTGGCGCTGATGCAGAACCGAAAACAATTCCGCATTGGTATTCCGCGGGTGCTGAACATTTATGCCTATGCACCACTCTTTAGCGCCTATTTCGAAAGCCTGGGCATCCAGCCGGAAAATATCGTGTATTCCGATTACACCAGCTCCGAGCTCTACCGCGCTGGCGCGAGTCGTGGCGCGATCGACCCTTGCTTTCCGGCAAAGATTGGGATTTCGCACGTCTACAACCTACTTAAGGAAAAACACAGCAAGAAACCGCTGCAGGCAATTTTCTTCCCCATGTACGATGTGTTGCATTCGCCGCTGGTTAAAATCACTGGCTCTAACGCCTGCCCCACGGTCACGGCGACTCCGGAAACGGTGAAAGCGGCGTTCACAAAGGAGAATGATGTATTCGCCGAGAACAATCTGAAATACGTCGATCCCGTTCTGAATCTCACGAACCGTAAGCTGTTTGCTTACCAGATGTGGCAGGTCTGGGAGCCTCTACTTGGCCTTTCGCAGGAAGAAAACGACCGCGCCGTGGAATCGGGATTTGCCGCACTGAAAGAATACGAGACCAGTATCGGCCGGCGCGCGCGCCAGGTGCTCGATCAACTCGAACGAGAAGATCGCATTGGCATTGTCATGCTGGGCCGGCCCTATCATCACGATCCCGGCTTGAATCACGAAATTCTCGATGAATTCCAGAAACTTGGCTATCCCATTTTTTCGCAGAACACCTTGCCGCTGGATGAAGATTTGCTCGAGCGCCTGTTTGGGGACGAGGTGCGCTCCGGGGCGATCAGCAGCCCGCTGGATATCTCGGACGCCTGGAAAAACTCGTATTCGTGCAGCACCAATCATAAGGTGTGGGCAGCGAAGTTCACGGCACGGCACCCAAATCTGGTCGCGCTGGAAATTTCCAGCTTCAAGTGCGGCCACGATGCGCCCATTTACGGTGTCATCGAAGGCATCGTCGAGCAGTCGGGTACGCCGTATTTCTGTTTTAAGGACCTAGACGAGAACAAGCCATCAGGTTCAATTAAGATTCGCGTGGAAACCATCGACTATTTCTTGCGCCGTTATCGCGAAGAGGTAATTCGCAAACGAAAGGCCGAACAGGACATTGAGGCGCAACTTGCCGACCTGGAGGCACAACTGCGGGGCGAACTCGAGGAAAACGCTGGTGAGCGAATGCCTACGCCGTATCCGTCCGGGGATGGCCCGTCGGAATCTAGGCAAGTGGCAGCGGATTGACCGACAAGGAGTTACAGGTCGGGAATGCCTCGCACCTTCATGGTTTGCAGCTTGAAGTCTGCTCGAAGAGCGACAGAGTTTTCTTCGAAGGGGCGGGGCGCCTTTGCCGTTGCCCGGCAGTGCAAGATGACCCGGTCGGAATTCGGGTCGAGGGTAGGTTGACCGTCCACTTGCTTAGGAAAATGAAACTCTGCGCGCGGCTCCCCTTCAGGTCCTTCGGTGAAGCGGACGCTTGCGAGATCGAGGGTTGTGCCGTCCGATAGCTCGAGAAACACCGTGTCATGCAAATCTTCCTTAGCGTCCTGCAGAATACCTACGGGCTCCGCACCTTCAACGACAAGCACGTAATCCGGCAAGTCGTCCACCCGCAAAGGTTGCTTCGCTGACGAAGGGTTTCGCAACTGGCGCAAACGCTGCTCTGCAAGCCGAATGGTCTTGGAGGACCACCAGATTACGGGAATGTCGGCCTCTGGCTTAGTGCGACTGATCTGCATTCCTGGGGCTGAGGAGGTTTCATTCGAGTCGATGGGGCCTTGTATCGGTCCCGCTTGAGAATCCTCTTGTCGAGGCGCGCTCTTGGCCTCAAGCTTCACTTTCGCCGGACTCCAGGGGGAATCTTCGAGGATGCGATAGACGTCCGAGAGACTCCATTTATCAGGTGATTTGTCCCAGACGGCTGCGCCAAACGAAGCCGCCAGGGCGAAGCAAGCCACAAGCAAACAATTAAATTTCATAGATAGGTAGCCGCAATCTGCAGCTTTCGATGCCAATATCCGTGCCGCAGTTGTAGCCTTATTGTAGATTCCGTATCGGTAATTTCCTGCCGAGAACCCGCAACAATGTGCCAGCCCCGTATGCCATCAGTTATCGTGTGCACCTACGGGGTGCAAGTACCGATTTGCGTTTATTTTGTTTGCTTTAGCCACTTCCCAAATGGCAACGAAATGTATTCTCCGCAGTGTGCGCGTCTTTATGTGTGGGGAGTTAATCCTTGTCGGGCGCCGTTCGGCGCGTGCGCTTTTCGCTCACGGGCGGTCGATAGCTGGCCGGGCGCTTTTCGGATTTAATCTGCCGTTCATCGTCATCGTCACGGGCATGCCTGTTTTTCAGCGAGAGCGACGGAGGATAGGGCCGGTTGTGCATCATGCCCTTCCAAAGAATCCGGTTGTAGAGTAGGGGATCGACGCGGTCGGCGTCGGAGAAATCGAGGCCCTTGGTGACACGCGCCCAATACGCTGCGTTGTGAGTGGATTGAGGGATTTTCATTCCGGGGGAAGGAGTCGGCAGAGGAAGTTGCGTAGCGTAGAGGTAGGCAGAAGGCGAGGCGCTGAAGGTCCAGGTCTGAGGAGTGGTGGTGAAGATGTCGGTCATGGGATGGGCGAGAGCATCATTCAGGTTCAAGAACTGGTTCAAGCCGAGCACCTCTTCCATGGTGCGGACGAAGTCAATGGTGTTGTACGACGTGGAGACGACCGCACCTTGCTTGACGTAAGCGCCAGCTACAAACGCGATGGTGCGATGTGAATCTACGTGGTCGCCGCCATCTTGCGCGTCGTCTTCTACCACGAAGATCAGCGTGTTCTGGGCATAGATGCTGTTGGCGATTTTCTGGACCACGAGCCCAACAGCATAGTCGTTATCCGCTTGCATCAGTTCAGGAGTGTTCACCAAGTCGATGGCGGTGCCGAAGTTCCCGGTGTGGTCGTGCATCAGGCGAAGCAGGGTCAGCGAGGGAAGTCCGCCGGTCGCATAGTAGGCATCGAACTCGCGTTCCCACTCCTTGAAGCGGTAGTAATCGGGCAGGTTGTTGTCGAAGCCGCGAAAGTACGGGTCGGTGTAAGGAATAAGGGCCGGGTCGGTGGGGTAAGCGACGACGGTATTGCTTGAGGCGGGTTCTTCAATCACCGGGATGGCATATCGTGCTGAGCTGTAGCGGTAGCAGTCGAGGAAGAAGCCGTAGTTCCTCACCGTGAGACCGGCTCGCAGCGCAGCATCCCACAAGTGGCCGGTGTTGATCTCGTTATTGGGGCCGTCCGGTGCCCCGACACCGGTTTGCCCCGGGAAAAGATCGGGGTCGTTTGGCAAGAGCGGATTGGCAGCCAGGCGTTGGGCCAAGGTCGGAAGGGCCACACTGACGTTGCGATTTGCGCCTTCGGCTTCCAAGGCGAGCGCGCGGAAGGCATAGGCAACTGGAAATTCGTGCTCGATGATGTCGGGGCATTGCGCGGCAGTGCTCCAAGCCCATCCATCAACGCTAACCTCTGAGGTAGCGAAAAAATGGTCGAGCGTAACAAAAGTGCGCGCGAGGTTGTGCAGGTTCGGGGTAATTGCCTGACCCCACTGCACCAGGCTGGGCTCCTGTTCGCCGATCGGCACGCCCTTCGCGTCCGTCAGGTCGCCCAGCACCTGATCGTACGTGCGATTTTCCTTCAGGATATAGATAACGTGCTGCACTCCCTTGCTGACCGCCGCCATGATCTGCTGGTCGCTCCCGCTTTCCGTGCTTGAAAAACGGTCATTTTGCGCAACCTGCGCGGTTAGCGTTTGCAATTGCGCGACGGTGGGAATTGGAAAACTCTGCAGCCCTGCTTTGGTTAGCTGCGGATTGTACTGATTATTGGAGAAGCAATTCGGAATGAATGAAGCGGGACCATAGCTGTAGCACCAACCGGGATTGGAACTGGTGGGAGATTTAGCGTTCGCAACGTACATCCAGGTGCCGCTAGCGTTCGTGCTTACGGAGTTGGGATACCACCCGGTCGGTATCAAACCGACCACGGAGTCGCCGGAGTTTGTTCCCGTGAGCTGCACCACCGCGACATCGTTCAAGTTGCCGTTGGTAACATAGAGCTGCGATCCGCCGGGCGAGAGCGCGAGGCTGTTCGTATTCGAGCCGGTGTAGATGGGGTTGGAGAGAGCGCTGGCGCTGTTCGAGCCCGAATAGTAGAACGAGGAAGGCAGCAGCCCAGCGGGAGCGAGCACGGGGATGGTTTCGATGACCGTGTTTACGGTCATGTAGTGCTTGGGATCCTGGCTGACGTCGATGACGTCCACGGTGTCGCTCTGATCTTCGGCCACGTACAAAACATTTAGCGTGCTGTTCAGGACCATTTTGTTGGGCTGGCCCTTGACGGCAATGCGCGTGGTCACCTGAAGCGGTTGATTTGTCGCGGCGCTGAGTGGCACCACGTCGATTTCGCGGTCACGAATACTCGACACGTAGGCGACTGCGGTCGATGGCGTGGCGGTATCGTCACCGGTAATCACTACCCAAAACGGATACTCTCCTCCCGGCACTCCCGAAGTCGCATTCTGGGCGACCAGGTCCTTGCCGGGCCGCAGGTCCAGGTTGTACACCTTCGAGCCGTCTCCCGAAACATCCTCTAGTGCCCAGTTCCCATATCCCCCGGTCAGTATCGAAAGCGAGTCGTTGTAGTAGTTCGCCACCACCATCGTTTTCCCGCTTGGCGAAACTGCAATGCCCGCCGCGCACGGGTAGACGCCCAAGCCAACACCGGTTGTGCCATGTCCCAGCGTGAGCTTTGGCACCCACACGCTGTTTTGCGAATCCCACACCGCATTCTCTTCGGCCCAAAGTTGGTTCGTCGAGTTATACGTAAAGATATGAACGTCGTCCATGCTGCAGCCGGTCACATAGAAATGCGCCCCCGAAGGGTCCCAGGCAATCCCGAAATACGCGACGGCGACGGGCAGCACCTGCTTCTTGATGGGTGCGCCACTCGAAACGTCGTATACGAAAACGTATTCGTTGGAATCCACCGGGTTGTACGAAGTGAGCGACTCGTATTCGTCGTTGAACTCGCGGTTGTAGCCGGTGGTGAGAATCAACAGCGTGTTGCCATCCGGACTGAGTGCGGTGGTAGCGGCCTGCGACGCCAGCCACGCCGGATTGTCCGCGAGGTCGGGGTTGAGTTGTTGGTACTGCGATCCTGGCGGTGCCAGCGGCGTAATCGTCTGGTCCATGTTCGGGATGAACTGGGACCACGGCGCCACGTCGTCGACTGTGATGCTTACCGTTCCCACAGCATTGCCGGTAGCTGTCAAGGCGGTAACCGTGTACGTTTCGGTTGAGGTCGCCCGCGAGGGAGTTCCGCTGATTGTTCCCGAACCGCTGTCGAGGCTCAGGCCCTCCGGCAACGCCGGGCTGACCGAATAAGACCCGGTTACAGCGTTGCTCAGTTGCAGCGGCGTAATTGCTTGGTTCACGGTATACACTGCGGTGCTCGGCGCATAGGTCAATGTGGTTGCGGCCTGGCTATCCACGGTGATGCTCAGATTCACGGGAGTAGACTGCCCAAACGCGTTGCTCGCAACGATGATGTAATTGGAAGTTGCTGCCACCGCCGTCGGAGTCCCGGTGATCACACCCGTGGTCGTGTTCAGCTTCAGTCCTGCGGGAAGGCTTGGGGTCTGTGTGCTCAGCGCGTAGAGGGTGGCTTGACCGCCGGTGTTGCTCGGAATATTTCCCTCAATGGGTTCATTCACGGTGTAGACCGCGGGGTTACTGCTGTAAGCGAGATTCGACGGCGCGCCGTTGGCCACGGTAACGGTTAGTGTGGTGCTAGTGCCGCCACCTGAATTGAAGGCGGTGACGGTGTAGTTGGTTTGCCCTGAAGGGACGGTCGGCGTCCCCGTGATAACTCCCGTGACGTCATCCAGACTGAGCCCCCACGGAAGCGTGGGAACCACGGTATACGAAGTCACCGTACCACCGGTGTTGGTGGGGATGTTTGGTGTGATAGGCGCGCCCACGTTGTAGGTGACGGGATTGGCCGAATATGCCAGGGCCGCAGGAACGGCGGCGTTCACGGTGATTGACAGAGTTGCGGTTGCACTGCCAGCGGTGTTCCGAGCGGTCACGACATAGTTTGCTGCGGAGCTCACTTTTGACGGCGTTCCACTGATGACGCCGGTGCTGCTACCGAGGCTTAGTCCTGGCGGAAGACTTGGACTGACGCTGTACGAAATCGCTGAACCGCCAGTGCTGGTCGGGTTATTTGCCGGAACAGGCGTTCCCACCTGATACACCGCCACAGGCGTGCTGTACATCAGACCTGAGGGCGGCTGGGTTGGCGTGCTGCCGCCACCGCAGCCACAAATGGTAATACACAAGGCCATCAGAACTGCAAAGGCCCATCGCATTGCTCGCATAGAGTGCTCCAGTTGGTCCGTTGTCGTGCCCGCGTCGATGCGCGGTCATCTGTCTTGCCAGGGCGAGGCAATCGTTCGCGGTTGCTTGGCAAGTGGCGCAAAAAAGCTTCAGCGTGCCTAGCGCCAAAAGAGATGAGCAAATCGCGGACCAAACTCAGCGAAAGAAATGCTAAACGTCATGCAAGCTGACGGAATGGCTTCCGCAAATTCGAACAAATTTGAACAGAGAATCTCTGCGAGGTTCCAGAGTGGTGTTCTATTTCAAGAAGTTTGGTTCATTCCGGGAGACGCTTCGTTGCGCATTTGTTGAACGCTGCACGGTATTGGAGGCACTTGAGATTGGTCCCGGACTTGCAAATGGAAGCCTCGTGGCGCTTTTCGTTAGGGCCATCTGGCTAGTCAGCGCCGTTGTTGCCGCTAAAGTTCGAAAGGTTATTCCCGATCCCTTCCAAGGAAGATAATTTATGGCGAAAATTTCGAGGTGCTTGTGGTTTGCGGTAGTGTTATCGAGTGTTTTGCTGACGTGGGGATG
>Ga0335072_10015652_pt1 | contig 10759 bp, 9 predicted proteins | sample Lox_Sample_21_FD_206725 | JGI IMG/M metagenome (GOLD analysis project Ga0335072, IMG submission 206725) | Soil microbial communities from Loxahatchee National Wildlife Refuge, Florida, United States - Lox_Sample_2.1 | ecosystem: Environmental > Terrestrial > Soil > Wetlands | place: USA: Florida... | reverse complement strand
CCTTCGGGTTCGGCCTAGTCTGGCCCGATTTTCGCTCGCAACGCCAACCGCCCCAGTAGTGTTAACAGGCCCTAGTTCCAGGACGTCGAAGCCGAACTCTATCCGTTCGCGGATGAATTCGTGCAATCTTCGCATCTGCAAGTCTGATAAGCGGTCTGGAGAGATGCAATAAGCCCGCTTGTCGCAATGTTTCCGCAGGATGTATCCGGCGAGGAACGTCGCGATCGACTCACAAAAGAGCCCGCTGGCACTTTGCCCCAGCGGAAAGTCCTCGATGAGGGTTCTACCCATGGCTTCGAGTAGTCCATCGCGTCCCGAGGTTACGGGGACGATCTCGAATCGGCCACGTACCCCAAGTTCATCTGCCGCCTCTTCCAATAAGGTGTTTGGCAGCAACCACACAATCACTCGCCAATCCTGGCCCCATCCGGCCGAGTGGGCCTGATATGGCGCGTATAGATTCACGCGGGGCGGCTGTGCTTCTCCATAGGTCCCCGGTCCGAAACGAACGGAGACCTGTACCTCGGGGTGAGAATGCTCGGGCAGATATGCTGCCGTTGGACCACCCCGCAATATCGCCAGATGCTTGCTCTCGCAGCATGTTTCCTGGGTCGGAGTCCAAAGGTTCTTGGGAGTCGACGCTCGTTCCATAAGATGGCTCATTCGGTTTTTGCAATCGACCAGGAATTTGCAAGACAGCCCGCCGCGGCCAGGCTACCTTCGATACTATGCTGAGCAGTGATCGGTTCCCAACCGGATCCATCCCTCGTCCTCTCTCGAACGATCATTCAAGGAGCCTGCTGTGACCCGATTGGTTGTGGTTTTCCAATCTGGACTAGGACATACGGCGAAACTTGCCGATTCGCTTGTGAAAGGCGCAAACAGTGTACCTGGTGTCCACTGTGAGCCCCGCGCTCTCCGTTGGGGTGACGTGGATCAGGGCCGCTACGCCAGCGATGAGCTGTTCGCTGCGCTGGACGAAAGCGACGGCGTTATATTCGGTTGTGCCACTTACATGGGAAGCGGGTCCGCCTTATTCAAAGTCTTTCTCGAAACCGCCTTCAAGCCATGGTGGTTCGAGCAGCGGTGGAAAGACAAGGTTGCGGCGGGCTTCACGAATTCCGCCTCGCAAAGCGGAGATAAGCTTTCCACACTTCTGCAGCTCGCAGTCTTCGCCATGCAAATGGGTATGATCTGGGTCGGAGTTAGTGATCTCCCGGGCAACAACTGGAGTGGTGGCTCCCGGAACGATTTGAACCGCCTCGGGAGCTGGCTCGGCGTCATGGGACAGAGCAATGCGGACGAAGACAGCCCGAGTATCGGCGACATCGATACCGCATTTCGACTTGGAACGCGAGTCGCGCTCATCGCCCGCCGTTTGAAGGATGGCATCGCGTACGAAACCGACCGGGTGAGTGAACCGCAATTCCGTCAGCAAAACATAAGGCGATCAAAGGGGCTTTCGCAATAGATACCTATAGTCCGGACGCGGACTCACATACGGCCCGATTCTCAATGAGCGCAAAATCGCCAATGACTCTTCGATCACAAATAGGAAACGAAAGATCGGCATGGCGCCAGTTTTCCGGTAGTGATAACGGCGGAAAGCTTGGAGATACTCCGGGGTTTGTTTCCGAATCTGGCCGGTTCACTGTGACGGCCGTGATCCGAAGAAGAAACCAGCATCGCCTGGGCAAAAGGGCAGCGATTCTCAGCAAATGGCGAGCAGCACTTTTGCGCAGCGCGGCACGCTCACCGCACACCGAATCCTGGCCGCCCAGAAGACTGGCGCGGCTCGCGCAAACGGGATCTGCTGATTGCCAGTCAGCACTACCGTGGACAGAGTCGCCGGATCGCTGGGCTACTCGAAGATCACGATGGTCTTGGCCGCGTGTTTCTGCGAAGCACCGATGCCATCGTGTGCGATCGGAGAATCTCGGCATGCGGAGGACGGCCGAATCAGCTTAGCTATCCAATGCCCGGGAAGTGAAATTTCCTGGGCATTGGCCGGCGCTTAGATTCCGAGGCCGGCAGCCGCGTTCTCGCGAACAATCTCGACTGTCCGGATGTAGCGCCGCAAAGTTTCGACTGTTTTGTGACCCGTCTGGCGCATAATCACAAATTCCCGAACGCCGTTCATGGCGGCCTGGGTCACGCAACCTGCTCGGAGCGAGTGCCCGCTGAGCGCGACATGTGGTTGCGGCTCCGCCCGTCGAGGTGGCAAGTGCAGAAACGCCCGCAGCAACTCTGCCTAAGACCGGTACCGTTCTGCCATTGATCGGACTGCAGGGCATATTGTCTCTCGCCGGATCGTTCGGCCTGAAACTGGCGCGGAAGAGCGCCGCGAACTGACCTCTCATTAATCCCGTGTCGTGCGCTCCTGAGCTGAGGATGGGTTCAGAGGAAAGTGAGTGGGGGAAGGCCCGATGAGATGCCGAATTAAATCGGCCGTGATCGTCCCCAGACGTGCGCCTCACTCGAGGAGAGGAATGGACTCGTAGCATTTGAGCCAGCAAGGAGGCTCGGCAAACGCTTAGGGAGATCAACATAAAACAGACGAAATTGGGGGTTTTCTACTCTCTTTTGACCATGGTATGGATGCTGAAAGGCATCCCCCCAAGCTGCGACAATACCCATCGTGGATTGCATAGTAGTGGATCCGGCGCGGAAAGTAGTCCGCGTCGTGAATGTACTTGACATCAGCGTCGCGGCCATCGTCGGTAGCAACAACCGTGCGATCGGGACCTACGCTGCCGGTGACAACCCATATGCTGTGATCCTGGATGAGTAGACAGGACAGGTTTTCACTGCAAACTATGAATTTCCCGCCCTCACGCAAGTGAAAATCCCACGCCGCAGATGATTCGCTTTGAAGATACGGGGCAGAGCCTCTTTTCAATTCAATGCGGCAAGCTTATCGCGTAGAGATACCACGCCGCATGCGGAAGCCACTCCTCGGTCCATCGCCAGTCGTCATCTTTGCCGGTGACTGCAAAACCCTGGTTGAACGCGATGCCGTCTTCGTCATCCAGACCCGATGTGATTCCGTTCACGATGGCTCCCGGAGCGCTGGTGTACTTATACGACTGAAAGAACATATATGCGGCATTGTTGTGTCCGCTTCCCACCAGCATGCTGGTGTCGAAGGGATTGCGGCCAAGAATCCAATGCAACTGGTTCCACCCATAATTCCGCAATTCCGCCTGGAACTGCGGTTGGTCAGGGAATAATGGCGCAGCAAGCCGCGCAGCAGCGGCCAGCGAGGCGAGCCGGGCATTCTCTCCCTGCCACCACGGTGCGGCCTCGGTGTCATGGGGAAAAAAGAATGCCGTGCGAAGCTTGCCCGCCCTGGTGCGGACCAGTTGACGCGCGTAGCCGAAAGGATTGTTGACCTCCGCCGTCACCGCCAATTCAAAGCGCAGCGAGCGTTCTACCGTCTGCAGAGCCTTCCGCCGCTCTTCCGGTGAGGCGATCGACGCGTAGTTGAGCAGGCTCACGACCGGCAGTCCCGCATCTGATGGATGGAAGTATGGGCGCGTTCCTGCATCCGCACGCCAGTAATCGCGCCACGTACCGGTGGTGGTCAGGCGCGCCATCAGGCTGTGGGCGCGCTCGATGGCCGCAGTGCGGTAGGTCTCCTCATGGCTGGCCTTGTAGAGTTCCGTGGCAGCCATCAACGCGCAATAATCGTCGAGAATGTTCTCGACTCCGTCATTCACCACTTCGCGATTATGGCGGTCGAGAAACTGGAATGCCTCTTCGGCCGCCTTCAAATAATTTGCGCGCGGAAACTCGCCCTCTTCCGGCATTGTGCTCGCCAGTGCCAGCGCCGCAATTGCCATTCCGCCGCCCGAGCGGAAGCTGACTTCATATGCATGCGGTCCCTCCGCCTGGGCGATCGATTCGGTGGACTCCGATGCGCTGGCCTTGATGCGCGTTCGCCAATTGGGGTTCCCGATCTCGCGGTCTTTGGCGAGCTTCCCGGGTCCGGGCGCGGAGATGGTTTCGAAGAATGAACCATCGGGCCGCTTCATCCGCACCAGGAAATCCGCACCGAACAGACCCTCATCCAGCAGCCGGCGCTCATATTCGCTGAAGTTGTCGTTTTGCCGGCTGTTGAGCAGGTTGTAACTTGACAACAGGCTCCAAACCACCAGCGGTACCTGCTGCGGGTTGAAGTAGGACGTCGGATTCTGGTGGGAAAAATGAATGCCGTAGTCGCCCGTCGCATCGTACCACCCTCCGTGGACGTCAACGTAGGTCCCTGGCGAGCCGGGCACGGCGAGATGCCTGTCGGCCAGATCGAATGGCCCGCTTGATCGCTGCCCCTTGAAATAGAAGATGACGTTGGAGAGCGTGTCACGCTCCAGAATGTCGTCTTGAATCTCAAACGGACATGACTGCGCCTCACCGGTTGCCGTACGCACCCGGATGGCGTAATGCCCGGGCTGCCGCCAGCCTGAAAAATCCGCGATCCAGAACGTGCCGTCCTTCCAGTCAAACACTTGTCCTGCTGGCCTCAGATCGGCGATATACACCGTTTTGGCGGTATCCGTGTCGACAAGCTCGAACTTCCCAGGGCCATCCTGTGCGGTTCCGGCTACAATCGCCTGCTTTGCCGCAGTGGATTCATACCCAACCTGATCGGTCAGAACGCGAATCTGGCTGAAAGAGCTCTGCGCGTAAATCATAGACAGGCAGACAGCGAATACCGTGCTCAAAACATGAGTAGCCTTCATTTTCACCCCCGGCATCAAGTCGATCCGCAGCCGCCGGCCGCACCAGATACAGCAACAGGATATGCACTGTTGCTTGGTGGAACTCTCCAGATACAACATTAGGGCATATCGGTACTGAACTTTACAGACGAAACTGACCCGATCCGAGTTGTTATCTAAGTAGTAATTGCCGGTTGGCCCGTGAGAACGAAGCCGCAGGCGCCGCGATCGCCGCGGTAGTGGCTGCCGAGTAGCTTTGAGGCCGGGATAAGGTGTGAGTCACAGGGGGGAACCCACTGTGACTCATCACCTTCGGTGTTCTCTACTGCTTCTTCATCATTGCGCATTAGCGGTGGTGCATCATTCACTGCAATGTAACCAAACATCCAACCCGTGCTTGGGTTGTTCAGTAGTTATGGGCGTTAAAATGACAGTCTCAACACGGTATTTCGTCTAGAGGCTGCACTGGTCAAAGCACAAGAAATGCCATGCACAGGTCTGAGCTCAGACACATCCGATCAATGATGCGTTTCGTTCAAATCGCTGGTCGTGGGCCACAGCGAATTCCGAGGATACCAAGCGGAACGGGAAGTGCGCTGATCGGTCGCCTGCCTGAGCTGTGTATTGTGCCAATCGCGCGAGTGGGAATGCAGCACGGTGATACATTCGATGTGTGGTCGAATTAGTGACTGCTGTCATCTTGTCCAGATTGCGTTCCCTGTGAATATCCGGCGAAATGTAAATTTTCGCCCTTTCGCGCAAGAACTTTGCCCATGTGGCATCAAAGTTGACGCGGGCCGCGTTTTATAATCAGGTTCTGAGGCAGCTTCCCCGGTCACGCATTGCCTCATTTCTGCCGCCCTGGTATCGATCAGCAAGTTGCTTCGCTACAGCCAAAGACCGATGCACGCGCTCGAGTTCATTGTATGCAATGCCGGCCATTAGATCTTGGCCCGTTGGCCTATTGATTAACCGCCATCGGATTATGGAGGATCATGCGCAGGACAGGCTGTCGTTCCCTAACTCGATCCTGCCGCTGGATGGCTTTCCTGCTGTTTCTGCTGGCAGCGTCGGCGTTTGCAGAGAGTCCTCCGTCCCTGCCCAGTACGCTGTCGCCGGTCTCTACGCCTGCCCGTGAAATCCTGAGCCTATCGCACTTTGTGCTTTTGATTACGGGATCGATCTTTGCCGTCGTCGGAGGCCTGCTGATTTACGTAATCTTCAGGTTCCGCGCACGTGGGCCGGATTCGGAACACGAACCCGCGCAGGTGTACGGCAGCGTCCAGGTGGAACTGGCCTGGACAGTGATTCCGGTGCTGATTGTCGTCGTTCTCTTTCTCACTACGGCGCGCATCATTTTTGCCATTCAGGATGCCCCAGAGCCACAATCTGCGCTCGACGTCACAGTCGTGGGGCACCAGTTCTGGTGGGAGTTCCGATACCCGAAACTTGGCATCGTGACTGCGAATGAACTGCATATCCCAGTCAGCACGGATTCGAACCCGGCCCCGACCTATCTCAAATTGCTTTCCGCTGACGTGGACCACAGCTTCTGGGTGCCGCAGCTTGGCGGCAAAACCGATCTCATTCCTAATCATCCCAACCAGATGTGGATCGACCCACACACTCCCGGCCTCTATCTTGGTCAATGCGCGCAGTTCTGCGGCATTGAGCACGCCAAGATGTTGCTTCGCGTTTACGTCGACTCCCCCGAACAGTTTGCTGCATGGGTAAAGAACCAGGAGAAACAGGGCGTCGACGATCAAACGGTTGCTGCCGGCCGTCGCGTTTTCGAAAGCCAGGCCTGCATGAACTGCCATACAATCTCCGGTACCGCGGCCAAAGGCACGTTCGGTCCCGACCTCACGCACCTGATGAGCCGGGCAACGATTGCCGCGGGTGCGGCAGCGAACACTCCCGACAACCTGCGCGCATGGATCCAGGATCCAAACAATTTCAAACCCGGCGCGTTGATGCCTGCGATGCAGCTCAGCGACGAAGAGACGAATGAGGTGGTGGCGTATCTTTCCACCCTGCACTGAAGGATTCGAACGATGGCGGATCAAATACTTCCCATTCCCGGTTCGCTCGACACCGCGCCCTCGCGAGGAGCCGCATTCCTCGAATGGCTGCATAGCTGGGTGGTCACGGTCGATCATAAGAAGCTGGGCATTCTGTACATTGTGTACGCACTCTTTTTCCTGCTCGTAGCCGGGGTTGAAGCTCTGGTCATTCGCATCCAGCTTGCCATCCCCAACAATCACTTTGTCTCGCCGGAAGTGTACAACGAGATGTTCACCATGCACGGCACGACCATGGTGTTTCTCGTTGGCATGCCCATCCTGTTCGGATTTGCGAATTACCTGGTCCCGCTGATGATCGGCGCGCGCGACATGGCCTTTCCGCGGCTGAACGCCTTCAGCTTTTGGATGACTGCCTTCGGCGGCCTGCTGCTCTACTACAGCTTTATTGGAGGATTTGGCCTTTACGGAATGGGTGCTGCGCCGGATGTCGGCTGGTGGGCCTATGCGCCGCTAACGGCGAAGGCCTTTTCGCCGGGCCACAATACCGATTACTGGGCGTTGGCTCTCATCGTCAGCGGTTTCGGCACGCTGGGCACGGCCATCAATATTATTGCGACCATTCTTTCGATGCGTTGCCGGGGCATGACGCTCTTCCGCATGCCGCTTTTTTCCTGGCTGATGCTGGTGGTCAGCGGGCTCACGTTAATCACGATTACGCCCCTGACCGCAGCTCAGATTATGCTCATGATCGATCGCTACCTCGGCGGCCACTTCTTCGACACGCAAGCCGGCGGCTCGGCAGTGGTGTGGATGCATTTCTTCTGGATATTTGGCCATCCTGAGGTCTACGTTCTTGTGCTTCCCGCCTTTGCCATCGCCAACGAAGTCATCCCCGTATTCTCGCGCAAGGCTATCTTCGGCTACCCGGCCATGGTGTCGGCTTCAGTTGGTATCGCATTTGTGAGCCTTACGGTTTGGGCACACCATATGTTCACCGTCGGCATGACGTCGGTTGGCAACGCATTCTTTGCGTTATCCACCATGATGGTTGGAATTCCTACCGGCATCAAGATCTTCAACTGGCTGGCGACGATGTGGGGTGGCAAGATTCGGTTCGCCACACCCATGCTGTTCTGCACCGCTTTTGTGATGCAGTTTCTCATGGCCGGACTTACCGGCATCATGCTCTCGGTGGCGCCCTGGAACTGGCAGTTGCATAACTCCTATTTCGTCATTGCCCACTTCCACTACGTCCTGGTGGGCGCCATCGTCTTTTGCATCTTTGCCGCAATTTATTACTGGTACCCCAAGGTCACCGGCCGCATGCTGAGCGAAAAACTCGGCAAATGGCACTTCTGGCTTTTCTTCATCGGCTTCCACATTACATTCGACATCATGCATTTTGTGGGGATTCTCGGCATGCCGCGCTCGATCTACACCTACGAGGCAGATCGCGGCTGGAACACGCTCAACATGATCATCTCAATCGGCGGAATGATTCAGGGAGCCGCCGTGTTGATCTTTGTCTGGAATCTCATCGACTCCTATCTTCACGGAGACGCGGCCGGCAACGATCCATGGGACGCATGGACGCTCGAATGGTCTACGCCATCGCCGCCGCCTGCCTACAACTTTGCCGAGGATCCGGTGGTTCGCAGCCGGAGGCCTCTGTGGGATCTGAAACACCCGAACGATCCGGATTGGAAGTACGAGCGATGAGCAGCGTTCCCATCTTCGTTGACGAAAACTGGCGCCTGCCCTCGCGCGGCCGCGTGGGCATGTTCTCGCTTATCATCGGCGAGTCTGCGATCTTCACGATTTTCGTTGTTGCCTACGTGTATTACATCGGCCGCAGCACCTACGGCCCTACGCCGCAGATTCTCGATGTCCCGGTGTTCAACACCGTCTGTCTGCTTTCGAGCAGCATCACCATTCTCCTGGCCGAGCATGCCATTAAACACGGCCGCATGCGGACATTCGGCTGGTGGTGGGCTGCGACCATGTTGCTCGGACTCGAGTTCATTGCAGGAACCGCCATAGAATGGCACAAGCTGATCTTTGAAGACGGCCTCTCCCTCAGGACAAATCTCTTCGGCACGACGTTTTATTCGCTTGTCGGGCTGCACGCCACGCACGTCATCGTCGGCCTCATCGGACTCTCGTTGATCATGGCCTTCACGCTGGCCGGCCGCGTGGAACAGCGCCATGCCGAGCGAATCCAGGTCTTTTCACTATATTGGCATTTTGTCGATGCGGTGTGGGTTGTCGTCTTCACGGTTGTCTACCTCGTGGGAAGGTAAGGTGTATGCGGGAACCAGTCGAACAGCAGCACGGACACGCGGGCAGCGGAACGATTCATCTTCCAGCGCCCACGTCATGGCCCATCGTGCTGGCCTTCGGTTGCACGCTCGCTGCTGCAGGCCTGGTGACGAACCTTGCCATCAGCATTCTGGGCGGCGTGCTCATGCTCGCCGGCTGCATTGGATGGTTTCGCCAGGTCCTCCCGCAGGAACAGCACGAAGAAGTCCCGATTATCGAACAGCCAGTCACGATTGCCTCAGCACGCCAACTTGTAGAGCGCATCGTTCTCAGCACCGAACATCGCGCGCACCTTCCGCTCGAAACCTATCCCGTGCTGAGCGGGATCAAAGGCGGCATCGCCGGCGGAATCGCTATGATCGTACCCGCGCTCATTTACGGTCTCGTCGCGCAACACAGCCTCTGGTATCCAGTGAACCTGCTTGGCGGCGCGGGCGTGGCCCACTGGCGCAATCCGTCCACCGCAGATATTGCTGCCTTCCATTGGCAGGGCCTGCTTGTCGCCATTCTGATTCACTCTGTCACTTGCCTGCTCGTCGGATTGCTTTATGGCGCGATGCTTCCCATGCTGCCCCGCCATCCCATCATTCTCGGCGGCATCCTCGCGCCCGTGCTTTGGACGGGCATTCTGCATTCGTTCATGGGCATCATCAATCCGGCTCTTGCCGGTCACATCGCATGGGGATGGTTTCTGATTTCACAGGTGACATACGGATTGACTGCGGGACTGGTGGTTGCGCGGCAGGAGCGAGTGCCCACCGGTCAATCGCTGCCATTCGCTGCGCGTCTTGGAATTGAGGCGCCCGGGTTGATGCTTTCGAAACCGGACGCAGGCCCTCCCCGCGACAAGGAGAAGCGCTGATGCGGCGTTCCGTGCCAACGCTCACCTTGGCATGTGCCGCATTGCTCGGCGGATGCGGTCACGCGCCAGGCTATCCTCCCGACCCCATCCTGAGGCCAACAAAAGTAACCGACTTCGACACACTTTACAGCCAGAATTGTTCTGCGTGTCATGGCAAGAACGGACAGAACGGGCCGGCCATCGATCTCGCTAATCCCGAGTATCAGGCGCTGGTGGACGATGCCAGCTTGCGCAAGTGGATCTCCGGCGGAATGGCCGGAACCGAGATGCCCGCCTTTGCCCAGTCAGGGGGAGGGATGCTCACCGACGCGCAAGTGAACGCGATTATCGCAGGCATGCGCAAAGCGTGGTCGCGACCGGCTTCTTCGACTCTCGCGCAGCCTCCCGCCTATTCGCAGACCGAGGCAGGCGATGCCTCTCGCGGCCAGGGTGTTTACCAGGCGCGCTGCGCGTCGTGCCACGAGAGACCAAATGATGACATCACGGCTCCGATCTATCTCAAGCTGGTCGGAGACCAGGCTTTGCGCACCATCATCATCGCCGGGCGGCCCGACATTGGACAGCCCGATTGGAGCCACGACGGGCCGGGCGGAAAAGCAACGACACCGCTATCGGCCCGGGAGGTCGACGACATTGTGGCGTATCTGGGCAGTCTGCGAGGTGCTGGACAAGAGATCGCAGCAGGCACATCATCCACACAACTCGCACCGCACGCGAATGGTGGGAGGGCTACGAAATGAATCAGGACGAGCGGCCGATCGGCGAAGACCCACAACCGCATCAGGGCGTGCCGGCATCGAGCCCTGGCGCGATCCGCGACGAGCAGAGCGCGGTCT
>Ga0335072_10015651_pt1 | contig 10759 bp, 8 predicted proteins | sample Lox_Sample_21_FD_206725 | JGI IMG/M metagenome (GOLD analysis project Ga0335072, IMG submission 206725) | Soil microbial communities from Loxahatchee National Wildlife Refuge, Florida, United States - Lox_Sample_2.1 | ecosystem: Environmental > Terrestrial > Soil > Wetlands | place: USA: Florida... | reverse complement strand
GCGGAAAAGGAAAATGTGCGGCTCCGCGAAACGGTAGCAGAAGCGACGCGTCCGGGCGAACTGGTCGGCCAGAGCGCTGCGATGCGGAAGGTCGCGGAGGCAATCGAGACGGTTGGGCCGACCGATGCGAACGTCCTGATTACAGGCGAAAGCGGAACCGGCAAGGAACTGGTGGTACGGGCGATCCATGCCGCCAGCATCAGACGATTTCATCCGCTGGTTGCGATCCATTGCGGAGCGTTAACCGAGACGCTCCTCGAAAGCGAACTCTTTGGGCATGAGAAGGGCGCATTCACCGGGGCGCAGTATCGAAAGAAAGGAAAATTCGAGATCGCCGAAGGCGGCACGGTTTTTCTCGACGAGATTGGCGACATCAGTCTTAAGACACAAACCGACCTGCTACGGGTCTTGCAGGAGCGTGAGATCACGCGAGTCGGCGGAAATCAGGTTATCAAGGTCGATTTCCGCTGCGTGGCCGCGACGAATAAGCACCTTGAAGAGATGATCGAAGAAGGCACCTTCCGGCCCGATCTTTACTACCGGCTGAACGTTTTTCATATTGAGTTGCCTCCCTTGCGAGATCGGCGCGAGGACATTCCACGTCTGGTCGAACACTTCGTCCGGAAGTTTGCGTTGGCCATGAACAAGAACATTATCCGCATCTCACCCGGAGCTCTGGCGCAACTTCAGGAGCAGCAGTGGATGGGAAACGTTCGCGAACTGGAGAATGCAGTCGAGCGGGCCATGGTTGTGGCGCAGGAACCGGAGTTGCGCGAGCAGGACTTCATTTTCAAGCAGCAATCCGCGCCCGCTCCGGTTGGACAAAGCCTCGATGACGTCGAAAGGGCCCACATCCTGCGAGTGCTCGAGGAGTGCGGAGGAAATCAGAGTCGCGCCGCCGACGTGCTCGACATCGACCGCGTCACGCTCCATCACAAGCTGAAGCGGTACGGATGGAGCCGCACTCCTGCCGGTGTCAGGAACTAGAATCGGAGCGGGTACTGGGCATGAATCTCGTTCACCTGCTTCGCGTTGGCACGACCGAATTGCCGGTTCTGGAGGGCTTATGCGAGGCCCTGCCCCGCTGCCTGCCTGTCGCATGCGAGATTCTGCCCTTCGATCTTGATCCTGCGCCGTCCTATCATCCCGAGCGGCAGCAGTTTCATTCGTCCGAATTGCTGGAGCGCGTGGTGAAGCTGGTTCGGCCGCGGGATTGGCGGTTTCTTGCGGTCGCCGATATCGATCTATATATCCCGATTTTGAAGTACGTGTTCGGCGAGGCGCAGATTGGCGGTAGTTGCGCGCTGGTTTCGACGTATCGGCTGCGCCAAGAATTCTACGGGCTGGAAAAAGATGACGTCCTCCTCCGGGAACGTCTGCTGAAAGAGGCGGTTCACGAACTGGGACACACTCTCGACCTGCGGCACTGCCAGGACTATCGCTGCGCCATGGCATCTTCACACGCAGTGGAGTGGATCGATTTGCGCGGAAGTACATGTTGCAGTTTCTGCCGCGCTCAGTTCGAATCGAGGCTGGCATTCTCCGAGAAGATCGGATAGGTTCGAGCAACTCTTCCGATGCCGTTCTGCGGCGATTTCGTTATCATTCTGTGCTCCATGAATTGAATCAGTCCCAGAGGTGTGCATGGCGAGCCAGACAGCGTTAGTGACAGGCGGCAGCCGGGGTATCGGGAAGGAAATTGCGCTTGAGTTGGCGCGAAACGGTTATCGCGTCGCGATCAATTACTTCAACGACCCTGCTCCGATGGCCGAGGAGACGGTCGCCGAGATTCGCGCCGCGCAAACGCCCGGTCTTGGCGATGTGCTGTGCATCGAGGCCGATATTCGATCGAGCAGCCAGGTGATGGCAATGTTCGATCGCGTCATTGGCGAATTCGGGCAGCTCGATCTGCTGGTGAACAATGCGGGAGTCCAGACGTGGAAGCCGCTGCTGGAGGTCACCGAAGAAGAATGGGATCTCGTTATTGATACAAACCTGAAGGGATGTTTTTTATGCACGCAGCAGGCGGCGCGGCATATGAAAGATCACGGCGGCGGATGTATCGTGAATGTCGGCTCCGGGTGTAACAAGCTGGCGTTTCCGTCGCTGGTTGCGTACACGGCGAGCAAAGGCGGAATCGAGATGTTCACCAAAGAAGCGGCCGTCGAGCTAGGACCATACGGGATCCGGGTGAACTGCATCGCGCCGGGATCGATCGAATCGGAGCGGACGCGGACGGAAGATCCGGACTACGCCGGAACGTGGTCGAAACTGACTCCGATGGGGCGTGTCGGCACCGCTGGCGACATCGCGCCTACCGTCGTTTTCCTCGCCAGCAACGGGGCGTCGTTCATCAGCGGGCAAACCATCTGGATTGATGGAGCGCTCTTCACCAAGGCGCAATGGCCCTACAAGAAATAGTCATCCGCACAGCAGGAAATTGCCGATCGTAGTACACTTTCCGCCATGATCCAGAGATTTGTGTCGCTAAGCATAATCGTTCTTTTACTGGGTGGAATGCTGGTCGCACAATCCACTTCTTCCAAACCTGGAGTTCAAGAACAGCCCTTCGGCACGCAGGATGGGAGGCCCGTCCACTTGTACACTCTTACGAATTCTCACGGCGTAGAAATCAAGGCCATGAATTATGGCGGCATCATTGTGTCGATCAAAGTTCCCGATCGCAAGGGACAGCTTGCCGACATCGTCCTCGGGCATGACAAGCTCGAAGGCTACATTCCGAATCCGCCGTATTTTGGAGCGATCGTCGGCCGCTACGCCAACCGCATTGCGAACGGCGAGTTTACTCTCGACGGCAAGACGTATCACTTGCCGAAGAACGACGGCCCGAATACTCTGCATGGCGGCACCGATAAAACATTCAACAAAGTTGTCTGGGATGCCGAACCGCTGAAAAGCAAGACTGGCGTGGCTTTCAGCTATCTCAGCCACGATGGCGACGACGGCTTCCCCGGCAATCTTCACATGAAGGTGACGTACACGCTCACCGATACGAATGAATTAGTCATTGACTACGAAGCTACAACGGACAAAGCCACTCCGATCAACGTGAGCCAGCACAGCTATTTCAATCTCAAGGGTCAGGGAGACGGCGACATTCTGGATCACGAAATCATGATCAATGCCGACCGGTTCACGCCGGTGGACAAAAACTTGATTCCGACGGGCGAGCTGCGTCCGGTGAAAGGAACACCATTCGATTTCACGAAGTCGACACGAATTGGTTCCCGCATTGACGACAATAATGAGCAGCTCGTGCTCGGACACGGTTACGATCACAACTTCGTGATTAATCGGAAGGGCTCCGGCCTGGTGCTCGCGGCGCGCGTTTACGAACCAACTACGGGGCGGGTACTGGAAGTTTCAACTACACAGCCGGGAGTTCAGTTCTATACGGGCAATTTCCTCGACGGAACAATTACAGGCAAGGACGACAAGGTCTACAAGCGGCGATATGGTCTCTGCCTGGAGACGCAGCATTTTCCCGACTCGCCGAATCATCCATCGTTCCCGAATACGATTCTGAAGCCGGGTGAGAAATTTCACCAGACGACGGTTTTTAAGTTCTCTACGAAGTAGGCAGTCTGAATTACTCGGCTCGTAGTTCGTCGACAAGCGCCTTCTCGACTTTGAGGCGGTAGTCTGCCGTGAGCTTCTTTCCTGCTGAAGTCAGATAGAAGGTGTCGATCGCCATCTGGCCTTCCGTATCGATCAGGGCGATTTCGATGTTGCACTGCTGGTGCGACAGGCAGTTCGCGATGCGGTGCAACAGGCGCGGGCGATCCTGGGCGATGACTTGGACTATTGTTGTCATTGCCGAGGAAGAGTCGTCGAACTCGATTTTCGTTTCGACCTTCACTTTTGCGATTGCGCCTTTTTCAGAACGCTGCCGGTCGCGCAGCATTTTGTCGAGATCGGCTTCGTCCAGGAGCACGCTGGCCACGCTGCGGCGGAAGCGATCCCACTCGGAAAGGTTCAGCTCGAGAGTGCGGAACCGGTCGGTGAAGTAGAGGGTGTCGACGACGGTTCCCGCCTGATTTGAGAATGCGTTGGCCTTAACGATGTTCATGCCCCACGCCGCCAGGACGCCTGCGAGTTTCGCGAACAGAAAAGGGCGGTCTCCGGTTACGAGAGTGAGTTCGTACCAGTGGCGTCCGCGTTTCAGTTCGACCTGAACGGGATCGCGCCCGAGTTCCTCGGCCATCTGCATGTGGCGCATGACTTCTTCGGCAGCGTGCACGCGTAAATAACGCTGCGGGAAGCCTTCGAGAAATCCCTTGAACTTGCTGCCCGTCACGGGGGCCAAAGAACGAAGACGCGCCAGCTTTTCATCGTTCACGCCGGCGTGAACGCGCCGATCGGCGCTGCGGTTCAGATGATTCTCGGCCGCGATGTAAAGCTGCCAGACATTTTCCGCTTTCCACGGCGTCAGCGCTTCGGGATTGACTGCCTTGATGTCGGCATACGTGAGCAGGCAGAGCATCTTGAGGCGCTCGGGCGTACCAATTTTCTCGGCAAACGAGGCCACTGTGGCTGGGTCGAAGATGTCCCGCCTTAGCGTCGCCGAAAGCTCGAGATGATTCGCAATAAGGAACAGAACGTCTTCGCGCTCTTTTGGATCGACGTCGAGACGGTCCATGGCGCGGTTGGCAATCTCAAGACTCGATTCGACGTGATTTCCGTTGGCGATGCCTTTACCGGTGTCGTGAAGCAACAGCGCCAGATAGAGCAACTCCGGATCTTCGAGTTCGCCGAGCAGCTCTGCATAGCGCTTGTCCCATTCCGATTGCGACTGCTTCAGGCGGTGCAGGCTTTCGATGGCGAGAAATGAATGTTCATCGACCGTAAATCGGTGGTAGAAATCACGGACGACCAACGAGTCGATCAGTTTCAACTCCGGCAAGAGCAGGGTTAGCAAGCGCAAAGACTGCATGGCTCTCAGCGCGTCGGCGGCATAAGGCTGCAGGAGTGTTTCCTGGAGGTACAGCCAAAGTTCGGCACCGCGGGGCGGGGTGGCGGCCAAAGCGGGCAAGGCCTGCTCGATGCGGTACTCGGTGGTTGCGCTCAGCTTCAGTCCGTGATGCGCCATGAAATGAAACAGGCGGAGAAGGACTTCAGGGTCTTGTAGCGCCGACGGCTGCTGCAGAAAGATGAGTCCATCCACGACGGAAAAATCGGCGGTCGTGAGCCGGGAGCGCCAGCTTTGAACCTGGCGGTAGAGAGACGACCAGGCTTCCGGAATTTCTTCGAGCAACTGAGCGACGGTGCGCTGAACGGCGCGGGCATGGCCGAAATAAATCCGCATCCAGTCGGCGGCAGAGAGCTCTTCGGCATCCGACGCGCCGATCCTGCGTGCTGCCGCCTGATCCTGCGCCTCCCAGCTCAAGGTGTTGTCATCGCGGCCATTGCGGAAGTGCAGAAAGCATCGAGCGGCCATCAGGAAATCGAGGGCGGCGTCGAGTTGCTTGCGCACCGGGGCGCGCAGCGAGCTGGCATCGGGCCAGTCGCGCAGCTTGTCCATGGCAGAGATCAGGGCGAGCCAATTGGCGACATTCCAGTCGCGCAGTCCTCCCGGCGCCTCTTTCAGATTCGGTTCGAGATGGTACAGAGTCATTCCATGTTTCGTATGGCGATCACGCGTGACTTCCGCCAATCCCTGCAACAAGGCTTTGGATTCGCGCATCACCAGCTTGGGGATGACTTTGTCGTGCAAGCGGCGGAAGAGATCGCGATCCCCAGCCAGATAGCGGCAATCAAGCAGAGAGATGGTGAACTCGGTGTTATTAGCCTCGTAGCGGTCGCATTCTCCCAGCAAACGAGTGGCTGGACTCAGCTTCAGGCGAAGATCCCAAAGTTCCTGCGAAAAGCGACGGACTAGGTCCTTGAAAGCCTGCTCGGCCTCGCGATCGGCAAAGAGGAAGAGAATATCGATATCGGAGTAAGGAAAGAGCCAGCCGCGGCCGAAGCCTCCGGTGGCTACGAGGCAGAAATTGGCAGGCCGCGCGGGATCGGGGGAGACGATGTCGTTCCAGAGACGGGCGAGAATATCTTCGACAAGCGCAGTTCGCTGACCGACTGCGGCTCTACCGTCGCCGGTAGAGTCAAATTCCCGCTGGATGCGGGCCGACTCGTCGTTGATGGAACCCCGTAGTTCGCCGATCAATGAGGACGCTGCCATGATGAAAGTATTTCGCTCCCCAATATGCCTTTGGGGGAGGCAGCAACTGCAACTGCCAATCTGATGCTTTCCGGTCGCGTCCCGGTAAAATCGTCACTGCCCAAAGATTCAGTCCTGCCTAAGTCACATCCTCTTACAGGGCTCCCTCGCCGCGTTCGTCGTTGCGGATGCGGATCGCCTCGTCGATGCGGGAGAGAAAAATCTTGCCGTCGCCGATCTTGCCGGTGCGGGCTGCCCCCAAAATGGCCTGCACAGCCTTATCAACCAAGCTGTCGGCCAGAACCATTTCCAACTTCGTCTTGGGGATCAAGTCGACGCTGTATTCGCGGCCGCGGTAGACCTCGGTATGTCCCTTCTGACGGCCGTGGCCGCGCACTTCGAGAACGGTCATGCCTTCGACGCCGATTTCCTGCAATGCGGTCTTCACCGCTTCCAGCTTGGAGTTTTGGATGACTGCTTCGATCTTCGTCATGATATTTGCAAGTCCTGTTTGCCTCGGTCGTGGAGCTATCTGAAACCGAAAACTGCCGTCAGACTATGCCGGCGCCTCCCAATAGTAACCCTCTTCTCCGTGTTGCGAGAGATCCAGGCCTTGCACTTCTTCCTCCTCCGATATTCGCAGGCCAATAGTGACATCGACTAATTTCAAGATCAGCAAAGTTCCCACAATGGCGAGGCCCCACGAAATAAGTACTCCAACAAACTGGTTCAGCATCTGGTGCGCATTTCCTTCGATCAGGCCGGAGGGCAGCGGATTGCCTTGCGAATCTTTGAAGATGGGATTCACCGCGCTGACCGCGAAAACTCCCGTTAGCAGCGCGCCGAGCGTTCCTCCGGCACCGTGCACGCCAAAGGCGTCGAGCGAATCGTCATAGCCGAACTTGGCCTTGACCTTTGCGACCATCCAGTAACAGAAGGCCCCAGCAATGAAGCCGATGAACAAAGCCGGCATCGGCTTTACGAATCCCGAGGCCGGAGTAATGGCGACCAGGCCGGCCACGGCTCCGGAGATTCCACCCAGAACGCTGGGCTTGCCGTTGCGGATCCATTCCGCGCCAGCCCATCCGATCGCGGCGGCTGCCGCTGCAAAATGCGTAGCCACGAACGCGCTGGTGGCAAGGCTTCCGGCTGCCAGGGCGCTGCCGGCGTTGAATCCGAACCAGCCGACCCAGAGCAAGCAGGCGCCGATAAAGCTCAGTACCACACTATGTGGAGGCATTGGCTCCTTGGGATAGCCAACGCGCTTGCCCAAATACAGCGCGCAGACCAAAGCCGACACCCCTGAAGTAATGTGGACGACCGTACCTCCGGCAAAATCGAGCGTCGGAAAAGCTCCTCCCAGTGAGGCGTTCAGAAGGCCGCCCTTGCCCCACACCATGTGCGCCATCGGGTCGTAAACAATGATCGACCACAAGATCATAAACACCAGCATGGCGCTGAACTTCATCCGCTCAGCGAATGCTCCTGCGATCAGACCGGGCGTGATGATCGCGAACATGAGCTGATAGACCATGAAGGTCTGGGCGGGAATTGTGGCGGCGTAGTCGGCGTCAGGCGCAGCTCCCACGCCGCGCAGGAACACGTTGTGAAATCCTCCGATGAAACTCGTTCCGGAGCCGAACGACAGGCTGTAACTGCAGATGGCCCACATGACGGTGATGACAGCCATCAGGGCGAAACTCTGCATCATGGTTCCGAGCACGTTCTTCTTGCGCACCAGTCCGCCATAGAACAGGGCTAGGCCAGGGCCAGTCATCATCAGGACTAGCGCGGCGGAGGTGAGCATCCACGCATTGTCGGCAGAACTTTTGGCATCCGCCGCTTGTGCCTCGAGTTTCGTGAGACGCGCGCTTACATCCGTTGTCGGACTAGGTGCCGAAGAGCCCGTTTGCGCCCAAAGGACCTGGGCCAACATGAGAAGAAATAGCGCCGTCACCGACCATGTGATCAGCTTTTTTCGGATGGACACTGGAAGAATGGCTCCCATCGAGCAGATTGTCCGGCTCAATTTAAGGACGCCTCAATGTACCGTTCGGAATAGGTTCCCGGAAATCGAAACTATTTATCGTGGCTATCAGGTTTTGTTATTGAAAATCGCGCACCGGATACCTTTGATTGGCCAAATCAGCGCGCCGTGGAAGGGGAGGCGCGATCGGCGAGACTACAGGCTTTCCCCGATGGCACGTACATGAAAACACGGAGATACTGGCTCGTTGAGTCCCGTCCCAAGCGCAGAACTGCGCACAAGAAGAGAAGGGGCAAAAGTGGAGGATCCCTTTTGTGTCGAATAAGAAAAACAAGGCGAGTACCACGCTTCCAGGAAAAGTAGAGAAAGTCATCCATCCGCATCCCGGCTCCGGAGAACCGGAAAAAGCGCAAATTGGGGTGGAAGGCGCAGACCACCTTTACCGCGAGATTCGAGTGCCGAACCGGCTGACAAACGAAGATGGACAAAAGGTCAAGTTAAAAGAAGGAGCCGAAGTCGAAATCAAGATCGAAGCCGAAGCCGTGGTCACAAACGGTGCGCACAGTGGCGGAGAAAGTCGCCCGCTCGATCGGCCGTAATCCCACTCGGATGAGTCTCTGAGCAGGCCCGCCGAAATCCTATTTGGCCGGGCCTTTTTGCTGCTCCGGAGGAGCGGCAGGCTTGACGAACTTCGAGTCGTCTACCGGAACGTTCTGCTTGAGTTCGCTCACCTGAATCGTGAATACGCCGCTGGGCCGGGCCAGAGTCCAGCGATAAGGAACTTTGACACCGTCGGCCTCCCGGTAATCCGCGTAGTCGATCTGGGTGGGAAGCCAACCGAGCGCTGTATCGGCGTACCGCTCCATTCGTATCAACAAGCCGGACTGTTTGTCGAAATAGAGGTCGACGGGCGTGTTGCCTTCGCGTTCGCCGATCACTTCGTAAGCTTCCTGCCCGTTAATCTTCTCCGGCCCTTGAGCCTTCATCGAACTGAACATCTTTTTCAAGTGCGTGGGTAGATGAAGGTCGGCGTCAATTGCGGCTGCATCGAGGTCGCTACCGTGCATCTCGCGCGGGGGGCGGCCGGGGAATCCCAGCCAGCCTTCATGCCCGTTGAAGGCAGTCACGCTGTCGCCAGCTTGCATGTGGGTGTAGGAAATGCGCTCGTCGGGGGCCTTGGAGTAAATATCGATCGGCATCGACCTGCCGCCGAAGTCGATGGTGCCGTTCATCACGCGAGTTGTAATCTTATCGATGGCCGCCGCGCCGCCTGAGGCCTGGACGAACTTTTCGAGCAACTCGTCAGCACTAGGGCCAGCGTAGGGCTTCGGCTCAGTTGCAGTCGCTTCGGATGGAACATGCGGCTCGGTGACTGCCGTCGCGCTCTCTGCTGTCATAACTACCGGTATCGCAACGGGCCTCGTGCTGCCGCGATGGCAGGTGTAACACGTCACCTGACGCTGCCGATCGAAATTGTCGGCGTTGATGGCAAACATCATCTCCATCATTTTGCGGGCGATCTGCTTGGGCTTTTTGTCGTCTTTCTCAAACGCGCCTTGGACGTGGCAAAAGTCGCACTCGACACCCAAAGACGCGGTGATGAACTGCATGGTGGGAAACAGCTCGTCGGCCGGCACTCCCTTGAGAACCTGGATATTCTTGAACTGTTGCTCGACCGTTTTCGGAGCTTGACTGCCGGCCGCCTGAGGTTCAGGAACGTGTGCGGGGAGGTTCGGTTGAGCTTTCAATGCGCCGATAAAGAATCCGCTTGCCGCGATCAGGCACGCGCCAGACAGAAGTAGGCCTTTCCTATGCATCGTTCCGTTCTCCCAGATGAAGAGGAAAGTGTAGCAGAATGGCGAGCGCAGGAAGCGTCCGCGTAATGAGACTGAGATCGTGAGTCTTTGCAGCCGGGGATCGCGATTGGCCCAAACTCCCTGACGTTGTTTACAATAGACGTTTGCCCATGGACCTTGCCGCCATCCAGTTTGCGCTGCGCGAACGCAATATCGACGCGTGGCTGTTCTACGACCATCATCATCGCGACCCCATCGCGTATCGAATCTTGGGCGTACCCGAGAGCCTGATGGTGACGCGGCGCTGGTTTTACCTCATCCCCGCCGAGGGAGAGCCCGAAAAACTCGTTCACAAGATCGAGGCTGGACATCTCGATTCGCTACCGGGCAAGAAGCGCCAGTATTCCGGATGGCAAGAACTTTTCGATCAACTCAAATCGATGCTGGCGAAACATCGCGACCTGGCGATGCAGTATTCGCCGAACAACAGCGTGTTCACCGTATCGCTGGTGGATGGCGGCACGATCGATCTGCTGAGGGGCCTGGGGAAAAACATCGTCAGCTCCGCCGATCTGGTGGCGCAATTTGAATCGACATGGACCGACGAGCAGATTCAGTCGCATTTCGCGGCGCGCGACAGCATCGATTCGATTGTGGCGGCCGCTTTCAAAGAAATTGGACGCCGCGTCCGTAACGGCGGGACGACGGAGCACGAGATCCAGAAGTGGTATATGGACGCTTTCGCGCGGGAGAACTTGCTCACCGACGACCCGCCGATCATCGCCGTCAATGCGAACG
>Ga0335072_10015650_pt1 | contig 10760 bp, 11 predicted proteins | sample Lox_Sample_21_FD_206725 | JGI IMG/M metagenome (GOLD analysis project Ga0335072, IMG submission 206725) | Soil microbial communities from Loxahatchee National Wildlife Refuge, Florida, United States - Lox_Sample_2.1 | ecosystem: Environmental > Terrestrial > Soil > Wetlands | place: USA... | reverse complement strand
TCTGCACCAGCCGCGCGTCGTAGGGAACGGTGCCCCCGAGCTGCTGAATCGCGTCCTGCTCGCTGGTGTACGGGCCGCCCAGAACCAGGTGAAGCTCCAGCCGCGCCGTCGACTGGATCACGCTCTCTACGCGCGAGAAGTCGTCGATGCCCGGCAGCTCGATCAGGATCTGGTAGTTGCCCAGGTTGTAGGGCTGAACGATCGGCTCGGTCACGCCCAGAGAGTCTACGCGCTGACGGATCACATCAATCGATTGCTGCAGCGCCCGGTCCTTGATGTCGGTCTGCGCCGTGGGCTTCATGGTCAGCGTCCAGGTCGTGCCGTCTGCCCCCGTGGCAATGTCGTACTCCTGGCCATACTGCGCTTCGAGCACGCTCCGAATGTCCCCGCTGCGGGCCAGTGGCGCGTTGGCGATCTGGATGATCTCAGGATGGTTTTTCGCATCGGGCTTGGTCACCGAATTCGCGGGGAGGGTAATGCCGTTCGACTGCAGGGCCTGCTGGATGTGTGCCGCGTCGCTGTCCGTGGTGGTTCCGATCGCTTCGTCGACCATCACCTGCAGAACAAGATGCGTACCGCCTTTGAGGTCAAGGCCCAGCTGGATGCGGTTTAGAATCGACTGCTTCAGCGCGGCCGGCGAAAATCCGCTGGGGATGCCGGTGACTCCAAGCACACAGACTGCAAGCACGACGACGATCAGAATGGTTTTTTGGGTGAGATTCTTACGCATGGCAATCGGAAGTTGGAGCTACTTGGCCGCCTCGTCGGTAGTTGTTACGGAAGCAATCGCGCTCTTGACCACTTCGATCTTGATGTTATCCGGGGGTACTCGTAGCTGGATGACGTCATCCTTAATATTGAGGATGGTTCCGCGAATCCCGCCGCTGGTCGTGATCTTGTCGCCCGTCTTCAGGCTATTGAGCATCTGCTGCCACTGCTGCTGCCTTTTCTGGTTTGGACGGATGAGCAGCAGATAAAACACACCGATAATAAGGATGAACGGCAGAAGTTCGGCGAGACCCGCGGGAAGCGAAAACGGGACGGCCAGCAGTAACGTCATCAACACACAATCCTTTTGGGCGCAGAAAAAACAACCAAATCCGCGCCGTTGCTTCAGATTATTTTGAGGAAAGGCCCAAGGCTAAGAGGAAAATCTTTTGCCGGACGGGCTTCAAACAGCGCCTGCTGCTTCCTTCTGGGCGCCTGAGATGGCCCCGCAAGGCCCTCAGAAACACCTACCCTTTAGCATCGCGTACAGAGTAAACGGTGTCAAGGCGCTTACACGCTGATAGCAGTTCCGGTCGCGCCCCGTCCCGCAAAACCTCCCGTTTCTCTCGATGCTTAGCTCATCATCCCGTCGGCTGGTCTTTAGCCCCTGCCAAACGGCGCAGCAGCTCGACCCCCACCGTTCAGTCAGGCGGTTACTCGGCCCGCAAAGTAATGGATGGATCGACACGCGACGCGCGCCACGCGGGCAACAGGCATGCCGTTGCTGCCACTATCCCCAATAGCCCGCACACGCTGAGATACGTCATCAGATCAAGCCGGGATGTGCCGAACAACAGACTGGTGAGAGCCTGGCTGGCCGCCGCGGCTCCGCATAATCCGATTGCGACTCCCAGTGCCGTCAGCCGCATTCCCTGGCAAAGCACCAACGCGAGAATGTCGCTGCGAGATGCACCCAGCGCGGCCCGCACTCCAATCTCACGCATTCGCTCGTTGACGCTGCCGGAAAGAATACCGTAAATGCCGACTGCGGCAAGCGCCAGGGCCACCATCCCGAATACCTCGAAGAGCGTTAACACAAAGTGCCGCTCCGCTTCGGATGCAGCGCGCAGGCTATTCATGGTGACTACCCGCACAATTGGCTGATTCTTATCGACCGACCAGACCGCATCCTTGACCGCGGGCGCCACCGCGGCCGGGTCCCTGTAAGTACGCACAACGAAAGACAGCGTGTCATCCGCAAACCACGTCTGCTCCGTCGAGAGATAAACCGCATCCGGCTCGTCTGCCGCCAGAGAGGTCTGCTTCACATCTCCCACCACGCCGACGACGGTATACCACGGCCGGTTGGTCGGGCCTACGTGAAGGCGCTTTCCGATCGGGTTGTTTCCAGGAAACTCGACCTTCGCCAGCGATTCGCTGATCAGCGCTGCCTGCGGCGCAGATGCGGTGTCCCCCTCATCGAGAAAACGGCCGCTCCGCAGCGGAATGCCCATGGTCTGGCAGTAGTCCGGGCTCACTGCATAGCGAAAAACGTTATAGCCGCCCTGGGGATCGTCTTTCTCGAAGTGCGCGCCGTATTGACCGACCACGGGCGGGTCGTCGCTGAGTGGCAACAGACTCGTGAATGCCGCCTGCTTCACGCCGGGAACCCGTCGCACGGCTTCGAGCGCCTGCTCGAAGAACCTGCGTCTCGCCCTTTCTCCGGCGCCGGGCGCTGAAGGCAGATTGTCGAATTGGTGGCCGGAGGTCTGCACCTGCAACGTAAGCAGATGTGCGGCATTCAATCCAGGGTCGACCGCCAGCAACCGTTGCGTGCTGTGCAGCAGCAGTCCGGCGCTTACCAGCAAAATCAGTGCGAGCGCCACCTCGGCGACCACAAGCGCGCGTCGCGTCCATGCGTGGCTGCCAGCGGTACGTCGCGAGCTTTGCTGCAGTCCCGGTTGCATCTCTTGGCCGGAGATATGCAGTGCTGGAACCAGCCCCGTCACCACGCCGATCAGGGTCGTGATGCCCAGCGCGAAAGCGAATGCAACAATGTCGACAGTCATGGCGTGAACGCGCGGGAGTCCTGCCGGGCTGAGCGCGATAAGCGCCCGGACTCCTGCCATCGCCACCATCATGCCCACAGCGCCGCCGAGCAGGGCAAGGAGCAGGCTTTCCGTCACAAGTTGCCGGAGAATCCGCAGTCGCGATGCGCCCAGTGCGGCACGGACCGCGAATTCCCCGCGCCGCTGCGCGCTGCGCGCCAGCAGAAGATTGACGACATTGACGCACGCAATCGTCAGCACCAGGATGACCGCGCCCAGAACCGCGAGCAGTGCAGGTTTAACGCCATGCGCAATATCATCCTGCAGCGAATCCACAATCAGGCCATGGTCAAGAGAAGCCCAGCGTGGCCTGGGAAACTGCACCCATGGGGTGTGCGCAATCTCATCGACTTCATGCAGTGCCTGCTCTCTGTTCACGCCCGGCTTCAGACGGCCCACCAGCCGTAAATGGTTGCCCCACTCCCAGGTATTGAAGTTGGTCGCCATCTGCCGCGTGTCATACTGCTCTGGCGTCCAGATCTCCGCCGAAGGAGACAGGACGTTGTCAAACGTGCGCGGCATTACGCCAATCACGGTGTAGTTATCGTCATCGAGCTTCACCTGACGGCCAAGAATCGCGCGGTCTCCATGAAAGCGCCGGTGCCACAGCCCGTCACTCAGAATCGCCACCCGCGGCCCGTTAAATACATCCTCACCGGCTCGGAAATCCCGCCCCAGTATCGGGGCAATGCCAATCACGCGAAAGAAGCCCGCGCTCACACTCTGCCCTTCCAGCCGCTCCGGGTCTGCGCCTCCGGTCATGGCCGGCTGCCACGGCTCGAAAATCGCCAGCGCCTCAAACGACCGGCTCCGTTCCGCCAGTTCGTGATACGTGCCGAATGCGATTTCAGACCGTGCGCCCTGGTAGGTGTTCCAGATCATCATGATTCGGTTGGCATGCGGGTAGGGGAGTGGCTCAAACAGGATCGGATTCACCACGCTGAAAATCGCCGTGCTGGCGCCAATGCCCAGCGCCAGCGTCAATATCGCCGTAAAGGCAAACCCCGGCGATTTGCGCAGTTGCCGCAGCGCGTACACCACATCCCGCCCCAGATTTTCAAGCGAAGGAACGCTGTTCATCTGCTGAACTTCCTCACGAATCACCGTCGCATTTCCCAGTCGAATGTATGCCTGCCGGCGCGCCTCTCGCGGCGTCATGCCCTTGTTCCGAAAATCCTCTTCCAGCAACGCCAGATGCGTGGCAATCTCGCGTGCCCGCTCCTCTTCCATGCGGGAATCCCCGAACAGCCCCCGAAACCTCGCAATCAAACGCCTCGCCCACGCAGCCATCAGGACTCCTCAACCAGAAACCGCTCGACCAGCCCGGCCATTGCTCTCCAACGCTTCGTCTCTTCCTCCAGCGCTCTGCGCCCGGCCTTGGTCAGCGCGTAATACTTCGCCTCGCGGTTGTTCTCCGTCCGCCCCCACTCGCCCTTGATCCAGCCGTACTGCTCCAGCCGCACCAGCGCCGGATACAGCGTCCCTTGATTCAAACTCAGCAGGCGCTCCGACACCTGCTCCAGCCGCGTCGCAATCTGATACGCATGCTGCGGCCCCATCGCCTCCAGCGTGCGCAGCACTATCAGGTCCAGCGTCCCTTGCAGAATCTGTACCGGCTCCCGCTCTTTACTTGACATGCAAGTGGAACCCTCCGGAACCAGACTGCTCCCCATTCACTTGAATGTCAAGTGAAGCCGGGCATTCGGCCGCGGAAATCAAATCCCGACCAAAGGGAGGGCAGTGAGAGATGGCTCTAAAGTGGCGGCGAACCGCTCCGGCCCCTGTCGCGCGGTCTTTGTGTGCCGGGGTCAGAAGCCGCGTCCGCCTGGACGGCTAGTCCCCGCACCCGACGCATCGTCTCCAGATAAAATGCAAGATTGTGCAGCGTATTCAGCACCGCCGCCAGCGGCTCCTGTGCCGTCATCAAATGCCGCAGATACGCCCGGCTGTAACGCCGGCACACTATACATCCGCATGCCGGATCCGGTGGCCTCTGATCCTCGGCATACTTTTTGCTCTTGATGTTCAGCCTGCCTTCTGACGTGAACAGCAGCCCGTGTCGCGCCGCGCGCGTAGGCAGCACGCAATCCATCATGTCCACACCCATCGCGGCATATTCGGCAATCTCGTCGGGATACCCTACGCCCATCACATACCGCGGCTTGTCCGCAGGCAGATACGGCAGCGTCTCGGCAATGATCTCCCGGGTCAGCTCGCGCGGCTCACCCACGCTCAGCCCGCCGATCGCGTAACCCGGAAAATCCATCTCTACCAGCCGCTCGGCGCTCTCACGCCGCAAATCTGTGTACATCCCGCCCTGCACAATCCCGAACAGATTCGGCGTCTTCCCTGCGAAGCTCTGATCCCACGGCCGCTCATGCTTGTGCGCGTCAAAGTGCCGCTTGCTGCGCTCTGCCCAGCGCAATGTAATGTCCAGTGACCGCCGCGCCCGCTCCCGGTCCGCCGGATACTCCGTGCACTCGTCAAACGCCATCGCAATGTCCGCCCCCAGCGCGATCTGCACGTCCATCGAATGCTCCGGCGAAAAGAAATGGCTCGACCCGTCCAGGTGCGACCGGAACTGCACGCCGTCCTCGTTCACCTTGCGCAGCTCGTTCAGGCTGAAGACCTGAAATCCTCCCGAGTCCGTCAGAATCGGCCGCTCCCAGCTCATAAAACGGTGCAGACCCTCCATCCGCTTGATCAGCTCATGCCCCGGCCGCAGATAAAGATGATAGGTATTGCCGAGGATGATCTGCGCATTCAGCTCCTCTAATAAGTGCTGAGGAACCGCCTTCACAGAGGCCGCCGTCCCCACCGGCATAAACACCGGCGTCTCGACCGCGCCATGCGGCAGCGTCATGGTCGCGCGCCGCGCGTTGCCCTCGGTGGTATGTACTTTGAAATCGAAAGACACAGGCTTGATTGTAGCGGGGGCTGCAGGGAGTCCGGCCAAATCAAAAACCCGCGCCCCTCGACGGAACGCGGGTCTCAATGATCGGAGCGCCTACGATTGCTGCGCTACCGGAGCCTGCTGTGGCTGTGCTGTAGCCACCGGCTTCGGAGCCGCCGGCTTCTTCGGAGCTTCCTTCTTGCCCGGAGCCAGAATCGCGTGCAGCGTCGTGCCTTCCATGCGCGGCATGAACTCGACCGTCCCGGCGTCGCCAATGTCCTGGATCAGCCGATTGATGATGTTGTACCCCAGCTCGCGGTGCGCCATCTGCCGCCCCTTGAAGCGCAGCGATGCCTTCACCTTGTCCCCCTCGGTAAGAAAGCGGACCGCCTGGTTCTTCTTCGTCTGGTAATCGTGCTCATCCACGGTCACCGAGAACTTCACTTCCTTGACGACGATCACCTTCTGCTTCTTGCGCGCCGCTCGCTCGCTCTTGTCCTTCTCATACAAAAACTTGCCGTAATCCTGAATGCGGCATACCGGCGGGACCGCGTTCGGCGACACCTCTACTAGGTCTAGGCCGCGCTCACGGGCAATTTTTAGGGCTTCAAACGGGGGAAGGATGCCGAGCTGCTCGCCGGCGTCGTCGATTACGCGCACTTCGCGCGCGCGGATTCTTTCATTAATACGGATAAATTGCTTGGCCGAACGCTTGTCGATGGGTTTCCTCCAAAATTCCACGGCACCCAAGCCATGGTGCTACTCAGTATACCGTGCTTCTACCTACTTCGATGCGCTACGGAAGAGATTGGAATCATGTTCCTTGTTCGAAGTGAGACCGCCGTCAAAACACGCCCCGGGAGGGCAGAATCGTCGATATGAATCCCCACCATCACCTCGACCATGCGGTTTGCAGGAAGCGTGCCCTCCACGTCCACTTTCAGGAAGTTCGCCGAAAGCGCAGGAGTCTGCGCATCGCTCCCGCCTGCCAGCGTAACCACCGAGAGAGTCCGTCCTGAAAATCCCCGCCGAAACTTCCGCCCCTTCTCGTCGGCCAGCGTCCGCAGCGCCGCCATCCGCTCGGCCACCGCATCCTTCGCCACCGGACACTCCCGGTGTAGCTCCCACCCCGGCGTCCCCGGCCGCGCCGAAAACGGAAACAGATGCAGATACGTGAACGGCTGCGCGGCAATAAAGTCATAGCTTTCCCGAAACTCCAGCTCCGTCTCGCCCGGAAAGCCCACCATCACATCCGCCCCAATCGCCGCATCCGGCAGCAGCGCGCGAATCGCGCCTACCCGCTCCGCATAGTGCCACGGCCGGTACCGCCGATACATCTTCCGCAGAATCGCATCCGACCCCGACTGCAGCGGCAGATGCGCATGCGGAGCCAGCCGTGGATGCAGCCCCGTCGCATGCTCCTGAAACAGCGCCAGCAGCTCCGGCCCCCAGTCCATTGGCTCAATCGAGCTCAGCCGCAGCCGTGGCAGCGTCGTCTTTTCCAGAATCGCTCCCACCAGTTCCACAAAGCTCCGCGCCGGAGCCAGGTCGCGCCCCCAGCGCCCGAGATTGATCCCCGACAGAACCAGCTCCTGCCCGCCGCCGTCCGCAAATCGGCGCACGTTATCCAGACATTCATTGAGCGGAACCGACCGGCTCGGCCCCCGCGTCGCCGGAATCACACAGAATGAGCACCGATTCCCGCATCCATCCTGCACCTTAAGGTTCGGCCGTGTCTGCCGCGCATCCGCAGCGAACGGCAGCGATGCCAGCTCCGCGTGAGCAAAGCTCTCATCCACCAAAACCAGTGGAGCACCCCCCGTCAAAGCCGAAACGGGGATCAGCCCAGCAACCCCACCCTCACCCCACGACCAAAGGGAGTGGCCACCAAAGCCCGGTTCGGGGAGGGCGCAAAGCGAGGCTGCCTGGATGGCAAATCCCTTGTGGCTGTTGCCGATCACCGCGTCCACGCCTTCCAGTGCGGCCACTTCCTCGGGAGCCCGCTGCGCATAGCAGCCTGTCACCACAATCCTCGCCCCGGGGTTTTGTCGCCGCACTTTGCGCACAAACGCCCGCGCCGAGCGGTCCGCTTCCGCGGTCACGCTGCAAGTGTTTAGAATGACTAGGTGAGCTGAATCCAGAGTTGACGCCTCAGACAGCCCCCGGCGACGCAGCCCGGCGGCGATCGCTTCTCCGTCAGAGCGGCTGGCCCGGCATCCGAAGTTCTCAACGTGGTATTCTGCCACATTACTGAGTTTATCAACGCAGTCCGAACCGCTGTCAGCCGATACCTGAAGGACTCATAGAAAGTCAGACAGACAGAAATTTTTGCCGGCCTCCAGGCCAGGTGTTTTTATTTCCGCAGCTGCATTTCAAGGGTGAACATTATGAAACGGCGAATTCTACTGGTCGATGACGAACTGACCATTTTGCTCACGCTGAAGGCCGTACTCGAAATCAGCGGCTTCGATGTGGAGACTGCCTCTTCCGCGCGCGAGGCGAAGAAGAAGATCCGCGCGCATGACTATCACATGGTCATCACCGACATGCGCATGGAAAGCGAAACCGCCGGCAAGGAAGTGGTCGCTGCGGCTAGAAAAGCTCCGTGCAATCCCGCAGTCGCCATGCTCACCGCCTTTCCTGAGCCCGCCTTCGAAAGCGAGGACGGCGCGGACAAAATGTTGGTGAAGCCCATCCACACCACCGACCTGCTTCGCCAGCTCGAAGCGCTGCTGGTCACGCACGAAGACCAGAAACGCAAGGCGGAAAGCGCTGGATTGGCCGTTCCGCCCGCTCGGGCCGCTTCCAAGTCCGTGCGCAAGGCGTCTTCGGGCGCTGCTCTCCGCAAGCCCGCCCCCAAGTCTGCCTCTGCAAAGAAGACCACCAGGAAAGCGCGCCCCCGCAAGCTGGCTTCCGCACGCTAAGCCGAAAGAAGGCTTGCGTGTGCCTTTTCAATCCACCGAAGAACCAAAATTTGTCTTGGAGCTAATTCGCCCGCGCTGGCTGCGTGCCCGGCTGCTTCCGCTGGAAACAGGAGCGGCAGAGCACCGGGCGTCCCTGCGAGGGCTTGAACGGCACAGTCGTCTCCGCTCCGCACTCCGAGCAGGTCGTGCGCGTTTCAGGTCGCGCTACTTTCCCGGATGCGCGCTTCGACTTGCAGGCCTTGCACCGCTTGGGTTCGTTTTTGAATTGCTTGTCGTGGAAAAATAACTGCTCGCCGGCAGTAAACACGAATTCGTTGCCGCAATCGACGCATTTCAACGTCTTGTCGATAAAGTCCATGACGCGTCCCCTGCCCTCGCACGATGTGCGTGGGGTACGGACCCGGTAGAAAACGGCCGGGACAAATACAGCCTCAAAAAATCTTGAAATTCGGGGCCCTGGGCCGACATGAAGTGCGGCTCAACTCCGGCCATGATTGGGACCGGAGATTTCTGCTCAATCTATCTCAGGAACGGGATTCCCGCTACCGGAGATTTGCAGCGCGCCGAAAATCGACAGGGGAGCATATCTCCGGCGCGTCAGTGGTTCCTGTTGTAACTGCTGCCTCGGCACCCCTCCACTATCTGCGGTGGGGTGCCTTGGTTCTGCCTGTTAGTCCTGCTCTTTCCGAGCCTTTTTACGATTCCGCTTGCGCGCCAGCGCTTCTTTCACGCGACGCTTTTCGCCCGGTTTCAGGTAGAAGGAGTGACGCTTCACTTCCTTGATAATGTCCTCCGTCTGCACCTTGCGCTTAAACCGCCGCAAAGCGTTCTCAAGCGGCTCGCCTTCCTGCACGCGAACCTCTGCCAAAGAAATACACCTCCAACCCGGCCCGATATGGGCATCTTTTAGAGTACAGCAATTCGCAAAGCGGAGAAAGCACTACTGGACGGCCAGTCCTAGTGCTTGGCGCGGGCGTCCGCGTCGTGCATCCGGCTGGCCTCAAAACTCACGATCTTCCACTGGCCAAGCCGCTTGTTGTAGACGCGGGTATAGCGGTAGTCTCCGCTGATGTCGCTCTGGCCGTTGACACCTGTCAACTCAGCCTTGGACGTGACAACCGCGGTGTCTCCATACACGCGAACCTTCAGGTCGCTGAGGTCGAGGCTCTGGATGCGAACGGTTCCCGCCTTGCGCTGCGCGATTTCCTGGGCCTTGGTCTCGACAGTCCCATTGGCGCTGATGCCGATGTAGTCATCGGCCAGCAGGTGATCCATCTCTTTCACATTATTGTCGACCTCGGCGTTGCGCCATTGCATCTCCAGCGCCTCGATCTCCTTGTGAACGGCATGCCCCTCACGATGCGGCATCGCCCAGGCCGGGCTGGCCAACACTAGGCACAAACCAATGGTCAGCAGTACCCAGGCCATTGTCCGCTGAGAGGCTCGCGATGCGTGACCGTTGCGGCGCATGTGCGTACCGGATAGTAGCCCGCACTCCCGCGCTGAGTCAAAGGGAAAGGCCAGAGCTGCGATTTTGGCGGGCGAAGGACACATTTTGCCGCTCAGGTAGCGTCGATTCTGCTACCAGATTACTTGAATGCCACTGTACAGACTGGATTTTCGACGGGATGTTATCGGCCAACAATGCCAAACCATTCCTGACGGCGCGAAGCGTATGTCATAGGCTGGACCCACGACCAACCGGAGTGACCACGTTAATGGTTGCGGAAGTGCCGCGGGGCCTGAACCGGCCAGCCCTATGCCAGCGCGCTCAGCATTTCCGTCTGCCGCTCGAGCATCCGCTGGTAGAGACAGCCGACGACATATTTTTTGAAATGGTCGGATGCGGCGTGGGCTTCGCGGCTGGCCTGATCGCGGTACTGCTCGTAGATGAAGACCGTGTCCGGATCATCCTCAAGAATGTGGGGAATGTAGGTTACGCAGCCGGGCTCAAGCCGCGAGGCAGCCGTCAGGGTCCGTAGCGCCTCCTGAACCTCCTCGCGATCGTCAGGTTTGAACTTCATGCGGACCGTGAAACTGATCATCGTTCTTCATTCCCCTCATCCGTGTATCGAGTAACCTGGCCCACAACCAGGGAGCAGCCAACCTAATCCACGCTGGAAACGC
>Ga0335072_10015649_pt1 | contig 10760 bp, 6 predicted proteins | sample Lox_Sample_21_FD_206725 | JGI IMG/M metagenome (GOLD analysis project Ga0335072, IMG submission 206725) | Soil microbial communities from Loxahatchee National Wildlife Refuge, Florida, United States - Lox_Sample_2.1 | ecosystem: Environmental > Terrestrial > Soil > Wetlands | place: USA: Florida... | reverse complement strand
GCGCCAGCGGCTCGACCTTGCGCAACTGGCAGCATTTGGTGGGATCGTCGCGGTACAACACGCCGAACTCAGCTTCCTGCTCCGGCACTGATTTCGCCGGGATGAGGTTTACGAGATTCAGGTTCCACTCGCGGGTGAGTCGGTCGCGAAATTCGTAAGTTTCCGCGAAGTGGTAGCCCGTCTCGAGGAACAGGACGGGAATTCGCGGAAGCTTCTTGCGCAAAAGATGAAGGACGACGATGTCTTCCGCCTGGAAGCTGCACGTGAAGCAGGCGAGTGCGTCCTGCCAGCGGCCGAGAACGGAAGCGAGCACCTCTTCCGCGCCGTGCGATTCAAGATTTTCAAGGGAAGTCAGTCCGTTCATTTTGTGTTCACTCCGCGTGATCTGGATCTTCTGGGCTGGATTTGAAGCGCAGCATCTCCGCTAAATCGAGAGCCGTACGAACGACGTCGTGATGCGCGTCTTGCGCGGTGCCGGATGATGCCGCCGAAAGGTCGAAGAAGAATTTCCCGGCAGATTCGCAAATGAGGCGCTCTTTGGGCGAAGTGCCTTTGCCTGAATAGACGACGAGCGAGCCCGTGGACGAGAGAGCGGCGAGAACGGCGGGCAGCGCGCCGGGAGGTACTCGCTCTCCCCAAAGGTGAACCACTTCGAAGCTTCTTTCGAAGAGGGCCCTTTCAATGCGCTCCGCCGCGGAACGGTCGACGAAAAATAGGGCGGGAAGGTGTCCGTGCCGCCTCGTTCGCTCGTCCGGAGAGACGGCGGAGGATGTGTGTTCTTGGGACGAAACAGGCAGGGCGGCGGGGGTTACAGCATTAGGGGAAATCTCTTCGAGAATCATTCCGGCCCCGACCGTGCCGTTGGAAAGCGGATCGATCAGGATGAAGCTTCCGGTCGTGCGGTTATGGCGGTAGGGGTCGAAGAAAAGCGGGCTGTTCGTTTCGAATTCCACCGCCGCAATCTCGTTCATTTCAAGACTCTCGGCGGGATGACGCGTCAAGTCGTTGACGTCCACGCGGAATCGAATCTCGCGAGCCTTGCCTTTCTCCACGCGTCCGGCCTGCTTCACGAGGTACGTGCGGCTAAGGTCGAGCGGTTGCGCATCGAGCCACGCGAGCATGGCGGCAAAGCGGTTCGAAGCCCGCGGAGGAGCCTCGGCGGAGACGAGCATGTCGCCCCGGCCAAGATCGATTTCGTCGGCGAGCCGCAACACGACGGATTGAGGGGAAGCGGCCGCTTTGAGTTCGCCGCGGTAGCTCACAATTGCCTGCACCGTTGTGCGCCTGCGTGACGGGAGCGCCAGCACCACGTCGCCGGGGCGAATGACTCCGCTCGCGACACGCCCGGCAAAGCCTCGGAAGGCAGCGTCGGGACGGATCACGCACTGAATGGGGAACCGAAAATCATTCGCGGTTTGCGGCCGGAGGACCTCGACGGTTTCGAGGAAGCTCATGAGCGTCGGGCCTGCGTACCACGGCATGTTCGCGCTCCGAGCGACCACGTTGTCGCCTTCGAGCGCGCTGATGGGAATGCAACGAGCGTGCAGGACGCGAAGCGAACGCGCCAGCTCCAGGAATTCGCGTTCGACATTGAGAAATGTGCCTTCGCGATAGCCCGCCAGATCCATTTTGTTGATCGCGGCCACCACGTTCGGAATTCCTAACAGCGAGGCGATATAGGTGTGACGCCGCGTTTGCGGCAACAGTCCTTTCGTGGCGTCGACGAGAACGATGGCGAGGTTCGCTGTGGAAGCACCCGTGGCCATGTTGCGTGTGTACTGCTCGTGGCCGGGCGTGTCGGCAATGATGAATTTTCGCCGCGGCGTGCTGAAATAGCGGTAAGCGACATCAATGGTGATGCCCTGCTCGCGCTCGGCGCGCAGCCCGTCCGTCAAGAGCGAGAAGTCGAGAGCTTTACCGGAACGGTTGACGCGGCTCTTGCGGACTGCGGCAAGTTGATCCTCGTAAACCGCCTTCGAATCGTGCAGCAGCCGGCCGATCAGAGTGGACTTGCCGTCGTCCACGCTGCCCGCGGTCGTGAAACGCAGCAGATCCTTTCCAAGATCGTTCTCGAGGAAGCTTTCGAATCCTTCGCCTGGAACGGTTTCATGCGCTGCCAGCATCAGAAGTAGCCTTCCCGCTTCTTGATTTCCATCGAGCCTTCCTCGTCGTGATCGATGGCGCGGTTCTCGCGCTCCGAGCGGCGAAAGGAGACCATTTCCTCGATGATTTTCGGTACCGTGTCGGCATCGGAGCGGATCGCTCCGGTGCACGGAACGCAGCCCAGCGACCGCATGCGGCACCTCACGAATTTTGTCTGTTCGCCGAGGAAAAGCTGGCCTTTCGAATAGATGACGACAAGCGAACCGTTTCGTTCCACCACTTCGCGTTCGCGAGCGAAGTACAGCGGAACGATCGGAATTTTCTCGGCGTGAATGTAGAGCCAGATGTCGAGCTCGGTCCAATTCGACAGCGGAAAGACGCGGATGCTTTCCGACTTGTCGACGCGCGAATTCAGGATGTCCCACAGCTCGGGACGCTGGTTCTTCGGATCCCACTGGCCGTGCCCGTCTCGGAAGGAGTAAATGCGCTCCTTGGCTCGCGATTTCTCTTCGTCGCGGCGCGCCCCGCCGAACGCCGCGTCGAAACCGCCTTCGGCCAGCGCGTCGAGCAGCGCTTTTGTCTTCAGTAGGCCGCAGCACTTTTGCGTGCCGAGAGAGAACGGGTTCGCCCCCTGCGCGAGCGCCTCGCGGTTCTGGTGGACGATCAACTCAGCGCCGATTTCCCGCGTGTACGAGTCGCGGAAAGCGACCATTTCGGGAAATTTGTAGCCGGTATCGATGTGCAGCAGCGAAAACGGAATCTTGCCGGGAAAAAACGCTTTCTGCGCCAGCCGCAGCATGACGGAGGAATCCTTGCCGATGGAATACAGCATTACGGGATTCGAGAATTCCGCTACGGCTTCGCGAAGAATGTAGATGCTCTCCGACTCGAGCGTTTCAAGATGGCTCATTCTCCGCGGCGAAGGCCGCTCCACCGACGTTCGGCCGCCTGGGAAGGCGCCGGGATGGGTCTCGGGAAAATCTATCGCCGAATTCGACATCGTTTGGCTCATCGTTTTTCGCCCTGCTCTTGAGAATTCGCGTGTAAAAACAAAAAACCCACCGGCCAGGCTTTCTGGCGGTGGGTTGCGATGCTGCTCGGCTAGTCTAGTGTTCTAGATTGCGAGCCCCTCGACGCCAGAAGACACTTGTGCGCGACACGTACAACAGACGTGCGCATCGTTCTTCCGGCTAAAAGAGAATCGCATCAACGAAAGTCTAGCAGGGAACCGGGGCGCATGGCAACGGTGTTCGTACCTCCCGGCCGAGAGCTTTTTCTCCGGTTCTAATGCCCGTACATCGCGAAAATTAGACACCATCCCGAGGTTTGTTGCGCCGCACAAAATCCGTGTCCTGTGTCGGCTCCGATTCGCATTCGAGCGCGATCGTGGTTACCGGATGATCCGGCGCCGCTACGGGCAGTCCGTTAAGCTTCACCTGGAACTTGTCCTGTGTGAATTTTATCTCTTGATCGTTCACGAGCACGCGCGCAGATTTCACGCCCGTCTGCAAGCCGCTGATCGCCACGTAGTCGCCGGGCCAGAAATAAACGTGCATGAAAAGCGTGTTGCCGGTGCGCGTGAACGTGGCGTAGTTCGAGCGTCGCACCTGGCAAAGATCGGATTCGTAGATGGTGTGCCCGTTCCGCTGCATCCACTGGCCGACCTCGGAAAAAATTCGTATGGAGGGCTCGGGAATGGAGCCGTCCGGCATGGGCCCGATGTTCAGCAGGTAATTTCCGCCGTCGCGAACGCAATCGACCAGGTTGCGGATCACGGTCGTGGGCGATTTCCAAGAGTTGTCGGCCGCCTGGTAGCCCCAACTGTCGTTGAGCGTCATGCAGGTTTCCCATGCGCGGCCGGACTCGGCGGGATTCACCTCCTGCTCGGGCGTGGAGAAGTCGCCGGGAAGACCGTTGCGGTTGTTGACGATGATCTCGGGCTGAAGCTGAAACACCATTCGGTTCATACGTTCTGATTCCCACTGCTCGGGGTTTAGCGGCCAATCTACGTCGTACCAGAGGACGTCGATCTTCCCGTAGTTCGACATGATGTCGTGGATAAGGCCGTGCGTGTATTCTACGAAGCGCTTGCGTGCGTCTTCGTCCGTCTCGCAGCGCGCGCCGTCCGGATGGTGCCAGTCCATCAGCGAATAGTACAAGCCGACGCGCATCCCTTCCGCTCGCGCGGCTTCAACATACTCGTGAACCAGATCGCGGCCCGGTCCCTGCTTGGGCGCGCAGTACGTGGTGTGGTCCGTATTGAAGTTGCAGAATCCTTCGTGGTGCTTGGAGGTCATCACCATATACTTCTGGCCCGTTTCGCGGGCAAGCTTGGCCCAGGCGCGCGCGGCGTTGGGCTTGGGCTTGAACGTTTTCGCGTGGGCCATGTATTGCTCGATTGGAATCGCTTCGTTCTCCATCACCCATTCGTGGCGCTCGATCGTGCTGTAAACACCCCAATGGATGAACATGCCGAATTTTGCCGCGTGCCACCATTGCATGCGGCGCGCGCGAGTGGAATCTTCCATAGCCTGCTGCGGACTTCGGGCGGCGACCGGCGTTTGCGGCTGAGTTTGCGCGAGCAGTTTCGCAGGATTCGACACCGCTGCCGCAGTCACCAGCGTGGCGCCAGTGGTTTTCAGCAAATCGCGGCGGCTGAGCCTTTTTCGTTCCGCGTTTTCTTTCCTTTTTTCCATGTCTTCCTCCTGTAAAAAGAGTTTAGTCGCTCGTAGGGGCGGGCCCCAGACTCGGCTTTTCGGGGCACGGCGTGGTGCATAACCATCCCGCTCTCACGCTAGTCCTCGAGCTCGAAGATCCGTTCCATGAGCAGCCATTTCTCGCCCGGCCTGGCTTGCGGCAACGGCTTCTGAAACTTCCACATCAATTCTTCCCATTCCTGCACTTTCGGATTGGCGCGATCTGCGTTGCCCTTCGCTTCGAGCGAAAATCCCGGCCCGGCTTCGAGAATCATGAACATCCGCGTGCCCAGAAGATAGATTTCCAGGTTTTCCACTCCGGCGTCCTTGATCGAGCGCTTGATTTCCGGCCAGATTTTCTGGTGGTAGCGCTTGTATTCGGCGATCAGCGCGGGATCGTCTTTCAGATCGAGCGTCAGGCAGTAGCGTTTGCTCATCCAACTATCCTCGCGGCCGTCGTCGTCACCGTCGGTTTATATCCTCGCGTCGCAAAGTAGAGCACGTACACGTAGCACGCGAGCGGCACGATAAACGCGCGCTGAATGTTGCTGATGTCCGAGATGAACCCCATCAGCACCGGAAACAAAGCGCCGCCGATGATCGCCATCACCAGGAACGACGACGCCAACTTCGTATATGGCCCCAGATTCTTCAGGCTCAGCGCGAAAATTGTCGGGAACATGATCGAGTGGAAAAAGCCGATGAAGACCACAGCCCAGATCGGAATCACGCCCGTCGCGAAAATTGCGACCAGCGCGCAAATCACCGATGCGCCCGCGAACGTGCTCAGCAAGCGCGGCGGCGCCACCTTTTTCATCATCGCCGAGCCCGCAAACCGCCCGATCATGAAGCCGAGCAAATGCCACCAGAGATAATCCGCCGCGGTCACATCCGATGTTCCCGGCAGGGTGTGTTCCGCGAAGCGGATGATGAAGCTCGTCACTCCCACCTGAGCGCCGACGTAAAAAAATTGCGCCAGCACGCCTTTCACCAGATGTTTATGCGCCAGCAGGCCCGCCAATTCACCATTCGTGCCCTCGCTTTTGCGCTCCTCTTCTTCAATTTTCGGCAGCACCTCGGGAAGCCTCGTAAAGAGGACCAGCACGAAAACAAACAAGAACACGCCGGTGATCGCGAGATACGGCAGCTTCACGCGCGCCGCCAGGGACGCCGAATAAGCCTGCAGTTGCGCGGGGCTCATCGCTGACAACTGCGCCGCCGAATATCCCACGCTCGTCAGGATGAACGCTTTCCCGATGTACGGTGTTACGAACGCGCCAACCGCGTTGAACGATTGCGCAAGATTCAGCCGCCGCTCGGAGCTTTCCGCGGGACCGAGGACCGTCACGTACGGATTCGCTCCCGTTTCCAGGAACCCCTGGCCAAACGCCATCACAAATAGCGCGAGCAGAAAAAACACGTAGAGATGGGCGGACGCGGCGGGGATAAACAGGAACGCCCCGAACGCACAAACAAGCAGCCCGAACAGTAGCCCCTTCTTGTAGCCGATCCGTTCCATCAACTTGCCCGCGGGGATCGCCGCGAGAAAATATCCGCCAAAGAAAGCGAACTGCACCAACGAAGAAGCCCGATCGCTGAGTTGGAACGTCTTCTTGAATTGCGGAATCAGAATATCGTTGAGATTGACGCCCAGGGCCCAAAGGAAAAAGAGCGTGGTGATCAAAGAGAGCGGAACGATGAATTTTCGCTCGGTGAGCGGGACGGATGCACTTGCCGTCGGTTTAGACTCGGGCGATCGATTCGCCATCCGGTCTCCTGGCTAGAGACGAAGACACGCATTGTGCACGCTTGAACGCCTGAAAACAAATGTCACTGAACAAATGTCACCGAACAAAGCCGGATACACCCTCTTTTCCCTTTGTCCTTTTCTTGTACTTTCGTCCAGTTGCGGACGGCCGAACCTGCCGGCATACTAAGACACCTGGCCTGATGTTCCCTAAATCCCTTTTTCTAAGGGTGTTACGGTCATGCGGCGGCTTGACATCGGCATCCTCATCGCGCTGGCCTTCGCTCTGGCGGGCTGCGCGGGCACCTCACCCGAACGCAGCAATCCGAACCCTTCTTCGGCGGTGACCCTGTCGATCGCTCCGCCGTCGGCGGGCGTTCGTTTGGGCGGCTCGCAGCAATTCACTCCCTCCATTAGCGGGACCTCGAACACGTCCGTCAATTGGAGCGTGAACGGAGTGCCCGGCGGCAGCCCATCGGTCGGTACCATCAGTGCCACCGGGCTCTACCAAGCCCCTTCTTCACTGCCAAGCAATACGATCACGGTGGAGGCGGCAAGCGTCGCTGATTCCAACGCTACATCCTCCAGCGCTGTGACTCTCGAGAATCCGATCCCGCTCCTGAGCAGCGTCGCCCCGCCTAGCTTTCCGGCCGGCCCCTTCACGCTGACGTTGACTGGCAACAATTTCGTGAACGGAGCGCAGGTCTCCTTTGGCGGGAATGCGATCGCGACCACGTTTCTATCGGCGAACCAGCTGACGGCCTCAGGCAGCACATCCGCAACAGGCACGATTCCTGTAACCGTAAGTAACCCAGACCCGGGCGGCGCCGCGTCCGGAGCCGTCAACGTGACCGTCCTTTCCTCAGGCGGCGGCACCGGAGGCGCATGCGGCAATTTGACGGCGGGGCAGGGCGGAAGCTTGAACGGGTTCGTTCCATTCCCAGCGGATAACCTCTGGAACCAGAACATCGCGAACGCGCCGGTGGATCCGAATTCTTCAGCGATCGTTAATTTCATCGGCGCGAGCGATCCGCTGCACCCCGACTTCGGTTCCGGCCTCTACAATGGATCGAGCATCGGTGTTCCGTACATCGTGGTGGATTCAACGCAAGGCTTCGTGAACATCACCTTCACCGCGTACGGCGATGAGAGCGATCCGGGGCCCATGCCCGTTCCCGCCAGCGCGCCGATTGAGGGATATCCCGCGCCGGGGAGCGGCGACAGGCACGTCCTCGTGCTCGACAACAACAATTGCTGGCTCTACGAGCTCTACAGTGCCTATCCGCAGACCGATGGAAGCTGGAACGCAGCTTCGGCCGCCGTTTGGGATCTGACGGCGGACGAACAGCGCCCGCTCACATGGACTTCCGCCGACGCCGCCGGCTCGCCGATTTTCCCGGGTCTGGTTCGCTACGACGAGGTCGCCGCCGGCCACATCGACCACGCCATTCGTTTCACTCTTCAGAACAGCCGGGCCGCATTCACCCCTCCCGCTTCGCATTGGGCCGCGAACTCCTCGAATTCCCTGGCAGCGCCCATGGGCATGCGCCTGCGACTGAAATCCAGTTTTGACATCTCGGGGTTCTCGGCCTCCAATCAGGTAATTCTTCGGGCCCTGCAGCAATACGGAATGATCATGGCCGACAACGGCTCGAACATGTACATCAGCGGAGCGCCCGACGATCGCTGGGACAACGACGACCTGCATAATCTGACCACCTTGACGGCTTCAGATTTCGAAGTCGTGCAAATGAATCCGGTGTACACGCAGGCAAATCTTCCGCAGGGAACGGCCCCGATCATCAGCAGTTTCACGGCCAGCCAGTCGTCCGTCGCCGCTGGAACTCAGGTCACCCTGAGCTGGAACGCGACCGGCTCGTCCTATTTCGTGATCTCACCGCAAGTGGGCGCCGTTCGCGGTTCTTCCGTCGAAGTCACGCCAACACAGACCACCACCTATACCCTGTACGTCACGAACGAATTTGGCCGAACCACCGCTACAGTCACGATCACCGTGCCGTAAACGCATGATCGGGAGCGGGCCCGCCAAGCTTCCAAGCGCATCCTGCCGAGCGATCCTCGCACAAACGGGGAAAGCGGAATTGAAAAGGCCCGGGGGGTCGTGTATCGTACGTCCAACCGACCCTTGCAAGGGGCCTAAATGGAATGTCCCGAGTGTGGACTAGCCAACTCTCCCGGCACTTCCGTCTGCACGTCGTGCCGCACACCGCTGCCCGTAAGTGACCGAACCCTTACTCTGACGCCCCCTCCCTCGGGCTCGAACCTCGACCTCGATCGAACCATGGACTCCGCCAGCGGCTGGTCTGTTCCGCCGGAAACAGTCCCCAAAGTAGCTGCGGCGGGCTTTCTTCAACCGGGGCGTGTGCTTGGCAACCGTTACGAGATTTTGCAACTGCTCGGGGAAGGGGGGATGGGCGCGGTTTACAAGGCGCGCGACCGCGAGCTCGACCGCCTCGTCGCTGTGAAGGTGATCCGCCCCGAGCTGGCGCAGAACGCCGATGTTCTGCACCGCTTCAAGCAGGAACTGATCCTGGCCCGTCAGGTGACTCACCGCAATGTGATCCGGATCTTCGATCTGGGCGAAGCCGACGGAGTCAAGTTCATCACCATGGAATTCATCGAGGGCGTGGATCTGAAGACGCTTCTCAAGGAGGGCGGCAAGTTCGAGCCTGCGAAGGCTACGGAAATCATCAAGCAGGTCTGCTGCGCGCTGGAGGCCGCGCACTCGGAAGGCGTCATTCACCGCGACCTGAAACCTCAAAATGTGATGGTCGACAAGCAGGGCAAGGTCTCCGTGATGGATTTTGGCATTGCGCGCAGCATGGAAATGAGCGCCGGCGGGATGACCCAGACCGGCGCGTTGGTCGGAACCCCCGAGTACATGTCGCCCGAACAAGCCAAGGGCGAAAGGCTCGACGCCCGGACCGATTTATTCGCGCTCGGAATCATCTTCTACGAACTGCTCACCGGCGACTCGCCATACAAAGCCGACACGGCGATGGCCACGCTCTACAAACGCACGCGAGAAGCCGCGCGTCCGCCGATCGAACTGAATCCTGAAATTCCACGCCGGCTCAGCGACATCGTCGTCCGTTGCCTGCAGATCGATAAGGAAAAGCGTTACGCCAGCGCCACCGATATTCTGCACGACCTCACCGGCGACCAGCCCGCGCGCTCGGCCACGCTGACTCCTGCTGGACTATTCGAGCCGCTACGTCCTCTAGCCGCCCACAAGAAATGGCTCGCGGGCGGAGCCCTTCTGCTGGTCGCCACGCTGGTTGCCGCGACGTACGCCATGAAACACGGATTTCGCGGCACAGCTAAGCCGGCCCCCGCCGGTCCTTCGATTTCGCTGGCGATTCTTCCCTTCGGCAATGCCACCGGCGACCAGAAACTCGACTGGCTCGGCCCCAGCCTGGCGTCCATGCTGGCAACCGACGTGGGCCAGTCCTCACACCTGCGCGTCATCTCTTCGGACCGTTTGAATCAAATCCTGCTCGATCTCCAGCTTTCTCCCGATTCGTTCTCGGATGTGGCCAACGTCCACCGGCTTGCGGAGATGAGCAAGGCCGACACAATTATTTGGGGAAGTTACACCAAGGTCGGCGGCCAGATCCGCGTAAACGCAACCCTGCGAGATATCAAGCGAGATCGAACCGTTTCGATAACGGCCGACGCGTCGAATGAGAACATCCCGCCTGTAGTCGACAGCCTGGCGCAGAAGGTGCGCGAAAACCTGTCGTTGCAGGGGAACATCGTTGCGGAGTTGAAGGCACAATCCTTCAAGCCCTCGTCCAAGTCCGCTGACGCCCTCCGTCTGTATGGCGCCGGTAAAGATCTGCAGCGCCAGGGAAAAAACCTTGAAGCTCTGAGCCAGTTTCAGGCCGCGACGGAAGCCGATCCGCAATTCGCGCTCGCCTACGCCAGACTGGGGCAGGTTTATGCGAATCTCGGTCACGACGCAGAGGCCGAAGAGGCCTCGCGCAAAGCCGTCAGTCTTTCGGATAATCTTCCCGCTCGCGAGAAATATCTCATCGCCGCCAACGACGCGAGCATCCAGCACGATTACCCCAAGGCCACCGAATACTACGAGAATCTGGCGAAGAGCGCGCCGGATGACCCCGAACTCCAGTTTCAGCTCGGACTCCTTTACGAGGACACGGGCATTTTCGACAAAGCACGTGAGACTTATT
>Ga0335072_10015648_pt1 | contig 10760 bp, 13 predicted proteins | sample Lox_Sample_21_FD_206725 | JGI IMG/M metagenome (GOLD analysis project Ga0335072, IMG submission 206725) | Soil microbial communities from Loxahatchee National Wildlife Refuge, Florida, United States - Lox_Sample_2.1 | ecosystem: Environmental > Terrestrial > Soil > Wetlands | place: USA... | reverse complement strand
TCCCGCGATGTCGCCCAGCGAAAACTGGTTGACGACTTGCTGGCGTTGTTCGGGGGGCGCACGCAGCCCGTGATGGCGCGCCTGATTGAATCTGGCAAACTTACGCTGGCCGATGTGAAGGAAGCTAAAAAAACTTTGCGGAATCTGGCAAAAAAGGACAACTCGCAATGACCGCCAACTCTTTATCAGAGATGTGGACAACACTGGCGCCGGCGCTGGGCAATCACCTTTGGCAATCGACTCTATGCGCGGGGAACGTCGGCCTGTTGACGCTGGTGCTCCGCAAAAATCATGCACGAACGCGTTACTGGCTATGGCTGGCGGCTTCTCTAAAATTCCTGATTCCCTTTTCATTGCTCATAAGCCTGGGGAGCCATCTGGCATGGACGCGAATTCCAGCCGAAACCGACTCGCGATTGTATGTAGCGATGAACGACATCAGCCAACCCTTTACGCAGTCCAGGGCGCCGATGAATTCCGGGGTTCTTTCATCGACGGCATCGTATGGCGTGGTCCATGCTCTTTCTGCCACGCTCGCGGGCGTGTGGGTCGGCGGATTCATCATTGTTTTATCGTTGTGGTATCTGCGCTGGCGGAAGCTATCGACAACGATACGCTGGGCCGTTCCTCTGCGCGAAGGACGCGAAGTGGAAGCCCTGCGCCGCATGGAGCGTCTCGGGAGGATGCGCGGGCACGTCGAGATATTGCTGTCGTCAGCCTTTCTGGAGCCTGGGGTTTTTGGCATCGTGCATCCGGTTTTGCTGTGGCCGGAAGGAATCTCCAGACATCTTGAGGCTGCGCATCTGGACGCCATTGTGGCGCACGAGGTTTGGCATGTGCGCAGACGCGACAACCTGGCGGCGGCGCTCCACATGCTGATTGAAGCTGTTTTCTGGTTTTATCCGTTGGTATGGTGGCTGGGAGTGCGGCTGGTGGAGGAGCGGGAGCGCGCCTGTGACGAAGAAGTTTTGCAATTAGGCAGTGACAGACAGGTGTATGCCGAGAGCATTTTAAAGACCTGTGAATTCTGTGTGGGATCTCAGCTGGTTTGCGTATCAGGCGTGACAGGGGCCGATCTCAAGAAGCGGATTGTGCACATCATGACGCCGCGCGAAGCATATAAATTGAATTTCAGCAAGAAGCTTTTACTTGCTCTGGCTACGCTCGCGGCCATTGCCGGGCCGATCATGTTTGGGTTGTTGCATGCCGCGCCGGGCCGCGCAGAGACACGAGCGGAAACATCGCTCAGTACTTCTCGCTTGGCGGCACCGTTTCCGGCGAGTCTGGTCGAGCCTGACAGAATTGCCACCCTCACCATACCGAGAGCAGGACCACGAACAACCAAGGTATGCGCGAAAACCATCGCTGCCCGCAAGGCTGCGGCTTCGCTTCAAAGCAGCTCGGGAAAGGGACATTAAGCGCGTGGAGAAAAATCAGGCCGAGTTTTAGTGGAGAAAAATCATGCTGAGCTTGCGGCACGTTTGGACATATGTCTTACTGAGCATTTTGATTTTCGTAGTGCATGTGGCTTTCGTAGGGGCGCAAACTAGTGCTGGGACAACAAATGCGACTGTGGAACGCGACGGACAGCATGATTTCGACTTTCTCACTGGCTCCTGGAAGATCCACTCGAAGCGCCGTCTGCATCCCCTTACTGGCTCGAATACTTGGGTGGAATTTGACGGAACGGTCGTCGTGCGCAAGGTTTGGGATGGAGCGAATCTGGATGAATTTGAAGCCGACAGTCCTTCGGCCCATATCGAAGGGCTGACTTTGCGCACATACAATCCGAAAACCCAACAGTGGAGCCTCTATTGGGCCAACCGCAAAGATGGCTCCATGAGCATCAGTCCCCAGATTGGCGAGTTCAAAGGTGGACGGGGCGAGTTTTACGGGCAGGATACATTGAACGGCAAACTCATCTATGTGCGATATGCCTGGTCAAACACCGCTACGAATACGCCTCATTGGGAACAGGCATACTCGAATGATGGAGGCAAAAACTGGGAAGTGAACTGGATCACGGATCAGACGCGAGTGCCCGATGGTTCAATAAAACCATACGATCCCCCCACAGATTCCGATGCAGGCACGCAAACCGCAGGGGCGCGCGACGGACAGCACGACTTCGATCCTCTTATTGGAGGTTGGAAATTTGATCTAAGAGTGCGACAACATCCCTTGACCGGTTCCACTACCTGGGTGGAGTACGGAGGGAATGGCGCTTGCCACAAGGTTTGGAATGGCCGCGCCAACCTGGACTGGATCTCACTCAATAGCCCAAGCGGGCCAATCGAAGGCCTGACTTTGCGCCTCTACAATCCGCGGAGCCGGCAGTGGAGCCTATATTGGGCTAACCGCAAAGATGGCAAGGTGGTCGTACCGCAGATCGGCCAATTTAAAGATGGGCACGGCGAGTTCTACGCTCAGGACATGTTCGATGGCAAAAGCATTTTCGTACGTTTTGACTGGACAAACTTCGCAAATTCGCCACATTTTGAACAGTCATTTTCAGACGACGGAGGCAAGACCTGGGAAGTCAACTGGAGCTCGAATCAGACGAAGATCGACAGTGAATCCGCGAAGACACAGTGAACTCATCAAGACTTAAAATCTTCCTGCCAGGCGGCCGACTCAAAACAGACCTTGACTTGAGTGGGGATATTCTGGCTGGCAAGTGCGGCAGCATAACCTAAATTTCCGCGTAACGAGTAATGTGGATTACTTCCTGATACTCGACGGCTGGGAGAAGTAAGATAGGTCAAGGAGCAAGGTGATCGTTCAGCCCAATAGTTGCAGGAGTAGAGACACGGCCGCGCGGTGCGAAGAAATCCATCATCTCCTCTCTTCCACGGTTCAGGCAGATTAGCAATCCGGAGATCGAAGCGGCGCACTTGCGACGCTCGCTGCACCCGAAGATGAGCCGCGGCGGGCTGAAGCATTGCACACAGCGGCTCACGCTCTGGGCACGAAATATCACGAAAGAGGGCATTCTTACACTCGCGATGCAGATAGATGTCGGCAACCCCCTGGGGAACATAGCTTCCATCTGCGGAGAACACATTCGGATTGAAGACAACGCGATATCCCCAGTAGCCAAACGTGCGTTGCCCCCATCTCACAAAGCCGCCATTCCAGGTGAAATGAGTTCTCGGCGCCAACTTGGCCCGTAGTTCGCAACAAGCCGATGCTTAGGTACTCTTTTTTAAAGGACACCTTTGGCAGATGTCGGACATATTTTTGCAACGCCAATTGAACCCCTCCGAACCCGTGCAAACTGCCTCCACGGCGTAAGCGATTGAACGTTCTGATTTACCGACAACGTTGTCGCAGAAACGCTGTCCGACAAGCCTGGAGTCGCGCTGGATACGATTTCCCCGTACGACGTCCTGCATTCTCGAATGCAGGCCAAGAAGCCGATCATCCTGGTCGCGACTGCTGGAGGAGGCATCCAGGCTGGCGCGTGGACCGCCGAAGTTCTGTCAGGTCTCGAGGACCTCTCCATAAATGCGTGGAAGACAAAGTCGAGTTTTGCTAACAGTCTAACGCTTGTCAGTTCGGTCTCAGGCGGTGCAACAGGGTCGATGTATTTTCTCAACCTCTATCGGCCGGATGCGGCTGCAAACTTCGAGGACCAAGAGATCGCAAAGATGAAGGGCGACGTGAAGGAGTCAAGCCTCAACGACGTAGCCTGGGCGCTGGTCTATCGCGACCTGACTCGCGTCTTTTTCCCGCTCCTCAACAGTTCCTCTGACAACAGGTTTGTCGATCGAGGTTATGCCCTCGAGGAAACGTGGTCGAATCGCGGCGGCATTCACGCCAACCTTTCAAACTGGCGCGAGGGCGTGAAAGAAGGCAATCGACCGGCAGTGATCTTCAATTCCACCATATCCGAGACCGGCGAACCCCTTCTACTTTCGACCACGGACCTAGCGGAGCAGACGAAGCCTCCAAGGAGAATGAGTTTTTATAGTCTGTACCACAATACCGATGTACCGGTCGTGACAGCCGTCCGGCTCGCAGCGACCTTTCCGTACGTAACGCCTGCAGCGCGTAAGGACTCGACTAAGCCCAGTATCACATGATCGACGGCGGATACTACGATAATCCGGGGGTCGCAAGTCTCGTCGAGTGGCTCGACGAAGGTTTAGCCGAGATCGTGAACAGGAAAGAAGAACTTCCGGATCATATTCTCGTTATCCAGATCAGATCGTTTCCTGATGACCAGAGAGAACCAGAACCCCAAAATCGTGGCTGGTTCTTTCAAATCTTCGCCCCTATCAAAGGTCTGCTGAGTGTTCGCACCACGGGTCAACTCGTTCGCGACCACGACGAACTCTCGAAGCTCGCAAGACTCTGGAGCTCTTCACCCGGGACTGAACAAGGCTCACTGCAGGACCGGATTCGCTTTGCAACCTTTACGTTTAATGGCAATGACGCGCCGCTCTCTTGGGCGATGAATGAAAGCTAAAAGCTGGCAATCGCTGACCGTTGGCAGAATCAGATCCCGGCGACAAACAAGAAAGATCTCTCATGGGTGCACTGCACACTAGATGGAGCAAGCGAAGACTGCAAGAGCGCGGAAAAGAATGGACCATACTAACCGTCGGAGTGGGAATTGACGCACCGAACAACGCAACAATTTCTCTGACTATTACTGCCGCGTCGAATAGCGGAGAAGACGGTGTGCCCAGCCACCGACGATGACCAGTTGAGAAAGCCAGGGAGCGAGCGCCTCAATCAGCTTGGCCAGGCGATCAAGATCAGGATTATTAGTTCCGTTAGCGATGGGTTGACATTATAGGACCGTCAACGGCTGAGCAGAGGACTGAGGACCTGGTCCCGAATGCGATCGGCCTGTTCCTTCCCCCGTGAGGGATGGTTCGACACGTCGAGCCAGACCTGAAGGGCGTCCGACACGAGGACACCTTTGTGCTCAACCGCCGCGCGAAAGATGGATTCCTTGTGTGATGGGATTCGCAAATAGACATCGGCTTGGACGGCCCTCTCTTGGGAAATGCCAAGCTGCTGAATTAGTTCCGCCTGCATGCGCTCGACGTAAAGAACCGGCGGAACTCCTTGAACGAAACCTACGCCAAGAGCCTCCGCAGCAGCGAAAAGTCCTAAACAGACGCGGGGCGAACTTCTCTCTCCATAGTCTTCAGCTGGCTCCTGATGAATTTGTCGTGCTGAGTGGTTTTGTAGCGCCGATTCGAACTGTTTTCTTCCGTGGCCGGAAATCACCCAGCGGCAGGGAATCTCCTTGAACGCTCTGCGTTCGGCTGCCTGCCACTCTTCAAGCAAATCCTCGATTCTTACCAGTTCGAACTGGTCTGCATACCGGTCCAGGAAGCCCTCGGCCTCGAGTTGACGGACCAGGCGAGACGCACTGACCTGGGAAACGCCGGCTGCCATCGCCAATTCGGATGCGTTGCGAATCTTTCGCCTCGGAGCGTTCAGGAACCTGGGCTCGATGTGTTGGGCCAGGATCACCTTGAGCATCCACTGTCCGAGATCTGAGAAAAGCGCGTAGGACTGCGATTCCGGAACAGCCAGTCTTCGTTGGTCGATTTCCGGAGGCGGTGAATTCAGCGATTCGAGACCTGGCGCCCGGAACACTCGGAATCCGCGATCGTCGAGGAATCCGACGGCAACATCGGGAGCATAGTTGTGGTGAAATTCGAGGGCCTGCTCGACAACGGCGGAGGATAGATACGGTGATGCAATGATGGCTAATGCGTGAGCTTGAGGAAGCTTATGAGCGTAGGCTTGCGGCTGCAGGATGGCTTCGGCGAGGAGCGGAACGACTCGATCTCGGCGGGACTCAGGAGCTCGTTTAAGCTCGATCGCGTATTCCCGATTGCCGTTCTTGACGACGAGGTCGGCTTCGCCGGGGACTTGAGGCTCCCGGCGAACTTCCCAAACGGAGTCTCGGAAGAGATCCACCAGCTGGTTTTCATAGGCTCGTTCGGGTTTGGATACCTTCGGCATTTTGTCATGGCCATGATAATTATTCACGGCCTAGATCAAGGCCATGAAATAAATCATGGCCACGACAATAACAGTATAATAATCAATAACTTACATAGAATTCTAACAACCAGCTCGATCTTTCAGGCACGTTGATACAAAACCTAATGGCTTCTGCGAATAATTAGGAAGGCCTCGGAGACCCCGTGCTTGTGACCCATCGCGGCACGGGTGGCTGAGGGGGTCCTGGGGCCTTTCTTTGATTGCGAACATGCCTACCGTTGAAGCGCCGCAACAAAACCTGACGACAGACCTCTCGTTCAGCTAAACGGGAATCGGTAAGACTGTCGTTCGAGGAGCCATTCGCTCAGCCAAGAAGCCTGCCTGCATTCCGTACGTCTAGCAGTGGGAAGACCTTCCAAACAAAGCCCTGCGATTTCAATCGAAACTGGCCTACACCGCCCGGCCTTGGGACCGAAAACCAGTTTTGACCGAACATGAAAAGCGCGATAAAACCTCGCAAACCGAAGCCGCAGATCCCATCTGCGGCAGCCATGGAGTGTGCCATGTCAACCAGCCAACATTCACCACTATCAATCGTCGGCGGGATCGGACGGCGAGAGGAGCCCGAACGATCGGACCAAGGCTATGAACCGACAATCGGATTAAAGGCAGTCGCGAAGATTTTGGACTGCTCAGCCGAGCAGTGCCGGCGGTTGGCCGAGGCCAAGAAGATTCCCGTGTTCCGAATTGGCTATCGCTGGAAATCCACCGCCTCCGCCATTGTCAGGTGGCGCGAAGAACAGCTAGCATTGATTCGCCATTCGTGTCCTTCTGAGGAAAGGTAATCAGTGAGGACGAGATATCAACATGGAACCATTGAATTGAAAGAACGCGCCCGAGGTCCTGCAATCTGGCAATTCCGCTGGCGCGATTCGACCGGCAAGCGAATGTCAGAGGTCGTCGGCACAACCAAGGAATATCCAACGAGGTCTGCAGTAGATCGGTGTTCGAAGGTCGCCTACCTGAGAATGAAGATCAACACAGACCAACCGGCAGCACCAAAGGAGAGATTTGGCGTGGTCCTTGAGAGGTATGTGCAGGAAGAGATTCCGAAACGTTTCTCGACCCAGCATGCATACCTTTCCGACATCAACAATCACATTCGCCCCAGGTGGGGCGAATCACCGCTGACTCAGGTGAAGCCGTTGGCCGTTCGGGACCGGCCGCAGTCACGGCCGGCTTAGGACCGATCGGCTGGCATACGCTGCGCCACACTTACCGGGCGTGGCTCGGCGACAACGGCAAGGCGCTCACAGTGCAGAAGGAACTCATGCGCCACGCCTCCATTCAGACCACGCTGAATACCTATGGCGGAGGGATGATGGACTCGATGCGGGAAGCGCATGGAAGAGTAGTAAGGCAGGAATGGCGCGTTAATGGACGTCAGTGGACGTCAGTGCATCGCGTAAGTGCAACAGAATCAAAAAGATACTGGCGGAGAGAGTGGGATTCGAAAAGGCTCTTTCGGACAGACTCTTTGCGTTCAATAAGATGTCAAAAACCGACGTCTTTACCGTAACTTACCTTTTATCACATCTGGAACATGAGGCACAAAAGAAACGTTGATTCACTCGAATTGCCCTGATCACGGTATGGACGGTATGGATGGAAAATATTTGGCTGATTCAAGTGTTGAGTCTCAGCACAGATGTCGGCCTGCTTCTAACAAACGGTTGGAGAGGCCGATACCGCGAGCGTGCCGCGACAGATGGAATGCTACGTAAGATTTCCGACATGTCCGTGCCCAATTTGCCAATTTCAAACTACGGCCCCGGCCTGGCCGAGAGAGTCACCACGGTATAGTGATCGATCCGGCCTAGAGTAAACTCGCAGACGCTCCCATGCAGGGAGAGGCCAGCCAGCTGAGGCTGAACCGCGTCCGGCGAAAGGAATTTTACCTCCCAGTGGCTGAGGTCTTGGACGAGCCCGCTCAGGTCCAGCCGGACTTTAAGGTTCTCTGCCGGGGTCTGGTGATTGTAGTTAAGCAAGTGAAGAATAAAAGTTTGGCCGTCGGGTCTCCGAGTCAACTGGCCCAGCACGTAACCGCGCGGCTCCAAACTGAGGCGAGGCTCTCCTGCGGCGTCTTCGGCGCGCGCCGCAATTCCCGGCTCCGCCCTTCCGGCCCTGATGATAACGCCCCCGCCGGCGGTAAACGCATGCAGCCGGGCTCCTTGCTCAGCGCTGAGCTTGGGCAGGTCAGCGGGCATCACCAGCACCTTGAAGTGGTCAAGGGGGATTCCCTTGTCCAGGTGCGCGAGCACTTTAGTCTCGAAGAAGACGCTCTGCTTGAGGAATTCATCGGCCAGCGGGTTGTGCGGCTCTGCGGAGAGCAAGGCGATCCGCGCCACCGGCTCTGCATGGTGATACAACTCCCGATGCTCGACTAGGAAATGGTTGTATTGAGCGATGGCCGCCCAGGCCTGCTGACCCTCCGGCTCGCCGTTGATCAGCGCTGAGAGGAATCGGCCCTCGATGTTGCGCGAGGTGGCCGCGCCGAACGTATAGGCCTCAGCGATGGAAAGCTTCTGCTCGGCCGGGCTGGGGATGCAGCGCTCGCGCGGGCCGCAGTGGTAAAGGTCGTTCTCATACATCAGCGGCTGCCAAAGCTGCTTCTCGCCGCTCAGGAATTTGATCTTGCGCGCGTTGTCCACCTGCCAATGACCGTCCCAAACGCCGGGAGTGTCCTTGCCATCTTCTTCCCAGATCACCTCGTTCATGTCGTTCATCGCAAATCGGTCCGGCGAAATGTGGACATTCGCAGAAACCATGACCTTGGGCCGGCCGGTCTCCCGCGCCTTCCGTTCCGCCATCCGCTGGGTGTCATCGAGCAACTGGGCTAGACCATCGTTGTAGCCGATCATGTTGTCCCAGACGATCGCGTCCGCTCCCGCATCGACCGCCAGCTCGGCCTTCTTCAGGAGATAAGCTCGCCAGCCGGGCTTGCGAGCGTCGGCCAACCGGCGATCCCAGGAAATCTGCAGATCGGTTTTGGTCGGGCCCGCATAGAACATGGGAATCCGATGCATCCACAAACCGTACTTCTTCGTTTCCGGATCGTCCCGGGAAGCGCTCGAGCGAAACATGTTGGAAGCAGATAGGTAGGCTGATACGTGGATGCCGTTCTCATGGCAGCGCGCGATTACGTTTTTCAGGTTCTCCCGGTTCTCGTTCTCGTCTTTGAAGGACCAGCCGCTGCTCCAGGTGACCCAGATCCAGTTGAAATCTGCCTGCTTGAGCAAGCCGAGCATTTGCTCGAACTCGCTGTCATAGATGTGGGTCAGCACCGCCTTCTCTCTGGTGCTGAATTTGTCGCCCCACCAAGTTCGCTCGGCCTTCCAGCTTTCGATTTGTCCGCCGTCGATCCGTATGAACCGAAAATTTCCCTGCTCCGCCCACCTCGGCACGTCCTGGGGCTTGGCGCGGTACAGGTTCGGCGCGGGATGAAAAGACTGGGCGGAGCAGAGCACAAGTGACGTCGCGACCAAACCAATCAGCCGAATATTCTTTACGGCTTGAACGCGGTGCATGGTTCACTATGAAACAATCAAAATTACCACCGGGCCATGTTCATTAGAGACGGCATACGACATCTCGATCACCACATCTCCGCGTTCATTTTTTGCATGGCAACGGGCTTCCCGTTCTGCTATGGGGTGTGGCACGCTGCGCCGGCTCCCGCTACTCCGTTCGCCAGTGCATAGAGTTTTGGAGATTTGTTCGAGATCGAGATCGTAATCAGGCACAACCCCGCAATCGTTGACCAGAAGAGAGAGCGGGCGCGACGGCACAAGGACAACGTTAAACCGGTCGCACTAGTGGCCCCGATCAACCCCGCCAGAATCATATTCCCGCCCTCATAGGTCCCCGCGTTCCCCGGATTGAAGATTCCTACGACATTGACCAACTTGGTTAGACCTTCGAAAATCAATGCCTGTACCGAGCTGACGGGAACTCGCATGAAGTGCAACAGTAAATAAACCTCCAGTATTGCCAGACAATGACAGGCCAAGTTCAGGCCCAGGCTGCCCCAAAATGCTTTCGGTGCCTCATGGCAAAACTGATAAAGATTGTTCTCAGCGGAACGAATTACCGAATGCTTGGCTGTTACCCAGGCTCTGCACCCTGGTAGATATCCAATCATTGCTGCGCACCGGGACATCACGGGCCAACGACGTTGCACAGCTACGGTATTTGCCACCAGCAACAGTAGCAGCGCAAATGCTAACAAGACGAGATAGAGCCGCCAACTTTTGGAAAGCGAAATCAGGAGGAGCGCCGAAACAATTCCGGCCACGCTCACCATCGCGGACGTTAGCGCGTAGAGTCCACGATCGAGCGTGACTGAAGAAACGGAATTCGCGACAGGCACGGACGGACCCAATAAAAACACTCTCGTTGTTTCTCCGGCGACCTGTCCGGCAATGCCTACCTTCCCCATACCTTCGGAAATTAAGCGAAGTGCGAACGTACGACCGAAGGACAAATGGCGAAGGTCGCAAAGAAATGTGAGCCGCCAAGACCAGGTTTTTATTAGATTAGAAATTCCGCCCAGGGCGATTATTAAAGCCATCCCCCAGCCCACGGCCTCTGCCTGCTGGACGACGGTATGGACGCCGGTCCTAAACACCAGACAGGCCAGCATTGTGACACCGAGGAGCGTGGCTGAAAGCCGCAACATCTGTTCTCGCCACCGGACCTTAACCATGGATGACCTCATGAAACCTTGA
>Ga0335072_10015647_pt1 | contig 10761 bp, 13 predicted proteins | sample Lox_Sample_21_FD_206725 | JGI IMG/M metagenome (GOLD analysis project Ga0335072, IMG submission 206725) | Soil microbial communities from Loxahatchee National Wildlife Refuge, Florida, United States - Lox_Sample_2.1 | ecosystem: Environmental > Terrestrial > Soil > Wetlands | place: USA... | reverse complement strand
TAGGTATTAATGATGCTATCGGCTTCTTGCGTCCATCTAGAGGAGGTTAGTCTATATAGCCATGAATGCTGGTAGTGGAGTTTCCAGCCTGCAGTGTCTCCTTGACAACTGCAGTCACGGGCATGGTGATTCCGATGGACGAGATCCATGGTTGTAACTGATGGGACGTAGGGTTAATAGCTATGGGGACAGTGCGGGATCGGTGGCTGTGAAAGACTTTGATTTAGGTCAATAGCTGTGAGTGCTGTGATGTAGGGTCGGTGGCTGTGAGGGCTGATTCACAGGATCGATGACCGTAAACAGATTTAGGGAAGAGAAGAGATTTGGGAGTTTGTGCTTGGGAAATAGTGAGGTTTTGAGGAATTGCAATCAAAGTTGTTAGTTCTTATGGGGATAGCGAGAAAGTGAAGCTAAGGGTCACGCAACTTCTTCCGCTCCTCTCCATCTTATAGTTCAGATTTTAGGGTCCTCAAATCAGACTATGCTCACACCTATGAATCGTTTACATCCCATAAGCAATTTCATTGGCTACAATCGAGACTACTTCACTCCTCCGCATCCCTCGGATCATGCTCCGCCCAGAATTTCTCAACCTCCTCCAGCGGTTGTATGCGAAACGGCGTCGGCCTTGTAATAGGCGCCAAATTGATTCCCTTTTCTGCAAACTCCTCCAACCTCGCCTTCGTGAGCGGCTTGCTCTTATTCACGCTATAGATCTTCACCCTATGGCAACTGCTTGTCACATGCAGGCCCCAATTCCACGCACTCCGCACATATGTTGGCTGCGTGTTTAGTGCGTTATCCCAGCATCGGGCCACGATTTCCGTCCAACCTTCCGCGTCAAGGGGGACCTCGATATGCCAGATCCGCCAGGCATACTTGCGTTTCGGCGAGAGGTTTTCGAGGGGTACTTCGTACCAGAGGAAGCCGCCGTCGGGACTGACTTCGACACGCTCAGGCCAGCGACCACCACCGCTGTAAGCCCAGCCTTTGACGGAGATGGTACCGTTGTGAACGACGACTTGTTTTTGCCAGGGCTCCATGATGGCGCTGCTGACTGGCATTTCCTGGATCTGTATGCCTTTCGTATACAGTTGGTTATGTTTTCCAACCTGACTGTTGAAGTAGAGATACTCCTTGGATTGGACAGGGGCGTATGAGGGATGAGTAAGTGCTTTGATGCGGTAGAGCCACTTCACTGATCGGGCGCCGATATAGCCAAATACTACTGCACGGAGGGGGAAGCCGTGGATCTTAGGGAGGGGCTCGCCGTTCATCTCCCATGCGAGCATAACTTCATTTAGTTTGACTTTTGAATATGGAACAGAGACGACGTAGTTGTAGATCTCTCCCTGTTTGGAAGTTAACACAAGTTTACCATGGATTGGAGAAAAGATATACCTGCTTGAAGTATGTCTCGGCACCATAGAGCTCCAAATGCTTCCCACCATTGATGAGGCCACCACAATACTTAATGACCTTCTTCAAGCTGACACCAGTCCAGAGTGCAGTCCCAATTGCACCTTCTGACCATGGAGCATTGATCATCTCGTCACCCTCCCCAGCGTATTCCGCAATTTGTTCAATCCGACGGGTCCCGCTGCATTGAATTGTAACAAGGCTTGTCTGCCTTGGAAAGAGCTCTTCATTCTGCAGGTCGGCTAGGGAAAGCTTCATTGGATTCTTTACCAAGCCATCGAGCTCTAGAAAGTATTTGGATGGGTCTATATCTGGGATGCCACCATGATTACGTACGAAGTGAAGAGAATTGGGCGTGATGGCTTTGGCTGTGACGAGGCGCTATCCTCAAGTTAGCGTTGAGAATAGAGATAGCTCCATAACTCTCTCACCTTTGGCGGTTCGCCGTTATAAGGGAATTGTAGCAAGTGGAGCATCTCAGGATGCTTCTCCTGAATGACTCTCAACCAACTCTCTTCAGGCACATATCTTAGCGGACCGCCAATGGCCTTATGCCACATCTTCCATCTCACTCCCTCCAGAACCGGATTAGTATTTGGGATGGGGCCAAGCTGAAACTCAGGTGGAGGTGGAAACTGGTGGCGTGCAAGAATGGCAGCGGCTTTGGCTCGCTTCTCGGGGTATTTCTCCCACTCTATGTATCCTCTCCATCCGGGATATTCTTCTGCAAATGTAACTTCTGCTTCCTTTTCAATCTCGCTGGACTTCTCGTCTGTAGTCTCGCCGTTGGGCTTTAAGTTAGATTTTGTCTCGTCTTTGAGCGATTGATCGAGGAGAGGTAGTTCAGCGGGAGCAAGGCCCTGCTCGAGTTTCCACTGATCTACTCGCTGTGAAGCTCAACTGATTTGGTTTGAAGCCCTCAGGTTTGATTGGAAAAACATACCTGGATAGCATCATCAATTGCCCCGTTCATGATTCGTATGCGGGCCCTTTTTGGGTTCTAAGAGACTAGATCGTCACTGTAATGCACAGAAAGCAATTAGTAAGAGAGAAATTTTGATATCTGAGGACTTAAAGTTATAGACAGGTCGAAGTATTGATTGAAGGAAAACTGATGAGTTGTATAAAGCGGCAGAAACGGGATGTCAGACGTCATCGAGAAGACCCCTGCAGCTGTTCCCCGCATCATTGGAAGTAGCTCCATAGACATAATATCAGCACTTACTCATGTCACATAATGATCTACGACGACGAAGCATTTACGTTTGAGCTTGATGACTCATGTTGCATACAAAACTCGTGCTCTTGCGGGACACACCCATTTGGCAGAAATTGGCAAATAGTTACAATGCAGTCAAGTTTCTGGGTTTAAATTATTTGATCACCCATAGAACGAAGGCGACGGCTCAATTGCATGGATATAAGAGAAAATCTGGCAGACTTAAAGCTGTGACCTCAAACAACCACTCGCTCATCGTTTACGGTTCCATTCATTGCCAGTATTACAGCCATTACTGTCGTCCCATTAGCTTTCAAGCTTTCGCTTTTCTCCTTAAAGCCTCCCCCTTAGCCTTGAATACCGCATCCTTTACCATCCGGCTCATCTCATGATCGACTTTGTCAAACATCTCTGATCAAGGCAGTCAGTTTCGAGTCTAATTATCCAATAGGGCGATATCTATTTCGATTCGTACTCACCAAAAGTCCTCATCTGCACCATTGTCGATGCAGCCTTAAGATGTGCAGCAATATTGTTCACCAAGTTCATCTGCTGCCCATCTTGCTTCCCAAGTACCTCCCATAACATCCGTGCTTGCACACAATCATCATCGACGGTCTCGGAGGCAAAATTGACTGCTTCTCCTATCCATTTCTCATGGGAAATGTCAGATTTTGGCTTTTTCAATATTGTTAGGGGTCGATAGGACGATATGCCATAGTTTTTGGTTCACCTCCATAATTGCTGCTAGCGTTGGACCTCCCATCCCGCAGGAAAGGGCAATGCACACGAAGTGGCGTGTTGGTTGGAAGCTGCTGATAATTCATGCCCAATCTATATCGAGCAGCGTCTGGGTAACTAAATAGTCTTGCTTGAAGGACTGAGAGAATTTCAGAATTGAAAAAACGAGGATTGAATAGTGGCGTACCTGGGTCAGCACTTGCTGCAATACCGGGGACTAGAAGCGAGGGAGAAAATGCTGCTTGTTCAATATCAACAAAATAGTTGTATGGATTGCGGTTAAGAGTAAGTTTTCCGAATTCCCGGAGAGGTAAATCACTATGTGGCCATACTTTAGTCATGTCGAATATATTCCACCGGTACGATTCAGCCTGCTGAACATCCATCAATTGGACATAGAATGTCCATGATGGGTAGTCGCCTCTATCAATTGCTTCGTAGAGATCTTGAGTATGGTGGTCATGATTAGAGCTTATCGTTGCAACAGCCTCGCCATTTGTGAAATTTTTGATTCCTTGGTCGGTTTTGACGTGGATTTTCACGTATCTCTGGTTGCCATCCTAAAATGCCCATGTGGGAAGAATGTTCATTATTAAGAAAGAACGCTACGCACTTTATTGTAGAATACGTATTTGTGTCCGCTGTAACCATTCATGTGTCGATATGAATAGGGCGTGCCACGATCGGTGAACAATTGCATGACTTGATGGACAGATTCTTGGTTATTGTTTTGGAAACTGGATTGTATTAGTTTGTTGGTCTTCTGATTCGGTTACCGATCTTACTCCCAAAACTATGTGAAATTAGCTAGATACCCACGAGAAGTGAGCATGATTGTCATGGACCATATCAGCATCTGCAAGATTTGTACACGGATTCCGCTTGTGAGAATGGTTGACATAGACAAATTTGATTGGGTTTCTAATGAATAAGACAGGCTAAATAGTCAGTAACTTCCTCAATCGTTCCACATCAAGACTGACAGTGTTGTTGAAAACCCAATCTAGATTACCCTCCTCAGTAAAGAACTTGAAAGCCCATTCCCGAACGTCTCGGATGCTGTCTGCAGAACCTCTCTCAGGTCCAACGGTGGAGAAGCGAGTGAAAACCTTCGTCTTTACACCAACTCCTCGAAGGAAGTGAGCAGAAGTTAAGTCTGATATGTCTTGAGTGACTTCGAATTCTCCAAACGCTCCCGCACCCTTTGCGTGGACAACGATATTTCCATCAGTGCTAATGTGATTAGGTGATGACAAGAGATATCTACCGTTTCGGAATCCTTTCCCTGGCGAAATGGGCTAGTGTTTCAAGAAGTTGGCCATCTTGAGGAAGAAGCAAGCCGCCAAGTTGATTACCAACTCGCCAGCGGGTGTTTGGGTTATTGACCTGCATGGTAAATGAGCATGGTATCAAAACTTCCAAGCTTGGTATGTCCTACCTGAACTGGTCGTAAGAACAGGAGCATCGTGGTACTTGAGATTTAGTTAGCGCTATGCACTTCAACTTCCATTGCCGGGACATTCAGTGCGTACTTCTTCAATCATTATCGATACGCGGGCGGAGGGTAGCTGTTGAATTGAACTGAGGTTTGAATTTAAGACTTTTCTTATAGCTTAGGACAATAACTCTCAATTGAAGAGCGCGCTTTTTTGTAAGTAGCCTCCCAAAATCACCTTTGAGCGCACGCTTGCACGTCATGGTTACCTGATATCCTATCACTCATGCTTGTCTGTCATCCTCTGCTTGCTCATTAGCATCAAGTTCCATTTCTTTGGGACCGCGACCAGTTAAGAAAGATATGCAGCCCTGACAACGCATTGAAAAACCGCCAATCAAAAGACATGCTCAATGAACAATAAAAGGAGATTTACTTCCAACCTGGCAGGTCGCGAAAAGAATGTGGAATTCAATAGCCAGACAGAAACTAGATCCTAATATTTAGGAACAGGTCAACAGTATATGCCATATACTCTTCTTGGAAGCTCGTATCAGTCACTGCGTTACGCCGCTCATCAATTGAAGCTGCTAACATTGTGAGGCAGCAGAATAGAGCGGAAGAAGTTGACACCGACATCACAGTTGCGGGCATGCTGTGAAAATTCGGCAATCCTCACATTAACCTTACGTGAGGTTGGAGATTCAAAACTTTGCCGAATCCCTACGCTATACATGCCCAGGTCATACAGCCTCCGCATCCCCAGGCCTCTACAGCCTTACATCCACATCCCAGCTATACATGCTCAGGTCATACAAGCCTACAATCCCCAGGCCAAACGAGTAGCCTAGGTCACGTTTGCGCACAAGCCCCCAGGTCATACAGTATCCCCGGGCTGCGCATGTACCCCAGGTCACGCACGCGTAGCCCAGGTTGTACAGGTCCACACCTCCCTAGGCCATACGCATAACCCAGGTCATGTTCGCAAATACGTCCCTAGGCCACACGTGCAGCCCAGGTCGTACAAGTCCTTGCATCCTAGGCCTCACGGGTTACCCAGGTCATATATGTACGCACAAGTGAAGCCCAGGTCATGCACGTCTAAGAAGTCGTCACAGGAGCCATAATCTCCTAGGAGCCTTTCTCCTAGGATCTGTGCGGTCCCAGGAGTCATATGCTCCCAGGACCTTTCTCGTAGGAGCCACAATGTCCTAGGAACTTTCTCCTGGGAACTGTGCTGGTCCTAGGAGCATATGGCTCCTAGGACCGCATATTATTCTACCTTGAGCAGGTCATATTTAGTTTGCGAGGCAATCCAAATCTAGTCCCTCAAGTGAGCAAGATAATATTGACGTCGATGTTCTATAAATAGATCCTTCACAAGCCACCGACATGCGAAAAATCAAAGTTCGCAGGCTATAAAGCCACAGCAAGCCACTGACATGCGAAAAATCTAGTTCGCTGGTCTCATGGAACATAAAAGCCCAACACACCCCACCTATCACATAAAACTACATAATCAAGATGGAAAGGGGTAAGATAAGCATGCAGAAGTAGGACGATGGGTATTATTTTTCAATCGGGCTGGGCTGGGCTGGTTGGACTTAGGGCCTTGGCCCGCCGGCTTATGATAGCATAATGCACTGGGAATTCTAATTTGTAGAATTCTGAAGCCGTCTATCTATATCTTGAGGAAGCGTGTTCTTGGAAACAGGGTATGAAACTTGCTACTTTGACCTTAGTACATATAAAGTATATTAGGATGATAGACTTACAATCTCTTTCATTGTTGGTGGCCAAGATTCAAGATCAATTGATCTATAAGTGAAGTATTAATCATTTTGACGTAAAATTAAGGGAGTTGTTAAATCCAGTCCAACAATTACTAAATCTAGTCCACTTTTGATATCGTTGTAACTCAACAACCACGCAGTTGGGGTTAGTGGTAAGGTTGGGTAGGGTTAAGGTAGGGGCGTCCTACGGAGCAGTGCCTTTAGGTACGAATCGCGACCAAGATGGGATGTCGTAGACCCGCCAGAGGCCTTGGAATCTAATCTTTTTGATGTTCGAACAATTTGGCCAGCGTAGCGAAAATACTCCTTTCATGAGTGGCTGCATTCCCTAAGCGGGACTAGATTTAGTAATTGTTGGACTGGATTTAACAACTCCTAAAATTAAAGCTACGTTAACACTATAGTACTTTCCAAGTTCATAGACCTTTTTTAATAAAGTCTCCTTTCTCCGTCTTAGATTCTCTGATCTTCTTTTCGACTTATTAATAGACATAATTAAGGAATACTACTGTAATACAGTCGCTTGCAAAATCGGCTTCCCTCTATTATTTTGCCTAAAAAATTTCTCAGCCATTTTTGTCGCTGACACTGTGCCATGGACCTCCTGGCGGGAACTACTCTTGATCTGGTTTAGCGTCTGGCTTAACTTGTTGCTGTTGCTGGCAGCGCATTATGCGTAGCGATGCGCTGGTCAGGCCACGGTGCTGTTATGTTCGAAATCTCTGTTCGCGCGGAGTCTTTTCTTTCCTCTCCATTCATGGCCTCACAGTGAGGTCAACGTAGCGATTCGAGATCCACAATACCCTAGTGGTTGGTATGTCGGACCCTAAGAACTACACGAGCTTTTCTGGACGAAAAGCACGAAAGACCAGAAAAAGTGTCTCCCCACGACAATAACGACTACACATTAGGCAGAATCGGGAAACACAATGTCGTCATCGCCGTCTTGCCCTACGGGGAGTATGGGATATCGTCTGCTACAGGCGTCGCAAAGGACATGCTGAACAGCTTTCTTAACGTTAGGATCGGTCGGCATTGGAGGTGGTGCACCAATCCAAAAAAGGGTCTTTCTTCTAATCATGTTGCATTTTACTGTCTTTGGCCTATGGCATCAGCAACTGTCAAAGCATTTATCAGGTATTTCTTGACGGTTTTATCTAATTCTGTCAACCTATAGGGTATGCCCCCACTTCAATGCGCAACGTAGTTTCCGTCTTGTCAATAGACACGAACCACCCCATTCCACCAACCACCCAACCTTAGTCCGATGAGACGCCCCAATTCGGTAGATCCATCACTTTTCACATCCAGTTCATCCAGATCTCTCAAAATGCCATCGATATAGCCTCTAGCAGCACTAAGATGAAGGATGAGTGCGATAGCGCGGTGAACGGCGAAGAGTCGACGAGAGGGTGGATCAATATTGTGATTGTCGGTTAGATGGAAGGTGCGAGTAACTGGGAAGATAAAATCACTCATAAAACTGTGTCGTTCCGCTGAAAGGATTTTGTACGTATGTGGTGTTTCGGTTGTGGGCTCGAAGTATATGTCAAAATCACCAAAGAGCTGATGAAAATGAGCGGCCAAGGTAATTGCATTGGGCGGTCGATCAATGTCAGAACCATCGATCAAATGTGCAACGCCCGGATCAAACATGTTGAGAATTTTAAGAGCCGTTTTTTTTGATTCACTCTAAACACTCAGTCAGTTGTGGAATGAAATAAACTGTATTCATAATAATAACGTACCAATTCCGTCTGGCTGTTAGCATTGTACGACATTAAGGAATGCGGGATTATGTATGCTACTTCCAATACCTCAGCTCGTTTGTCCTCATCCTTCAATAAATTGCCATCATCATCTGCGGCATCGTCTTCATAAAGGTCCAAACGTCTTCTTGCTTCATTTCGATCAAATATGCGAGATATCACACACCGGTACTGGTCACGGATGAGGCAATCTCTTCGAAGTGTAGCTATTCGTTTCACGGATGCAGCTAATGAAAGTTGAATTTCTGAAAGAGTTGCAGGTGTAGGTTGAGGCGTTTTCTTAGCTAAAGCTTTCACTAAAGTCCAATGTTAATTAGTGATCTAATAGTCTGCAAACGAAGGTTATCTTACACGGGAGGAAGAAATTGTCCACAAGAAAATCTGCGAAAGCAAATAAGTGTGATGCAAGTTCGTTCTTCCGTTGTATATCCCAGCCGTCGAAATCGGCGAAACGAGATAAAGCCTGGGAGAAGCCTAAGTCTCCTCCCATATCGGAAAAGAAGTGTCTTAGGAAGTTGTCTCGTGAGAGTGTGTATTCGTATGTGACGCGAAGAGTAATTCGCTTGTAACGTCCATTTTTAGTCTGTAAAGGCTCATAGTGGTTGATGATTTGATGGAAAATATGTGTTGCTCTGTCACGTTGAGCAGGTTCGAGAGGCTCGAAAGGCTTCAATTCTAAAGAACCAGGCGTTCTGTCGACAGACATTATTCCCTCAAGGGACGTTTGGTGTCTGAGGTCCAGGGATAATCGGGCTCTCTAGCGCCAGCAGCCTCCCCCCAAAATCGAGCCCCTTTTTGGGGCCGATTAATGCTAGCGCCCTCTAGCGCCGGCTGGTTTGTATGGGGTTAACGCCTCAATTATGGTGCCAAGACTGATGTCGGAGGTCCATTTGGCTGGGGAGACCTCTAATTGCTGACATAATCTCAGGTTCGACGCGTGGGAATGCCCTCCGAGAGCTGGCCGGCGTGGGTTGGGAAGGGAGCAGGGCGTAAGGTGCGGCAGAGAGGTAAGTCTTATATCCCCCCTCCTCCTAGAACCTCTACTGACCCTTTTGTATAGCATAGAGTTAAACATGAAGGTCCTAGAGCTGTTGCGCCCCTAGCGGCGCCATGTAATGGGGGACCAAATCGACGCGTCCGCCCCCCTACAGCTCGCAAGCGCGCCCTCCGTCTCCCTTGCGCCTGCGCTCTGCGACGCTTAGGAAGCCCTCTAGGAAGCTGAAACGAAGCGTTAGAAGGAAGATCTTGCTGTCGAGGAGAGCGTCAAGGAGGTACTAGCCTGGGTGCAAGTTCACAGACCGAAGAACACAACTAAGGCTTACGTGCCAAAGCAGAAGGAGTGGAAGGTAAGTTCCCCTCTTTATTACTTGCCGATTCCCTTTTCATATAAGTTCTACTGCTAATCTGTGAATATATGCAGGCCTAGTGCGAGAAAATGGCTTTCCGCCTGGGTGGGGAGTACCTGCCATACGACTAGGTCGACGAAGGCAAGCTCCTACTCTTTGTGAAGATGCAGGTCGCAGAGCGCGCTCCACGCAAAGGCAACCGCCTAGCTGCAGAGAGAAAGTGGAGGCTTAAGAATGAGCTGGAGGGCTTAAAGGGGTAGAGGAAGAGGAGAAAATGAGAGGTAGAGGCAGAGACAGTGGCAAAGGAGGTGGAGGCACAGGCATAGGGCGCGCTAGGAGCTCCTAATAACAGAGACGACGACGAGCCGGGGTCTAAGTTGCACCTTATATACAACTCAGTCTGAGGCTACATCTCTGCTATTATAGAGCTCTAGACTTACTAGGTTTCTGCAAAGCTGCACTTATCGCTAACGCTATACAATGTAGCAGTTAAGGCTTTAAAGACCTTAATTGTGCGAGGGCAGCATGCGTGCTGCTACGCTAAGTTCGAGGACTATGGGCTCTCTACAATTAAGGATGGGTATACTGCAGAGCAGATACCTAATATGACTAGGGCAGTTTAAAGAGATGCTCTAAGCCCTTAAACGTCAAAGCAGTCCCTTCAAACGAATCTGGACTTCCTCTTTAGCAATATAATGCTCTTACAACAAAGCAATCGGCTCTCTTTAAAGCTTTTAAATCTCTTTTCGCTGGACTTACTAAAGGAAGGGTAGAAGGGAAACGGCTAGTACTTTATAGTAGTTATAGATTAACGTAAGCATCTATCTATCTATCCCTCTATCCCTTTCTCTCTCTCTCTTACGTCTTAAAGATGCTTGTATTTTTATACTAACTACTTCTTATTTCTACAAGTAAAACAAATCAACATAGCAGATTAGAGTATAGCGCTACGTTGTGCTATTAAGATTATTAATTGTGTCTTGTTAGCGCTCTAGCTGCATACCTCTTCTAGCAGTAGCACCGTTCTAGTAAAGCCTTC
>Ga0335072_10015644_pt1 | contig 10762 bp, 6 predicted proteins | sample Lox_Sample_21_FD_206725 | JGI IMG/M metagenome (GOLD analysis project Ga0335072, IMG submission 206725) | Soil microbial communities from Loxahatchee National Wildlife Refuge, Florida, United States - Lox_Sample_2.1 | ecosystem: Environmental > Terrestrial > Soil > Wetlands | place: USA: Florida... | reverse complement strand
TACGCCCGGCGCAAGACACCTGCGAACAATGTCACTGGCCGAAAAAATTCTACGGAGGCCAACTCAAGGTTTTCACCCATTACTCCAACAACGAAAAGAACACCCTTCGCCAGGTTCGCATGCTCATCAAAACCGGCGGCGGCGATCCGGCGACAGGCGCGCCGGAAGGCATTCACTGGCACATGAACATCGCCAACAAGATTGAATTTGTCGCCGCGGATGAGAAACGTCAGGTCATCCCTTACATCCACGTCGAGGATCAGCAGGGCCGCGTCACCGAGTACTACGCCAAAGATTCGACCTTGACCAAAGATCAGATCGCCAAAGCCCCGCGTCACCGCATGGACTGCGTCGACTGCCACAACCGGCCCACGCACATCTATGTTCCACCCGATCTGGCCGTCGATCAATCATTGCTCGCCAGGCGCATTGACGTCTCTCTGCCGTTTATCAAGCAGCAAGCAGTAACCGTCCTCACGGCGGATTACAAGACCACCGAGACCGCCATGCAAGGGATTGCCAGCGGATTACAAGATTTCTACGAGAAGAAATATCCAGATTTGGCGAAGACCAGGCAGTTAGAAATTCGGAATGCAGTCCTCGAAGTCCAGGAAATTTTCAAGCGCACCACCTTCCCGGAGATGAAGCTGAACTGGCAGACACATCCCAACAACCTCGGACACTTCTACTACACGGGATGCTTCCGCTGTCACGATGGCCAGCACGTCAGCGCCGACGGCAAGGTTGTGAGCAAAGATTGCAACCAATGCCACACGCTGATGTCCCAAGCGGAAGACACAACCAGCGTCGCCATGACTGCCCCACCTGCATTCCAGCATCCTGTAGATATCGGCGACCTGACGCAGGTCACCTGCTCTGATTGTCATACTGGAGGAGTAGGACCGTAAGCCCCCCAGATTCTGTACTGACGAAGAACGGTCTACCGTGGCCTTTGCTGTCAGCGGACTCCGCGCATGGGCGAGTGCTCGTGTTCGTTCACTTCCTTGGGATATATTCCTCACACAGGAGCCGGCAGGACTCGTCTTCCATTTCCGGTTGCTTCGTCTGAACAACGATCGTCTCCGCAGCCCTTTCGGCTTTCTCGACCGCTTCTATCAGGCTCTCAATCAATCTGCCCGTATACATCCGTTCGGCTCAAGCGAAAACAGACAACAAACCGGAGGACGGCAGAACATGATTGATGCCATCCTCCGGTGTTGGGGGAAGGGCTAGACGGTTAAAGCTTCCAAGGCGGTGCGGTTGCGAATAACCAGCCTTGGACCATCCAGCCGAATCAATTGCTTTTTTCTAAGACGGCTCAGCAAGCGAGTCACTGTCTCTCGCGATGCGCCAATACGCTGCGCCATTTCCTCATGGGTCATGTTCGCGTGCACGCGAATCTCAGCGCTGAATTCATCTTCTGAGGAATTTGAAAGCAAAAGCCGGGCTAATTTTCCGGCGGAAGAACGCGTCAGCACGAGGTCATGAATATCGCGATAGGCCGACTGGAAATCGCGGCTCAAGCTTTCCGCGGCGCGCACGCTGAGTTCGCTGTGAGTTTGCATAAGCTCAAGTAAGTGTTTTCGGTCCACAAAATTCAGCTGGCAGGGTGTCGCCGCCTCGGCTGTCGCTTCGTAACCTACGCCCGAGATCGCAGCGCTCAATCCCAGGGCTTCTCCTTCTTCAGCTGTCTTGAGAATCAGGGTCTTGCCCTCCCGCGAGGTGGTAGACAGGTTCACGCGCCCGGAACAGATAATGAACACTCCACGCGGGCTTTGTCCTTCTACGAATAGGATTGCACCCGCCGGCAAATGGCTTTTATGGCTGGCCTGATCGAGAGAGAACAATGCAGAGGCGGAACATCCGCAGAAAAAGTGAGGCCGCGTCTGGCTGCAGTCGTTGCAGCTCTCGATGATCTCCAGCCCATAGGGGGTATTCATATCGTTCTCCGTATCGACAATGCCTTTCGTTTGTATGCCAGAACTCCCTACCGATCCGTCACATCCCTCTTTCCCCAGGTCTTGACAGCTTTCCAGCAAACCGCGCGCATAGCTGGCGGAGTCGTCACTCCAGCTTTGTGCCGCTGAAAGTAATTCCCAGGCTGCGCTCGGCTCTTGCCGTTTATCCCATTCAACCTTGCAGGCAAACAAGTAGAGAGGATCGCACTCCTGCGCCTGCTCGTAAGGAACCTGAATAGGGCTCTCGATGGGCGTCGGATCGAAACGCTCGCAGGGCGCGGATGCCGCAGATAAAACTGCGTGCTCAGGCATTCGGCAAGGACGGGGCTTTAGCGGATAGGGTTTTTCTAAGGGGTGGGCAGGAAATACCGATCCCACCTGGTATAGCTTTTGCGCTAACGACACAATCGACTCCAGTATCCTGGTCAATGACCCGGAATCCAACAGGGCTTCATAAGCTGCCGCCGATCGCTGGGAATGGCCAGAGGCAGAATGGGAATGCAGGTGCAAGTTCGGTTCCGTATTGGTCCGACGCTTGTGAGTGTGCAACTTCCCTGTTTGGAACAAGTTCCCCGAATTAGGCAGCCGTTCTAGCCGGGTACTGTGCCGACCCCTCGGCAAGCTGCCGATTAGCCGTCACAGCTCCTGCTTCGAAGTGCTTGGCAGATTGAGGATTGGGCTTCCGGGCGGAATTTATGAAAAATCAGATTTTGTGATCTTCAGCCTCTGCATCTTGGACTGCAGCGTGGTGCGCTTCAATCCGAGCCGACGGGCAGCACCATTCGGTCCCGAAATTACACCGTTGGTTTCACGCAACACACGGATGATGTGCTCACGTTCGGCATTGTGGAGGAAATTCGGATCGGCGGAAAAGACCGCCTCGTATCCGCGCAATTCACCCGTAGGAACCGAAAGGGCCGGCCCCTCGCTTAGAATGACGGATCTTTCAACCAGATTCTCCAGTTCGCGGACATTACCCGGCCATTGCCAGTTTACGAGGGTACTCATGGTCTCGCGGGAAACCGATTCGATATGCCGATTCATCCGGAGAGAGAACTTGCGGACGAAATAGCGAATCAGTTGGGGAATATCGTCCCGGCGCTCGCGCAGCGGCGGAATCATAATGGGGAACACATTGAGGCGATAGAAAAGGTCAGCGCGGAATTGATGCTCGGCGACGCTGCGGTTCAAATCGCGGTTGGTGGCTGCAATTACCCGCACATTCACCTTTATCGTGCGCGTGCCGCCTAGACGCTCAAACTCCTGGTCCTGGAGCGCACGTAATAATTTCGGCTGCAACTCCAGCGAGATTTCCCCGATTTCATCGAGAAACAGCGTTCCACCATCCGCCAACTCCATTCGCCCGACTTTTTGGCTCACCGCTCCGGTGAAAGCTCCTTTTTCATGGCCAAACAACTCGCTTTCCAGCAGACCGGTGGGAATCGCCGCGCAGTTGATTTTGACAAAGTTCTTGCTGCGACGACGGCTCAAGCCATGAATGGCTCGGGCGACGAGTTCCTTTCCAGTCCCCGTTTCGCCAAGAATCAGAACGGTGGCATCGCTTGCGGCCACGGTTGAAACTTGCGCCAGCGCCCTGGTAAGCGATGGACTGTCGCCGATAATTTCAGAGAAATGTCCTTCGGAACGAATCTCTCCCTCTAAGTATTTCTTCTCCTCCGATAATCGGCGTTTCAGGCTCTCGATCTCGGCCGCGGCACGGTGATTTTCAATAGCCACGGCTAATTGCGACGCCACCTGGTTCAAAAGAGTCAGATCGTCGTCGCGAAATGCATTCCGGCGGGTGCTTCCCAACAACAGCACCCCTAAAGCACCCGCGGGACGCAGCAGCGGAACACAACACAGAGACTTCAGTCCTTCGGCAACGAAACTACGTGCAACGCCGCTATCAAACCGCTGAATTTCTCGTTGCGAAAAGATCATCGCTGTCCGCTGCTGCAATGCCAAACCTGCCGGGCTATCACTCTCCGTGATCGGGACTCCAGCGGCAATTCCCTTTCCCAAGGGAAAATCCATCGCTTGGCGTACCAGCAGGCCAGTCGCAGGATCATGCAATGTGAAGCTGGCGAACTCGTGCTGTAGGACCCTCCGAATCCGCGCGGAAAGTTGAGGGAACACTCTTTGCAGGTCCCAATTCGAAGCCAGCAGATTGCCTATGTCGAGCAGCATCTGCAGCCGGTTTGATTCCTTGCGCAGCAATACTTCCAGTTCTTTCTGTTTCGTGATTTCGACGATGATGACGCCGACCCGGCTCACCGCGCCCTGCAAATTCTTAATAGGCACGTAGTGCACCAACCAATGCCCTGGTTCGGTCTTCCCCGGCAATGTCCCCGATACTTGATACTCCAACGGTTCCCCGCTGCTGAAAACACCTCGAAGCTTTTGCTCGGCTTCATCAGCGAGACTTCCTATGATTTCGCGGATCGTCTTCCCGACGTGGTGGGCAGGAGCAACTCCATTCATTTCCGCCAACCGCGAGTTCACTGCTAAATAGTGGAACTCTGAGTCCAGGATGCAGAGCCCGACTCTGGCTGAGTTGAAATAAGCAGCCAGCAATCTCTCAGGCTCGCTAAGAGCCTCGGGAGATGAGAACGGAATCAATTCGTCTGCTTCAAAGGAATTAAACGCAAACTGCATAGCGGAAGACCCCATTCCTCGCACCCGGACGAATCCGGGCGCGAAATTGTCCCCTTAACAGGAACAGGCGGATCACCGGAAAAATGATTGGGTAGAATTCGGGAGTTCGGAAAATCCAAATCGGCCACGGCGAGAGTGAACTGAGATGAGAAAAAGAATCGGGTGTATGAACGGTGACGTCGCTGGCGCAGGCACACAAAGTCGGCGATCCCCGCAGGTTCCAGGGCGAAAGCGGATCGCAATGGCACGGAGGGATGCAGAATGCTCCCGAACGACCGCTTCCCCCTCGAAAAAAGCGGCCGGTATTTTCGTCCGTCGAGCAGCCGCATTATACCCAGAAAGTGACGAGGCGAAAGGCTTTTTCTAGTATTTTCGCGAATTTAGGAACTTCTTCGCATGCCGCAGCCGACTTGATCCTTCAGCGATACTTATCCCGGACGATTATAATTTTTATATGGCGCGCGGTTGGGAGAGCAAACAGATTGAAGATCAGCAGGCCGAGGCGAGCCGGTCTCAGGCCAAGCCGAACCGTCCACTGACATCAGCCCAGGCCGCCCAATTCCGAGAGAGAGAAAATCTTCTCCTGTCCCGCAAGAGAGTTCTGCGCCAAATGGAAACCACAGTGAACCCACGTCATCGTGAACTGCTCCAGCTTGAACTCGACGCCCTCGATCGACAACTGCACGACCTCTCACAGTAATTGCTGGAAATCAGCCCCGTTCTGGATTCGAACCATCGCTGGCCGTGTAATAATCTGTGCATGACAGCCTACGTCTACGTCTCTCTGAAGAAGAGCGTGCTTGATCCTCAGGGAAAAACCATCCATGGCGCCCTCAATAAGATGGGCTACAAAGGCCTGGAGAGCGTTCGCCAAGGGAAATATTTCGAGTTGACGCTCGATGGTGGATTATCGCGCGAGGAAGCCCAGGCAGAAGTGGAGCGCATCGCTCGCGAAGTGCTCACCAATCCGGTCATTGAAGAATTCCGTTTTTCCCTCGAATAGCATCTAAGGCACGCATCCAAGTCAGACCATTGAGGGCCCATGTGCGGAATTGTCGGTTATGTCGGTAAAAAGAGTGTAGTTCCGGTGATTGTCGAAGGACTACGCCGGCTGGAGTATCGCGGATACGATTCGGCCGGCATTGCTGTCGCGGGAAACGGCGGCGGACTGCAGGTTCGCCGCGCCGAAGGCAAGCTGCGTAATCTGGAAGAAGCCATTCGCCAGAAGCCACTCGAAGGAACCTATGGCATCGGTCATACGCGCTGGGCAACCCACGGCCGGCCGACCGAGGAAAACGCCCATCCTCATCGCGACTGCACAGGGAAGATCGTGGTCGTGCATAACGGTATCGTCGAAAATTATCTCAGCCTGAAGAAAACGCTCATCGAGGAAGGGCACAAATTCACAACCGAAACTGACACAGAAGTCATTGCGCATCTAGTCGAGAGATATTCTTCTGTCTCCGGGAATGGTCACCGTATTGCGCTCGAAGATGCCGTTCGCAACACGGTGAAAGAGCTCTCGGGTGTTTTTGCGTTGGCCGTAATCTCCGCGGAGGATCCCAATAAAATCGTCGCCGCCCGCAATGGCCCTCCTGCTGTCATTGGTCTCGGTAACGACGAATACTTCGTCGCCTCGGACGTGCCCGCAATCCTTCACCATACTCGCGACATTTTCTTTCTTGGCGACGGCGACATGGCTGTGGTTACGCCACAAGGTGTGCAGCTTTCTGATTTCAACGGAAAGCCCATTCAGCTTCAGATCCAGCACGTGACCTGGGATCCCATCATGGCGGAAAAGAGCGGCTTCAAGCATTTCATGCTCAAAGAAATTTATGAGCAGCCGCGCGCCGTTCGCGATACCACTCTGGGTCGCATCTCTCAGGAAACGGGCAAGGTTTTTCTGGACGAAATGCAGATTGCCGGAGAGGAATTTCGCTCTGCTCAGAAGATCAACATTATCGCTTGCGGAACGAGCTGGCATGCCGGACTCGCCGGCAAGTTCATGATCGAATCCCTGGCTCGCGTCCCCGTCGAGGTGGACTATGCCAGCGAATGGCGCTATCGCGATCCCATCGTCGATCCCGACACAATTACTCTTGTGATTTCTCAATCCGGCGAGACAGCCGACACCATTGCCGCCCAGCGTGAGGCGAAGGCCAAGGGATCAAAGACCCTCGCCATCTGCAATGTGGTAGGCTCAATGATCACGCGGGAAGCTGCAGGAACAATCTATACACACGCCGGGCCTGAAATCGGTGTCGCTTCCACCAAAGCCTTCACCGCACAACTGACTGCGCTCTACATTCTGGCGATGTATCTGGCGCAAGTGCGCGGCGTGATGTCCGCTGAAAACGCACGGTCTGCAATGGAAGAACTCACCAAGATGCCAGGCAGGCTCGAAGCGGTGCTCGCGGAAGACAAGACCTGCGACGAACTCGCGAAGCATTATCAGCGGGCACACGATTTTCTGTTCCTCGGACGCGGCATTCATTACCCCATCGCCCTGGAAGGTGCTCTCAAGCTGAAAGAAATTTCCTACATCCACGCGGAAGGCTATCCAGCTGGCGAGATGAAACACGGCCCGAACGCTCTCATCGATGAGAACTTGCCTGTCGTCATTATCGCAACCCGAGACCAGAGCCATCCTGGCTCCATCCTGCGCTACGAAAAGACGATCTCAAATTTGAAAGAAGTGAAGGCTCGCTCCGGAGTCGTGATTGCGCTGGCCACGCTGGGAGATCAGGAGATTCACGAATCCGCCGATCACGTGGTCTACGTTCCCCACGCTCCCGAAGCTCTTTCGCCAATTCTGGAGATTGTTCCCTTGCAGTTGCTTGCGTATCACATCGCTGTACGCCGCGGCTGCGACGTCGATCAGCCGCGGAATCTCGCGAAGTCGGTAACGGTAGAGTAACTTAAGCCGCTTTGGGGAGACGTGAGCATAGTGGGAGCCCGCAGGCGAAATCCCGAGTATCGCGGAGAATCTGAAGTGGAAATGGTCGGGACGGGCAGATTTGAACTGCCGACCCCTCGCACCCCAAGCGAGTGCTCTACCAGGCTGAGCCACGTCCCGACTTGGAAGGATTCCGCCGGTCTGCGCCAAACGCGCATTCACCCACGGAGGGGTTTACTCGACAATTCTACACCAGTGTTCCGTGGAAGATGCCCCGCTTTTCGCGGGCGAGGGCGCCCGCGTCACCATCTCTACTCCAAATCGCGCCAGTTCTTCCCCACGCCCATTTCCACCAATAACGGCACGGCGAGTTCATGCGCGTGCTCCATGTGCTCCTTCACCAGCGAGCGCATGACATCGATTTCACTCTCGGGGACTTCGAAGACCAACTCATCATGCACTTGCAGGGTCATGCGGGATTTCAATCCGCGTTCACGCAGGGCGGCATCAATGCGTATCATAGCAATCTTAATCAGGTCTGCGGCCGTCCCTTGCAACGGCGTGTTCACCGCCGTGCGCTCGGCGAATCCACGCTGCAGCGAGTTCTTGCTGTTTATGTCCGGAATGGGCCGCAGGCGGCCGAATAGCGTGCGCACTTTCAACTCGCGCCGCGTCTCTTCGAGAACTTTATCGATGAACGCGCGCACGCCTTTGTACTTCTCGAAATAATTGATGATGAACTGCTTCGCCTCGGCTGTCTCTATTCCGAGATTCTGGGAAAGTCCGAACGGTGATAGCCCGTACACGATGCCGAAGTTCACCACCTTTGCCTGGCGGCGGTGATCGGGCGTCACCATGAGCGGTGGAACTCCAAAGACCTGCGATGCCGTCAGTGTGTGGACGTCGTCGCCACGGCGGTACGCTTCCACCAGCAGTGGATCGCGCGAGAAGTGCGCCAGTAGCCGCAACTCTATCTGCGAGTAATCGGCGGTGAGCAGAACGTGCCCCGGATCAGCGACAAATGCGGCGCGAATGCCGCGGCCAAGTTCGGTGCGGATGGGAATATTCTGCAGATTCGGATTGGCCGATGACAAACGGCCCGTGGCCGTGCCGGTCTGGCCGAACGTCGTATGCAGTCGTCCAGTCGACGGGTTGATTAATGCCGGCAACGCATCGACGTAGGTCGATTTAAGTTTCGTCAGCTGGCGGTAATCGAGCACCATGCGGGCAATGGGATGGTCCTCCGCCAGCTCTTCCAGTACATCGACGGCTGTCGATATAGTTCTTCCCTTGCCATATTTTACCGGCTTAGGAAGATTCAGCCGATTGAAAAGAACATCGCCCAGCTGCTTGGGCGAACCCACGTTGAACTCCATGCCAGCCGCTTCGTAGATCTCTTTTTCCTTCGCGCGAATCTCCCGCTCAAGCTCGACTGACATTTGCGAGAGCGCGGCGGTATCGATCTTCACTCCCGCTTGCTCCATCCGCGCCAGCACTGGAACCAGAGGTAGATCGATGGTTTCGTAAATCTTCAGAAGCCCGGCTTGCTCCACTCCTTCCCGCAGAGCGCTCGCTAGCTGAAACGTAATATCTGCCGCCTCAGCCACGCTGCCCGCAAGCTTCAAATTGAAGCTTCGCAGCGCGACCTCGGGCAGCTCGTGCGAGGAATACGTCGGATCAAGAAGATACGAGTACAGCATGGAATCGTGTTGCACGCCAGCCAGCTGAACTTCAGTGCAGTCGAGTGTATGAATCGCCGATTTGTAGTCGTGAACGGATTTCCGCAGCGAGCCATCCGACAGCGCACGCTGTAAGCCTTTACCCGCACTGGATCCAAGGTCGACTACGACGGCACTGCCCTGCTTCACCGATATCGCGACCCGGCAGGTCTGCTTCTCAGGCGCAGGTTCATTCATCAACGTGCCGCTCATCAGTGAGAGTTGCGCTTGTGGCTCGGCATCCTCGACGGAATTTTCGTCTTCGCCCACCATCTCGGTCGAAGTGTCCAATTCTGGCTGTTCTATCGCAATCGCCAGCGAGTTCTTTGCGGCAGCATCGAGCACTGCATCTACTTCAGCGACTGTCTTCGCCTCGCGATAGTCCGCCTCCGTAACTTCTACGACCGGTAGCAATTCTTTGAGCAGCGACGTGAACTCGAGCTCTGTAAACAGCCGGCGTAACGCTTCGACGTCCGGTTCCCCGGCATGCATCGCATTGACATCAAGATCGACGGGAACGTCCGTGTCGATCGTCGCCATTTTCTTGCTGAAGAGAACCGTGTCGCGATTGTGCAGCAGCGATTCGCGGTAGGTCTTTCTCTCGACCTCGGCCGCGTGGTCGAGGGCATTCTCGACCGTGCCGAAGCGCTGAATCAGCTCCACCGATCCCTTGTCGCCGATTCCGGGAGCGCCTGGAATGTTATCGATCGAATCTCCGCGCAAGGCCATCACATCGACTACGCGCTCCGGCGGCACGCCTAGGATTTCTTCGACTTTCGCTGCGTCACAGATTAAGTTGTCCTTCGGCGGATTCAGGATATGAACTTTATCGTTCACCAGCTGCATCATGTCCTTATCGCTGGACACGATGTAAACCGGATGCGAAGCGTCGGCCGCCTTGCGCGCCAGTGTGCCAATCACGTCATCGGCCTCGAATCGCTTTACTTCGAGAATGGGAATCCGGTAGGCCTCGAGCGCACGCCGAATGTAGGGAACCTGCTGCACCAGATCTTCCGGCATGGCCGAGCGGTTGGCCTTGTATCCTTTGTATTCGATTTCGGTAAAAGTCTGCGTCTTGATGTCGAACTTGCGAACCGTCGTTACTGCGCCGGCTTCTTCATCGCGAAACGTCGGTCCAGCGGGATCAAACACAGCGGCGAGATATTCGGGGGAGAAATCCTCGCGCAGTTTTCGCAGCATGTTGACGAAGACGTAGATCGCCGCAGTGGGCAACCCGCCTTTGGTCGACATGGGCCGTTGCCGCGCCATCGCGTGATAGGCGCGAAAGATGAACGACATAGTGTCAATCAGGAAGATGCGGCCCCGAGCTGCAGTCGAAGGCATGACTGCAAGCACCTTTGATCCGCCGGGCGCGGCTTTCGGCACAGCTTTCGGCGCGGCTTTCGGCACAGCTTTCCGTGCCTGCACATCTTCCGGCGTATCCGCAGACACCTCGGTCGCAGGTTCGCGAGAGACCGATGATTTCTTACGCGAGGGCAAGCATTTAGTTTAGCAGCAGCGAGAGGCTAGAAATC
>Ga0335072_10015643_pt1 | contig 10763 bp, 11 predicted proteins | sample Lox_Sample_21_FD_206725 | JGI IMG/M metagenome (GOLD analysis project Ga0335072, IMG submission 206725) | Soil microbial communities from Loxahatchee National Wildlife Refuge, Florida, United States - Lox_Sample_2.1 | ecosystem: Environmental > Terrestrial > Soil > Wetlands | place: USA... | reverse complement strand
AATGCACTCGTCAATCAGGTCCTTGACCACCTCATACCGGGCGAAATCCGCCTCCGCGGCCGCGTACAACTGCCCGGCATCCGAACGCGCCACGGGCCCATCGCCCATTCCCGCACCTCCTTGTGCATCTGCGGCTCCTAGCAGCGGAATGTCCTGTCTGGTCATCCGGCCATAGCTCCAATCGGGCTAGCCGACCGGAGCATGCCTCAGGTAACCGACATCGATCCGGTCGGTATGCGCGGCGACCAAGGCCTTGATCGGCTTTGCTTCGCCCACGTCTCAGCAGACGGGGCAGCCGGGCTCCGGTGCTACTCTCGGCCCGAATGGCCTTCCGAGGTTAACAACCCGAGGCAGCGATTGGCAAGACCAAAACAGGATTGGTTTTACCAACTATCGAGACCGGGTGCGACGCTCGGCGTCCACTGGCGGCGAGCTCGCCGGGTCGCAGTGAGGGCAGGCATGATAGGACATACTGCAACGCGGGGCGGAATGCTCATCTTGTCCCAGAAGGTGGCGGAAACGATCACGTGGACAGCCAGGACATCGTGCTGAACCGCCTCAGCGCGGTTGTACTCGCCTCGGCCAAAGAACGCCGCCAGCTCCCCACCGAACGTGAGCTGTGCCACTCCTTGGGCATCAGCAGGACCGCGCTACGCGAGCATCTGCAGGCTCTCGAAGTTGTGGGCCTGCTGCGCCGCGACCAGGGCCGGGGAACGTTCGTGCAGTCGCCTGACGGCACGGCGCTGGGCCGGGTGCTGGACCTCGCCATGCTGGCCGACAGGGTTCCGCCCGAAGACCTCATGTTCGTCCGGCGCGTCCTCGAACGCGAGTCGGCATCGCTGGCCGCAGGGCGCCTTGAACAGGACGCGCAGGTACGGATGAGGGTTCTCACCGCACTGATGCGCGCTCCGCTACCTGCCCAAGAAATCGCCGACGCTGACCACGAATTCCACATGCTGCTTCTGGAATGGAGCGGGAACGCGGCTCTGCAACTGCTCGGCGCGAGCCTTTCCGAGGCACTGCACCGGTCGATGCTGGCCATGCGGGAATACCTGGCCGCCGACCGCCGGGCCCAGCTCGACATGGCGTGGGCGCACGAGCGGATCCTGGACGCCGTCATCGTCGGCGACCAGCGCCGGGCCTGGCAGGAGATGGACCATCACTTCACCCTGAACCAGCGGATAGCCAGGCGCATCAAACACAAGACGCCTGCCGCTGCCCCCTCCGCCGTCACGTCGTGAAGGCCGCGCAGGGCGACAGTCTTGCTATCCGGTCTGTGAGGGAGCTTCCAGGGGATCGGAGTTGTTGCGGCGGGCGATGCGGCGGGCGATGCGCTCGTTCAGCGTGAAGTGATGGTCCATCTCCTTCCAAGCGCGCTGGCTGTCACCGGACACGACCGCCTCGAGGACGCGGTCGTGTGCGCGGGCCATGTCGAGCTGGGCGCGCCGGTCGGAGGCGATGAACTCGCGCATGCCCAGCATCGACCGGTGCAGCGACTGCGACAGGGTCGCCCCCAGCAGCCGGAGCGCGGCGTTACCACTGCATTGGAGCAGGACCATGTGAAACTCGTGATCGGCCGCCGCGATAAGCGGAGCGGGCAGCGGGGCGCGCATCTGCGCGCACAGCCCGGTCATCTTGGCGTGGATGTCCGGGGACAAACGCCCGCTGGCGAGCGCGGCTGACTCGCGTTCCAACACTCGCCGGACGTACATGAGGTCCTCCGGGCGGACGTCGTCGGCGACCATGGCCAGGTCGAGCAGGTTGCCGAGGGCGATGCCGTCGGGCGACTGCAGGAAGGTACCGCGCCCTTGGTCCCGGCGCAGGAGACCGACAACCTCGAGCGCTTGCAGGTGCTCGCGCAGCGCGGTCCGGCTTATGCCCAGCTGCTGGCACAGCTCGCGCTCGGTCGGGAGCTGCCGGTTGCGGGCCGCGGAGCTGATCACGATCTCGCGCAGCCGCGCGAGCACGGCCTCGTGCGTTTCCACCACCAGACGGCCTTCCTCTCGCCTTGTGCACCAACAGTAGAGCAGGACCGCGGACCGTACGAGACGTCGTACCGAGCGGCCGCCAGGTCGAGCCGTGATCACCAATGGTCAATTGATCGAACCAATATAAAGTTGGTCTTGCCAATGTGGAAACACGCTGGTAACGTCTCGTTTCGCCAGGCAGAAAGCGATCGGTTACGTGATCACGGTCTGATCGATGACGACTGCAGCCGAGCGTGCCGTCGTGGCGGAATGGTCCCGCCGTCAGGACCACCCTGGCCGGCGGGCAGCAGATGCCGGAGGAGGCAGCTGATGTTCTACGCACTGAACCTGTTCAACGTCGAGGACTACGCGACTTACCGCAAGTACCTCATCACGGCCGGTCCGATCGTCCAGGAACTAGGCGGTGACCTGGTCGTCATGGGCAAGAAGACGCCAGAGGTGCCGGTGAACTTCCCCGGCACGACCGAGGGCGGGGCTCAGCGGTGGCTGATCATCGCGACCTACAAGACCGAGGAGGACGTCCGCCGGTTCTGGAAACACCCCCGCAACTACGACAACAAGCACCTGCGAGAGCAGGGCACCAAGGACTACGTCTGGGCGCTGTACGAGGGCGCCGACATCCTCAAGGTCGACTGACGCAGCCGCCGGTTCCCGCCCTGCCATACAGCCGGCGGGAACCGGTGAATGTCCGCGAAGGTAAAAGCAGGGAGAAGCTGATGGTCCGACGACTCGAAGGACGGACTTGCATCATCACCGGTGCCGCGCACGGCATCGGCAAGGCCGTGGCGCGACGGCTGGCGGAAGAAGGCGCGAACGTAGCCATCGGTGACGTCGACCTAGACGCGGCCAAGTCCGCCGCGGCGGACATCGAGGCTGCCGGCGGCCACGCCCTGGCGCAGTGGGTGGACGTGACTGAGCGCGACAGCGTACGCGCCCTCATCGCGGCCGCAGTGGGCCGCTACGGGCCACTGCACGTCATGTTCAACAACGCCGGCATCGCGCAAGCGGTACCCCTGATCGACACGACCGAAGAGCAGTGGACCCGGCTGATGCGTGTCAACGGGCTCGGCGTGCTCATCGGCGTCCAGGAGGCCGCCAGGCAGTTCCTCGGCCAGGGAACCGGCGGCAAGATCATCAATACCGCCTCGGTGGCCGGCAAGCAGGGGTTCGCCCTGGTCGGCGCCTACAGCGCCTCGAAGTTCGCGGTCGTCGGCCTCACGCAGGCCGCGGCGAGAGAACTGGCGCCGAACCACATCACCGTCAACGGATTCTGCCCCGGCATCGTCGCCACGGAACTGTGGCGCAGGCTAGACGAGCAGATCATGCACACGGGCCGGACCTCCAAGGCCGGCGAGGCGATGGCGCAGTTCAGTGAAGGTATCTTGCTCGGCCGCGTCTCGACGCCGGAGGACAGCGCCGGCCTCGCCGCCTACCTGGCCTCGTCGGACTCGGACTACATGACCGGCCAGTGCATCCAGATAGATGGCGGGATGATCCTGCAGTAGCCGTCGCCCCGCCGGACCGGGGCTCATCCTGACTCGACAAGGAGGCCAGCTCATGGCATCTAGCGAAACAATCAGCGGAGTAGAGCTACATCATCACTCGACACGGGCGAACGGCATCCTGCAGCACTACGTCACGGCCGGGACCGGTGACCCGGTCGTGCTCCTGCACGGCTTCGCCCAGACCTGGCGCGAGTGGCGGCGCGACATCATCCCCGCCCTGGCCCATGACTACACCGTGATCGCGCCGGACATGCGCGGGGTCGGCGATACCGAGCGGCCTGTCGACGGCTATGAGAAGCGCGTGATGGCCGAAGACCTGCACGCGCTCCTCGCGCATCTCGGCACCGGGCCGGTCCTGCTGGCCGGGCACGATTTCGGCGCCGCGGTCGCCTACGCCTACGCCGCGGCCCACCGTGACGCCGTACGCAAGCTGGCCATCATGGAAATGATCATGCCCGGCTTCGGCTATGAGCAGGCCATGCAGGTCCCGTTCGCCACCGACGGCCTGGGGCGGGCCGTGTGGCATCTGTTCTTCCACGACGCCCCCGAGATCGCCGAGGCGCTCATCAGCGGGCGCGAGCGGCTGTATCTCGACTGGTTCCACCGCCACTTCGCCTACAACCCCGCGGCCGTCCCGGTCGAGGACCTCGATGAGTACGAGCGCGCCTATGCCGCACCCGGCGGCCTGCGCGCGCTGAACTATTACCGCACCCATTTCATCGATGCCGAGCACAACCGGGAGAGCGCCAGGGAACCACTGACCATCCCGGTGCTCGCACTCGGCGGTGAAGGCTTCCTAGGCCCGATCGTTGAGCAGGGCATGTCCGCGCTGGCCGCCAACGTCCAGGGCGAAATCATCCCGGAATGCGGTCACTGGGTCGCGGACGAGCAGCCCGAGTACATCATCGCCGCGCTCAGGAAGTTCTTCGGCTCGTGACCACCCCAGCAAGCCAACCCGACCCCGAACCGAGGAACCGCCCGTGACCGCCGTCATCGCCTTCGACGTGAACGAGACGCTGCTGGACCTGCGGGCTCTCGACCCGCCTTTCGAGGATCTCCTCGGCTCGGCCGCGCTCCGGGCCCAGTGGTTCGCGCAGATGCTCCAGCTGTCCTTCGTCGGCGGCCTCACCGGGGAGTACGTCGACTTCAGCACAGCACAAAACGCGGCGCTGCGCATGCTTGCCGCGCGCGTGGGCCGACCTGTCACCGTCGCACAGGCCGACGAGATGGTGCATCGGATGGACTCACTTCCTCCCCATCCCGAGGTTCCCGGCGCCCTGCGCCGGCTGCGCCAGACACCGCTGAGGATGGTGGCACTGGTCAACTCTCTGGCCACCGTCGGGGAAGCCCAACTGACCCACGCCGGCGTACGTGACTGCTTCGACGCCGTGATCTCGGCCGACAGCGTGCAGCGCCTCAAGCCCGCGCCCGAGCCCTACCAGTTCGTCGCCAAGACTCTCGGCGTCGATATCTCCCAGGTGCGCTTGGTCGCGGCACACTCCTGGGACATCTCCGGGGCGCTGGCGGCGGGCTGCCAGGCCGCCTTCGTCGCTCGCCCCGGCATGGTGCTGAGCCCGATCGGAGCGCAGCCGGACATCATCGAGGCCGACATCGAGGCGGTGGTCGACCGGATCATGGCCGTCGATGTGCCGTGACCGGACCGGGGGCCCGCCGCCACGCGGCGCGGTACGGGAGAGCGTGACGATGACATCCCCGGACCAGTCGATTTCGAGCCGACGCTGGCGGGAACTGCTGTCCCGGAAGGAACAGACCTGGCCTATCGCCATCGAGGAGTGGGAACGAGCCGCCCGCGACGTGCTGGACACAGGTCCGCGCGGCTACGTGTTCGGCGGGGCCGGTGCAGGATCGACCCGGGACGCCAACGTCGAGGCGTTCTCCCGGTGGCGGCTCGCCCCGCACGTGCTGGCCACCCCAGCCGACCGTGATCTCTCGGTGTCCCTACTCGGCCAGACCTTCCCCACGCCAATCTTTCTCGCGCCGGTGGGCGTGCTTACGATTGTCCACCCGGAGGGAGACCTGGCGGCCGCCGCGGCCGCCCGCGACCTCGGCATGACCTACATGGTCAGCACTGCCGGGTCGGAGCCGATGGAGTCGGTCACCGCGACCACTCCGGGCCTGTCGGCCTGGTACCAGCTCTACTGGATCAACAATAAGGAGCTGACCGCCAGTTTCGTGGACCGGGCCAGACTGGCCGGCTATTCCGCGCTCGTGGTCACCGTCGACACCCCGATGCTGGGCTGGCGGGAGTCCGACCTGGCCAACGCCTACTCGCCGTTCTCCGGCGGGCACGGTATCGCACAGTTCGCCAGCGATCCGATCTTCCGCTCGCTGCTCGACTTCGACGTCGACCGGGACCCCGGCCGAGCCGGGCAGGAAATGATGAAACTGTTCGTCAACCCCGGCCTCGGCTGGACCGACCTTGCCTGGCTGAGGGACCTGACCGATCTTCCCATCCTGCTCAAGGGGGTACTCCGCGCCGACGACGCCCGCCGCGCCCTAGCCGCTGGTGTCGATGGGCTGATCGTGTCGAATCACGGTGGGCGCCAGGTAGATGGCTCGATCTCCGCCCTGGAGGCACTGGTCAGCGTCCGGGCCGCAACCGACCCGGGCATACCGGTCCTGCTCGACGGAGGTGTCCGCCGTGGCCCGGATGTGATCAAGGCCGTAGCCCTCGGCGCAAGTGCCGTCCTGGTCGGCCGGCCCTACGTGTGGGGTCTGGCCGTGGGCGGCCGGGCCGGTGTGTTCGAGGTTCTCGCGAACCTGCTGGCCGAAACCGACAGCGTACTCGCGCTGTCGGGTTACCGCAGGCTGGACGAGATCGGCCACGACGCGATCGTCGGCTCCGGCTGCGTGCGGCCGTGACTCCGGCTGCCAGGGGCAGATCGGCTCTCGCGTGCATGTGTTCGTGACCCGGCAGTTGCACCACGGGTCAGCGGCGTGAGCTATCCCGCCGCCCACCGCCTGGCTGCGGCACCGGCTGCCCCCGACCACCGCTGGCGGGCCCTGCCAGTGATCCTGCTGGGCAGCCTGATGGCTCAGTTCGACCTGTTCGTCGTCAACGTGGCGGCGCCCACCGTCCAGACCGGCCTGCACACCACCATCGGCCTGGTCCAACTGGCCGTCGGCGGCTATTCCCTGACCTACGGCACGCTGCTGATGGCCGGAGGGCGGCTCGGGGACGTGCTCGGTCCGCGCACTTTGCTACGGGCCGGAATGATCAGTTTCGCGATCGCCTCTGGGATGTGCGCGCTGTGCCAGACGGGACCGCAACTCGTCACGGCCCGGCTGGTCCAGGGCGCCTGCGCCGCCGCCATGGTTCCCCAGGTTCTCGCACTGGTCACTAGGCTCTTCCCGCCGTCCGAACGGGGTAAAGCCACAGCGTGGTTCGGGGTGACGCTCGGCCTGGGCGCCGTCCTCGGGCAGGCGCTCGGAGGATTCCTGGTCATCCACGCCCCCTGGCACCTGTCCTGGCGGATGATCTTCCTCATCGTCCTTCCGGTTGCCTTGGCCGGTGCCTACCTGGTCGGGCGAGAGGTACCCGATGGGTCGCCACAGACCCCGTCGGCCCGCCCTGGCCTCGATCCGGTTGGCCTCAGCGGGCTGTCCGCGAGCCTCTTGCTGATCTTCGCCGCGATCACCCTCGCGCCCGAAAACCACTGGCCCTGGTGGGGGTGGCTGCTCATCGTCCTCGGCGGGCTCGGCGTCGCATCGACGGTCCGGTGGGGAATACGACGCGGCCGCAAGGGGCGGCCGTCGGTCATCGATACGGCACTGTTCCGCCAGGCGGTATTCCAGGTCGGACTTGGCCTCAATAGTGCCTACTTCCTCGCGTTCGGTGGCGTGTTGTTCGTCATGACCTTCACCTTGCAGGTCGGCCTGCACGAAAGCGCCGAACAGTCCGGCCTGACCTTCGTCCCCCAAGGCGCCGCGTTCGCGGTCGCTTCGCTGGCCGGTGCCCGGTTGGGCGCCCGGATAGGCCCCCGGCTGGTCACCGTGGGCGCCCTGGCCAGCAGCACTGCCTGCGTCCTGCTCCTGGTCCAGGCGGGCGGGGCGGGCATCGCCGCCGGGCCCGGCCACCTGTGGCCGTTTATGGCGCTGCTCGGCGTCGGAAACGGGCTCGCCATCCCAGCCATGATCGCCTCGGTGCTCAGGGTGGTACCGCACGCTACATCGGGCACGGCCGCAGGTGTTCTGACGACCACGCAGCAGATCTCCATGGCCTTCGGTGTCGGCATCCTCGGATCGGTCCAAGCCGTTGCGACGGCCCGTCGCACCGGGCCGTCAGGCTATCTCTCCGGACTCCGGGTCACGTTCCTCACCGCCGCGATCCTGCTCGCGATGGCCGCTGTCGCCTCCGTGGCCCTCTACCGAAGCCGTACACGAGGGACCCACCACGGTCATGATCCGGGACTCCGGGGGGCGGATCACCGGGCCTGCGACCGGCGCCGCGGGACCCGCCGGTTACCGTCGTGCGGTGGACACCGGCCGGGGTCAGCCGCTCAGGCGTATCCGGCGGCCCGCCACAGACCTAGAGCCCATGGCTTTGCTCGGTCCTCGGTTCGTGCTTCTTCACCAACACGCTGATTGTTGCATCGTCGCTGACACTCAGGCAGCGCTGGCGGAGGGCACGCGGCTGAGCGTCTCCTCGAGCCAGTCGAAGGTGCGCTGCGCGGACAGCAGCGGGGAGCCGACCTGGCAATGGTCCTCGGCTCCTTCGTCGGCGGTAAAGAGCAGGAAGGTCTTGTCGCAGGTGAGCGCGTCGAACAGCTGCCGTGCCTGCCCGGGATACCACAGGTCGCCCTCGGAGTCGATCACGAGCGTCGGGCAGGTGATCTTCTCGGCGATCCCGGCCAGCGTGTAGTCGAGGGCCTTGAGGAAATAGCCGGCCGGGGAAGAGGCCCGGAACGTAAACATCCCGTTCTGTATGCCCCACCGGGAGTCGGTACTCGCGTCCATCAGCGCCCGCATCACCTCGTCGGTCCCTTTGGGATCGCTGCGCACCCAGTCAATGGCGGCCTGGCGTGACATGCCGCCCGGCAGCCTGGGCGCCATGAAGTCGAAGACGCCTCCGTTGGCGATGCACGCCGCGAGCCGGTGCTCGAACGCCGCGGCCCGGGGAGCCAGGTAGCCGCCGAAGCTGATGCCCAAGAGGGCGATGCGGTCCGGATCGACTGCCGGAAGGCCCAGCACGTGGTCGAGGACCGGGGTGACTACCGCCTCCCAGTCCGGCCGGAAGCCGAGGCCCTGCTCGCGGATCACCGCGCCCTGCCCCGGTCCCTCGAACGTGAGGCAGTTGATGCCACGGGCGGTGGCGGCCATCGCGGTGGCACGGAGCTCCTCCTGGGTGCCGTCATACCCGGTGTGCACGATCAGCGTGGGAGCCCTCGCCCCGGCTTCGCCTGCACGGTAGAAGTAGCCCGGAAGCGTCGTATCCGCGTAGGGGATGGCCACGCGCTCGACGGCCAGGGGGGTCAAGTCAAGCGCTTGCTCGAAGCAGGCCCGCGCGCTGCGGGAAAGGTCGATGATGCGAGGATCGCCCGGGTCGCCGTGCAGGTAAAATTCGGCGGCGCGGTAGTAGTTCGAAGCCCGGAACCAGGCCTCGCGGGCGCTGGACTCATGGCCGCGTTCCCGGCTTCGGTCGGCAATCTCGTGCACCCGGCGGGCGGTCTTCAGCCACTCGGCGGTCCAGCTCTCGAAGTCGCCCTCCCGGATGCGGTACGCGGTCGACAAGACCTCGCCGGCCTCAGCGTCACCCGAGGCTGCCGAGCCAAGCAGCCGCAGCGTCTGGAAGTCGAACTGAGTGTCTTGGAAGATGACGCGCATCGCCGTCTCACCACCTGGGCAGACCTACCGGACCTGACCCGTCCACAGTCACAGGCCCGGCCGAACCCGTCGCAGGGGCATTAGTCCCCAGAGCACGGGACCACTAGCCTGCCTGGACCTCCGGCTTGTCACCGCCGCGGCGAAGACCACCATGACCCCGGGCCGGGCGGGCCGGACCGTTACCGATCTTCCGGCCGCGGCCAGGCTGAAATTGTCACGATACGGAATCAGTGTCCGGATCGTGGACAAAAGGAGGACGGCTGTCCTGAGGTCAAGGAGGAACTGTAACCGTTATCGCCGGAGGGAGGACCCCAAGGGATTGTTCGACACCGGCAACGCGCAGGCGGCGGGGCGCAGCGCGCCGGGTGTATTCCGGTCTGAGACCTTCGATTTCCAGCTCATGCGCTGGCTGAGCCAGGCGCCGTATTCCGGCTCCGAGCTGGGAGAGTGCTTTGCCGCCGCGCACCTGATCAAAGACGGCGACATCGAGAGCTGGCTGCGGGAATGGGAGCACGCCGCCCAGCGGGTGGAAGGCATCGCTCGTGCCTGCCGGCCGTGAACCGGCAGGTAACCGGTTCGATTCTTATCGTTAGAGTGTGCGAGCCTTGCTTCTGCCTTGGTCGATCCAGCGCTGAAGCGTCTCTACCTGGGCGGCGGAGTACGCGCCGTCGCACGGCATTCCCCCGTTCCGCAGGGCACCGGCGATGACGATGTCGGCGATCAGGACGTACTCGCCGTGCACCGAGGCCGGGCCGTTCACCGCGGCCACGATCGGCATCTCCAGGTCGACCAGCCGCTGCATAATCCGGCGGCTCCTCGGCAGCGGTCTTGTCCCAGGCTGCTGGTTTGGTGGGGTCGTCCAGGCTCGGCCCGTCGATCTCGGTCATGAACAGGTCGCCGGTGCCGGTCAGCACCAGCACCCGGTTGTCGCGGTCATTCCCGATCTCGTACAGGGCCCGCGGCAAATCGGTGTGCATCTGCCCGGTGAATGTTGCAGGGCCGCTCTCGGCGGAATCTGAGCGTCAGCACGCCCGACGGCGTCCGGTAAACGCGAAGTTCTTGAACGCGGTGAGGTAGGCAGGCTCGGTCATCGGCATGCTGGAACTCCTTGGCACGAGAAGGATGACTTGTCGCGTGGGGTGCCGGACGGCGGATTCGGCGTGGTGCTGTTCTTCCGCGGGTCGTGGTGCCCGTACTGCAACGCGCAGCTGCGGGCGTTCCAGCGGGCCAGCGACGGCCTGGCCGGGGCCGGATCAAGGTCGCGGCGCTGTCGGTGGACGACGAGCCCGCCACGGCCGAGCTGATCGCCAGGCACGGCCTGACCTTCCCGGTCGGGCACAGCGCCGACGCCCGGGCCATCGCCGGGCTCACCGGCGCGTTCGTCAACCCCGACCCGGTCTACCTGCAGTCCACCGGCTTCGTCCTC
>Ga0335072_10015642_pt1 | contig 10764 bp, 8 predicted proteins | sample Lox_Sample_21_FD_206725 | JGI IMG/M metagenome (GOLD analysis project Ga0335072, IMG submission 206725) | Soil microbial communities from Loxahatchee National Wildlife Refuge, Florida, United States - Lox_Sample_2.1 | ecosystem: Environmental > Terrestrial > Soil > Wetlands | place: USA: Florida... | reverse complement strand
TGTGATCCGATCCCAGTCAAGAACGGCGACACCGAACCGGCGGTCACCGCCGGCGTCGCTGAATGGTGCCTTTGCACGAACGGCAACTCGACGCTGCAACGTCAAGCAAGCAGGCTTCAGCAATCCCGTCGGGCATCAATACGACCGATACCCGACCATATTGCCGGGTGGATCATACTCGCAGACCCAGATTTCTCGATCATCCCCACCGGCCACCCCGCATCCCACGGCGCGCGTACTGCGCGACACGATCTGGGTATAGTGGCGGCAGACAGCCGTGCATGTGCTCGTACGAATGCCATAGTCGCGAGCCTCATCGGCCCAAGCATCGACAACCTGCTGTGGCGACGCCAAGCCGCCGGTGATCTCGTATAGGTTTTCGCCGCACAGGTCGTCCGGACGGTGAGGCCGGGGAGAGCGCCAGGCCAATAGGAACCCCGTGGTCAGCCTCGCCATGGGGCGGGACCGGCACCCGGCGTCCATGGTACAAAGTTGCCGCCTCGCCGTGATCGTGGCCGCGGCTCACCCTCCGCGTCAGGCGTGCGGCGGCGTGTATTTGGTCTTGGTTGTGTTGGCCTGCTTCATCGCCGCCTCGGCTTCCGCAGCGGTCAGCAACGTAGTTGTCTCGAACCGGGAAAACGCGCCCGTGGCCGCAGCGGATAGCGAGCAGGCGCCAGCAGCCGTATTGTTGGGGAATTCGCAGATCGCAATCCCGTCGTACTCGCCGAAGGCGATATAATAGCCATGCAGTTTGCCGCCAAAGCCCTCAACGAGTGCAGCGGCGGCACCAGTGCGATCATGCGGCTTGCCGACCAGCGCCTTGGCTGACGTGTCGGTGAACTGCCAACGGATCAAGAAGTGAGGCATCACGTCCTCCGTGTTTTCGGGTTCATGCGAAGTTGTCGAACAAGCGACATGCTGTTTGCGCGGGACTATCACCCGCACCTTCAGAGGCTTCGGGTTGCATTCGACAAGAAGAGCGAGTCTCGCACTTAGGGCTTGCTCGAAAATAAACGAATCGGAATGCACGGTCGAACAAGCCCTAAGCTTTTGCTTTGAGCGGCAGCTTTGTCGGCGTGCTGACGCACTTATTTGCCGACGCTGCCTTAGAGTTCCTGCATGACCATGAGAGAACGCTCAACAATTTCCCCAACCTTCATAGCCTCAGCGAGAAGAGCTTGAAACTCCTTGTCATCCAGCATCCCTTGGGCCGCTCTACCGTATGCTTGCCAGTCGGGATACATATTCACCACGGAAACAGTTCCCGTGCGCGATCCCGAATGACAAAAGCCGAACCGCACACTTGTTGCGCCGTGCTTTTTGATCAACGGCGCCATCTTAGTGATAATCCGGTGAGCTTCTTCATGATTTGCCTTGACTGTGGTCACTGATGTGATCGGCATTGTCTCTCTCCTGTTCATTCGGTTTCTCGTTGAGGAGACACATCGGCCAAGGATGCATCTTCTGACACTATCCTCCGACCCTAGTCGTCCAACTCGCGCTGCTGCAAACTGGACTCTATGAACCCAAGCAAATCCTGCTCGTTCAGGGGCTTCTCCAATACCCTCTCGATACCAAGCTGGGCAGCACGCGCCTCAATGGCGGGCGAGGGGAAGCCTGTCACCAGGATGATCGGGATGAGCGATCCCTCACCCCGCAAATGCTCGGCCAGCCGCAGTCCGGTCATCTCCGGCATGTGGTGGTCAAGGATTAAGCAGGTGAATGCTCGGATGTCGGCCTTCTGGAAATCGCCGGCGGAGGCAAAGGTGCGGACTCGATGACCGATCGCGGCAAGCAGTGAGTTCAAAGCCCCTCTGACGCCCGGATCATCATCAACGATAGCCACCGCACGCTGCCCCGACTCCGGCATTGATTTGCTCCACTTTGGCCGGGCTTCCTTCAAGCCGGTAAGCTACTGGCGGTGTTCGTCGGAGGTTTTGATCCAGATCAATTGCTGAGGCACTTATGCGTGAAGGCGGTCTCCCATAAAGGTATGCAGAAAACCCGGTGCAGACCCACGAGGACGCCGGTATCAGCGGTGCTAAGGGCCCGTCAGCCAATAAGCGAATCTGGTAGCGGTAAGGATTCTCGCCCCGATCGGCACCGCACGCAGATCTGCGGAGACAAGCCGTACTAGCGCAGACCCCGAAAAGGCTGCACCGGCGCGTGCTGTGACAGGCGGGCCGTAGGAGAATGGAACCACGGGCACACGGATATGACATGGGGTGCGGTGGCAGCGTGGCTTCGTTACTTTGCTCCTCGGAATGACCTGGGATGGGCCGGTATTGCGCCGCTCTAATTCCAGCTGCCAGAGACGCCTGGATTCCACGGGGGCAAAAGCAAAGATAACAAGCCAGGAGAGGAAACAGGAATGGCTACGGATTTGCGGGCCGCCGACTTGGCGGCCCGGCTGCAACGGATCCCGACGTCACGCGTGAGCTGGAACATCGTTCTGCTTGCAGCGGGCGCGCTGATCGTCGAGGCACTGGATATCGGCTCGCTGTCCATCATTCTGCCCAGCGTCAAGTCGGCGTGGCATCTTACGCCCGCCCAGGTAGGGATGCTGGCGGCGTCGTCCGCGCTGGGCATTGCCATCGGCATGATACCGGCTGGTCACCTCGCCGATCGCATCGGCCGCAAGCGGTTGCTGATCGGTGGCGTTCCGCATTGGCAAACCGCACCCCGTTGATTCTGGCGCGCCCTGTAGGATTCGAACCTACGACCCACAGCTTAGAAGGTGCCTGGTTTTCCTTTGTTTTCAAGGGCGGTTGGCAGATTGGTTCCGATACGGTTGGCTGTTGGCAGATGGTGGCCGAGCGATCTGCCAACACTCAACTATCCCAGTGGCGTGCAAGACTGCCTCTTGGGTCCGCTGATTACGAGTTATCCGTGGCGAGCGGTAACGCATTGATTAGCATGGGATTGTTCCGTTGACGAGCGGCTCCTCGTCGAGGCGGTCACGAGGCGGGAACCCGCCCGCTTTCCCTGAGCGCGGCGGATTTGGCGTCCGATGCGACCTTGCGGCCCCCCAGTAAGCGGAGGGCTGGCACCCCGGGTTCCATCGCACAAGGCTGAAGCCGGGCTTGGCACGGCTTGCATGGCGAATCGGGTCCGCTATAGGCTTTGCCCACGGCTCGAGGGTGTCGCAGCCATGGACTCTGCTCACCGATCAGGGCGATCTGCGGTCGTTTGACGCCCTTGCCACCCGGTGAGATGCCCCTATGGCCTTCCTCGACGATCTTAGTCCGCGCCGAATCCAGTTGCGGGAACGGCCCAATCTCCGCCCGCTTGCCCTGTATCTGGGGCAGGGCAACCTCGCGCTGGAGATCGTGTCCTTGTCCGGCACGGCGGAACCGTCGCCTCCCGCTCTGAAGGACGCCTGGCGGGAGCGGCTGGCCGGCCGCGGCGTGCCGCTGCTGCTTGTCGCAATCCATGGCGATCGGGCCACCCTGTGCGGCCCGGCCGGGGAAGACCCGCCCATCCGGCAGCCCTTCGAACTCGGGCAGGTCGATCGGCTGTGCCGCCAGGCCCTCGCGCAGCCGGACCGCAACGCAGCCCTGCGATTCCTCAACGAGGCCTTGCCAACCCTCGAGAGCGAACTGCCCGGAGTCCGCAACGAAGGCCTGCTGTCGTTCCATGAGCTGTCGGTCGGCGCCCGTCGCCGTACTGACTGGACCAGTGCCAACAGTCAGGGACGCGCGATACTCGGCAAGGAACGGGAGGATTTGCTGCGCGCGCTCGGCTTCGCGACGCGCCGCAACGACGCGCTGACCAGCATCCTGCAAACCCGCAATCGTGACCGCGCGCTCGCCATCCTGCTCGACCAAACCGAGACCCCGGAAGGTGCCTCTGCCCGCTGTCAGGGCCTCTCGCCGGTGTCCTACGCGCTGGCGCTGGCGGATCAGCGAGGCCTGCCCTGGGTTGTCGTCGTCCAGGGCAATCGCATCCGTCTCTATCCGACTGCCGTCGGTGTCGGCGTAGGGCGCCGCGGGCGAACCGAGACATGGGTCGAGCTGCAGACCGGGCTGATGCGCGATGGCGACGCCGGTCTGCTATGGCTGCTGCTCTCCGCCGAAGCGCTCGCCGAGGGCGGCACCCTGGACAAGCTGCTGGATAGTTCCAGGGACTTTGCTGCCGATCTCGCAACGCGCCTGCGTGAGCGGGTTTACAACGAGGTTGTGCCGACACTGGCTACCGGCATCGCCCGCGCGCGGAACCTGACAAACCCGACGGTCGAGGACCTGCGCCTGACCTATGAGATGGCGCTGACCATCCTGTTCCGGCTCCTGTTCATTGCCTACGCCGAGGACCGCGACCTGCTGCCCTATCGGACGGTTGACGCGTATCGCCATCGCGCGCTGAAGACCAAGGCGCGCGAGCTGTTGGAAAGCGGCCCGATGGAGCCTGCCGCCGACAATCTTTGGCGGGAGGCCAACGTGCTGTTCGCCGCCGTGGCTGAAGGCAACACCGGCCTCGGCGTACCACCCTACGACGGCGGGCTGTTCGCCGAAGATCCCGCCGTGTCGCGTGCAGGCGCCGCTCTGGCACAGATCGCACTGACCAACGGTGTGTTCGAGCCGGCGTTGCGGGCACTGTTGCTGATTGAAGGACGCGATGGCCTCGGCCCAGTTGATTTCCGCGCGCTCGGCGTACGTGAGTTTGGCACAATCTACGAGGGGTTGCTGGAGTCCGAGCTCGCAGTGGCGGATCAGGACCTAACCACGCGTCAACAGAGAGGCGAAGCGGTCTACATGCCCGCACGTGGGCACGACGAAATCGTAGTGCGCACTAGCGAAATCTATCTGCACAACCGGTCGGGCGCGCGTAAGTCCTCGGGGAGCTATTTCACGCCGGCATTCGCCGTCGATCATTTGTTGGATGCAGCGCTGGAACCTGCGTTGGATGAGCACCTTGAGCGGCTGGATCAGCGCGACGATATCGAGGCGGCTGAGGCGTTCTTTGACTTCCGCGTCGCAGACATCGCCATGGGCAGTGGGCACTTCCTCGTGGCGGCGGTGGACCGGATAGAACGCAAGCTGTCGCAATATCTGGCCCGGCGCCAATTACCGGGGGTACGCGCCGAGCTGGCGCGTCTGCGGCAGGCTGCCATTGATGCGCTCGGCACGCTCGGGGCGGCGGTGGTGATCGAGGATGGCCCGCTACTGCGACGGCTGGTAGCGCGCCGATGTATCTACGGGGTGGACCTCAATCCGCTGGCTGTGCAACTCGCTCGCCTCTCCATCTGGATACATACCTTCGTCCCAGGCCTGCCTTTGTCGCTTCTGGATCACACCCTGGTTCGGGGCGATGCACTGGTGGGCATTGCAACGATTGACCAGGTGCTAGAACGCTTTGAACAAGCTGGCATCGGTCTGTTCCCGGTTGACGCAGACGAACTCTTGGGTGCGGCGAAGGAACCTTTGCTGCGTCTTGCGCGCCTCGCCGATACGACCCCTAGGGACATTGCTCTCGGGCGCGAGGCTATGGAGCAGGCGCGGGTCGCCGTTGCACCGACGCGTGCGCTATGCGACCTCGTGCTTGGGGAGAAGGTAGCGCCGCAATCCGTCGCGTTTCAATTCGAACTTTGGCCTAAACTGCGGCCGACGATTCAGGCGCATCGTGCGCTAAGAGCGGCTCGAGACGCGATCGCCGGGCTGGACGTTTTTCACTTCCCCGTCGCATTCCCCGAGGTATTCCTGAGGCGTCGGCCTGGCTTCGACGTGGTCATGGGCAATCCCCCTTGGGAGAAGGTGCGCCCGGAGCATGACGCATTCTGGGCGCGGCACTATCCTGGTCTGCGCGGTATGAGAGTAAAGACGGAGCGCGATAGGGAACTGCGGCGGCTAGAGCGCTTGCGTCCAGACCTGGTACGATTGGAGGAAAACGAACGCGAACAGGCGGAGCGACTGCGTGACGCGGTGCGCGGTCTACCAGGAATGAACACCGGCCACCCCGATTTGTTCCGAGCCTTCATGGGGCGGTTTTGTCACACTATCACTTCGCAAGGTGGACGCTTCGGTGTCGTTTTGCCCGGCGATGCCTTCAAAATCAAAGGGAACTATCCGGTTCGCGCCGAGCTTGCCACCCGAGCGGCGACTGTCGATGTTCAGATGCTCACGAACCGGGGCGAGTGGGTCTTCCACGGTGTTCATCCGCAGAAGCCGATAGCGCGTACGGTCGCAAAGATCGTGCCAAATTGCGGCAATTGCCAATACACTTTTCGGCCCGAATTCCACAGTCGTTCGGCATGGGATTCTCGTGACCCCGCAGCACAAGTTGCGCGCAGTAACGATTGGCTGATTCAATTTAGCTCCGGTCTGGTGCAGCCGACACTACCGACTACGGCAACGCGCGAGGATCTAAATGCATCGATTGGCGTGCTTGAGACCATGATGGTGCATCCCAGGATTTCCGAGCATCCGATCCTGAAAGTGCGACGGGTATATGCCGATGTCGAGACAAATAGAGACGGTGTCCTCTACCGCGTTAATGAAAATGCTAAAGACTTGTGGCCTGTTTACGGTGGAGACAGCTTCGACGTTTGGCAGCCCGACACGGGCATCTACTACGCACAGGCTCATAAGGGCGCGGCAATGGATCGGGCGCAAGAAAAGCGTAGCCGGACACCCCGAACTTCGCCCTATGGCGCAATGCCACGCAAATGGCTCGACGATATGAGAACGCATCCTGTCCTGAGTCCACGGATCGCATTCCGGAACGTTACTAACCGGGGAAATCGGCGCACACCAATAGCGGCTTTGGTCCCGGCGAACCGCCTTCTTGTCGAGACGTCCCCTTGGGTCCTTTGGCTTGATGTCAAGCATCCTCTTGCGCACGAGGCCTATCTGCTCGGGGTGATGTCCTCACTGATTGCCGACTGGTGGATGCGAAGGTTCGTGGAAGGCCATGTTGATGAGGAAGCGTTCAACTGCCTTCGCGTACCGGCCGTCGACGTCGGCAGCGGATTTGGGGCGAAAGTCGTGCACATCGCGGGCCGTTTGGCGGCGCCTGACGAACGATTTGCAGCGTGGGCAAAGATACTCGGAGTGAAGTACGGACCGATTGACGCGCTGCAGCAACAGGACTTTGTTGCGGAACTGGACGCTATAGTGGCACGGCTATATGGCCTTAACGAGGATCAACTGACTCACATTTTTCGTACCTTCCATGATGGCTGGGACCATGAAGCACGCCTGAAATCCACGCTGCGGTACTTCACGGCAATTTCCCACGCTCAAGTCCCCGCTTGACCATGCCCGCGCCGACCACGATGCGTGTCGAGATAAAGCCGGCGTTGTTGCGCTGGGCGCGCGAGCGTGCGCGCCTACCCGTCGAGAAACTGGTCCAACGCTTCCCCAAGCTACCCGAATGGGAGGCCGGTGAGGCGAAGCCAACGCTGCGCCAGCTCGAAGCGTTCGCCAACGCGACCTCGGCGCCCTTCGGCTATCTGTTCCTCTCGGAACCGCCAGAAGAAACCTTGCCTGTGCCCGACTTTCGCACGCTTGGCGACAAGCCGGTCCGCCGGCCAAGCCCGAACCTGCTCGACACCATCTTCGATCTTGAGCGCCGCCAGGCCTGGCTGCGCGAGGAACGCATCGACGAAGGACAAAGCCCGCTGCCCTTCATCGGCTCGGCGACCCCAGACGCCGCTCCGACGCGGGTCGCCGCCGCGATGCGTGAGACGCTCGGCGCCACTGCGGGCTGGGCCGATCGCCACGGCACGTGGTCCGATGCCTTGCGCGCCCTGCGCGACGGTGCGGAACGCGCAGGCATTGTCGTCGTCATCAACGGGGTCGTCGGCAACAACACGCACCGCTCGCTCGATCCGGAGGAGTTTCGCGGCTTTGTCCTGCCGGATGAGTACGCCCCATTCGTCTTCGTCAATGGTGCCGATGGTAAGGCGGCGCAGATGTTCACCCTGGCGCACGAGCTGGCGCATCTATGGATCGACCTGGCAGGCGTGTTCGATCTGCGTGACATGCAGCCGGCGTCCGACCCGCGCGAGCGCTTCTGCAACGCCGTTGCCGCCGAATTCCTGGTGCCCGAAGAGGAGTTGCGGGGTGCCTGGTCCGATATCGCCACTGATCCTCGGCCATACTCCGCCCTGGCACGCCGGTTCAAGGTCAGCGAGCTTGTGGCGGCACGCCGAGCGCTGGATTTGACTCTGATAGATCGCGCCGCATTCTTTCGATTCTATCAGGACTACTTAGACGACGAGCGGAGGCGTGCCGCTCGGCGGCCCAGCGGCGGAGATTTCTATGCGACGCAAAATTCGCGGATCGGCCGAGGCTTCGCCGCCGCGGTAGGGCGCGCGGTCAAAGCAGGCCGGCTGCTTTACCGCGACGCATTCGAACTGACCGGCCTGCGTGGCGCCACCTTCGACCGGTACGTTACCAGCGTCGAAACCTCGGCGCAGCGCTGATGCCCGACCTCAACTATGTGCTGGACGCAAACGTGTTTATCGAAGCGCACAAGCGCTATTACGCCTTCGATATCTGCCCCGGTTACTGGTCGGCATTGCTCGATCGGCACAGCGGCGCCCGGGTTTTTTCGATTGACCGCGTGCGCGACGAACTGCTGGATCAATCCGACGCGCTTGCCGATTGGGCAAAGCAGCTTCCCGTCACATTCTTCGCCGGAACGGGCAACCGGCCGGACACAGAGTGGTATGGTCGAATCATGACCTGGCTACAGGCCCAAACCGCCTACTCTGCCGCGGCCAAGACCGATTTCGCCGCAAAGGCCGACGGTTGGCTGATCGCCCACGCCAAGGCGCAGGGGCTTACTGTCGCCACCGACGAGGTGCTGAACCCCGCGATCAAACGACGCGTGCCGGTGCCGAATGTCTGCGTGGCGTTCGGCGTGGATTACGTAAACACGTTCGACATGCTGCGCGCGCTCCGCGCCAGCTTCCGTTGACGGCAGCGAGCAGCCATGAGCAAACAACCCGAATTCATTGACCATCGCGACGGCAACACGCTGCTTGCCGCGTTGCAGGCGACATTGCCCGAGCCGCCGCAGCGCGACTACGAAGTCAGCGAGCGTCCGACCACGTCGCTCGCCGAGGTCGCGATCGTCACCGCTTTTTTCAGCCCGGCTGGGTTTGCCCAGATTGCCGATCGCCTGGCCACTGCACCGCAGGTCCGGCTATTGATCGGCGCCGAAGCGCCACCCGAGGCGCAGTGGCCGGAGCGACGCCCCGGCGACCCACCCGAGCCGAGCTTCCGACGCGCACAGGTTCGCGACGGCTTGACGGAACTGAACGCCGGCCTTCGCCGGGACCGCGACCGTCTGCCTTTCAATCGTGCCACCGCGATCGATCTGCGCCGCTTGGTCGCGATGTTGCGGGACGGCAGGCTGGAGACCCGCCGTTATGAGCGTGCCTATCTGCACGCCAAAGCATACATCTTCGATGGTCTCAGCCAGGGTTTCATTGCCGGCTCGTCAAACCTCACCCGAGCTGGACTCACAACCAATCTTGAACTGAACCTTGGGCGATGGGACCCTTCCGTGTTCAGTCAGGCACGCGACTGGTTCAATGCATTGTGGGACGAGGCGGTACCGTTCGATCTCGCCATCTTCTACGAGGAGATAGAAGCGGAGTATACGCCCTACCAAATTTTCCTGCGGGTGCTTTGGCAGCTCTACGGCCAAGAACTGGACCGAGAGGTTGAGGAGGTCGGCCAGATTCCGTTGACCGCATTCCAGCAGCATGGCGTTTGGCGGGCACAACGGATATTGGAAGACTTCGGTGGCGTGATTGTCGCCGACGAAGTAGGGCTGGGGAAGACGTTCATTGCTGGCGCCATCCTGGATGCGTTCAGCAGGAGTCGCCGCCGTGCGCTGATCGTGTGCCCGGCAGCGCTGCGTGACACGACGTGGCGGCAGTTCCTCGCCGAGCATGGTATCAGCCGGTTCGTTGAATGCGTGTCCTTCGACCAGTTGGGTTTGGACCGCCAGTTCCTCGACACACGGCGACCCAACGCGACGCAGAACCACCTCGATCGCGACATCGAGGAATACGCTCTGGTGGTCGTCGACGAAGCGCATAATTACCGCAACCCCGATGCTGCCTACCGCGCGGGTGTATTGCGTCGATTGCTCTTTGGGCCACGTAAGGATCTTGTTTTGCTGACCGCGACGCCGGTCAACAACAGTCTGTGGGACTTGTTCCACCTGATGCGCTTTTTCGCGCGTGAGGACGCGGCGCTGGCACAGGTGGGCATCGTCAGCATTCGGGAGCGCTTCGAGCGCGCATCGCGCCTCGACCCATCGAACCTCAATCCTGACTATCTTTATCCGATCATCGATGCGGTAACCGTGAAGCGAACACGCGGATTTGTAAAGAAATACTACGCTGGAGAACAAATACGGGGACCGGATGGCAGGCTACAGCCGATCATCTTCCCCAAGCCGATACCTATCACGGTCCGATATGAGCTGGACAAAGTCCTACCCGGTTTTTTTGATGAAGTAGCCGACGCACTCGATCCCGATCACGGTAATGATCTGTTGAAGTTTGCGCGCTATGCGCCCGCTCTCTACGAACTGGAGATAGACGAAGAAGAGGCGCTGCGCGCGGAAGCCGCAGTCGGACTGTTGCGCTCGGGCCTGCTGAAACGCTTCGAATCTTCGAAGTACGCGTTCCGATTGAGCCTGGACCGGATGCTCCACGAGCACGAGCGTTTCCTTGAAGCACTCGGCAAAGGGAAGGTGATCACCACGGCATTCCTGCATGAGTTGAGCGCAACAGACGACACTACG
>Ga0335072_10015641_pt1 | contig 10764 bp, 10 predicted proteins | sample Lox_Sample_21_FD_206725 | JGI IMG/M metagenome (GOLD analysis project Ga0335072, IMG submission 206725) | Soil microbial communities from Loxahatchee National Wildlife Refuge, Florida, United States - Lox_Sample_2.1 | ecosystem: Environmental > Terrestrial > Soil > Wetlands | place: USA... | reverse complement strand
GCGATGCTGAACAAGAGCAATGGCTTGCGGCCGAGATGGTCGCCGATTGGTCCGGCCAGCAAGGCGCCTGCCATCACGCCGACATTAGACCACAGAAAGGCCAGGGCGAACGCCGAAGGCGGAAGGTGCCAGGCATGGGTGAGCGACGGCACCGACCAGCCAATCGAGCCGACGTCGTAGCCGTCGCATGTCTGGATCAGGCCGCAGATCGCGATGACGCGAATCTGCCAGGTTCCGAGCCGCTGATTGTCCAATGCATGCTCTATCGCCGCGAGCGAAGTCGCTGCCATCGTTGCCATCCCTGTCGGTACGTCCGGCGTGTCGGTTCACGCCGGTGCGGTCGTGTGCCGCTTGTTGATCGGCAAAAAATAGCTGCCCCCGCGGCTGTAGAGCAATCGGGAAATTGCTCCTGGTCCCGTGGTGATGCCGTTGTCCACCCTGTGTTGCGCCGGGCGCGGTGGCCGCGGGCGCCGATCCCGGGTAACTCAGCCGGCACAGATGCACCGATCAGACAACTGTCCGCATGTCGCTTCTATACGGCGTCCCTATTTGCCTTGCCCGCCGCTTGCTGTAGGAGGGGTGGTCTGGTTGCAGGGACTTTGAGCGCGGGAAGCGTCAGACCATGAACGATCCCCTGCCATCGCCCGATCGGCGCCGCATGCTGGCGGTGCTGGCAGGTCTGCCCGTCCTCGGGCGGGCGCGATGGTCTGTTGCTGCGCCGTCCTTCGGTATTACGCCGGCGCTTGCCGCGGTTCCCTTTCCCGACGGCGTGTCGATCCTGGTTGCCGGACCCGAAAACGGCGCGATGGATCGCTGGGCAACGCTGTTGCGGCCGGCGCTGGGGCAGGCGCTCGATCCAGGCATCACGATGCGCCAGCGAGATGTCGGCGGGGCGGACGGCGTGACCGGTGCCAACCAGTTCGATACGCGCGTAGCGCCGGACGGCCATACTGTCTTGCTTGCTCCTGGCGAGGCCGTGCTGGACTGGCTGGTGGGCGATCCCCGCGCACAGTTCGATGTGGGGCACTGGATGCCGGTGATGGCGTGCGTCGCGCCGGCGGTTGTCGTCGGCCGTCCCGCCGCCTTCGCCGCGGGCGGCGTGGTTCGCATTGCCGCTGCCCATCCCGCCGGGCACGCGCTCCCGGCCATTCTCGGGATCGAATTGCTCGGCGGGCGCGCGCAATTGATCCCCGGTTTCGTCGCGAACAAGACGCTGGCCGACGCGCTGGCCGAGGAAGCGGTGGATGCGGTTTTGCTGCGCGGTCACAAGGTGCCGGAGCAAGCAATGGAACTCGCGAGCGTCGGCGCCGTGCCGATCTTCGCCCTGGGCACGCATGACGACGCCGGTGCCCTGGTGCGCCCGGCGGCGTTCCCGAACACGCCGACGCTGCCCGAACTCTATACGACCCGGCGTGGCATGCCGTTGAGCGGGCCGATCCGCGACGGCTGGGGCGCAGCGGCCACGGCGTCGCAGCTCGAGTTCGCACTGGTGCTGCCGCAGTTGACGCCGCCGGCCATGGTGGCGCTGTGGCGCCGCGCCGGAAACGCGGCGGCGGGGGCACTGGACGTCCAGGCAGCGGCACTGCCGCTGCGCGTGGCGTTGCTCGGCGGCCCTGCCGCGACCGCCGCCGTCACGCCGGCCGCCGCCAACGAGGCCGGGCTGGACGCGCTGCGTCACTGGCTCGACCACCGCTTCAACTGGCGCCCGGCCTAGCCAGCGTCGTGATTTTGACAGATGGTGGCCGCTCCAGATGCGAGTTGGCCACCGGCCCGCGCGGCCGACCCGCGGCTGAATGAAAGTGCGGCGCGCCACGCGTTCTTTGTCATGGCCGGGCTTGCGCTGGCCATCGACGCATCGTCGATCGGGATGCGTTCTGTGCGTGCCCGATCAGCTGGGGAAGATGGCCGGCTCAAGCCCGGCCATGACGGGACCTTTCTTGGTAGCGAAGGGAACCAATCGCCCCCCGAGAGATGGTGCGATCGCCGGTTGGAGATTGCGCCGCTTCACTCGCGATGACAGCGGGCACGATCCCCCAGAGTCACAGCACTTTTCGTTCCGGCCGGCGCCCGGCTTGGTCATTCCGGCCCACTGCGCGGGCGGGATCAGCGTTGGGGAAATTGCACGCAGAGAAGCTCCGCGCCTTCCGGACCCGCGGTGACCGCCAGCGTCCCATCCTCCGGCCCCACGAACATGCAGGAGTCTTCGGGCAGCAGCGCCGAGCCGTCGCAGGAGGCGCGCCCGGCCAGCACCAGCCAGAACTGGCCGCCGCCGTTGCCCGGATCGGGACCCAACGCCGCGGCGTCTCCCGGCAGCCGGTAGCGCCACGAGGCCATCCCATCCGGCGTCGCCATTTCGGCTACGCAATCGACGGATCCCAGCCGCTCCAGCTCGGCGGTTGACCAGGGTGCCATAGGCGCACCGGTGCTCTCACGATGTTGGTGGCGCGCCCGGGCAGCGCGCAATTCCGACCTCGCGGCCGGCATGTATTTCGCGCCGGGGTCCCAGGTGTTGCGCAGCGTGAACCAGGACACGCCTTCCTCCGCCGCGACGATCGGGCCATAGGCCGACCACGCATCGGTATAGTGGACCGCGACGGTGCCGATATCGTGCCGTCCCAGCCGCCCGCCGCCTTGCACCACGACCTGGAACTGGTCTGCCTGGTGGAAATGCGGACGCACCACGGCGCCGGCCTCCTTCTCTACCAGGAATGCCATCGGGTATATCGCATCTGGCGCCGGCGGCGCTTCGCCAGGCTGCAACGTATTTCGATTCTTGCCGATGAAGGTGGTGTGCCAGCCGTTGCCGGTCTTGCGCCGGTTGGCTGCACGCGCTTGAGAACTGTCCGCCGTCAGGATCATGGCTTGGTTCCTCCGGTATCTGCCGCGTATCGGGCAACTGCGCGGCGTGCCTGTCAATGGTTTGATAGACGCCGGCGCCCGTGGGCGCATTACTCTCGTGCCTCTGCCGCTCAACGTGTCGCCTTGCGCCGGTTGCCGCCGGTTGCGCCACGCCTTAGCGTGTCGCCACCGAGGGAACGCCAGGAGAGCATGCCAATGGACCGCACCGCGTTCGAGGCCGAACTGCAACACGAAGGCCGCGAGGTCGTCACCGTGACGATGCAGCCGAATCAGGTGAAGGCAGAGCATGCCCACGATTTCGACGCACGGCTGATGGTCATTGCGGGTGACATGACAGTGGATTTCGGCGACTGCCGCCAAACCTATACGACTGGTGAAACCTTCTCGGTGCCGCTCGGTCATCGCCACGCAGAGCATGCCGGTCCCGCCGGCGCGACCTATATCGCCGGTCGTCTGATGCCCGCCGCTGGCTGAGTTATCGTTCTTCACAACCGATCCGTCCGTCTTTCGCAAGAGGAAACGTCGCACCATGCCCGAACCAGGACGCGCCTTGCCGCAGCCCACGCCGGAAACGCAGCATTTCTGGGACGGCACGCGCGAGGGCGAATTGCGCCTGCAACGCTGCGATGCCTGCGGGAAAGTGTATTTCCCGCCGCGTCCGTTCTGCACTGCGTGCGCCTCGCGCAAGGTCAGCGTCTTCAAGGCCTCCGGCAAGGCGGTGCTGTGGAGCTATGTGATCCACCATCGTCCGGTGCCCGGCTTCACCCCGCCTTATGCCATTGCGGTGGTGCAACTCGCCGAAGGGCCGCACATGATGACCAACATCGTCGATTGCCCGCAGACGCCGGAGGCCTTGCAGCTCGACATGCCGCTTGACGTCATGTTCTCCAAACAAAACGACACCATCACCCTGCCCCTGTTCCGCCCGGCGAAAGGATAGGCCCCATGCGCCGCAAGACCGTTGCCGTTGTCGGCGCCGCCGAGACCACGAAGCTCGGCGTGATTCCTGACATGTCGCAGATCCAGTTGCACGCCGATGCAGCGCTGAATGCGATGGCGGATGCCGGGTTGAAGCCGAAGGATATCGATGGCGTCGCCACCGCCGGCGAAACGCCGGTGCAGATCGCACAGTATCTCGGCATCACGCCCACCTGGGTGGATGGGACATCCGTCGGCGGGTGCTCTTTCATGATCCATGTGCGCCATGCCGCGGCGGCGATCGAGGCGGGATTGGCGAAGACCATTCTGGTCACGCACGGCGAAAGCGGCCGGTCGGGGATTGGGCGCATTCCGCGCCCGGTGCCGGCTTCGAGTTTGAACGGCCAGTTCGAACAACCATTCGGGCCTATGGGTCCACCGAGCCTCTTCACCATTCCCGTACTGCGCTACATGAAGGCGTTCGGCGTGACGGAGGAGCAAATTGCACAGGTGTGCGTGGTGCAGCGGGAGTGGGCGGGGAAGAATCCGCGGGCGACATTCAAGAACCCGATCAACACGGACGATGTGCTGAACTCGCGGATGATCGCGTATCCGTTCCGGCTGCTGATGTGCTGCCTGGTGACGGATGGCGGCGGCGCACTGATCCTGACGTCATCCGATCGCGCGGAAAGCTTTGCGCGGCCGGTCTATATTCTGGGTACCGGCGAAAGCGCGGAAACGCCGATGGTCAGCCAGATGGAAGATTTCACCTCGTCGCGCGCGTTTCGTGTGGCGGGGCCGACTGCGTTCCGCGAGGCCGGCATCACGCACGCCGACGTCGACCACCTGATGATCTACGACGCCTTCGCGCATCTGCCGATCTATGGGTTGGAAGATCTGGGTTTCGTGCCGCGGGGCGAGGCGGCGGGCTTCATCGCTGAACGCAACACAGCGCCCGGGGGAAAACTGCCGCTGAACACAAATGGCGGCGGCTTGTCCTACATGCATTCCGGCATGTACGGCATGTACGCGTTGCAGGAGAGCGTGCGGCAGATGCGCGGCATCGCGCCTGCCCAGGTCGGGGGGGCGAAGATCTCGGTGTGTCATGGCGTTGGCGGCATGTTCGCCGCGTCGGGCACCATCATCTTTTCCAACGAGGCCCCCTGATTTCCGAACACGCCTCCCTGATCGACTCGCCGTATTCCTGGTTCCGGCTCGGCGTCGCGCTGCTGCTGTCCAGCATCGGCGGCGTCGGCATGTGGTCGATGGTCGCCGCACTGCCGGCGGCGCAGATCGAGTTCGGCATCGCCCGCGGCGATGCGTCGCTGCCGTACTCGTGCTGCATGCTTGGCTTTGCAGTGGGTGGCGTGTTGATGGGGCGCGTGGCCGACCGGCTGGGCGTGATGCTGCCGGTGCTGGGCGGCGCGATATCACTGACGCTCGGCTATCTCGCGGCCGGTTCCGCCACCACGCTGTGGCAGTTCGCGCTCGCCTACGGTGTGCTGATCGGATTGTTCGGGTGCTCTGCCACCTTCGTGCCACTGTTGGCCGACGTGTCGCATTGGTTCGACCGGCGGCGGGGCCTGGCCGTGACGATTTGCGCATCCGGCAATTATGTTGCCGGAGCGTTCTGGCCGCCGGTGGTGGAGCATTTCATCGGCACCGCCGGGTGGCGGCAGACGCATTTCGACATCGCCTTGTTCTGCGCCGTGACGATGGTGCCGTTGGCATTGCTGCTGCGCCGGCGCCCGCCGCTTCATGGGTCGTCCGCCGGTGGTCGAACGTCGGTGCGCGTTTCAAGCCCGTTGGGCGTCAGCTCGGGTGTATTGCAGGCGGCGCTGGCCCTGGCCGGCGTTTGCTGCTGCGTTGCGATGTCGATGCCGCAGGTGCAGATCGTCGCCTATTGCGGCGACATGGGCTACGGCGTCGCGGCGGGCGCACAGATGCTGTCGCTGATGCTGGCTTGCGGCATCGTCAGCCGTATCGGGTCCGGCTTCATTGCCGACCGCATTGGCGGGCTGCGAACGCTCTTGCTCGGATCGCTGGCGCAGATGACGGCGCTGATGCTGTACTTGCTTATGAACGGACTCACGTCGCTCTACATCATCTCCGCGTTGTTCGGCTTGTTCCAGGGCGGCATCGTGCCCTGCTATGCGATCATCGTGCGCGAGCATTTCCCGCCGCACCAGGCCGGAACGCGAGTCGGCATTGTGATGATGGCCACCTTGTTCGGCATGGCTCTGGGCGGCTGGATGTCGGGCGCGATCTTCGACCTCACCGGTTCCTACCGAGCGGCATTCGCCAATGGCGTCGCGTGGAATGTCGGCAATGCCCTGATCGTGCTATGGCTGCTGTTAAGACCTCTCCCGCGCCTGGCACGGGGTCGGGGCGCGACGCGGACCGACGCGAGCGTGCAAGCGCGAGGGTGATCGGATCGCTGCAAAATCCTTCCCCTCTCCCCCGCGGTATTTTCCGCATCAGTCACCTTCGGAGGACCCCGCATGGACACCGCGCTCACATTCAGTCTCCCGACGGAGAAGATGCTGGCCCAGATCGAAGGCCCTATCGGCTGGATCGTCTTCAACAACCCCGCGCGCCGCAACGCCGTGTCGCTTGAGATGTGGGAAACGATCCCCGCAATCATCGACCGCTTTGAATCCGACCCCGCCGTGCGCGTGATCGTGCTGCGCGGCGCGGGCGAAACCGCGTTCGTTTCCGGCGCCGATATTTCCCAGTTCGAGCAAGCACGCAGTTCGCCGGAATCCAACATCCGCTACGAGCATGCGGTGAACGAGGCCTCCCGTCGCCTGTACGACAGCACCAGGCCGACCATCGCGATGATCCGCGGTTGGTGCATCGGCGGTGGCCTCGGCATTGCGGTGAGCTGCGATCTGCGGATTGTGGCGGACAATGCAAAGTTCGGCATCCCGGCGGCGCGGCTGGGCGTCGGGTACGGCCATAAAGGTGTGAAAAAGCTGATGGACCTGGTCGGCCCGTCGTTCACCAAGGAAATCTTCTTCACCGCGCGGCATTTCTCTGCGACCGAGGCCCTGGCGATGGGGCTGGTCAACCGCGTGCTGCCACCGGCAGAACTTGAAAACTATGTCCGGGGCTATTGCGCCACGATCGCCGAGAACGCGCCGCTGACAATTCACGCGTTGAAACGCACGGTCGGCGAGTTGTTGCAAGGTCCCGAAGGCGATCTCACGCTGAGCGACCGGCTGGTGCAGTCCTGTTTCGCCAGCGAGGATTTCATCGAAGGCCGCCGCGCCTTCATGGAAAAACGCCGCCCGGCATTCCGCGGGGTTTGACCGACTCAGGGTGACATCGCAAGGCCCGTGGAGGCGCAAGCGGCCATGGCGCGAAGCGGTGACGGACTGGTAGCGGCGAAGATTAAACTTCCTGGGAGGGAGAGTTGGATCTTCAGGACAACACCGGCACGGAGGCCCGCTTCAAGGCCTGTGCCGCCGGACTGGCAGCCGGCGTTGGGCTATGCCGACCCTGTGAAGACATTCCATCCTGGCAAGAAAGACGGAGAGAGAGTTTCCCCCGGATGTGCCCCGTCTGGAGGGGTCTTTCATCCCGCCGCACGCCGGCCACCTTGGCGGGTGGCAACTCGCAACGACACTGCGGTCGCCTCACTGCTTCGGCAGCGCATCCAGCGCTGTTCTCACCAGCTTCGCGTCCTCGCCGTCCGCCGGAAGCTGGCTCAGCAGCTTTGTCCAATCCCGCCGCGCATCCTCGGGCTTGCCGGTGGTGGCCGCCTCGACGCCGAGATACCACAGCACTTCCGGCTGATCCGGCCTGAGAGCCGCCATCTGGTGCAACAACGCCGCCGCCGCCGCCGGCAAGGGCGCAGTCGGCTTCAGGGTCGCGATCATCGCCTGGAATTCCTGCATCTTGATTTCGGGATCATCCGGCTTCAGTGCCGCCGCCTTCGCGAAGGCCGCCACGGACTTGTCGGTGTCGCCCAGTACCGCATAGGACCGGCCCAGCCGCAGCCAGCCTTCCAGATCCGAGGGATCGTTCTGCAAGTGGTTGGCAAGCTGTGCGACCATGCCTTCGATCATCTGCTTGCGCTGCGCATCCGTCATCTTTCCGGCGGCCGCCATCTGGTCCTGGCTTGGCCCAGCGGACGGGGTCTCGGCTGCTTCCGGCTCAGGCGCCGGGATCGTGCCCTTCGGCATGGCCGGCGCGGCAATGCCGGCATCTTTCGCCGCTTCCGTGACACCGCGCGCGATGGCATCGCGCATCGGCGAGTCCTCGGGCAGCTCCGCGGCAAGGGCGATCCAGCGCTGGATCGCGCGCCTGTCCTCACCGGCCTGGGCGTCGGCCACGGCCAGATAGTAGCGAGCCACCTCGTTCTTCGGGTCGGCGGCCAGCGCCGCGGCGAAGGCGGCGTGCGCGGCCGGCGAGACGATGCCGCCGGCCGCCAGCACCTGCATTTCGCCGTAGCCCGCCATCACGTCCGGTCCTTTCTGGCCCAGCCCTACGGCGTGGCGAAACGCATCGGTCGCCTTCTGCCAGTCGCCCAGCGTCGCCTCGGTGCGCGCCAGCAACACCCAGCCCTGGGCATCGGACGGCGTTTCCTGCAGCTTTTTCTCCAGCGACTCCGCCGCCTGGTGCATGTCCATGTGCTCGCCATGCGCGGCATCGGCTTCTTGCTGTGCGACCCGACCATTGAACGGCGCGTCAGGCAGGGACGGCGACCCGAAATGCAGGTAAAGGCCGGTCGCCACCGCCAGCACGAAAACCGCCACCACCGCCGCCAAGCGGGGGCTGGGTTCCGACCAGACCTGCCGCCCGGTCAGCGCATCCGCCGCCAGCAGCCGGCGCTGGATTTCCAGCCGTGCCGAGCCGGCCTCCTCCGGGCTCAGCACGCCGCGCGCCACGTCACGGTCCACTTCGCGAAGCTGGTCGCGGTAGACGGCGCGGTCGAACTGCGCGCGGTCCGCCGTGACGTGCACGCCCCGCAGCAAGGGGTGACAGACCACCGTGACGGCGCAAAGCGCAACCGCGGTGAACAACAGCAGGAAGATCATGTTTGCTCCCGGGTGTCAGTCCGGTCCTCACACATCATGGCCGCACGCGATCGGGCCATCATGCTTGCTTCCGGGCGTCAGCCCGGCCTTCACAGATGATCGCCGGACGCGGTCCGGGCAGCATCAGCGGTCGGCCTCGCGCAGCAGGGTGTCGAGACGGGATTCTTCCTGGGGGGAAAGCGGCGGCGGCGTTGCAACGGATTCGCGCCATCGGTACCGCAGCCACAGCACGACGCCGGCAAACCCGGCAACCAGCAGTACCACCGGTCCGTACCACAGGACATAAGTCGCCGGCTGGACGGGGGGGTTCAGCAGTACGAACTCGCCATAGCGCGCGACGATGGCTTGGCGCGCCTGGGCATCGGTGTCGCCCTTCAGCAGAAGCTGGCGCAGCAGCACGCGGATGTCGTGGGCGAGGCTCGCGTTCGATTCCTCGATGGATTCGTTCTGGCAAACCAGGCAGCGCAGAGTCCGGCCGATGGCTTCGGCGCGGGCTTCCAGCTTCGGGTCAGCGAGACGCTCGCTGGGCTCGACCGCGAAGGCGTGGGTGGCGAGGGAAAGCAGCAGGACGGCGATAAGGCTGGTCAGGGCGGCAGCCAGCCAGCGCTCTCCATCATGGCTGGGCTTGACCCGGCCATCTCCTCGCGATGACCGGACGCTCCATCGCGATTCGCGCGCCGATCGCACGTGCGCAGATTGCCGGGTCGGGTCGGGCCATGACGCGAGGACTCTCATGACTTCCCCAGCGCCCTCAGCAATGGCAGCAACTGCTTGTTCACTTCCTCGGCCGTCAGCGGCCCGACAAAACGCTTGCGAATGTGGCCGCTCGAATCGAGCACATAGGTTTCCGGCACGCCGTACACCCCGAAATTCAGTCCCACCGTGCCGTCCGGATCCAGGCCGATGCGCCGGTACGGATCGCCGAACTCCGTCAGCAGCTTTTGTGCGGCCTCGGGCTGATCCTTGTAGTCGATGCCGTAGAGTGGAATGTGCTCCTGGTTCGCCAGCCGCATCAGCACGGGTTGCTCTTCGCGGCAGGGCACGCACCAGGAGGCGAAGAAATTGATCAGCACGGGGCTGCCCTTCAGCGCATCGAGCGCGAGCCCCTTGCCGTACAGCCCGGCGAGATCGAATTGCGGCGCTTCCTTGTCGATCATCGCGGACGGCAGCAGGCGCGGGTCGTAGCTCGGCCGCAACGCCAGTGCGAAATATCCCGCCAGCACCAGGAACAAGAGCAGGGGCAGCAGGTAGACAAGGCGGCGCATGGCGATCACTCGCCGGGGGCGGGTTGCAACACCGGTGCGGCGCGGCGGCGCGCACGCGCGGCCACGCCGACTCGCCAGCGGCGATCGCTCAGGCTCACCACGCCGCCGAAGGCCATGATGATGGCGCCAATCCAGATCCAGGGCACCAATGGCTTCCAATAGGCGCGCACGGTCCAGTTGCCTTGTGCGTCACCATCGCCGAGCGCGACGTACAGGTCGGCCAGGAAATTGGTGCGGATCGCGGTCTCGCTGGTGGTCTGCTGCTGCACCGGGAAGAAGCGTTGCTCCGGGTGTACGACGGCAACAGTCTGGCCGTCGCGGTCGATCTCGATCGTTGAGCGGTTGGCGGTGAAATTCGGGCCGGGCACGCGGTCCACGCCCATGAAGTGAAGTTCATAGCCGGCAAGCTTCAGCACGCTGCCGTCATGCACCGAGGCGATGACCTGGCTGTCGAAGGCGGACGCGGAGAACCCGGCGATCGACACGGCAAGGCCGAAATGCGCCAGCGTCATGCCATAGGCAGAACGCGGCAGATGGACGGCACGGCGCACGCTGTCACCGATTCCAACACGGAACAGTTTGACGCGTTCGGCGAATTCGACGATCACGGCGACGCCGACCCAGGCGGCGAGACCGAAACCAAGAATCGGAAAAATGTCGTGGCGGTGCGTGACGAACCA
>Ga0335072_10015640_pt1 | contig 10765 bp, 13 predicted proteins | sample Lox_Sample_21_FD_206725 | JGI IMG/M metagenome (GOLD analysis project Ga0335072, IMG submission 206725) | Soil microbial communities from Loxahatchee National Wildlife Refuge, Florida, United States - Lox_Sample_2.1 | ecosystem: Environmental > Terrestrial > Soil > Wetlands | place: USA... | reverse complement strand
AGGACGGCTGTTCCAAAGCAACAGCAGTGCCTCCAGGTGCGGAACGGTTTCGATCTGATCAAGGACAAAGGTATAAACCTTATCCTCGCTTACCGGGGACTGGGTCATTGCGGGAATGGCGGCAACGTTTTTAGCGCCAGGCACACATACCGGTTGGACCCCGACGCTAAACGCTTCAATGTAGCCTCCTTTGCTGCAAATTTCAATATGCAAACTATCGTGAGACGATATAAACTCTGGCGAGTCAAACTGCAGGTAAAATCTTCAGCAACCTCTCCTCGAAAAGAGGCATCGTGGATGTCGTCGCGTTGGGCGCCAGTCGGGCAAGTCCTCGGCAGAAAGCGTAGCGTTCTCCCGCCCATGGCATCGGTGATTGCTGCGCAGATCGCAACCCCTGCTGCGTGACCGACAATGTTCATCACAATCGACGCTCTTAAGCAAAGATGAAGATTCTGATTTCTGGTGCGGGCATCGCGGGACCGACTCTTGCCTATTGGCTCGCGCATTACGGTATGGAACCGACAATTGTCGAGGAAGCACCGACCGCACGCGCCGGGGGCTACATCATTGACTTTTTCGGGGCAGGGTTTGAGATCGCGGAGCGAATGGGTCTTTCCCAAGAAATACTCGCCAAAGGCTATCAGGTAGAGGAAGTGAGGGTCGTAAACCGTGAGGGCGGCCGCGTTGCTGGATTTTCCGCCGAGGCCTTCTGGCGCGTGGCTGGAGGTCGCTACACGAGCCTTCCACGTGGTGAGTTGGCCGCTTCCATCCTCGGCAGCTTGCGGGGAAAGGTCGAGACGATCTTCGGAGATAGCATCACCAAGATCGAACAATCGCCAACATCCACCCATGTAACTTTCGAAAATGGGACCGCACGCGACTTTGATCTTGTGGTGGGTGCAGACGGCCTTCACTCGCGAGTGCGGGAACTCGCGTTCGGTCCGGAGAGCCGATTTGAAAAGTACCTGGGCTACAAAGTGGCAGCCTTCCAAGCCCCAGGCTACAGACCGCGAGATGAACTAACTTACGTCATGTACACAGAAGTTGGACAACAGGTGTCGCGTTTCACAATGCGCGGCGACTGCACGATGTTCCTCTTCATTTTCGAAGATGAATCACTGAATCGGGAACATCAGAATATGCAGGCCCAAAAAGCTCTTCTCAGGAAGCGCTTTGGGCGCAGCGGGTGGGAGTGCCCGCAGATACTGAATGCGCTTGATGCTGCCAAGGATCTCTATTTTGACCGCGTAAGCCAGATTCGGATGGACACCGGTCCGTGTGCATGGACGCGCGGACGTGTCGCCTTGATCGGTGATGCAGCCTCTTGTGTGTCTTTGCTTGCCGGGCAAGGATCGGCGCTCGCCATGATCGCCGCCTACGTTCTGGCGGGCGAACTTCACCGATCGCACGGAGACTACGCACTCGCCTTCCGACGATATGAAGAATTGTTTGGCCCCTTTGTTTTAAAGAAACAGCAAGCGGCATTGCGTTTCGCGGGCTACTTTGCGCCCAAATCAAGGCTTTCACTATTCGTGCGGAATCAGATGATGAATCTGATGAGGATCCCATGGATTGCCGATCTCGTGGTCGGCCGCGACATTGCCGACAGAATCGCAATCCCGCAATACTGAGATGTGGACTTGCGTGCCGTCCGTATCCTCGAATCCACCTTTGTGCTGAATTGTTTGCGGTTTGTGCGAATCAGATAGGTCGCAGCAGTGCTGGAGGGCATCAAAAAGTTGTAACAACACCCGAGCGTATTTGGAAATGGCCACGATCAACAAAAAAGGAACGCTGTGGTACCTGTTTCGAGTTCCCATATACCTTTATCGCTGGCACCTCGGATGGCTGTTTGGAAGACGCCTGCTGCTGTTGGCTCATACCGGTCGCCGTTCGGGTCTGCGCCGCCAAACTGTGTTGGAGGTTGTCGAGTACCGGCAGGAGGGTCCAGAGGTCGTCGTGGCGAACGGTTTTGGACCGGATTCCGATTGGGTTCGCAACATTCAGGCCAAGCCCGACGAGGAAGTGACGGTCGGGGCAGAGCACTTTGCCGCATCGCATCGTTTTCTCGGTCAAGAAGAGGCAGCAGCGGTGATCCGGGGCTACGAGGATCGAAACAGGTTCATTGCGCCGATCGTTCGCGCGGGTTTTAGCTGGTTGGCAGGCTGGAAATATCGTTCGACCGAACCCGATCGCCTCCGCCTAGTTAGGCAGATCCCCCTACTTGCTTTCCGCCCACGAGCCTGAAATCGTGGTCATCGCTATCACGCTGCGCGATGTTCTTCGATGACGACTCGCGATGATCCGGTTTTCACAATCTGCGCCGCAGCCTCGCACCGTTTCTCATCCGAATCAGAACCGATCCAAAGATGTCCACACTGGGCTTCGCCACGGCGAAGTCAAAATGACGCTTCAGCCCTACGCACACTCAGTCAGCCGCGATCCATGGTCGCAGTAGGCTAAATGCCGTCGCGACTCTCAGCCACGGACAGGACAAAAGCGGACTGAGAGCGGACTGAGCAGAAGTACAAATCAGGATAGGTTCTTGAGAATTATCGACATGCTCATCCGTCACTTCACTCGCATTTCAGATGCGACTGACGGCGGACTGGAGAGTCCCCAGATGAGTCATAAGTCTTTTGGAATGATGGTGGCCAGGGACGGAGTTGAACCGCCGACGCCAGCCTTTTCAGGGCTGTATTCTTTGAGCCTAAACCCCTTTTCATTCAACAACTTAATCCGTCAAGATGGCCGATTTATTGTGACCATTCTGTGACCAGCGCCGATGTTCGCCTAACCGTCGGCCGAAAGCATTAAACGAGAACACTTAAAGAGGATAAGCGAATCGAAGCCAACCCTTGAAATGCGTTCTCATCCTGAGTACAATTGTTCTCGGAATGAGTACACACAACGGTCTCGGGGACCTTCTGTTCGGACGCACGCGAGGCGCTATCCTCGCCTTGCTCTATGGCAGGGCCGATCAATCATTCTATACACGCCAAATTGCACGCGAAGTAGATGCCAGCGTTGGCGCGGTTCAACGAGAGCTTGAAAACCTCTCGAAAGTGGGTCTTATCATTCGCAGTTCAGTTGGCAGTCAGGTTTTTTATCAGGCGAACCGAAACGCGCCCATATTTCGAGAGATGCAGGCCCTAGTGAATAAGACAATTGGCATCTTTAGCGTCTTGCGATCGGCATTGCATCCTTTGGCGAAGCGAGTCCTTGTGGCATTTGTTTACGGCTCCGTCGCACGCGAGGAAGAAACGGCACAGAGTGATGTTGATCTAATGGTTGTTGGGAAGGCCACACTTGACGAGATCCTTTCAAGGCTTTCTTCAGTGGAGAAAAACATCGGCCGCCCTATCAACCCGACCGTGTATTCCGTCGAGGAATTCAAGTCGAAACTTGCGAGCGGGAATCATTTTTTGACCGCCGTGCTCAAAGGCCAAAAGGAATTTTTGCTAGGAGACGAGGATGAGCTTAGAAAAGTGGGTGGAGTACGATTGGCTAAGGCGGGAGCCGACCAGCACAGGTGAGATCAAGGATCTTCTGGGAATTGTGGATCGTAGCCTTGCGGATTCAAAGGTCGAAGCTGTTTCGACCGACCTTCGATTTATCGCTGCTTTCAACGCCGCGCTTGTCGTCGCGACGACAGCGCTCCGCGCCTCCGGTCTTCGCACCGTTACCCAAGCGGGTCACCACGTAAAAACAATCGAATTCTCTCGAACTCACCATAAAAGCCAACCCGAAGGTCATTCAAAGATTCAAGACCTTCAACAACAAGAGAAACAAATCGGTCTATGACGTTGCTGGTGCCGTATCGGACCAGGAATTGGAAGCGATGATGAAACTCGCGGAGGAACTCAAGAACAACACCCTAGCTTGGCTGCGAAACCTCCATCCGGAGCTATTGCCGGCCGCGCCGAGTGGTCCGACCCGTGCGGGAGGAGTTTAGAAAGTTGCGCCGGAATCAAGGGAGCCTTCACGGGGACTTCCCAAAAATATGGCCTCTTTATTGTGACCACTCTGTGACGAGCGCCGATGCTCGCCTAAGAGTCGGTGTAGAAATGTTCGGGAAGACAAGAGAAAAAGGTAAGTGGGACTGCGGCCTCCGCCGAGACAGCGAAATCTTCAACCGTAACTAACTGAAAAACACGCGGCACAGATGGCGCTACAGAAACGTTTTAGTAAGGTTCGGAAACAATTCGTGGACTGCATTCGTTCTGCGGTTAGGCCCGGACTCGAATCCCCTCGGGGCAAGTTCCAGGGCCGTGTCGAAGAAGTCGACACCGACCGCTAGATCAAATCCGCTCGCTTGAAGAGTTCCTTGCCTTCCTGTTAGGACTGCTTTGCGAGCAGCGCAGACGCGTCGAGTCCAGACTTCTAAGGTCACTTAAACAGGCAGATCGCGAACAATAAGGCCGCTACCATGACGATCGATGGTCCAGCACCAAATTTCGGAACCATAGCGTTCAGCAGTAACCCAGCCCCAACCGACACGGCGCTCGCGACTGACGAAGCAATCAGAAAGTGGGACATCTTGTTGGTCAGACGGCGTCCAATGGCTGCCGGCAGGATAATCAAGGAACCTGCCAGGAGTGCCCCCATGAAGCGCAATCCCACGAGTATGGTCAAGCTGAAGAGCAAGAGGAAGAAGAGGTCGACGCGATCGACCTTTACTCCAGTCGCCATTGCCAGTTCCGGAGAGAACAGAGTCAACACGAGTTGGTCTCGCAGTTTCCAGATCGCGGCAATGATGAAAGCCACTGCGAAAGCACCCAGAAGAAAGCCAAGCAGCGAAGTCGCATGATTTTCCCCGAACAGAGCCTCGATCAACTCATCGCTAGGTGTTATGGCAGCCCCAATTCCAAGCGCCGCTGCGAATACAACGCCGATCGCGCTCTCAGTTGCCAGCCCCGTTTTCTTCTGCAGTTGCCATATCAACAGCGTTCCTAGAAAAAGTGTCGTCGCGGCGCCAAGCAGCGGATTGATCTTCAGCAAGAACGCCAGTCCGAATCCGGGGAGGGCCAAATGAGAAATGACGTCTCCAGCGAGAAGCATGCGTTTCATCAAGGCAAAGCTTCCGACCAGGCCGGCTGCCACGGCGAAGAGAAGGGCGAGCATTATCGAGTAACCGGCGCTGGTGTGAGATAGCCATGACATAAAGTTGTCGGAATCAGACTCCGTGGTGGTCCTGGAGGTGCCGATAGAACTTGGGTGGAGCTGAGTAAAGGGCCTCCAATGCCTCGGGAGTGAGCACTTCTTTCGGTGGGCCAAAACAAGGCTTCCCCTTGCCAATGCACAGGACCGTTGTGGCGTAGCGGTAGACGACACTCAGGTCGTGTGAGACAAGAACTACGGTTATGCCCTGCTCTTCTTTAATGCGGTTGAGCAATTCATAGATGCGCTCCTCGGTGAGTTCGTCGAGGCTGGCTGTCGGTTCGTCGAACAGGAGCACGTTCGGTCGCCCTAAAAGTGCGGCGGCAATCAGTATTTTTTGAAACTGCCCACCCGAGAGGATGCCGATGTTCGCGCTCAGCAGTTCAGCGGTAAGATTGGTCACCGTGGCCGCCCGCTCTATGTCCGACTGGCTCAATTTAAGGAAACGGGCCTCGGCATTCAGCAAGTCGCTCGCCGACAGTGGCAGTTGCCGGTCAGCGGCCACCCTTTGCGGGACATAACCGATGCGTGCACTCTCCACCCAGTGAATCTCCCCTCGGTACGGGAGGAGGTGCAGAAGGGTTTTCAGCAGCACCGTCTTTCCTGCACCGTTGGGGCCGATGATAGCAAGCATCTCCCCCGCATGGAGCTCAAAACTCAGACCCGATAGAATGCTGCGCCCATCCAAGCTTACTGTTAACCCTTGTACCGAAAGGATTGTCTTCGCCAGTCCCTGCATCTCAGTCACTCACCATTTCGCCAATCATTGGACTTATTCTGTGATCGTGATCGCAGCCAGATACCGTTCGCCAGCATGAGCGCGGTGAAGGCCACGAGACGCCTTACGAATGCGTGCGTCAACCACAGTACTCCTAGTTGCAACCGCCGAGCTTCCCTCTCAGAATTACCTTGGTGGCGGGAGGCTACGTCTCAGCCTTGAGTGAAGATTGAAAATGCCCTGAAGCGTGCTACAAAGGCAATTCCTTGATTCAGTTGTTCATTCAGCTCGTACTTTCAGTGTCCTACAAGAATTCTCGCCGCAGTATGGTAAACGCCATCGACGAAATAGGGTGGAATGTGTGCCTACGTCCTTCGTCGGCAATCCGAAGATGCGTCCCTCACAGGGCGGGGCAAGGCAGCCCAGACTTTCATTTTATGCAGCAGCCCGCCGAATTGGGCCCGCTTGTGCGACTTCGGCGCATGCAGCCGCGCATTGACGGCACGCTTGAGCACACTTCCTCATTGTTTCACCTTCGGATTTGCCGCACTCTGTCGCACAGGCTGAGCATAGCTCGGAACAGATACTGCACCCCGGTGAGCGAATCCGGAACTGCCCGTAAGTAGGGTTACGCAGGTTCGGCACAATTCGAGACATTCGTTACAAAGTCGGATACAGTCCCTCATCATGCTCGGATCTTGGTCCAGGGACTCAGCGCGGCATTGAGCGCACCAGCGTGAGCACTGCAAGCACTCCTCTATACATCGCTCAACTGTTTGATTGGAAATTGTCATCTGATCCTCCATTCTTTATCGAACTCTTGAGTATTGTTGGCGCCTCGACCACTCATTTTGCTTCGGCACGACCTCAGCCCTCGCTGCTTGCACCGAAAAGAAACGCGAGCAATTCGGCATTGATTTGCTCCTTCAGAGTTGAGCACGTGTACGATCTGCCCGCATAGAATCATGGAGGCACTTTCGCTACAAACCTCGCGTGCTCGGCCAACGAAAGCGATGGCCGCAACCCCACTCCGCAAATTACCAGTAAAGCCGTTCTGCTATGTGCTGCGCGGCATTCGGAGAGGGAGTAACCGAACCCGACGCTACCAAGGACGAGTACAGAGCTCGTTCCGCCGCGAACCAGTCAACCTCAGGTGAACCGAACGGACGATCCCTCCCTTCCCAGAGCGTGTAAGCTAGTTTTGCCACGAACTCGTGGCGGTCCTCTCCTAGAAAATCGGTGGTGAGCTGCATCGGTTGTTGCTTTTCCGGTGACTTAAGTTTATCGAGCATTGGATTGGTTTCTCGAATTCTGAGTGAGCTGGACTCCTCGCCCGCTGCTTTTGTTATCCCATCGCTTGCACGATCGTCGTGAGGGAATGTCCCTCTCGATCGGCCTACTCGAGATCGATGTGAAACATTCTCGCCACCCATCGAGGCTCCCATCGACCTCTGAAATCTAGTATGTTCGTCTCTGGTGTCTCTGCCTTGATTTGCCTCCTTAGCTATTCGGTACCGCAGTAGAGCAAGTTGGTGGTTGTGCTATTTGTTCAGTACAATCGAGGCATCTTCCATACTGGCCCGCTTGTTCCACCCGTGGAAACGCGAGAAGTCACCCGCATTCCATGCCTCGCGGAGTCCAGGAGTGCTCAGATCCCAGTCTGGGCGGATTTCACTTGTCACGACGCGCAGATCGTGCCAAAGATCGACGACCGATGGACGCCCCCAGAACCAGTAGCCGTTATAGATGCTGTGGATCACGAGGCCCGGCTTGAGCACGAGCGTATGCGGGATCATCGGATTATGCTCGGGGTCGGTGTACTCCTGGATGTCGAGATCCTTCTGAATGGTTCGCTCGGGGTCCGAAAGGAAGGTCCACTCGGCTCCGAGCGATGCTCGAAACTCCTGGAGTGTGTGGTGGTCGTCGGTAGAAATCGTGGCGATCTGTGTGTACGCCACCGCGATCCTAGGGTAGAACGCGGCGAGTTCCAAATGCTGCTGGTGCTCCTTTGGGCAATAGTGGCCGCGCGCAAGCGTGAGGATTAGTGGATCTTCGCCCTGTAGCTCGCTCAGCTTGCGCAGTGTGCCCGTCTGATCGGGCAGTTCGTAGTTGGGGAAAATGCCTCCGAGCACAATATCAGAACGCATGATTGGACTCCTATCGTTTTCGCTTTCATGTTCATCTCCCTTGTGCGATGAAACCAGGGACGCCTGTTTTCACCACATCATTGAGTCTCTGCCTAGTCTGAATGCGATTGATTTCGTTTAGCGCATCCTCCGGAAGGGCAGAGATGTCAAAATTCTCTCGCGCACGAGCTGCGGTTTTGGGTGTGGTAAGCAAAGCCGTGCCGCGCTGAACCGCCCATGCCAATAGGACCTGTGCCGGCGTCTTTCCAATTCGTGTGGCGATTGCCGAAATGACAGGATCGTCGAGCAGCCCTGGCCTCATTCCGTGACCCAATGGCGCGAAAGCCAAAAACACAACGTCCTTTTCTTTGCAGAATTCCAGAAGCTCCGTTTCCGGCAGATAGGGATGCGATTCGACCTGGACCACGGCTGGCTTGATTCTTGCAGGCTCGTAGATCTGCATCAATTCATTCAGGCTGATGTCCGACAGTCCGATGGCCCGGCACCTGCCGTGGTCCACGAGACTTTCCATTGCTCTCCAGGTGTCGAGCAGAGTCACTCTGTTGTCATAGACGACTTCACCGTTTTGATCCCTCGGATCTTGCTCATCGCCCGGTTGAAATGCGTAAGGAGTGTGAATGAGGTACAGATCCAGATACTTGATACTGAGTCTGTGGAGACTCGCCTCGAAAGCCGGTTCGACACGTTCTGGCCGATGGTTGGAGTTCCACAACTTTGTAGTGACGAAAATGTTTTCGCGCGCGATCCCGTTAGCGGCAAGTCCTGCCTGCAACGCCTCGCCTACCTCACGCTCGTTCCGGTATCGTTCCGCGCAATCGAAGTGCCGAAACCCGGCGTCCAGTGCATCTCTCGTCGCAGTTTTCGTCACGGTAGCGTCGGGAATGAGGGTGCCAAAGCCGAGTGCGGGCATGTGGCCCGCTCCGTTGTTGAGCGGCATTCTCGTCAGCCGAAGATCTCGACTTTCAACCATTGGGTTATAACCTTCTTCCGGAAAACCTTCGACTAAAACCCGTGCCACTCAAAGCGGCTTCATCCTGCTCGTCGCGCCGGGAAGCCCTGGCGTGAAGAACCGACGAATTCTTGGACGAGTGCGGCGATTTCGTCTGCGGCGGTGTCCAAGGCGAAGTGGCCGCCATCGACGATGTGGACTTCGGCTTTTGGGACATCGCGGCGATAGGCTTCTGGCTCGGAGGGGTCGAACGAAGACTCATACTTACCCCAGATCACCAGCAGGCGCGGCTGCTTCTCGCGCATCCATGCTTGCCATTTCGGGTAGGAATCGACGTTGGTGCGGTAGTCGTAGAAGAGGTCGCTTTGAATGTCAGCCTGGCCGGGCTGATTTAGAAAATAAAATTCATCGACCCAGAGATCGGGGTCGTGGCGTTCTACGTCGGGATCATTCCCCGCGTGGCGGGCCTTTGTGGCTGCAAGCGACAGGAGATTTGTGCGCAGCGCGCTTTCGTTGGGAGCGCGATCGGCCCAGAAGGCGCGCCGCGTTTTCCAGTTCTCGCCGAGACCGGTGTTGTGTGCTACCGCGTCCTGGACGATGAGAGCTTCGACTCGGTCCGGGTGAGCCAAGATCATGCGAAAGCCGACGGGGCCACCGTAATCCTGCATGTAGAGGGTGAAGCGGGAGAGACCGAGCGCTTCGGTAAAGTGATTCATGATTTCCGCGATGTGATCGAAGGTGTACGCGAATTTTTTCGGGTCCGGCCAGTCGCTGTGACCGAAACCCGGGTAATCGGGCGCGATAAGGTGATAGCGATCGGAAAGACGGGTAAAGAGAGGCTCGAACATTCGCGAAGATGACGGCAAGCCGTGCAGCAGGAGAATCGTTGGCGCGTCTTTCGGACCAGCCTCCCGGTAGAAAATGGACAGCCCATCGATCTGTGCGGTGCGATAAAAAATAAAATTCTCCATGGTTTGTTCCTTTCGTGGCTTCTGGACTTGAGGTTCCTGAACTTGGGCAAGCAGTTGCAAGGATGCGAGCATGACAAGAATCGTCAGTAGCATACAGGGTGAATGCAAGGGCTGAATGCAGTGTGGGGATGCGGAAATTCTAAACCGGGCTCTGTGCATGCTTAGGCGGCCACCCGTTCCGCGGATCGAATCTTATGCGGCGAGCCGACGTAAGGAAAGGAGGTGAGCAGGTCTGTGTGCGGCCCCACGTTATCTCGCGTCACCTTCCCATTTGTAAGAATAGAAAGAAAGACATCAATTGCGTCATCAGTAAGTGTCCGTCCATGGGCGGGATAGCACGCGGGAGGAAGCAAAGCGTGCGGCAGGGATCCTGCTGCCGGACATCCTCCCTTATGATCCCGGCAAGCCGCCTCACGCCACATCGCGTGGAAGGAAGTTGGTAAAGGTCATGCCTAGAGATAAATCCATTCGATCTGGTTGGCGATGTGATAGTTGCGGCCAACTTGTGCCAGGTCTACAGGCAGGATGGGTGGAGTGGCTTGCGGCAGAGGATGCCAGGGGAAAGCCGAAAGTAAGTGGTTTACGGTTAGTGCACCGTCGCAACCCCAGCGCAAGATCGCCAGAGCCATGCCGATGTCGGTACAATCCGCGAGACGAATTCAGAAAAAACCGGGGGATCGTAGAGGGATTAGCTCTGGACCGGTTCGCGGGTCCCGACGGTCTTATGTTACTGCTCTCGATGATTGCTGAACGGGAACTTCCGCCGCAAGAACTGATCGAACTCGCCAAGCGAGTGCAGATCCCGGGTTACGAAGCAGTG
>Ga0335072_10015639_pt1 | contig 10765 bp, 9 predicted proteins | sample Lox_Sample_21_FD_206725 | JGI IMG/M metagenome (GOLD analysis project Ga0335072, IMG submission 206725) | Soil microbial communities from Loxahatchee National Wildlife Refuge, Florida, United States - Lox_Sample_2.1 | ecosystem: Environmental > Terrestrial > Soil > Wetlands | place: USA: Florida... | reverse complement strand
TCATCGACGCCCAGCGGCGTATCGATCCGCAATACGTCTTCACCTACTGCCCTCGCTCTAGGAAGGCAGGACCGGGTGAGCCGCAGGCGGCACCGGCACGGAAGCCATTGGCAACTATGATCACGAAGGCCTGGAGCAGGGCCCGGAGTCGCGCGGCGGACAAGTGGGAGAAGATGACGGGCGATCCGGCGCCGGCGGGCTTCAGGACCGTGCGCGTGCACGACCTGAAGCACACCTATGGACGAAGGCTCCGGGCGGCGGGCGTGTCGTTCGAAGATCGGCAGGACTTGCTGGGCCACAAGAGCACGCGGATCACCACGCACTACTCAGCGGCCGAGCTCGCGAATCTGATTGCCGCATCCGAGAAGGCGTTGGGAGAAGTTGACACAAAATTCCCTCAGACCACCGGTTCTTTGGGGAGTGCAGTGCCTAAAACTTCTTTCAACATCAAGGAGTTAATTGGTGCCGGCTGAGGGACTTGAACCCCCGACCAACGGTTTACAAAACCGCTGCTCTACCACTGAGCTAAGCCGGCGCCGAGAAGAGCGAGCCGCTGATTGTACCGGCCCGGGCACCCTCAGAGCACGGACGGGTGGCCGGCCTTCTTCGGTTCCTTCGCCACGCATGGGACCGGTCCGCCCGGCCGGCACTCAGGCAGCGCCGACAGCGGGTTCGATGTGGTCGCGGGCGAAGCGGTATTGGCTGGTGCAAGTGGAGCTACGGGCGGCGAGGCCGGTGAACCCTGCGGTGCAGGCGCAGTCGCCGATTGCGTCGAGGGGCAGGACTGCACGCTGATCGATGAGGTGGCGCCGGCCGGCTGCAGATCCGATACGTCCCTCAGCGGCACCGGCGTCGAGCCGTTCGGAAGCGAAAGGTCGAGCCAGTACACCTCTCCCGGCAGCGTTCGTTCAGCCGTCGATACGTTGAATCCCATGCGCCGCACGACCTTGGCTCGGGCATCTGCCTTATCACGGTCCGTGAAGAGACCCAGGGAAATGCGGCGGCCGCCGGCAGCGGCCGGCATCGCCTCGGCATCATCGATCCCGGCCTTCTCCAGCCTATGCAGCACTCTCATCTCACCGGCATCGGTCTTGAACCCGTCCAGGTAGACCCAAAGCCGGCGGACGGACGGGGATTCCGCGGTCCGCTGCTTCGGTGCGAAGCTCTTTGCCTGGAGGACTCCTAGCGCCTTGGTTGCCGTGGCGGGATCGTCGAAGGGGCCTACTGACACGCAGACCGGCGCCGTGAGCGCCTGGAGAACCGCTTTGTTCGGATGAGCCGGCGGCAAATCCTTGAGGAGCTTCAGGCTGGGTAGGTGCGCGATGGGGTTCGGCGCGGGCGGCGGGGGCACGTCGATCCATTCCGCCCATCCGAAGTAGAGCAGGTTGACCAGCAGCAGGGCGAGGACGATGACACGCACGACGGGAGTGTAGACCCACTCCTGTCCCTAAGCACCGACACTCCACGCGGCAAGTCCCTCGAGCACGAGATCCGGCACGAGCAGCGCTGCGCTCCGGATTAAAGGCGCCAGTCCCGGGGCGCCGCCTCCTGTCATGACGAGCTTGGGCGTCTGCCCGACCACGGCGCGAGCTTCGTTGACCGCCCTATCCACCGCCGCTGCGGCGGCATAACGAGCACCCTGCTCGACCGCGGCGCGCGTCGATTTGCCAAAAAGGGCCTGGCCCCGCCCCCGGGCGCCGCCCTGCGCGCGCTGGCGAATGCCGCTCGTGCCGTCGAGCAGGCTCGACACCATGAGCGTGGGTGCCGGAATGATGGCGCCGCCCCGGTGCAGTCCATCGGCTCCTACCAGATCGATGGTCATCGCGGTGCCGACAGCGACTACGCAGACCGGCTTCCCGGTGAACCGCCAGTGCGCGGCTATCATCGCCAGCATCCGATCGACGCCGAAGCGCCACGGATCGATGTAGCCGAGGGTCACTCCGCAGGCTTTCCGCTGGCTAGCAACCAGCTGCGGCGTCCGCGCCCCGGCCACGAGTGCTCCCGCGTCCAAGGCAATGCGGACGTCATCCCCGGCAACGTTCGACACCAGGATGCGCTCGAGACCCTGGCGGGAGCCGATGACGCGGTCCGCGAAGTCCCGCGGCCCCCAGCCTGCGTATTCAGCTGCTTTTGCTTTCCCGAGGCGTTCGCCGTTGAGCCGGGCCCACTTGATCCGACTGTTGCCGATGTCCACCAGCAAAACGCTCACGCTACGGCCCTCACTGTCACGTCGCCTGAGATGAAACGCCTGACGCCCTTGGGCGTCTCGACGACGAGTGCCCCATGCAGATCGATGCCGCGAGCCAACCCTCGCGCAACACCCTCCAGCGTATGCACGTCGATCTGACGGCCGTGCAGGGCATCGGCGGTGCGCCACTCATCGGCGAACGGCCGCAGGCCCTCTTTCTCGAAGACCAGCAGCCCCTGGACGAACTGGGTGATGAGGGCGGCCGCGAGAGCGTTGCGGGAAGGACGCTCGAGTCCGGCGGTAACGAGGTCGATGGCAGACACTCCCGTCTCGCCGATCGCCTCCGACAGCTTCGCGCCGAGCGCCACGTTGAGGCCGATGCCGATGACCACATACGCCGGCCCATCTGACTCCGCACGCAGCTCGATGAGTATTCCCCCGAGCTTCCGGGCCTCGACCACCAGGTCATTCGGCCATTTGAGCTTCACGTTCTCGAGGCCTGCCTCGCGCAAGGCGCGCAGCGCACAGACTCCGACGACCAGTCCCAGCGCACCGAGGTCCTGCGGCACTTCCCGAAAGGCCCAGCACAGCGACAGACAGATGGAGCCGCCGGGCGGTGCCAGCCATGCGCGTCCGCGCCGGCCGCGGCCGGCCGTCTGGTACTCCGCAAGCATGACTTCGCAGGTGCCGAACGGAGGATTCGGGCGGGCAAGCAGAGCGCTGTTGGTGGAGTCGACGGTCCAGGCCACCTCGACGCTGCGGACGTTGGAACGAACTGGGGGCGGCAGGAGGCTCTTGATCTGGCTGGAGTCGAGCGCATCGCTGCCGGATCGCAGGCGATAGCCCCTGTTCCGTACGGCATGCAACGTCGCGCCGAGCTCGCGAAGCGACTCCACCGCCTTCCAGACAGCGCCCCGGCTGACGCCCAGCGTCTCGGCGAGCTGCTCTCCGGAATGAAACTCGTCGTCGGCAAGCGCGGCGAACACCTTCGCCACCAGCGGCATTGTCGAGTCCGTCGGCATGTCAGGACCGCGACCTGGCGGCGCCGAGGAGCCAGAGCCGGCGCGCGCGCGGCTCGGTGCCGGCCAGCATCCTGGTGATATTGGTCCGATGGGTGAAGGCGATCAGGAGAGCGCTGACCACCGCGAAGGTGAATATGGGCATCCGAGGCGAAGCACCGCTGGCTCCAGCTGCCACGACAAAGGTCACGGCACCCAGGATGGAAGCCAACCCGACGAAGCCGAAGACGATGACCGCCAGCAGCCACACCACGAGCATCGGGATGAAGAGCACTGGCGAGGCGCCCAGCACCGCACCCACCACGGTCGCCACGCCCTTCCCGCCTCGAAATCCGTGCCAGACCGGATAGATGTGTCCCACCATCACCGCGATTCCGCAGACTGCCACCGCCCATGCGCCCCACTCTGCGGGTGCCGGCGCGATTTCCGGTATTCGCGCTCTGGCCAGGAGCCCGGTGGCGACCCATCCCTTGCCGATGTCGATCAACAGCACCCAGAACGCGAACAGCTTACTCTGGGTGCGCAGGGCATTTGTAGCGCCCGCGTTGCCGCTCCCCAGGCGGCGGATGTCGACGCCGCCCCGCAGTCTCCCCACGAGGAGGCTGCCGACGATGGAGCCCAGCAGATAGCCGAGTACCCCTTTGACGATGAGCTCGGTCACGCGGGCAGGAAGACCTCGGCCAACATGCAGCGCACGCTGCCGCCGCCCAGGCGCTCGATGGTCGGGATGGGGACCGCCAGCACTTCATCCGTTGACGCTGACAATCGCTCGAACGCTTCGGGGGACAGCGCGTGTCTCGCCGTCTCCGACATGACGAACAGCCGGTAATCGCCCAACGCCTCATCCCACGTACCCAGCTCGAGCATGTTGCCGGCAAAGCGCTCGATCTCTGTGTGGCCCACTTCGATGACCTCCCGTCCCGTGCCGCGCAGCCGCTCCATGACCATGCCCCGCTCATCCGGCGATATCGCCTCCGTTCCGACGATCACCGCCCTCTCGCCGATGCACATGAGCACGTTGGTGTGGTAGATCGGCACCCCGGCGCGGTCTGTAGCGCTGAAGACCATCGTCTCGTAGCCAAGGTGGGTCGCCCACTCCGCCACCACGTCAGGATGCGTACGAGGCGATATACAGGCGTAGGCCGTCCGCTCGATGTGATCCAGCACGAGACTGCCCGTGCCCTCGAGGTACCGGCCATGCGCCTCGTGGGAAGTCAGGTCGCATATCTGGTAAGGCTTGACCCCGAAGCACTCTTCGACCTCCGCGACGATGTCGCGCCGGCGCTCGTGGCGGCGGTTCTCCGCCTGCATGGGGTAGAGGACGACGGTGCCGTCCTGGTGAAAGCTGACCCAGTTGTTCGGAAACACCGCGTCCGGCTTCTTCGGCTCGGCCGTGTCCTCCACGACACAGACGCCGATCCCCTCGGCGTTCAAGGCCTGGGCGAGACCGTCGAGCTCCCGGCGGGCAGCCGCGGCGTCCTCGCCGGCGGCGCCCGAGGGCTGCTGCTGGTATTTATTGGTGGCAGCGGTCTGCGGGTTGTAGCCGAAGCTGGCCGGCCGCACCATGAGCACGGCCTCGGCGCATTGGCGGCGGGGCGTCATAGCGCCGCATTGTCGCACGATCCTGGTGCGGGCCGGCCCCGCGCCTGGTGGGCTCGGCGCCTCCGACCCTAGTGCGCGCGCAAGCTCCTGCGCCGCTGCACTAGGGCCAGGGCAAGCGCCGCGCCGCCGAAGAGCATCAGCGAATCGGGCTCCGGGACGGGCGGGGGCGGGAGGGAGCTGCCGCCGCCGTTGCCGGAGACCGTCGAGAAGCTGACCCCGGCGGGCAGTGTCAGTATCAGGTCCGGATCGATCGTGGTCGTCTGGATATTGGCGTCGTTGTCGGCGACCGTGTAGAGCGCGCTGAAGACCAGGATCGGCGCATTGAGCGGGATGGTCGCCGTCAGCGTCTCCGTCGCACCCTTGCCGCTGATCTGGTTGGTGAAGGGATCGCAATAGGTACCGATGGAGATGCAGCCGCCGCCCGAACCGACGTCGGTGAACTCGGTGGTCGGCGTGGCGAGGGTCAGAATCAGGGAGAGCGTCCCCATCTCACCACTCGTCTCGCCCGTGAACGTCAGGGTGTCCCAGCTGGCCGAGGCGGCGGCGGCCAGGGAGCCTGTGATCCCGAGCTCGGTGGCCGTGGCGCTGTCGTCACTCAGGGCGAAGCCGCCCGACACCGGGGTGCTGACTGTCGGCAGGGTCGCATTGGCCTGCGCGCTCGCCGTACCCCCGATCGAAGTCGAGGCGCTGGCGGACGTCTGTCCGTTCCGGTTGCCCGAGGTGTAGCTCAGTTGCACCGGACCGACCGGGGTGGGCAAGCAGACCCCTGAGAAGCAGGGGCCGGCGGCAACGCCCGCCGCCGTGCCATCCGTGCCGAGGGTCACCTGATTGGCATCGAGGAGTGTCGCCGCCTCGGCCTGTAGCAGAGTGATGACCGGATCGGCGTGCGCCGTCCCGACGCATGCGGCTCCGGAGGCGAGAAGTACGGCCTGTACGCCCCAGGCAACGTAGCGATGGGTTCTGCTCATGATGACTCTTCTTTGCGCTGGCGCGCGTTTTGAGGCTATTAGACGCCGCAGCGGCCCCGCCGTCAGTCATGCATTCGGGTGACATGGGCCGGTAAACGCGTCACCGGGGTGACATAAAACACCTGTGCGGCCGCAGATGGATTACGCTCCGCGCCATGCCGATAGATGTGGCCATCGTGGAAGACGACGCCGCGCCTCGGGAGCGGTACGCCGTTCTTCTCGCTTCAGCGACCGACATCCGCCTGCTGTGGACGGCGCACACGGCTGCGGAGGCCGTGCGCCTACTCGACTCGCTGGCGCCGCAGGTCCTCCTGGTCGACCTGGGGCTTCCCGACGGCAGCGGGCTCCAGGTGATCGCCCAGGCCAAGGCGCGCTACCCGGAGTGCGAAGTGATGGTGGTCAGCGTGTTTGGCGACGAGGAGCACGTGGTGGGCGCCATCGCCGCCGGCGCCAGCGGCTATCTGTTGAAGGACGCGCTCGCCGACTCGTTTCTCAACACCATTCGGGAGCTGCACGCCGGGGGATCGCCCATCAGCCCGAGCATCGCCCGCATCGTCCTCAACCGCGCCCGTCCGGCCGGGCCTCGGGCCTCCGGCGAGGCGCCGGAGTGCGAGCTGGCGGACCGCGAGCGGGAGATCCTGGTGCTGGTCGCCAAGGGCTTCAACTTCCAGGAGATCGGCCGGCTGCTGGAAGTCTCCAGTAACACCGTTAAGACGCATATCTACCGCATCTATCGTAAACTGTCGGTGCATTCGCGAGGCGAGGCGGTGTTTGAGGCGAAACGGCTCGGCCTGCTGGATTTTTAGCGCGCTGCTCGCATTCGGCGCCGCGGCAGGAGAGGCGTACGCCGCGGAAGCAACCGCCGTCGGCACGGCCGAATACCTCGCCGGTTATCACCTCTCCGTACCCCCGCCGGCAACCGCGCCGGGAACCCCGGTTTCACTGCCGTTGAGCGAAGGTCCACAGAAGACCCCGCAGGCGCGGTGGTTCCGCTTCGAAGTGCCGCTCGAAGCGGGGGCGCCGCAGCTCGCGATCTATCTTCCCCATGTCAAACCGCGGGCAGCGGTGTATCTCAACGGCGGCCTCCTGGGCGCCACCGACGAGTTTCGGCGGACCGACGCCGACTCCTGGAATCATCCGCTCTACGTGCTCCTGCCCGCGGTCCTGGTGCGGCCCGGCGTCAACCTGTTGCTCATCGAGATCGAGCCGGAGGTTGGAAATGACTTCAAGCTCGGCCGCGTCCTGATCGGCCCCGACGATGACCTGTTGCCGATCTACAGGCGGCAGCTGTGGGTGCAGGTGACGGGAGTCGAGGTCGTCACCCTGCTGGTCGGGCTGATCGGCGCCCTGGCGGCGGTGCTCTGGCTGCGGCGCCGGAAGGAGGAGCTGTTCGGGCTCTTCGCGCTGAGCTGTGCCATCTGGATGGTGCGCAATACGGAGTTCTTCGTGATGCGCACGCAGCTGGTCTCGGTGTCGGTGCTCTCGGCCGCAGCGCTCTTCTGGCTGGTGGCGGTGCTCTTCCGGCTGAGCTTTCGCATCCTGGACCAACGCTTCCCGCGGCTCGAGGCGGCACTCTTCGCTTATGCGTTCCTCGTCACCGCGGCGATCTATTTCGCGGGCAACGCCCATCAGACGGCCGTCACCTCGATCGCGTACGCCGCCCTGCTGCCGATCGCGGGCGTGTTCCTGTTCTATCTCACCCTGGCGACTCTGCGCTCCCCGACCGTCCTGCGCCGGCTGCTGTGGCTGGCCGCCATGGTGACCACGCTCTCCGGCGCCTACGACCTGGCCCTCATGCTGCGATGGGTGCCGTGGCCCGCGGCGTATCTCATGCCTTACAGCGCCGTCTTCTACTCCGTGACGGTGGGCTGGGCGCTGATCGACCGGTTCGTCAAGACACACGGCGAGTACGAGCAGCTGAACGTCGCGCTCGATGCGCGCGTACGCGAGCACGAGAATGCTCTGGACGCACAGTACGCCAAGGCGGCCGGCCTCGAGCGCGAGCGGGCGGTGGCGGCGGAGCGCGACCGCATCCTGCGCAACATGCACGACGGCCTCGGCCTGCATCTGATCTCGGCGCTGCAGCTCGTCGAGCGGGGCAGGCACACCCCTGAGCAGATGAGCTCGGTGCTCCGCGACGCGCTCGATGAGCTGCGCATCGCCATCGACTCGATGTCACCGACGGCGCACGATCTGCTGGTGATGCTGGGGAACCTGCGCTACCGGCTGGAGCCGCGGCTCCACGCCGCAGGTATCAATCTGCACTGGAATGTAGCCGACACGGACCGGATCGCCTCCCTCGGGCCGATGGAGGTCACGGACATCACCCGCATCATGCAGGAGGCGTGCACCAATGCCATCAAGCACTCGCGCGCGACCGAGATGTCGCTCTCGGTGTCTTGCACGGACGGGGAAGCACTGGTCATCGCCATAAGCGACAACGGCTGCGGCTACGACACACGCGCATCGCGGGAGGGGGTCGGAATCGCCAGCATGTGCAAGCGGGCGCGCAACATCGGCGCGCGCTTCACCATCGAATCGCGTCCCGGCCAGACCCGGATCACTCTGACCCTGCGGACGGTCAGCTCCCCGTCGGCTCCAGCTCCTGTATGAGCGGCTGCTCGCTGGTGAGGTCGAGCGGCTGGCCGGTGAGATAACGCCGGCACTGGTCGGCGGACGCCGGCCTGGCGAAGAGGAAGCCCTGGGCGTACGGGCAGCCGAGCTGGCGGAGCTTCTCGAGCTGCTGCCAGCCCTCGATGCCCTCCGCCACCACCTCGATGTTGAGATGCTTCGCCATGGCGATGATCGCTTCCACGATCGCCAGGTCGCTCATGTCGGTCACCAGATCGCGCACGAAGCTGCGGTCGATCTTCAGGTAATCCACCCGCCAGCTCTTGAGATACGACAGGCTGGAGTAGCCGGTGCCGAAGTCGTCGATGGCGATGCGCGTGCCGAGCTCCCGCAGGCGGGCGATGGCGTCCTGCGTCGACTCGCCGTTGCGGCCCTCGCGATGCTCGAACAGGGCGCTCTCGGTCATCTCCAGCTGCAGCATGCCGGGGCTCATCCCGTGCCTCTGCGTCAGCCGCGCGATGGTGGCTGCGAGGTCGGAACGCTGCAGCTGTACCGCGGAGATGTTGACGGAGATCGGGGCGACGACGGCTCCCGACGCGCGCCAGCGCGTCGCGTCCTCCATGGCCCGCTCCAGCACGAATTCGCCGATGGGGACGATGAGGCCGGTCTCCTCCGCCACCGCGACGAAGCGGCCGGGAGGCACGAAGCCGTGGGAAGGATGCCGCCAGCGCAGCAGTGCCTCGAGGGCGACGATCCGGTGCGACCCGATGTCGACGATGGGCTGGTAGTGCACGTCGAGCTGCCGGGCCTGCAGCGCCGCGCGCAGGCTCGACTCGATCGCGATGCGCTCCTTCAGCTTGCGCTCCATCACCGGGCTGAAGAGCTGGAAGTTGTTGCGGCCGCGGTCCTTCGCCTGGTACATCGCGGTGTCGGACTGGCGCAGCAGCTCGCCCATGGTGGAGCCGTCACGAGGGAAGAGGCTGACGCCGATACTGGCGGTGGTCACGATCGAGCGGCCATCGATGAGGACCGGCGCGGCCAGCGCCTCGGTGATCCGGCTCGCGGCCTCGTTGATCTGCTCCGCGGTGGAGACGGTCTTCAGGACCACGATGAATTCATCGCCGCCCATCCGGACGACGATGTCGTCGGTGCGGGTGGTGGTGCGGATGCGTTGCGCGACGGCCTTGAGCAGCTTGTCGCCGGTCTCGTGACCGCGCGAGTCGTTGATGTGCTTGAAGCGGTCGAGGTCGAGGAAGAGCACCGCGAGCATGCTGCCGGTGCGCTTCGCCTCCTCGATCGCCCCGGGCAGATGCGCCGCCAGGAAGAGTCGGTTCGGCAGCCCGGTCAGCTGATCGTGGTGGGCCAGGTGATCGAGGTGCTGCTGCTTCTCCAGAAGCTGCGCCTCCACCCGCCGGCGCATGGTGATGTCGCGCGTGGTGAGAGCGAAGAGGGAGCGCCCCTCGATGTCGATCCGGTAGCCGCTGATCTCGACGTGGAGGAAGCGCCCGCTGCGGCAGCGCTGCCCGGTCTCGATCAGGACCCTCTCGGGAGACTCCCGCAGCTGCGCGAGCAGCGCCTCCGGCGGGCCGCCGTCGTCGCTGAAGATCCGCGCCAGCGGCGTCGCCCGCAGCTCCTCCAGCTCGTAGCCGAGGCTGTGTTGCAGGGATGCGTTGGCGTCGACGATCTCCAGGGAGGAGCCGTCGACGACCAGCATGCCGTGCGGCGATTGAGCGAAGGCCGCGTCATGAGGGCTGGCCGCGCTCGCGCGCCGCCGCTTCCAGAGAAGTGAGAAGTAATTCACGAAGCCGTCGTCCGCATACCGCGACAGTTTCGCGAAAGCGGCAGCGTAGCGTCCGGGAATTCCGCACATTTCCGGTGCGCGGGCCGACGACCTGCATCGGAAATGAGACAAGCTGAGCCGGATAAGAAAAAACCCCCGGGGCTTCCCCCGGGGGTTTTTTGCTCTTGAGATCCTGGCAGTGACCTACTCTGGCATGCCTGAAAGGCACACTACCATCGGCGCAGAGCATTTTCACTTCCGAGTTCGGAATGGGATCGGGTGGTTCCTGCTCGCTATGGCCGCCAGGAAGACGGTTTGAGGTTCGCGGAGCCGGTGTTGCCACCGGCCCCGCGCGCCTCCAATTCGGTTCGTTTCGTTTCAGACGCCTGTCGCGTTCAACATCAATGGAATCGCTCCATTACATCATCCTCTCGCGGACAGACCGCTTGAGGTTATATGGTCAAGCCTCACGGGCAATTAGTACTGGTTAGCTGAAGCCATTACTGGCCTTACACACCCAGCCTATCAACCAAGTAGTCTTCTTGGGCCCTTCAGGGGAGTCGAGCTCCCAGGGAGATCTAATCTTGAGGGGGGCTTCCCGCTTAGATGCTTTCAGCGGTTATCCCGTCCGCACATA
>Ga0335072_10015638_pt1 | contig 10765 bp, 9 predicted proteins | sample Lox_Sample_21_FD_206725 | JGI IMG/M metagenome (GOLD analysis project Ga0335072, IMG submission 206725) | Soil microbial communities from Loxahatchee National Wildlife Refuge, Florida, United States - Lox_Sample_2.1 | ecosystem: Environmental > Terrestrial > Soil > Wetlands | place: USA: Florida... | reverse complement strand
CGACCACGGCTATGTGGGCGTCGACCCGTCGTACCGGCTCCGGGTCAGCCCGCGGCTGCGCAGCGAGTTCGGGAACGGCGACTCGTTCTACGCCAAGGCCGGGGAGGTGATCGAGTTGCCGCAGCGGCGAGGGGACCGGCCGAATCCGGACTTCCTGCGATGGCACCTCGACACCGTCTTCAAAGCTTCTTGAGCGACTGGGACGTGGGACGGCCCCTGCTGCTCGTCGCGCCGATGTCAGAGAGATCCTCACTGGGTCGGGCCCGGGCGCCCAGTCTGCGTATTGTCGGATGCGCGGAGCCTGCGCGGCGGAGTCGTGCCGGGGATGACGTCTAGGTTCAGATGTTTCTTCAGCAGGTCTTTCAATTCGGCGCCGTTGATCAGTGTGATGCGGTTCCGACCTGCGAACTGCTCGCTGGCCCGTCCAAACCAGGAGGTCGTGACCAGTACGCCGGTAGTCGCGTTATGGTCTGCCATGACGCCAGTCAGTGCGTGCACCGCCTCCAACCCAACGACTCCCGTGTAGCGTTTGGCCTGTATGAAGCAGACGCCGCCGAAGGCCAGGTGTTTGCTAACGGCAACCGCGTCGACTCCGCCGTCCTTAGATGGGAAGGTGTTCCATGCCTCAGCGCCCATCGCCACGAACAGGTCCTTGACTAGGTGCTCGAATTCATAAGGGGTCAGCTCAAGCAGGTTCTTCCGACCATCTAGCCCGGAGACGACATCCAAGTCGTCCATGAAGCGGAACCGCCTAAGGTCGAACTCGATGAACGGCTCGACCGCCTCCATGTCGAATGGGTTAGGCGAGACCAGCGCGTTGAGCCTTACCAAGCAGGCGGCAGGGTCGACTGCAGCCAGAACTAGATCCTGGAAAATACCCCGCTCGGCGGACACGCTGAGCAGGTGTGGCCGGGCTGGTTTACCCGTCGCGCGATCAATCGTGCTAACCCGGCCGTTGAATACGATCGCCTCGACTACCTCCGGGGGCGTTGTGCTGAAGATCTCGTGGAGCGTCCGCAGCGCCACTCGGGCGATGAGGAGCTTGTAGCGCTGCTTGACCTCGGTTTCGGACCGAGCGATTGCGTCAAGGGCGTCTCGAGTTTTGACATACTTATAGCCCCGAAGGGTGGGTACGACCTGTTGCGGCGGTAGTTCGTACTCCACGACCACGTCGCGGTTCTCGGGACGGTATGCGACCTGGAACGTACGCGGGAACTCTTGCGGATAACGAGAACGTTCAAGCACACTACAGACGAACCACTCAACAGCCTCAGGGACGCCGCCAGTGAAGTCTTTCTGCCGCGCGGCCAATCGTTCGTTGAGCTTCGCAACCCTTGCCCTCTCAGCCGCTACGCCCTGGTCGTATTGTGCCCTAGCAACTGCGAGGGCATGCTTTCGGGCGGATTCATCAACTGCATGCTGGGCCATAGCAACATCGTGCTTGGCCTGGGCCTCGGCGACCTGCCGCGCATATCGCGTGGCGCCGCCGAACACCCGGCCCAAGGCCCTTGGGGGCGGCGGCGCGAACGCATCCCAGTCGGGAGCCCGCAATGGTGTAACTAGTGTGCCCGGCTGGAATGGGGTCACCTTTGGGACACTCTTGAGTTGAGCAAACGTTAGCGGAGCCAGTGTGAGAACATTGGTCAGGATCTCGTCAAGCGTTCTCACTTGAGTCTCGATGAGGTTCGTCTTCGCGACGGCCTCTTGCTGTCTGGCCGCGAGATAACGCTCTTGGTCGAGTTTCTGCTGCTCTTTAGCGCGCCGTACCGCGTCGCGCGCCTGCTGCGCCGCTTCTCGCCGTTGTGCCGCCATCTGACGCTGGAAATCTGACCCGCCGCGTGCCACACCTAATATTCGACGACACAGTGAGGCTCCCGTCAACGGATTGACTTCCTTTGTATTTTCATTCCATCTGCGACACACTGGGGTGACGGCAGCGGAGGACAGCTCGGTCTTTCTGACTGGACGTACTCCTTCCAGCGGCCGGTGCTGGAGAGGTGGCTGCCGGTGCCTGATCGCCCGACGCGTCTTGTGCATCAGGATTCGCCACTGCGGCGTGCGCGGAAGGCGCGAAACTGGACGTTGGAACGGACGGTCGAAGAGATTGATCTGCGGACCCTTGGCGGCCATTCCGGGGTGACGCCGAGCATGTTGTCCGGATGGGAGCTAGGGCGGCACGTCACCAGCATCGGCCATCGGGCAACTCTGTGCCAAATCTTCAACGAGCGGCCAGAGGTTCTGTTCGCCCATGCGCAAGCGAGAGGCAGGCGGTGATCCCAATACCGTCGCTAACGTCCCACGAGGCCTTCGACTGCGGGATCGTGCTCGGGGCTGACGCCGCACAGCGACTGCTGGATCATGGCCGCCAAGCGTACGCTGCGGCCCGTAAGGTCGAGACGCCGCAGGAAGTTGTCGGACTAGAGGTGCTGCGAGAAGGGAACCTCAGGCCATGCCAACAGTCGAACACGCAGCAAGCCTGAGGTCAGCTGCTCTCGAAGACTGCCCGTCGGTGCTGGAGCTGTCGAGTGACCTGGTGCGCATTCCCAGCCGCGGCGGGATCGACCCGTATGAGCAGGTCTTGGACCGAATGGCGTCCTGGCTGAACTCACGCGAGCTGGGGTACCGTCGCTTGACGGGGCCCGGCGGTGCGACCGTCGCGCTTGCCTGCGAGGTGATCGGCGCTGGCCCCGGCCCGAGATACGTGTTGGACGCCTGCCTGGACACCGCGCCCTTCGGCGACAGGTCTTCTTGGAGCCGGTCCCCCACGTCCGGCGAGATCGTCGATGGGTGGCTGCATGGCAGGGGATCTTCGGATTCCAAGACCGGCGCGGCGATCTTCGCGCACATCGTCGCCCGCCTTAAGTCCACCGCCAGCGATTGGGCGGGCAGTGTGGTGCTGCTGCTGGATATCGACGAGCACACAGGCGCGTTCGGCGGCGCGAAGGCGTTCTTCGAGGAGACGGGAGCGCCTCGGGTTGACGGGGTCATGATTGGCTACCCAGGTCAGGACCATGTAGTGACGGGTGGGCGCGGCGTCCTGCGCGCACAGCTGCACGTGCACGGGGTTGCCGGGCATTCCGGCTCCGCCAGCAGCGTGACGCCGTCGGCGATCGCCAAAGCCGCTGCCCTGGTGACCAGATTGCACGATGCAGACCTGCCAGGCCCGGCAGATCCTTCTTTCCCACTGCCCGCGAGGCTGACGGTGACCGCGGTCAACGGCGGCGAGGGATATTCGGTCGTGCCGGACCTGTGCATCGTCAACGTCGACGTCCGGCTCACCCCCGGATTCGATTCCCAGGCCGCCCTGAAGACAGTCCGCAAACTTGCCGCCGAGACCGATCATGACTGGCCGGGAACCCGGGCGACGCACGTGGAGGTCACCACGTCGTGGCCGCCGTACGCGCTGCCCGCGAACTCGCCGCTGAGGATGGCCTTGCTGTCCGCAGCCGGCGACGCCGGAATTGTTGCCACGGCGAAGGTCGCCGGGCCGTCGAACATCGGAAACTACCTTGCAGGGTTGGGTATCCCCGCGACCGCCGGGTTCGGTGTCGTCTACGACGGCCTGCACGGTACCGACGAGTGCATCCTCGTCGACTCGATACCGACGGTCCACGCGACCTATCACCAGGCGCTGCTCACATTGCTGGCGAAGGTGTGACCAAGTAACCGTCAGTTTGTGTTAGCAGGTCGACGTTAGCTCGTCAGCACCTGCAGACAGCTGATGAGCTGGGCGGAGCTCACTCGGTGAGCGAACGTGGCATTAGCAGCCAGCCACTCGCCGGTCGTATCGCGCATCGCCACCTGGACGAAGGAGACCCTAGTGAGACCCGCCAGCGAGGGCGCACCCGCCGAGGACGAAAGAACCATAGCCACCAACAACATGCCGCGCCCCGTTCCCAGCCAGATGAGACGCGACGCATACCCACTGCTGCCCGCAGACGCGCACATCACCCTGGAGCCGTTGATGATAACCGTCGATGGTGTTGTGCTGCCCTTGAGTGCAAGCGATGCCGAGCGATTCCGGCGGCTGGCCCCGACCCTCGCTGGCGCTCTCCCCCTGGCTGAGCTGTCAGCGTCCGACGATGCCGCCCTCGTCCGCCGCCTGCTGGACCAAGGCATCGTCCACGACCTGCAGGTGTCCCACAACTCCGTGCGAACCAACCAGTTCTGCGACTACTTGTACACGCGAATCGGCCGATGGCGAACCAGAAAGGCCGCCAATCTGTGGCCGTGGCGCCAGGTCATCGCTAGCGGCGGCGCATCCGTGGCCTACCTGCAGGGCCTGCTGATCGAGAACTACCACTATGTCCGCGCCGCGGCCGTGCGCCAGTCACCGCTACTGAGCCGAGCCGCGTCGGCCGCGCAGTTCGACCTCATTCGGGATTTCGTCACAGGGGAAGCTCGGCATGAGGGCTACTTCGCGCAGTCCCTCAGCCGATGGGGCGTTCCCGAGTCGGCGTTCCGAAGCGCCGTGCCGCTTGCATCGACCGCCGAGTTCATCGGACTTCAGTACCGGCTCGCGCACCAGTCGTTGCTGGACTACCTGGCCGGGTCGGCTGTCCTGGAGGTCGACCCGGCGATTTACGCGAAGGCAGGCGACCCATACGAGCTGTGGGAATCCGTATACGGTGTCGATCTGGAAGTTCTGGCCCCCGTCCGGCAGCACATACGTGACGACGTCCTCGGGGGCCACGCTAGTCTGTTCCGCGAGGTCGCGCTCGACACGGCGCCTGAAGCGCTCCCACTGGAAACCGCACTGAGCGCCCTGGCATCGGCGCGGGCTGTGTTCGACGCTACCCGGCTATGGCAGCGGGACATGTACGAGCATTACCAGCTCAACGGCGGCTCGCCTGCGAACGCGGCCTTGTAGAAGAGGTGGCTGATAGCCTCCCCACGTGCCTGTACTCGCCTCTGATCCCACTCGTGACGAGCAACTTCGGCGGCTGCGGGACGCTTATCCGGTCTTCCGGATTCAAGCCGCCGACGCCGTTGCCAATACCTCCGCCGGAACAGTCGAGGTGACGTTCGCGTTCACGGTGGGCGACCGGACCTTCCGCCCCTCGGTCGAACTGTCTGGCCTGCGCCCGGACGAAGCGGCGCGCGCGAACGACCCGATCGCGCTGCGGATCGTCCGGGCTCTCGCCATCGTGGAGGCCGCGTCCTACTGGAAGGCGATGGTCTCCCCGGTCATCGAGATCGGCATCGGTGCCACCGACACGGCCGAGGTCGCCTGGTGGGAGAAATTCTGGGTTCCGGCGATGGGCGAGTTCCTCTACCGCAACGGGATCGACTTCACCGCGCCCGGCTTCTTGCGGATCGCCACCGTCTCGCCGACGGCCCCGCCCACCGGAGAGCCGGGCGCCCCGGGCAGCGAGGTGAGCGCGACCCGGCCGCTGGTGATGTTCTCCGGCGGCAAAGACTCGCTTGCGCTCACGCACGCGCTCAAGGACGGCCCGGTCGACTTCTTCCTGTACAACCCCACTCAGTCGCAGCGAACGCTCGCCCGTTCGCTGGCCGACGGCGGAAGGATCACCGAAGTTCACCGGTCGATGCTGCCCGAATTGCTAGCGCCGAGTACGAGCAAGCGCTTCAGGAGTACGCGGCCCGCTGGCTCCCGGGTGGCCCGACCTACTGCTCGCCGCTGCGACCGCTGTACGAACTTCAGATCATCCGCTCGCTCGAGCCGCACATGGACGAGTACTTCCGGACGCAGAGCTGCAACAAGCTCAAGGGCCGCGGCTGGTGCCTGAACTGCGCGAAATGCGCCTGGGTGTTCCTGGCCACCACCGCGCTGTTCGGACGCGAGACCGCGATCGCCAAGGCGGGCGGCGACATGCTCGCCAACCCGGAGTTGTCCGGTCTTTACCTCGCGATGGCCGGACTGGACGGCGACAAGCCCTTCGAATGCACGGGGACCGAGGTCGAGGTGCGCGCCGCCATCGTGGCCGCAGCCCAGCAGGGCGGCGATCTGTCGGCTCTCGAAGCGTGCCTGCGTGATCCCGCGGTTCTCGCAACCCGCACGCTGGAAGCCGTCCTCAAAGACTGGGGACACGACGACCTCATGCCGGCGGCGCTGAAGGAACGTGTTCGCCAGGCGTGACCCGCACCCATAAGACGATCGCGGCCGGGTCAGGAACATTGTCCTCGTGAAGCTGGAACAGGCCGTAATGCGCGCACTCGCTGGTCAGGAGGCGTGCGCGGCTGATGCGGAGGGCACGGACCGTTCGAGATGACGGGTGTGCGGGTTTGATCTTGGCTCTTGAGCCACGCGATGATATCTAGGCGAGCTGTGGCGCAAGTTCGGCCGCGATCCAGTCCATTGCCTTCTCCACGTGCTCGGCGGCGATCGGCAGCCATAGCGTGCAGGTGGTCAGGCCGGCCTCGGCGAGACGGCCGAGGTCGTCGACGACGCTCGCCGCAGTGGGCGCGTCGCCGCCGAGCGGGCGTCCCGGGGCGGATGTGACCGCGGGGATGCCCGGCGGGGTCAGGAACGCGGCCGCGGCGAGCGTGAGGCGCTCCGCCTGGCCGGTGCCGCCCTTTCCTATGTCACCGTCGAGTTCATGCAGGCGGCGGCGCACGTCGGTGAGTTCGGCGGCGCTGACGCCGGTCCCGTACCAGCCGTCGCCGAACCGCAGCGCCCGGCGCAGGGCGGCGTCGCTGTGGCCGCCGATCCACAGCGGCGGACCCCCGGGGGTGACGGGAGGAACGCCGAGGTTCGCGTCGCGCAGTGTCGTGAACGACCCGTCGAAGTTGGCCGGGCGCTGTGACCACAGGCCCTTGGCGGCCGCGAGGTGGTCGTCGGTGCGGGCGCCGCGTTCTTTGGTGTGGAGGCCGAGGGCGGCGAACTCGTCGGGGTTCCAGCCGGTGCCGACGCCGAGGATGAGGCGGCCGCCGGAGATGACGTCGAGGGTGGCCGCCTGGTTGGCGAGCACGAGGGCCGGATAGTAGGGCGCGACGAGCACCGAGGTGAGCAGGCGCAGCCGCCTGGTCGCGGCCGCGACCGCCGACAGCAGCACAAAGGGGTCGGCGTCGAGGCCGAAGCCGCTGTCGAGCAGGCGGTTGCCTACCGCCACGTGGTCGAAGCCGAGGTCTTCGGCGTGGCGGGCGGCCCGGAGCGCCGCTGTGGCGTCGTCGAGCGGCCAGCGCGGCTGCAGGGAGACGCCAAGGCGCAGGGTGGACATGGCGGCCGTTAGTCCGCGAGCTTGGTGTCGCGGGCGAGCTTTTCCCAGGTGCGGAGGTCGGCGGCGGTGCGGTCCAGGTGGCTGAGGATCGCGTCGACGGCGTCGTCACCGAGGGGCAGCCGCAGCGGGGTGTCGGGGGCGGCGAGGGCGGCGAGGATGGCGGTCGCGGCTTTGGCCGGGTCGCCGGGCTGGGTGCCGGCGCTGTCGCTGATCATCTGCCGCGTTTTTCCTACGGTATCGGCGTACTCGGGCATGGGGTCGCTGGCGCTGTAGCTGCCGAACAACCCGGTGCGGAAGGCACCTGGCTCCACGATCAGCATCTTGATTCCGAGCGGGCCGACCTCGTCCGCGAGTGCCTCCGAGATGCCCTCGAGGGCGAACTTGGTGGCGCTGTAGGCGCCGAAGCCGGCGAACGAGAGCTGGCCGCCCATGCTGCTGATCTGCACGATCGCCCCGGAGCGGCGCTCGCGCATGTGCGGGAGGACCGCGCGGGTCAGCGCGACCGGGCCGAACAGATGGACCTCGAACAGGTCGCGCAGCTCGGCGTCGGTCGTCTCCTCGGCCGCTCCGACGTGCGTGCGCCCGGCGTTGTTGACCAGCACGTCGATCCGGCCGTGGCGGTCGATGACGTCCTGGACGGTGGCGTCGATCGCGGCGGTGTCGGTCACGTCGAGCGGCAGCACGTCGACCTGGCCGTGGTGCGCCGCCGCCAGATCGTCCAGGGCCGCGATCCGGCGGGCGGTCGCGACGACGACGTCCCCGGCGGCGACGGCGGCTTCGGCGATCGCCCGGCCGAAGCCGCTGTTCGCGCCGGTGATCAGCCAGACCTTGTTCATCGCGTTCTCCCGTTGCTTCGTCTGCTTGCCTGTCGGGCGGTGCATCCGGCGGTACCGACTCTGCCCGCGGCCTCGGTGGCCTGTCCAAGACCTGATGTGATAGCTGATGGTTATGGACGTGCACGGGCGGGACCTGCGGTACTTCGTCGCCGTGGCCGAGGAACTGCACTTCACCCGCGCGGCTGAGCGGCTGTTCGTCTCCCAGCCGGCGTTGAGCAAGCAGATTCGGATGCTGGAACGGCAGCTCGGCGCGTCGCTGTTCGACCGCGGCCGCGACGGGGTCCGGCTGACGCCGGTCGGGGAGGCGCTGCTGCCGCACGCCCGGGAGGCGCTGGCCGCCTGGGACCTCGGCTGGGCGGCGGCCGAGCAGGCCAAGAGCAGGCAGGCGGCGACGCTGGTGGCGGGGATGAGCACCAGCCCGGGACGCGGCGGCCTGCTGGCCGCGATCAGGTCCCGGTTCACCGCCCTGCAGCCGGCCGCGACCGTGGAGCTGCGCCAGGCCGGCTGGGGCGATCCGACGGCGGGGCTCGCTGACGGGGTGGTCGATGTGGCGTTCGTCTGGCTGCCGCTGCCTGACCCCAAGCGGTACCAGTGGGTCGTGGTAGCAGAGGAACCGCGCCTGGTCGCGATGGCCGACGGGCACCCGCTGGCCGCGCGGGACACGATCGAGGTGGCGGATCTGCTGGACGAGCCGTTTCTCGCGCTGCCGGCCAGCGCGGGGCCGCTTCGGGACTTCTGGCTGGCGACCGATGTGCGCGGTGGACGGCCAGCGCGGATCGGGGCTGAGGTCGCCAGCACCGAGGAGACCTACGAGGCGCTGGCCGACGGGCGCGGCGTCTGCCTGCTGGCCGCCGGCAACGCGCGGCTGATCAGCCTCGGAGGCGTCGTCACCCGGCCGGTCAGCGGGCTGTCGCTGGCCACGCTGGCGCTGGCCTGGCGGCGCGACGACCGCCGCCCGCTGGTTCTGGACTACGCCCGGGCCAGCCGCCAGGCCACCAGTCGCTGAGCCCTCCCCCGCGGCCGAACATCAGGCGCTACTCGCGTTGCTGCCGAAGAGCTTCCAGCTCGGCGGCGAGCTGGTCGGCTTCGGCGGAGTTGATGCGGTGGAAGATCTCGTGGGCTTGACGGAGGTCGGCTTCGGCTTCGGCGGGGTGGCCGTCGGCGAGGGCGGCGCGGCCGCGGCCGGCTAGGGCGTGGGCTTCATCCCAGGAGCTGCCTAGTTGCTTGGCCAGGGTCAGGGCCTGCTCGTGATGGGTGCGGGCGCCGGCCGGGTCGCGGAGGGCGAGGCGGAGGGTGCCTGCCTCGTTGATGGCTTCGACTTCGCCGCCGCGGTCGCCGATGTCACGGTAGATCGAGAGGGCCTCGCCGAGGGCGCTCGTCGCCTCGGGGTAGGCGTCGGTGCGGCGATAGGCGACGGCCAGGTTCTTGAGCGCATTGGCCTGGCCCATGCGGTAGCCGAGCTCTCGGTAGATGGCCAGCGCCTCTTCGAGGGCGTCGATCGCGGCGATGAGGTTGCCCGTCTCCGGCCACACGGTGCCGAGGAAGTTGAGGGCGTTGGCTCGGCCCTGACGGTTGTCGAGGTCGCGGTAGATGGCGAGTGCCTCTTGCTGAGCGGCGATGGCGCGCGGGTAGTCGCCGACCAGCTGCCAGACGTAGCCCAGGAAGTTGAGGGCGTTGCCCTGACCGAGCTGGTCGTTGAGGTGGCGGTAGAGCTCCAGGGACTGCTGCAGGGTGTCGGCGGCGGCGCGGTAGTCGGTTCCTTTCAGCCGGCGTCGGCAGGCGCCGAGTTCGAGGAGGGCGTTGGCCTGGCCGCGCTGATCCGCAAGGGCTCGGTAGATGTCCAGGGCGGCTTCCAGGGCTTGGACGGCGTCGGCGTAGTCCCCGGTGAATCGGCCGACGATCCCGAGCTCGAGCTGGGTGTTGGCCTGCCCGAGCTGGTCGGCGAGGTCGGTGCAGATGCCGAGGGCTTCCTCCAGGACCAGCTTCGAGGCTCTGAAGTCGCCGATCAGGTGGCGCATGGTGCCGAGCTGGTTGAGGAAGTAGGCCTGGTGCGAGCGGTCCCCCGACCTGCGGGCGGCCTGGAGGGCGACCTGGTGCCGGGCGACGGCATCGACCCACGGGCCGTCCTGGCGAAGCAGCGCGGTCAGACCGACGGTGAAGGCGATTATTCGGTCCGGCGGGCCGGATTCGGTGGCGTGGTCGAGGCAGGCGAGCAGGTTCGCGCGCTCGGCCCGGAGCCACCGCGTTGCCTGCGGGCTGGCGGCCAGGTCGGGGATCGCGGCCGGTGATGTCGCCACCGGCGGGAGGCGGTGCCAGGCACGGCGGCGGACCCGGGCGTTGGCTTGCTCGGCGGTCTGCTGGTAGTAGTCGAGCAGGCGCTGCCGCGCTGACTGGGTATCGTCGTCGAGCTCGGCGGCCAGGTCACGGGCGTAGGAGCGGAGCAGGTCGTGCATCCCGTAGCGGCGGTAGCTGACCTCGGTCAGCAGGCCCTCGTCATGGAGGCCGTCCAGGTGAACGGCCGCCTGCTGCCGGTCGATGCCGGCCAAGGCGGCGGCGGCGTAGGCGTCGATGGTGGTGCCGGGGGTCAGGCCGAGGTAGCGGAAGAAGAGTCGGCGATTCGGGGCCAGGTACCGATAGGAGACGTCGAAGGCGGCGGAGACGCTGTCCTTCTCGGCCGCGAGGGTGAACAGGCTTGCCTTGGTCTCGGCGGTCAGGTCCTTGGGCGTCCAGGTGGGATGCTTGGCGTAG
>Ga0335072_10015637_pt1 | contig 10766 bp, 12 predicted proteins | sample Lox_Sample_21_FD_206725 | JGI IMG/M metagenome (GOLD analysis project Ga0335072, IMG submission 206725) | Soil microbial communities from Loxahatchee National Wildlife Refuge, Florida, United States - Lox_Sample_2.1 | ecosystem: Environmental > Terrestrial > Soil > Wetlands | place: USA... | reverse complement strand
CAATTGGGACATTGGCGCCGCCGGCGGATCGCCGCCCGGTCATCGGTCGGGCGCGAGTCCTTTACCTGGGTATCCTCGCAGCCGCAGAACGGACAGCGCATGGTTCAATTCCTCCCCCCTAACGTCCTCCGCCGCTTATGGATAGATCGGAAACCGCGCGCAGAGCTCGCCCGCGCGCGCCCGGACCGAAGCCTCGACGGCGCCATTGCTATCCGGGTTCGACGCGAGCCCGTCCAGCACCTCGACAATCATCTCGCCGATCATGTGGAATTCGGCCTGGCCGAAGCCGCGCGTCGTGCCCGCGGGACTGCCGAGCCGGACGCCCGACGTGATGGTCGGCTTTTCCGGATCGAACGGGATGCCGTTCTTGTTGCAGGTGATGCCCGCGCGCTCCAGCGACACTTCCGCGGCGCGCCCGGTCAGCTTCTTGGGCCGCAAATCGACCAGCATCAGATGCGTGTCGGTGCCGCCCGAGACGATGTCGAGGCCGCGTGCCGCAAGGCTCGAGGCAAGGGACTTCGCGTTCTCGACAACGGCTCGGGCATAGAGCTTGAATTCCGGGCGCAGCGCCTCGGCGAGCATCACGGCCTTGGCGGCGATGACATGCATCAGCGGCCCGCCTTGCAGGCCCGGGAACACGGCGCTGTTGATCTTCTTGCCGAGCTCTTCGTCCTTGGTGAGGATGATGCCGCCGCGCGGACCGCGCAAGGTCTTGTGCGTCGTCGTCGTCACCACGTGCGCATGAGGCAGCGGGCTCGGATGGACGCCGCCCGCGACAAGGCCGGCGAAATGCGCCATGTCCACCATGAGGTAGGCCCCGACCGCGTCGGCGATACGCCGGAATCCCGCGAAATCGATGGTGCGCGGATAGGCCGAGCCGCCGGCGATGATGAGCTTGGGCTTTTCCGCGCGCGCGATCCGTTCCACATCGTCGAGATCGATCCGGCCATCGTCGCGCCGCACGCCGTACTGAACGGCGCGGAACCATTTGCCGGAGAGATTGACCGAGGCGCCGTGGGTCAGATGGCCGCCCGCGGCGAGCGAGAGGCCCATGATCGTGTCGCCTGGACTGAGCAGGGCGAGCAGCACCGCCTGGTTCGCCTGCGCGCCCGAATGCGGCTGGACATTGGCGAACGCACAGTCGAAGAGCCGCTTGGCCCGGTCGATTGCGAGCTGCTCGGCCACATCGACATGTTCGCAGCCGCCGTAATAGCGCCGGCCCGGATAGCCTTCCGCGTATTTGTTGGTGAGCACCGAGCCTTGCGCCTCGAGGACGGCGCGGGAGACGATGTTTTCCGACGCGATCAGCTCGATCTGGTCCTGCTGACGCGACAATTCGTGGCCTATGGCGACGGCCAGCTCGGGGTCGGTGTCCGCCACTCCGGCGGAGAAGAAGCTGTTGGAGGATGGCACCGCGTGTCGGGACGTGGACATGAGGTCACTCTTGCCGATCGGATAGTTTCGCAACGCGGGGACTATGGTGCCCTCCGAGGAAAGAAGTGGTGAAGAAAGTCTTGACGCAATCCTTCGCCGCTTCGCTTCCCAGCACGCGGCCGCCAAGGCAGAGAACATTGGCATCGTTGTGCTGGCGCGCAAGCCGGGCCGTCGTCGCGTCGTGGCAGAGCGCCGCGCGAATCGCGCGATGGCGGTTCGCCGCGATCGACATGCCGATGCCGGTGCCGCAGACCAGGACGCCCCGGTCGGCCCTCCCCTCGACGATCGCCCGCACCAGCGCCGCGGCGTAATCGGGGTAGTCGACCGGGTCGCGCGAGAGGGTGCCGAGATCGAGGACCGTCAGGCCCAGGGCGCGCAGCTCCGGCAGGATCAGCGACTTGAGGTCGACTCCTCCGTGATCGGCGGCGATGGCGACGGTTTCCGGCATGGGGCGCGGGATTGGCGAAAGCTGGCGGCGACTCTACCAGATGTCGGGGCTCGTTGCCAGCCGCCCACCATCCGTCGTGGCCGGCGGCCCGGACGGGAAGGCCATCGCGTACGCATCCGGCGGCGCCACGCCTCGTCGATTGACAGAACTCGTTTCACCCGCAATCATGGTGTACGAAAATAACGGGGGGCCGGGCGATGGCGGTGCAAACACCGAGCAAAGGGACGTCGCCTCAAATCTTGCGCATGACGACGGAAGTCGTCGCCGCCTATCTGCGCCACAACGCGCTGCCGGGCGCGCAAATCTCCGACGTGATCGGCGCGGTGTTCCGGTCGCTGCACCGGCTCCAGTCCGGCGGCGGCAGCGAGGCCCCGGCGGCGGCGCGCAAGCCCGCGGTGCCGATCCATAAATCAATCTATCCGGATTACCTCGTGTGCCTCGAGGACGGCAGGAAGCGCAAGATGCTCAAGCGGCATCTGAAGACCGTCTATAACCTTACGCCGGAGCAATACCGCCAGAAATGGGGCCTGCCATCGGATTATCCGATGGTCGCCCCCAATTACGCCGAGCAGCGCTCGAGCTTCGCCAAGAAGATCGGGCTGGGCCGCGGCGGATCGGCGCGGAAAAACTAGCAATCCTCATGAGGACTTTTTCTTTTGGTAAGCCTATCCCTTGATCTCGGCGTATTTGCCGTCGTTCCAGACATAGACGACATAATCCGGGCCGATCACGTCGCCCTTGGCATCAAAGCCGATCCGGCCGATCACCGTGTCGAACTTGTTGGCGCGCAGCGCCTTGGCGAGATCGTCCTCTTTGACCGAGTTGGCCTTGGCGGCCGCCTGGGCGAACACCTGGAACGCGGCGTAAGTGTAAAGCGTGTAGCCTTCGGGGTCATAACCCTGGGCCTTGAACTCCGCGACCACCGACTGAGCGGTCGGCATGTTCCGCGGATCGGGCGAGAAGGTCATCAAGGTCTTCTGCCCAGTGTCGCCGGTGATCTTCCAGTATTCCTCGCTCGCCAGCGCGTCGCCGCCCATGAGGACGGCGTCGAGCCCCTGCTCCTTCGCCTGCCGGATCAGCAGCCCGGCCTCGGTGAAATAGCCGCCATAGAAGATCACCGCGACATGCGCCTCCTTCATCTTGCTGATGAGCGCGGAGAAATCCTTGTCGCCCTGGTTCACCGACTCGTACATCGCCTCCTCGATGCCGCCGGCGTTCAGCGCCTTCTTGGTCTCGTCGGCCAGGCCCTTGCCGTAAGCGGTCTTGTCCTGGACGATCGCGACCGCCTTGCCCTTGAAATGCGCGACGATGTAGTTGCCGGCGACGCGGCCCTGCTCGTCGTCGCGTCCGCAGGTGCGGAACACGTTGGTCCAGCCGTTCTTGGCCGCGCCATCGGTCAGCATCGGGTTGGTCGAGGCGGGCGAGATCTGGATGATGCCGTTCTCGGCATAGACGGCCGACGCCGGGATCGAGGCGCCCGAGCAGAAATGGCCGACCACCAGCACGACATTGTCGTTCGCCATCTGGTTCGCGACCGCGACGCCCTGCTTCGGATCGCAGGCATCGTCGCCGGTGAGGAGTTTCAGCTGCTTGCCCAGAACGCCGCCTTTGGCGTTGATGTCCTTCACCGCCATGTCGGCGCCGCGCTTCATCTGCTCGCCGAAGGCGGCGTCTTGTCCGGTCACCGGCCCGACCACACCGACCGGGATCTCCTGCGCACGGACCGGTGCCGCGAAGGCAAGCGTGAAGGCGCACATCAGCAGGGTGGCAAGGACCTTCGTCATGGTCGGCTCCAATTGCGGGCGAGGAAGTCTAGCATCGCCCGCGTCAGCGTTGATAGAGCCACGGATATTGCGCGCGCAGACGCCGCGCCCGGGTCCGCCGATAGGCGAGGAACGCGGTCGCGGCGAGGAAGGCGGCCGCGACGGCATAGCCGCCGACGGACAGCAGGTCGGCCTGGAACAAGGCGTAGAGGAGAAAGCGGTCGCCCGCCGCCAGCAGCAGGCTGTAGAGGATGAGCTGCCATTGCGGACGCCAGTTGCGCGCCAGCGCCTGTCCCGTCATCGCCGCCGCGCCGCCGAACAGCAGGACCGTCATGACGAGGAAGCTCGGCGTCAAAAAGCTCACGCGCCGCCCTCGAGATAGGCGGCGCGGACCTCCTCGTTGGCGCTCAGATCGGCGCCGCGGCCCGACAGCGTGATCCGCCCGGTCTGCATCACATAGGCCCGGTGCGCGAGCCGCAACGCGTGATGGGCGTTCTGCTCGACCAGGAAAACGGTGACCTTCTGCTGCTCATTGATCTCGCGGATCACGTCGAAGATCTGCTTGACGATGAGCGGCGCCAGCCCCAGCGACGGCTCGTCGAGCAGCAGCAGCCGCGGCCGGCTCATCAGCGCGCGGGCGATCGCCAGCATCTGCTGCTCGCCGCCCGACAACGTGCCGCCGCGCTGCTCCTGACGCTCGCGCAGGATCGGGAAGAGCGAGAAGATGCGCGCGAGATCGGCCGCGAAGTGGGCCGGATCGGCCACCGTCGCGCCGATCTGGAGATTCTCGAGCACGCTCATGCGCGGAAAGATGCGGCGCCCCTCCGGAACGTGGGAAAGCCCGAGCCGCACGATCTCGTGCATCTCCATCGCCGTGATGTCGCGGCCGGCGAACTCGATCGTCCCGCGCGCCGCGCGCGGCCGGCCGCAGATCGTCATCAAGAGGGTCGACTTGCCGGCGCCGTTCGCGCCGATCAAGGCCACGATCTCGCCCTCCTCGACGACGAGATCGACCCCTTTCAGCGCCTCGACACGGCCATAGAAGGCATGGACGCCGGCGACCGCCAGCATGATCAGGCCGCCTGCTCCTCGCCCAGATAGGCATTGATGACGGCGGGGTCGCGGCGCACGGACTGGGCCGGGCCGTCCGCGATCTTGCGGCCGTAATTGAGCACGATGACGTGATCAGAGATGCCCATTACGACGCGCATGTCGTGCTCGATCAGAAGGACACCGATCCCTTCGTCTTCGCGGATCGAGAGGACGAGGCGCATGAGGTCGGACGTCTCGGCCGGGTTGAGCCCGGCAGCGGGCTCGTCGAGGCACAAAAGCGCCGGCTCGGTGCACATGGCGCGGGCGATCTCGAGCCGCCGCTGCGCGCCATAAGGCAAGTTGCCGGCGACGTCGTCGGCACGCGCGAGCAGGCCGACGCGGTCGAGCCACCGGCGCGCCCGGTCGACCGCGTCCCGCTCGGCGCGGCGATAGCGCGGCAGCCCCAGGAGCCCCGCGATCGAGTACAGGCTTGCCCGCATGAGCCGGTTGTGCTGCGCCACGATCAGGTTCTCGAGCAAGGTCATGCCGGCGAACAGGCGCACATTTTGAAACGTGCGCGCGACCCCGGCTTCGCGCGCGATGCGGAACCCGTCCATGCGCTCGAGAAGATGCGTCGTGCCGGCACGCTCGAGCGCAAGCCGACCGACGCTCGGCCGGTAAAAGCCGGTGAGGCAGTTGAAGACGGTGGTCTTGCCTGCACCGTTCGGCCCGATGATCGAGGTGATCTCGGCCGATTCGGCCGAAAACGACACATCGTTGATCGCGACGAGCCCGCCGAAGCGCATGCTCAGATGCTCGACCGCGAGCCGGCTCACCTCGCCTCCGCCGCGGCAAGGCGGATCGACGGCTCGCGCCACGCCAAGAGGCCTTGCGGGCGCCACACCATGATCAGGACCATGGCCGCGCCGAAGATCAGCATGCGGAATTCGGCGAAGACGCGGCCCAGTTCGGGAAGGCTAACCAGCACGATCGCCGCCAGCACCACGCCGGTCTGGCTGCCCATGCCGCCCAGCACGACGATGGCGAGAATCGTGGCACTTTCCTGAAAGGTGAAGCTCTCCGGGCTGATGAAGCCTTGACGCGTCGCGAAGAACGCGCCGGCGAAGCCACCAAGCGTTGCGCCGATCGCAAAGGCGGAAAGCTTCACCTTGGTTGGATCGATGCCGAGCGCGCGACACGCGATCTCGTCCTCGCGCAGCGCCTCCCACGCGCGCCCGATCGGCAGCCGGCGCAGACGAAGAGTGAGGAAATTGGTCGCAAGCGCCAAGGCCAGGATGACGAAATAGAGAAAGATCATCTTCTGCTGGGCGTCGAAGGCGATGCCGAAGAAGCCGTGGAACGTCATCCCGTCATGGGGCGCCCGCGGGGTGAAAGGAAGCCCGAAGAAAGTGGGTGCCGGAACGCCGGCAATCCCGTTCGGTCCCCCCGTGACATTGGTCCAATTGAGCAGCACGATCCGCACCATCTCGCCAAAACCAAGGGTGACGATGGCGAGATAGTCGCCGCGCAATCGCAGCACCGGAAAACCCAGCACGATCCCGAACGTCCCCGCAAGCAGGCCCGAGAACGGCAACGCCTCCCAGAATCCAAGGCCGAGCCAGCCCGCCAGCAGCGCGAAGGAATAAGCGCCTACCGCGTAGAACGCAACGTAGCCCAGGTCCAACAGGCCCGCGAGCCCGACCACGACGTTGAGACCCCATCCCAGCATGACGTAGATGAGAATCGTGGTGCCGAGATAGATCACGTCGCGCGAGGCGAACGGCACGAACGGCAGAGCCACCGCCGCCGCGACCAGCACGCCGCCCAGGAGCCGCCCGCCCTGAAACCGCGGCAAGGCAACGCTGGGCACGTTGACATGGAGGCCGCGCAAGAACGCGAGCGCGAGGCGGCCGAAAAACACCGCTCCCGCGCCGATGGCGACATAGCTGAAGCGGGTCTCGATGCCGAGCCCGGCGGTGCCGAGATCAACCGACTGAAACCCGGCAAGGGGCAGCGCGAGGATGGCGGCGACAACGCCCGCGAGCGCCGCGTCCTTGACCGTCCCTGACCCCATCAGACTTTTTCCACCTCGGGCCGGCCCAACAGCCCGCTCGGCCGGAAGATCAGCACGAGCACCAGCACGCCGAACACCGACACATCCTTATAGTCGGTCGAGAAATAGCCCGACCAGAACGCCTCGATGAGGCCGATCAAAAGGCCGCCCAGCATCGCCCCCGGCAACGAGCCGATGCCGCCCAGCACCGCCGCCGTGAACGCCTTGACGCCGGCGAGGAACCCGATGAAGAAATCGATCACGCCGTAATAAAGCGTCACCATCAATCCGGCGACCGCCGCCAAGGCGGCCCCGATGACGAAGGTGAGCGAGATGGTGCGGTCGACATCGACGCCCAGAAGCGCCGCCATGATCCGATCCTGCTCGCAGGCGCGCTGGGCGCGGCCCAACGGCGTTGCCGCGACCACATAAGTGAAAAGCACCATCAAGACCAGGGTCAGCACGAAGATCGCGAGCTGAAGCCAGGTCACCTGCACCGTGAAGCCGCCTTGCCGCATCAGGATGAAGCCGCCTTCGATCACCGGCGGCAGCGACTTCACCCGCGCGCCCTGAAGAAGCTGCACATAATTCTGAAGGAAGATCGACATCCCAATCGCGGAAATGAGGGGCGCAAGACGCGTCGAGCCGCGCAGGGGACGATAGGCGATCCGCTCGACCGCCCAGCCATAGACCGACGTGAACGCCATCGTGGACATGAGCACCAGCAAAAGCGCGACCGGCACATACGAAACGCCAAGCGCCCCCAGCAGCAGGAAGGTGAGGAACGAGATGAAGGCGCCGATCATGTAGATTTCGCCGTGGGCGAAATTGATCATGCCGATGATGCCATACACCATCGTGTAGCCGATCGCGATGAGGCCATAGACCGCGCCAAGCGTGACGCCGTTAACGAGCTGCTGCAGGAAATAGGCCATCGGCCGAGAAGGTAAACGCGCGCTCGCGTCCAAGCAAGAAATTGGCTGCACCGAGCACGCGAGTCGGAACGAGGCCGTGATTGCATCCGAAGCTGAGCGAAGCGTACTGTCCGCAAAGCACACGCTTGGAGCAAGGGATGGGCGCGGCGAGAGTCGAAGGCAAGGCCGCGAAGGTCATCCCCGCGCTGGTCGCCATTGTCGGATTGGCGGCGACCTATATCGCCTATGCCCCGGGCGTGGTGTCGCCAGATGCCACGGATCAATTCCATCAGGCGGTGACCGGCCACTTCGTCGACACGCATCCGCCGATCATGGCGTGGCTCTGGTCGAAGACCAACGCCATCATCCCCGGACCCGGGGGATTCTTTTTGCTCCTGATCGTCCTTTATTGGGGCGGCTTCTTCCTGATCATCCGCCATCTCCTCGATATTGGCACAGGCCGGGCGCTGATCGCCTGCGTGTTGCCGTTCTCGCCGATCCTGTTCAATTTCGCCGGCACAATCTGGAAAGACGTGCTGGCATCGGGCTGCTTTCTCGTCGCGACCGGGATCATCCTGTCGCGCCGGCCTGGCGAGACAACGAGGTTCCCGCTGATGCCGAGCCTCATCGTCGTGATCCTGCTGTTGGTGGGAGCCTTGGCGCGATGGAACTCGGTCCCTGGGGTGATCCCTCTCCTCGTCCTGGCGCTCTGGCCGCAAGCGCCGGCTCAGACGCCGTTGCTGCGCACGGTCATGCGCCTCGCGCTCTGTACCCCGATCGTGCTCGCGGTCTGGGCGACAACGGGGAAATTGCTGGATGCGACGATCATCCATGCGGAACAGACCGGCTTCGCGAACATGCTGCCGCTTTGGGACCTGGTCGGCATGTCTCACCGCCTTGGCGAAAATCTGCTGCCGGGACCGTGGACGCCGCAGCAGGCCGCGCAGATCATGTCCTGCTACGATCCGATCGACGACGATGGGCTGCTTCCGGGGACGCCTTGCAACTTCATCGCCCGGACGCTGACGCAAAACGACCATTGGCACGCCTCGGTGCTGTTTCCCCTGTGGGCCAAGACGATCGTCCGACACCCGAACACCTATATCGACACGAGGCTCGCCTACGTGCGAGCGCTGTTCTGGCCGAATGTGGTCTTCCTGTTCGATGCGGATGACGGGATCGGGCCGTTCAATCACCATTCGGGATTCCTGTTCGAGCTCGAAAAGCGGATATTGTGGTTCTGCAGGAACGCGCCCGGACTTCATTTCGTGTTTACAGTGGGGTTCTGGATGATCGCGTCGGCGGTCCTGACAGCGGCGTTTGCCATTGCGCTCTGGCGCGGATGGACGGGGTGCTATCCGAGTTTCCTGATCTCCCTGTCGGCAGGCGTCAACCTCTGGCCGCTCGTGATCATCGGCCCCGACGGTCAGCTTCGCTTTGCCAACTGGGCGATCGCCGCACTGTCGATCGCGATATTGATCGCACGGCGCAGGATGGACCCGGCACCGTCCGTTATGGCGCCTCCAAGTCCTTACGCGTCGGCACGGTAATCGCCAAAAGTATCGGTTGCCCTGGGACAAAAGACGGGAAGACACTCCGGAAAGGATCACCTTGCCGTAAGCTGCCCTGGGCCAAGCTGTTCCTGACACCAATTGGCCAGATTTGACCCGGTCCTTAAGGGCGTTAATAGCCCCTCTTAAATCTGTCCATCAGGCGCCGTTCACATAAAATCACGCGAGCCGCTTTTTTGACTCGGGCGGCTTGGCAACGGTTCGGCAAGAATGATTGCAGCGTGAGGCGCGCAACGTATGCGAACCAACACCGCGATCGGAGCACGAACGTGACCGAGATAATGGATAGTGGCGTTGTGGCGCCCGGACCCAAGGGTGATTGCGGGTGCGGTTGCAACGGCCAAGGCGACTGCGCGAACGAAAAAACACACGCGAAGAAGGGTCTGGACCGGAACCGCCGCTCGCTGCTCGTCGGCGCCGGAACGGTCGCCTTCGTGTCGACGCTGGTCAATCGGCGTGCCTTCGCGGCGGGCGCGTGTGATCCGGTCTCGACCGCGATGTCGATGAACGCGTCGGTCAGCGACCCGAAATCGAGCTGCACCGGCCTCTCCGCGACGTTCTGGCAAAACCATGTCGGTTGTGCCGGCGCGGCGCTGGGCTTCACTCCGTCCTGGCTCAGCAACGACTATACGCGCGAGCTCACGATTTTCCTCAAGTCGTCGACGCTGGGCAGCCGTTTGACCAATCTTCACACGATCGACCCGCAATGCGCGACCCAATCGTTCGGTCATGCGTTCACCAATCCGGGGAGTGACGCCAGCCATTGGGCGTGCGCGATCCTCAACGCGATGTCGCCGACGCTCAATCGCAGCTACGGCTACACCCTCATGGGGCTGAACGACGCCATCAACAACGCCTACAAGCAGAACGTGCCGTGCTCGATGATCCTGGCCGCGCTCATAACACTCGAGAGCGACGCCGGATCGGCAAGCACCGGATGCGCGAACCTGACCCTCAGTAGCACGGTCAGCTAGGGTTCACGGTCGGGGCGTGCGCTTATGCCGGTGATCTTACGCCCGAGCGTCAGGACGTTGCGAACGCGACGGTTCGATGACGAAGACGTGGTGCTCGACACCTATTCTGGCGAGACACACTGCCTGAACCCGCTTGCGAGCGCGGTGTTCGAGCGGGTGGACGGCATGGACGTGGTCGACCTCCCGTCGCTTTGTGAGATCTTGGCCTTGCCTGGCGCCGGCAAGCCAATTCCGGACTGCACCCCGGAAGGGATCGCGGGCGCGATCGCCTGCCTTCGCGACTTGGGCCTCGTTCGGGTCGAGGTCGATGGGAGCTGACGGATGGCGCATTTGTTCCTGCGCACCGGCCCCTTCACTGTTCATGTCGAGACCTCGTGCGAGGAAGTGATAGACGGAGTGACTCTGCTTTACGACCCGGCCTGCGTGTTGCGACGGCCGGCATTTTGCGACTATCACGTGCAGATTTGGCAGCCCCCGCTGCGCCGCCATTTTCGGCCCCAGGCCGTGTTCCTTTTCGACGGCCATGCGCCGTTTCTGCCCGGGCCCCGGCGGCACGCGTCGCCGATGCTGGAATGGG
>Ga0335072_10015635_pt1 | contig 10766 bp, 10 predicted proteins | sample Lox_Sample_21_FD_206725 | JGI IMG/M metagenome (GOLD analysis project Ga0335072, IMG submission 206725) | Soil microbial communities from Loxahatchee National Wildlife Refuge, Florida, United States - Lox_Sample_2.1 | ecosystem: Environmental > Terrestrial > Soil > Wetlands | place: USA... | reverse complement strand
GCGATCGGACTCTGGCTTGCCGTCGCCAGCGCGCCACCGGCGGGGATCGAGATGAGAGTGCCGATCGAGTTCCGCAACCTGCCAGAGAACCTTGAGATCGACTCCGCTAGTTTCACCGAAGCGCAGGTGCGGCTTAGAGGGCCGGAACGGGTCTTGCATAGCATCTCGCCCGCCGATGTGACGGCGGAGGTTGACTTGAGCAACGTGCAACCGGGCGAACGGACATTCGATTTGACGGCTCGGCATGTGCATGTTCCCTATGATGTAGAGGTCGAACAGATCATACCGGGCCAATTCCACCTCTCTTTCGATGTTCGCGAGACGCGCACCGTTGAGGTGCATCCCCGAGTGACGGGAACCTTCGCCAACGGCTTGCGCGTGGCGCAAGTGGTGGCGGATCCACCCACGATCACCGTGGTGGGCCCCCGCCGGCGCGTTGACGCGCTGGAAGCAGCCACCACCGATCCGGTCGATGCCAGCGGCACCATCTCACGCGCCACTTTCACGACTCAGGTCTTTGTTGGCGATCCTCTGGTTCAGGTCGTTCATCCCGCTCCGATACGCGTGACCGTTATTATGGGACGATAGGCCGGGAGCCAATAACGGACTGAGCAAACAAGCACGAGTTTGCGCACGATTCTCCACAGATTTCATGACACAGATTTCATGACACAGACCAGACAGTTATTTGGCACGGATGGAATACGCGGCGTGGCGGGAGAATTCCCTCTCACGCTGGAAAGCGTGTACTGGATCGGGCGCGCTTTAGGCCACGATCTAATGCGCACGAATCCCAAAGCGCGGGTTGTAATTGGGCAAGATACCCGGGCCTCGAGCCGCTGGATCGCTGACCGGTTTCTCGAAGGCTTGGGCACTGTCGGCGTCGTGGCCCGCAGCGCCGGCGTGATCACGACGCCTGGTGTTGCGTTCCTCGCGCGCTCGCAGGGATTTGACGCCGGCATCGTGATTTCTGCGTCGCACAATCCGTGGACAGATAACGGAATCAAAGTCTTCTCTGGCGACGGATACAAACTTCCCGATGCTCGCGAGCTGGCAATAGAAAAGGAGATCTTCTCGCTGTTGCAGGATTCCGGGCACGTTCCGGCGCCTGACCCGGTGGCCGGCAACAGCCTGCCGGGCGAGGAATCACTCCGACAAGCATACGTACGATGGCTGGCAGACGAGGTTTCTGCCGATCTGACGCGTCTTCGAGTCGCCGTTGATTGCGCCAACGGAGCTGCGGCTGCCGAAGCGCCAGAATTGTTCCGTTCGCTGAAGATGAACGCGACGTTCCTTCATGCTTCGCCCGATGGGCAAAATATCAACGAGAATTGCGGCGCATTGCATCCGGACGTGGTGGCAGGTTTTGTCCGTGAGAACCCGGGCGGGTTCGATATCGGCGTCACATTCGATGGGGATGCGGATCGTGCACTTTTCTCGGATGCGGAAGGCCACGTCGTAAACGGTGACGCAATCCTGCTGCTGGCAGCACGCGAGATGAAGGCGCGAGGAACACTGAAGGAAGCGACCGTCGTAGCCACGACCATGTCGAACATGGGACTCGAACTGGCACTCAAGATGTCAGCCATCCGTATGCTGAGAGCGAATGTCGGCGATAAATATGTCCTCGAGGAGATGCTGAAATCCGGAGCAACGCTGGGGGGCGAGCAGTCTGGACACATTCTTTTCCGCGATGGTGAGGCAACCACCGGGGATGGCCTTCTGACTGCTTTGCGCGTTCTGGAGATTATGGTGCGAACCGGAAAATCACTGGCGGAACTGGTCAGCGATCTAAAGGTATTCCCACAGACAATCCGCAATGTCCGGGTTCGGGAGAAGGTACCCTTTGCTCAGATTCCCGCTATCCACAATGCGATTTCGACAGCCGAGAGCGAATTGGATGGGAATGGACGCGTGGTTGTCCGCTATTCCGGGACCGAAGCACTGGCGCGCGTCATGGTTGAAGCAGAATCGAAGGAACAGATTGAGCGAATCGCTGGCTCAATTGTCGGCGCCATTCAGGGCTCTCTGGGAATGTAAGGCGCGCTGTCCAAAAACGCACATCTGGACTTGGACCCCACGCAAGCGACGGTCACTCACGGCTATGGTACGTCCAAGAGTATGGGAGAGTTATCTTGTAGCGCGACGAGAACGCGTCGAGAATGAGAATCGGTTCAGAATTCACCAGCTTGAAAGCGATCTCATGAGAATTCTCATTGTGGAAGACGATGCAGCGCTTTCCGGATACATCAGGAAGGGCCTGGAAGCTGAATGTCACGCGGTGGATACAGCGCTGGATGGTGAACAGGGGCGCTCCATGGCAATTGGCGTTGACTATGACCTTCTTGTGCTTGACCTGAATCTGCCGACGGTTGATGGCATGACGGTATTGCGGAGCGTTCGTCAACGAAAAGCAAAGCTGCCTGTAATAATCCTTACTGCCCGCAGCCGCGTAGAAGACAGGGTTCAATGCCTGGACTCGGGCGCTGACGATTATCTGGTGAAACCATTCTCATTTATCGAGCTATCGGCGAGGGCACGCGCTCTGTTGCGACGCAGTCACTTGCCATCCGAGTCGGTGTTGAAAGTACGGGATCTGAGCCTGGATCGAGTCGAGCGCAAGGTAGAGCGAGCGGGTCGACCCATTGAATTGACCACAAAGGAGTTCGCACTTTTGGAGTACCTGATGCGCAATGCAGGGCGGCGTTTGACTCGGCCAATGATCATTGAGCACGTTTGGAATCTCGCCTTTGAGTCCAGCACCAACGTCGTCGATGTTTACATCAACTACCTGCGCCGCAAGGTGGATGACGGGTTCCCCGTTCCTCTGATTCACACTGTGCGAGGAGTGGGATATCAGTTGAATGCGGAGGGAGGGAAGGTCTGATGGCCAGTGCTGCGAACCCATGTTCTGAGAGTGTGCTGCAGAGTTTGCTACATTCGGTGAGCCAGCCTCTTACGACGTTGCACTGTGTCCTCGAAACTTCACTTGGCCACAACGAGAGGCCCGGCTCTGAGGAAGTTTCTATGGCGTTGGAGGAAACAGACCGCGTGATCCAGGCGGTACGGTTGATGCGGGAGTACCTTGAGGCAGAGGAGCGGTCTTGTGCAGAGGCGGTTGCCGTGGGCCCAGCGATCGGATCAGTTTTGGAACTACTTTCCGGGGTAGCTGAAGCTCATGGCGTAAAGCTGTTTACTATGGGGGCTTCGAACGCCCGGATTCCAATGTCCAATATGAAGCTGCAACGCATGTTGTTCTACCTGATCGAGTCCTTGATCGAAAGCGTTGAGAGGTATAGGGCGATCACGGTCGTGCTGGAAGATTGCAGGTCCCAATCGTTCTTGAGCGCGTATTGCCTTCCGATTTACGCCGCGCCTGAGCGGCCGATGGTCGGTTCCGCGCCCAATGCTTTCCGGCGAGCCAGGATAGCGATCGCTCAGCGGGCGCTGGAATGTTCGGGAGCAGTGGTGTGCTCACAGTGGGGCGGAAAGGCGGGATTTACCATCCGCATTCCGGCTGAGTAGCCAATCAACGTTAATAGCCAGTCAATTTTTCCACATAACTCACTGTTGTTCGGGCTTCCGAATCGTCTCCCGTGGAGTACAATCCTGCCGTTTGCCGGGGGATTCCATGACAAGGTGGGTGCTTGCAGTCAGTTTTTTGTGTAGTTCCTTCTTAACCTGGGCGCAAAGCAATCAGCAGGCCCCAAAGCAGCTGACGGTCATTCGGGCCGGCGCCGTCATTGACGGATCATCCAATAATGTGCGGCGCAATCTCGTGATCACGGTTCGTGGCAACGAGATTATTGACGTCGCGGACGCTAACTCGGCAAGGATCCCGCCTGATGCAATCATGATCGACTTATCGCGCGCCACCGTCTTGCCAGGATTGATTGACGCCCACACGCACATTTTTCTACAAGGGGAGGTTCCCTCCGAAGGCGGCTATGACATTCAGTTGCTGAAATATCCGCTCGCATTTCGGGCAGCCCGGGCCACGGTTTCGGCACGCCGGGCGCTGGAGCAAGGATTCACCACCATTCGCGATATGGAAACCGAAGGCGCGGGCTACGGCGATGTCGGGATCAAGATGGCGATCGACCGCGGATATATTCCGGGGCCGCGTATCTTCGCTTCGACGCGCGCAATCTCGACTACAGGAGGGTACCCGTTGGAAGGATACGCTCCAGAGATTGAGGTTCCGAAGGGCGTGCAGATTATTGATGGCCCAGTTGAGGCTCGCAAAGCGGCGCGTGAGCAATTGGACCATGGCGCCGATTGGATCAAGGTCTATATGACGCATCGCTCGTGGCTTGCTAAGAATGGCGAACTGGTTTCACAACCGACCCTGACGGTCGAAGAACTACACGCGATCGTGGATGAGACTCATGGCTGGGGAAAGAAGGTCGCGTGTCACGCGTATGGCGGAGAAGGGTTGCAGAGAGCGCTCGACGGCGGATGCGACTCCATCGAGCACGGACTCGAACTGACGGATGTGCAAATCCGTCAGATGATCAAGCAGGGAACATGGCTGTGCCCAACATTGAGCGTGTATTACGGCGATTGGGCTCCAGAAAATACTCCCGAGGGACAGCGCGACCGGAAACGGGCCTCAGATCACGGCGATTCGTTTCACAGAGCATATAAAGCGGGGGTGAAGATCGCATTCGGCACCGACATGGGCGGGATCCCCTGGACCGAGCCGATCGCGCAGGAGTTTCCGCGCATGGTTGAGTTTGGGATGACATCAATGGAGGCGATCCAGAGTGCCACTTCGCGCGCAGCGGAATTGTTAGATCGAAAAGGACAACTGGGTGTGATCGCCCCTGGCGCGTATGCGGACGTGGTCGCGGTGACAGGCGATCCTCTAGCAGATGTAAAAGTTCTGGAAAACGTCTCATTTGTTATGAAAGACGGGAAGGTGTTCAAGGACGAGATTACCATAAAGAAATAAGCCAGTTGTGAAGCCAGCTACTAATGAGCGTGCGGGCTTTGCGCGGGGTTGGCGGAGCGAGCGGCAGGTGCCTTGGCGATCTTCACGTCGAAGCTGACCGGCAGATTCTTGGGTGGGTAGCAGGCTGTGTTGTCGCAAGCTTGATATCGAAGGGTTCCACGGACAACGTATTTGCCGGGTTGCACGCTGCGCAAGGGGTGAACCATGACATCGACGTTGAAATCTCCGGTGTAGACGTTCAGCTTCTCGTCGGGCGCAAAGGCAAAGCTCATGTCCTGGCCCTCGGGATAAATGGTCTTGCCGATAACGATGTCGGTGGCGGCGTCGATTTTGAGCGCGGTCGGGATGAGGAACTCGGACTTGGGGCGATTGGAATTGATGTGATATCCCTTAGCGACGTTGAATGTCAGGGAAGCGCTCGCGCTCTGCGTTTGGACCGCGGTGATTGTGGGCGAATTGGTCAGCGTGACAACGGGCCCTTTGGGACCGAATTCGTCTTGGCCAAACGCGCACGGAGCCAGAGCCAGTAGCAGGAAGAGAAACGATCTCTTCACCGGGCCGGCCAACCTCTTCAGAAGAAAGCCTGTGTTTCTTTGCGAAGACATTCTGGCGGATGACTTCAAAGGCGTCCCTTCAAACCCTGACTTGATGAACCGGTATTCCCCTTGAAAATGATCATCTCAGGTTAGACGAACCTCAAGTGGCATTCGAGGTTACTTCTGAGCCTGTACCGTTCCTTGGCTGAGAGCGTCCTTAATGTGATCGACAAAGACGCTGCGGCTCTGCAATCCGAATTCGCGGGCGATGATCTTGCCGCTGCGATCCAGAAAAAATGTTGTAGGAAGCACGTTGACGCCGCCATAACTCAGGCCCACCGCCTCCTTGCCCAGCAAAATCGGGTAATTGACCCCCATTTGCTTGGCGAAGTCGGCAATATCTTCGGTGCTTGCATCGTCCATGGCGACGCCGATGATCTGAAAGCCCTGCGGCCCGTACTCCTTCTGCAATTCCACGAACCAGGGCATTTCAACCTTGCAGGGTCCACAATAGGTCGCCCAGAAATTGAGAAGAACAGCCTTGCCCCGCAGGCTGGAAAGTTTGAGGTTGCTTCCTTGAAGTGTCTGTAATTCGAAATCAGGCGCGATCGCGCCGATGAGTTGTCCGTTCTTTGGGCCATTGGCGCGGTTGTTACGGGCGATCCGGATTCCCGCAAACAACATCACTGCTACCAGAGCGCCAACAAAAAAGAGAATGAGCGGATTTCTCTGCACTGAAGCCTCGATTTTCGGGGAACGATCTAGACCCTGGTTAGTGCAATTATATCCTTACTGAAGGTGCGACGAAGCGACGCAGCAGTTTAGTTACAAGGCGAAACGGTTCAGGAACGAAAAGTAACCCGAGATAATGGTGAAACGGCCCATGACGAGCAGAATGCCTAGAGCAATCAGCAGGCAGCCACTGGCCACCTCGACAGCATGCATGTGGAATTTGAACCGGTTGTAGAATTTCAGGAAGCGCTCAATGCCGAACGACGTCACGAGAAACGGGACCGCGAGCCCGGCTGAATAAATCGCCAATAAAAAGATGCCCTTCCAGACAGTATCCTGGGCGGCGGCGAATCCTAGCACAACGGCGAGAATCGGGCCGACGCAAGGCGTCCATCCAAAGGCAAAAGCGAAGCCAATCACGAATGCGCCCCATGCCGACGAACCACCCTTAAGAGTGTGCAGGCGCGTATCGGCAAGCAACGCTTTGATTTGAAAGATCCCGGTCAGGTGCAAGCCAAAAAGAATAATGATTGCTCCGGCCACGCGCGCGAGCAGCGATTTGTATTGCGCCAGGACTTGGCCAACTTCGGTGGAGATCGCGCCCAACGTAATAAAGACGATGCTGAAGCCGATGATGAATGCGGCGGAGTTCAGCATTACTTTGCGCAGGAGCTGTCCTTCGGAGTGCTTGAGTTCTTCGATCCCCGCACCGGAGATCAAAGACACATAGCCCGGGACGAGAGGGAGCACACATGGCGAGAGAAACGAGATGAGGCCCGCGAAGAAGGCGGCCAGGGGTAAGGGCAGAGTCGACATAGTTGGTACTTATACAGTTCCTATTGTAGCGGCGGCGATCCTATATCTGCTCAGAAAGCTATGATGAAGTCAGAGTCTGTTACGATTCCTGTGCTGCGCACGCCTCGACAGAATTAAAATTGGAAACGGGATCACGGTTTCCTCGTCTTGGATGAATCAGGTGTCCGCTCTGGCGGAGCTGCGACCGGCCCAGCGGCAGGCTGGTTTCCGCCGGGAGGAACCTCGCTCAGCGCTTTCTTGATGAAGCCAGGGGGGACCGCAGCTGTCAGAATCGCATGATCCCCTTCACGCTCGATTTTGAGGCTATCGAAAAAGGCTTTCACGTCTGGGTCGGTGCCGTGGGTGCCGACGCTGCCCTCTGCGGCGTGAAATAAAGCCAGAAACGTGCCGGCCTTGTCGGCGATCGCTTGGGCGTCAGATTCACTATCGGTAAAGGCCTCGGCCCGCAGATGCAAGGCGCGGAGATAGCGGCCCGAAACTACGACGACAGCGGGTTTGGGAAATAGCAGGCTCCAGCTAAGGATGCCGCCGAGAGAATTCATCTCCTCGGGCAAGATGCGGAAAATGCCGAATGACAAGCTCGCCAGCGGAACCTTGCGGTAATACCTGCGCAACAGGGAGGGGCCTCCGAAGGGAGAGGCTAACTTACGGGAACGGTCGATGATTCCGCGAATGACAGCTGGATCGGGGTGGTTGGAAACCGCGATGCTGTCATAGGAGAGCATGGTCGCGCGCACGGTCCGGCCTTCGAGAGGAATGTTGTAAATATCAAAGCCGCGATAGTTGTCGATCGAGGAGGAAAGCTTCTTCAAATAGGCGGGCAGGCGGGCAGAGTCGAACTTGCCCACGAATATCTCGGAAAAACGGGGTTCGGGAACTGATCCTCCCGTGCCATGGCCCCAGCTCTCGGGATAATGAACCGCGAAGGCGGCCTGGTCGAGATCGCGCTCAAATTGGAATCCGGTTTCATCGACAAAGTTCTGATACTCGGGATCGCGGGAGACTGGCGGCAGTTGGTTGGTTGCGTTGAAGGTGCGGATCCACTTGAGATCAATGTAGAAGAAGCCGTCGGCGCCAGGCAGCAGGCGGGCCGCTTCCGGCGGAGCTTGCTTGCGAAGGGCGACGATGAATGCGACGACTGCCGCAACGATCAGAACCGCGGCCAAAATGGGGAGGCTGCGTCGAATACGCATTCTTGTCGGCGGAATGCCGAATCATCCGCAGGAAAGCGAACGAATCCCGATATAATAGCACCTGCACAACCGGCGGGGGTTCCTCCGCAAGGGGCGAAATCACCACAACCCATCGTTAAGACCCGGCGCTGGGGCCCCGAACCCTTTTGGTTGCACCCCCATACCCCTTGTGGTACCTTAAATAATTGTCCCGGACATTTTGGAAGGGATCGGGGAAGTATTGTGCCTGAATAGACAAGCTTCCACTTGCTGGCGTAGCTCAGTCGGTAGAGCATCTGATTTGTAATCAGAGGGTCAGGGGTTCAAATCCCTTCGCCAGCTCCAGAGAATAATTTCCGGAAACACAGCGGTTGGCGCGAAAACGCTAAGCGTCACAACAGCAGTAACGCACTCCATCCAGTAATTTCCGGCGAGTGTAGTTGTCAGGCGAGGAATCCCGCAATCCGTTTCCCGAATTTTGCGAAGTGGCCGGCGACGCCGGTGTGTTGTTTGTCGGAGGTTTCCGGATTTGCACAGGTGGGTGAGTGGTTAAAGCCAACAGACTGTAAATCTGTCCCTCCTAGCGAGGTACGAAGGTTCGAATCCTTCCCTGTGCACCAGTTATAGAAGGTTGCAAGGCTTCAGAGTTTCAAGGTTTCAGGGCTGGGCGCGGCTCGTTTTTTGAGATTGTTGATCGCTGCGATTCTGAAATCCTGGGAACATGGATCGTGGGCAGTGACGGTCAAACGGAAGTTCGTGCTTGCGCTGGCTGCGTATGCGGTGTTGGGTGTTCTGGCGTGGACGACGCTGTCCGATGAAGCGATTCCGGTTCTGGGCTTGAACCTGAAGCTGCGAGCCGTGACGCTGGTGATCCTGGGAATGTTCGCGTTCAAGTCCCTGATGTTTTTCTGGCGAACGCGGATCGAAGAGAAGCGGGAGCGAGAATCGCTTCAGTAGTAGACAGTTCGTTTCTCGGGCAGGAAGGTTTTGCTGACGGCTGAGAGCTGACAGCTGAGTTTCAGGGCCGATGTAGCTCAGTTGGTAGAGCACTCCCTTGGTAAGGGAGAGGTCACCAGTTCAATCCTGGTCATCGGCTCCATAGATTGTGGTTTTGTTGAGAACTGACAGCTGAGAACTGGTTTTAGAAGCGGGAGTAACTCAGTGGTAGAGTCACAGCCTTCCAAGCTGTTGGTCGCGGGTTCGATTCCCGTCTCCCGCTCCATTTGACGTTATGGCTTTCGAGCAAGCAACGATCAAAGTTGTAAAGGAACGAGAGTTCGGTGAGCTGAGAACGATCATCGAACAAGTGCTGGCGCCGGATCGAGTCGTGAAGTTCTTGAAGGCGCTCGAGAGTCGCGGGTTTCTGGTGCGAGACCTGGACGGGATCTTGGCGGCGAAGGTGATCGACTTGGTGGCAGACACGAAGGTAGGAGCGGCTGAATCGTTGTATGGCTCGCTGCCGGTTTCCGATCAGGCGCAGTTGAGAGAGTTTTATCTGTCTCGGATCGAAGAAGTCGATTCCGCGCTGCGAGTGAAATTTCGCAAGGTATATCAGTACTCATAGTTAATGACGCGGCGCGGCGATGTCTGCCCGCGCGAGATGAAGCTGAGGAAAAAATGGCAAAGGAAAAATTTGATCGGACAAAGCCGCACTGCAACGTTGGCACGATTGGTCACATTGACCATGGCAAGACGACGTTGACGGCGGCGATCACCAAGGTTCTGTCGAAGCACAACCCGAACATCAAGTTCCGGTCGTTTGATTCGATCGACAACGCTCCGGAAGAGAAGGCGCGCGGGATCACGATTGCGACGGCGCACGTCGAGTATGAGACGTCGAACCGGCACTATGCGCACGTGGATTGTCCGGGTCACGCTGACTACATCAAGAACATGATCACCGGGGCGGCGCAGATGGATGGCGCGATCTTAGTCGTTGCGGCGACGGATGGTCCGATGCCGCAGACCCGCGAGCACGTGCTTCTGGCTCGCCAGGTCGGAGTGCCATACATCGTAGTCGCGTTGAACAAGGTGGATGCGGTCGACGATCCCGAACTGCTCGATCTGGTGGAACTCGAAGTGCGCGAACTGTTGAAGTCGTATAAGTTCCCCGGCGATGATGTGCCGGTAGTACGAGTATCGGCTTTAGGCGCGTTGAATGGCGAAGAGAAGTGGGAGAAGCAGGTTGACGCGTTGATGGAGGCGGTGGACAAGAGCGTGCCGCAACCGGCGCGCGAACTGGATAAGCCCTTCCTGATGCCGATCGAAGACATCTTTTCGATTCAAGGCCGCGGCACGGTGGTGACGGGCCGCATCGAGCGTGGCAAGGTGAAAGTCGGCGAGGAAGTGGAGATTGTCGGCTTCCGCGAGACGCGCAAGACGGTTGTGACCGGGGTCGAGATGTTCAAGAAGCAGCTCGATGAAGGCATGGCGGGCGACAATGCCGGGTTGCTGTTGCGCGGCATTGCGAAAGAAGATGTGGAGCGCGGCATGGTGCTGGCGAAGCCGGGATCGATCACTCCGCACACGAAGTTCAAGGCGGAGGTTTACATCCTG
>Ga0335072_10015633_pt1 | contig 10768 bp, 4 predicted proteins | sample Lox_Sample_21_FD_206725 | JGI IMG/M metagenome (GOLD analysis project Ga0335072, IMG submission 206725) | Soil microbial communities from Loxahatchee National Wildlife Refuge, Florida, United States - Lox_Sample_2.1 | ecosystem: Environmental > Terrestrial > Soil > Wetlands | place: USA: Florida... | reverse complement strand
TCGTGCCCAACCCGGCCAAGTTCCCCGACGGCATCAAGCCAGTCGCCGACTACGTGCACTCGCTCGGCATGAAGCTTGGCATCTACGAGGACTCCGGCACCCACACCTGCTCAAGCAGCGGGTTCCCCGGCAGCCTGGGACACGAGTACCAGGACGCGCTCACGTTCGCCGAGTGGGGCGTGGACTACCTCAAGTACGACGACTGCGACATCCCCGCCTCCGGGCAGAACGCCCCGGCCACGGTCCAGCGCTACGACACGATGCGGGACGCGCTGCTGGCCGCGCGGGCCAAGACCGGCCACGCGATCGTGTTCAGCATCTGCGAGAAGACTGACTACGGCGTGCCGAACTCCGCCTGGCCGACGGTTGGCAACCTATGGCGCACCACGGGCGACATCCACGACACCTACGCCTCGATGCTCTCCAACTTCACCCAGAACGTCCAGCTCGCCTCGCTGGCCAGGCCGGGGGCGTGGAACGACCCGGACATGCTGGAAGTCGGCAACGGCGGGATGTCGGTGACCGAGGAGCAGACCGAGTTCAGCCTGTGGGCCGAGATGGCGGCGCCGCTGATCGCCGGGACCGACCTGCGCTCGGCCACCCCGGCCACGCTGGCCACCTACGAGAACCGCGCGGTCATCGCGGTGGACCAGGACCCGCTGGGCGTCCAGGGCTCGCCGGTCCAGGATGCGGACGGGCTGTGGGTGCTCACCAAGCCGCTGGCCGACGGCGACCGGGCCGTCGTCCTGTTTAACTCGACCGACTCGGCCGCGACGATCAGCACGACCGCGGCCCAGGCGGGGCTGGGCGTCGCGCCGTCCTACACGCTGACCGACCTGTGGCAGGGCGGGACCAGCGACACGACCGGGACGATCAGCGGCACGGTCCCCGCCCACGGGGTGCTGATGTACGACGTCGCACCGTCCGGCGCCAGCTATGCCTTCTCCCACCTGCGGATCACGCCGCCCCGGCTGGCTAACCGGGTGTCAGGTCCGGCCACGCCAAGCGGCCAGGCGGCGCGGCTCGCCACCGTGCGGGCCACGCTCACCAACACCGGTACGGCCACGGGGCCGGGGGCGGCGCAGCTCTGGCTGACCGCGCCAGGCGACAACCCAGTGCTGACCGGTGATCAGGTCGTGGACCTGGCCCCCGGCCAGTCGGCGACCGTCACGTTCCCGCTGACCGGCCGCGACCTGTCCGCCTGGGGAGACCAGGCCGAGGGCTGGGTGGTGCCGGACGGGAAGTTCACGGTCCAGGTCGGCGGCTCCGCGAGTGACCTGCCGCTGTCCGGCCGGCTGACCGTGACCCGCTCGATCGGCGCGCGCTACGCGACCATCGCGGCCCCAGCCGCGCCGGTGGCGCCCCAGTCCACCATGAGCGTCTCGGCCACGTTCACCAACGACGGCGACTACGCCCTGCTGGGCACCCGGTTCCGGCTGGACGTGCCCGCCGGCTGGACCGCCCGGCTAGCCGGCCCGGCCCCCTGGGCCGTGGCTGCCGGGCACTCGGTGGCCATCCGCTGGCTGGTGAACGTCCCCGTCTCCGCGCAAGGCTCGTCCGCCTCCCTCACCGCCCAGCTGGCCTCCGCGCCGGGCAGCAGCCCGGCGGGCCGCCTGTCCGCTACCACGACGGTCAGCGTCGAGCCCGCCCTGACCGTGTCGGCCAGCCCGGTCTCGCTGACCCCGGGCCAGGCGGGCACCAGTACGCTCACCGTCACCTCAGCCCTGCCCGAGCCGGTGACGCTGGACTACACGGCCACCCCGCCGGCGGGGATCACGGTCACGCCGGCCCAGGGCACGCTGAGCGTCCCGCCGGGCGGCGCGAGCACAACCGTCGCGATCGCCGCGGCCGGCAGTGGTACCGGTGGCCTCATTCCCGTCCCGCTGGCCCTCACCTTCACCGAGCGAGGCGCGTCGTACCCGCTGGACGGCACGCAGATCCCGGTCACGGTGCCGTACCCGTCGTTCAGCGCCGCCTACGACAACACCGGGATCTCCGCTGACACCGACACGGCGGCGGCCAACATCGACGGCGCCGGCTCAAGTTTCTCGGCCGAGGCGCTGGCCTCGCTCGCAGTAACGTCCGGGGCCGGGCTCAGCTACGACGGGATCACGTTCGGCTGGCCGGCCGCAGCCGCCGGGCAGCCGGACAACGTCGTGGCGGCCGGGCAGACCATTGACATCTCCGGAGCCGGCTCCTCGCTCGGCCTGCTCGACACGGCCGCCTACGGCCCGGCCTCCGGCACCGGGACGATCAGCTACTCCGACGGGAGCACGCAGAGCTTCACGCTCAGCGTGCCCAACTGGTACAAGGCGGCCCCGGCCGGCTCCAACGCGGTGATCGTCGCCCCGTACCGCAACCGGCCAGGCAACACCCAGGACCCGAACGTGGTCAACGTCTTCGAGCAGTCGATCCCGCTGCAATCGGGCCGGCAGGTCGTGGCGGTCACCCTGCCCGACATCAGCAGCGGCGTCACCAGCGGCCAGCCCAGCCTGCACATCTTCGCGATGGCGATCGGAGGACAATCATGAAGCTGATTCGCGCGCTATGCGCCGCGGCGGCGCTGGCCGTCGGGAGCATCGCCCTGACCCTGGTGCCCCCGGCCCTGGCGTCCCCGCACGCTCCGGCCGCCCGCCCGGTGTTCAGCGTGCTTGACTACGGCGCGGCCACCGACGGGACGACCAATGACACCCCGGCGATCAACGCCGCGATCACGGCGGCCAACGCGGCCGGGCCCGGCGGGGGAGTGGTGCAGTTCCCGGCCGGAACCTACCTGGCCGGCGGGTCCATTCACCTGCTCAGCAACGTCACGATCCAGCTCGACGCGGGCGCGACGATCACCGCCGCCGCCACCGGCTTCGACCCGCCCGAGCCCAACCCCTACGACCAGTACCAGGACTACGGTCACAGTCACTTCCACGATTCGGTGATCTGGGGCGAGAACCTCACCAACGTCGCCTTCACCGGGTCGGGGACGATCACCGGCGCCGGCCACCTGATCACCGGGACTCCCAATCCCGGTCAGGCCGACAAGCTCCTCACGCTGGTGAACGTCAACGGCCTCACGCTGTCGGGCATCACGCTCGAACTAGGCGGCCACATCGCGCTGCTCACCCAGCACTGCAGCCACGTGGTGTCGAGCCACCTGACGATCTCCACGGCCGCCGACCGGGACGGCTGGAACGTCGTCGACACGACCGACGTGCGGATCACCAACATCAACGTGGCGTCTAACGACGACTCGCTGGTCTTCAAGGGCGACTACGCGCTCGGCCAGGTCTACAACAGCGGCAACGTCGTGGTCACCAACGCGCAGCTGTCGTCCAAGTGCTGCAACGCGGTCATGTTCGGCTCGGAGACCTGCGGCAACTTCACCAACTACACGTTCAACAACATCGTCGTGACCGAGGCGGGCAAGTCCGGCCTGGGCATAGTCTCCGAGGACGGCGCCCGCATCTCCGACGTCACCTACAACCACGTGGTGATGTCGGGCACCCAGTCGCCGATCATGGAGAAGATCGGCACCCGGCTGCGCTGCGGCGGCAGTCCCACCATCGGGTCGATATCCGGCATCCACTACAACGACGTGACCGGCACCAGCGCCGGCGCGTTCAGCCCCACGCTCTGGGGCCAGCCCGGCCATCCGGTTAGCGACATCACGTTCAACGATGTCCACCTGACCTTGCCGGGCGGGACCGGCCCCATGGACCCCAACGCCGTCCCGACCGACAACGGCGACTACAACCCCAACAGCCTCAGCACCCGCCCGGCCTACGGCTTTTATTTGCATAACGTAACCGGTATCGCCTTCAACGACGCCTCCCTGCAGCTGGCGGCCAGTGACGCACGGCCGGCGTTCATCGCTAACGACGGGACTGACATCTCGCTACGCGACGTGCGGGTCCAGGCGGGCGGCGACAGCCCGTTCGACGTGGGCTTCCAGGACGTGACCGGGTACTGCCTGACCGGGACGCGCACGCTGACCGGGGCCATCCCCCGGGTGAGCACCCCAGGTTCCCGCCCGGCCAGTCCCGGCTGCACCGCGGGCATCAGCAACTTCGCCCTGTCGGCCGCCCCGGCCAGCGCCACCGTGACCGCCGGGTCGGCCGCCCGGTTCGCGCTGCGGACCGCGGCCACCTCCGGGCACCCGGCGCCGGTCACGCTGACCGCGACCAGTCCCCAGGCCGGCCTGACCGTGTCGGTCAGCCCGGCGACCGTCCGGCCCGGCCAGTCGGCCGCGCTGACCGTCAGCGCGGCGCCCGACGCCCGCAACGGCACCTACCAGATCCCGGTGACCGCCACCGACGCGACCGCCACCCAGTACGCGACCGTCACCGTCACCGTCACCGGCGGCGTGACGCTGGCGATCACCGGCCTGTCGGTCGCCGACACGGCGAACGCCGCGAGCTGGTCAGTGCAGTCGAACCTGCAGCCGGGTGACCTGCTGTACGGGGACCGGACCATCGACGTGGCCTCAGTGCCGGCCGTGCTGGCCGGCGCCGCCTGGATCCGGACGGCGAACAGCTCCAAGTCCGCCACCGAGAGCCCGCTCGCCACGTTCTCGATCAACACCCCGGCCACGGTGGCGGTGGCGGTCGACACCCGGCTGGCCCGGCTGCCCTGGCTCGACTCCAGCTGGACCGACTCCGGCCTGCAGATCACCGACAACGAGGGCACGCCGCGGACCTTCGAGGTCTACACCAAGACGTTCCCGGCCGGGACCGTCACCCTCGGCCCGCAGGCCGACCTGACCAACAGCTCCAGCATGTACACGATCGCCGTGTACTGACCATCGGGAGACAGCCATGCGCGCATCCTGGCGGCCGTTCACGGTCGTCACCGCTCTCGGGATCGCCGCGGCCGGCCTCGCCGGCCTGTCGGCGGGCGCGGCTCTGGCCGCGCCTCGTCCCGGCGTGATCATCTACGTATCGCCGCACGGCAGTGACACCAGCTCGGGGTCAAGCCCGGGCCGGGCCGTCGCGACGCTCGGCCGCGCCCAGCAGCTGGTGCGCTCGCTCGACGCGGACATGCACTCCGACATCACGGTCGAGCTCGAATCGGGAACCTACCGGCTGGACCAGCCGCTGACCCTGGGGGCACCGGACTCGGGGACCAACGGCTACGACGTCGTGTGGACGGCCGCCCCCGGTGCTCACCCGGTCGTCAGCGGTGCGCAGCGGGTCTCCGGCTGGCACCTGTCCGATCCGGCCAAGGGCATCTGGGCCGCCACCGTGCCCGCCGGGGTGCAGACCCGCCAGTTCTACGTGAACGGCGTCCGGGCCGACCTGGCCAGCGGGCCGCTGCCGGTCAAGCTCACCCCGACGGCCACCGGGTATGTCGCCTCCTCTACCGCGCTGGACGCCTGGCGCAACCCGAGCCAGCTCGAGTTCGTCTACACCGGCGGCGAGGGATTCTGGTCGCTGAGCACCGGCGGGCAGGGCGCCTGGACCGAGCCGCGCTGCCCGGTCGCGTCCATCTCCGGGACGACGATCACGATGGCCGAGCCGTGCTGGGACAACTCCACCGAGCGGATCTTGCGCACCGACGGGTCGGGCCGGACGGTGGAACTGGTCGGTCCCCAGACGCTCGGCAACGACGAGATCCCCGCCTACGCCGACAACGCCTATGAGCTACTGTCCCAGCCCGGGCAGTGGTACCTGGACGGCTCGGCGCACACGCTCTACTACCGGCCGCGGCCCGGGCAGGACATGGCCTCGGCCGACGCCGAGCTGCCGGTCCTGCAGACCCTGGTGGACGGGGCGGGCACGGCCAGCGCGCCGGTGCACAACCTCGCCTTCCGTGGCATCCAGTTCTCCTACGCCACCTGGCTGCAGCCCAGCAGCCCCGAGGGGTTCTCCGAGATCCAGGCCAACTACACGATCACCGGGCCCGACGGCTACGCCACCCAGGGGCTGTGCCAGTTCGTGGCGGGCGGCACCTGCCCCTACGGCGACTGGACCCAGGAGCCGGGCAACATCGACCTGCAATACGACCAGGACGTCCAGTTCCTCGGCGATGACTTCACCCACCTCGGCGCGGCCGGCCTGCGGCTGGGCGACGGATCGCAAGACGACACCGTGCAGGGCAGCGTCTTCACCGACATCTCCGGCAACGGGCTCGAGCTGGGCGGCGTAGACGACCCCGAGCCCACGGCCACCGTCGCGGACACCACCGGCAACCAGGTCCTCGACGACCACTTCTACGCGCTGCCCGTCGAGTACCACGGCGGCGTGGCGATCGACGTGGGCTACGCCGAGCAAACGCTGATCGCCCACAATCAGATCGACAACACCGCCTACACGGCCATCTCGCTGGGCTGGGGCGGCTGGCCGGACAAGATCGACTCACCGGCCACCCCCAACTACTCAAGCGGCAACGTGGTGTCGGACAACCTGATCGAGAACCCGATGCAGATGCTGGCCGACGGCGGGGCGATCTACACCCAGGGCATCACCGGATCCTCGCTGGCCAACGGCGAGCAGATCACCGGCAACGTGATCCTCGGGGCGCTCGACCACGGCCACGCGATCTACACCGACAACGGGTCGACGTTCATCACGATCGACGGCAACGTCGAGCTGGGCAACGAGAACGACTGGGGCTCACGGCACACCGACTACACCGCCGGTGCCACCGGCGATGACCCGCTGCTGATCGAGAACAACTACTGGCAGCAAGGAGACCAGGACAACTCCTCGGCCAACGTCACCGAGTCGGGCAACCAGATCATCACCTCGCTGCGGCAGGTTCCGGCGGCCATCCTGGCCAGCGCCGGGCTCCAGCCGGCCTACCGGGGGCTGGCCAGCGAGCGGGCCGCCCGTCCGGCGGTGCCGGAGGCACCGGACCAGGTCGCGGCGTTCGCCGCGGCCGGGCAGGCCGACGTGACCTGGAACCCGGCCTTCGTCACCAACGGGGCGCCCGTGTCGTCCTACCGGGTTACGGCCTCACCCGGCGGAGCGCACGCCACGATCTCCGCGGCCGGCTACGCGCGGCTGGCCTACGCGGTGGTGCCCGGGCTGCAGGACGGCACCGCCTACACGTTCACCGTCCAGGCCGTGAACCGGGCCGGGGCCAGCGCCTCGTCGCTGCCGACCGCGCCGGTCACCGTCGCGGCCTCGGCCGGCGCCGTTCCAGCCGCGCCCGCCTCGGTCAGCCTCGAGCCGGGCAACGGCGCGGTCAGCGTGCACATCACCGCGCCTGGCTCCCGCGGCGGCACGCCCGTCACCGGCTACACGATCACCGGCTATACCGGCGGGGCGGTCAGCGTCGGCCCGGTCCAGTTCACCGGCCACCACGTGCTGTGGGGCGCCACCGGCTCCAACGCCATCTTCACCACCATCGGCGGCCTGAAGCCCCTTCAGCCGTACACGTTCCAGGTGACGGCGGACAACGCGGCCGGAGCCAGCCCGGCCGCCAGCACCCGCACGGTCATCCTCGGTACCACCCCGGCCTGCGCCGGCGCGTCGGTCACCGGCAGCCCCGCGTCGCAGGCCGCCGCGCCGGGCAGCACCGTCCAGGTGACGACCACGCTGACCGACGGCTGCGGGGCCGCGCTGACGGGCGCGTCGCTCTACCTGGACGCACCGCCCGGCTGGACGGTCTCCCCGTCGTCGCCGGTGGCCGTGGGCGACGTTCCGGCCGGGGGGTCGGTCGCCCGGACCTGGACCGTGACCGTCCCGGCCACCGCGCCCGGTGGTGCCGCCCAGCTGTTCGAGGCGGCGGTGTTCAGCGGGCCGGGCTCGACCGGGCACCAGGAGGCGTCGGCCAGCTCGGCGATCTCCGTCCCGTACTCCTCACTGACCGCCGCGTTCGACAACGTCGCCATCACCAGCGATAGTGCCCCCGGCGACGGCAACGCCGACGGAGCGGGCTACAGCTTCTCCGCCCAGGCCCTGGCCGCGGCGGGCGCTCAGCCCGGCGGGACCGTCACCGTCGGCGGCCTCAGCTACGACTGGCCGGGGGCCGCGGCCGGCCAGCCCGACAACGTGGTCGCCGACGGGCAGTCCTTCCAGTTCACCGGGTCGGGCACCGAGCTGGGCTTCCTGCTGTCCGGCACCTACGTGTCGGCCAGCCACGGCAGCGCGGCCGGGACCGGTGAGGTGGTCTACACCGACGGCAGCACGTCCTCGTTCACGCTCAACGCGCCCGACTGGCACGGCGGCTGCAGCCCGGGCGGCGCCGGGGTCGCGCTGTACTCCGCCTACCGCAACTACTCAGGCGGCCAGAGCGCCCTGGACGTGTGCGTCTACGCGGCCACGGTCCCGCTGACGGCCGGCAAGACGATCTCCTCCGTGGTCTTGCCGGACGTCAGCAACGGGGTCACCGCCGACGTTCCCGCCCTGCACGTGTTCGCCGTGGCGGCCGGCTAGCGCCGGCCGCCCGCTCACCCGGCGGCCCTGGCCCCGGATCGCCGCGCGATGAGCGCGGCGATCCGGGGCGACAGGATGAGCCCGAGCCAGCAGAACTTGGCCAGGTCCGGGCTGACCAGCGCGACCGGGATCGCCAGGGCGTAGAAGCACAGGTTGATGATGCCCTGCAGCGGCTTGTATCCGGCCACCGCCGGCCGGCCCGGCCCGGCGGGCGGGCGGTGCCGGGCGCGGTAGCGGAGCATCCCGAACCGGGCCAGGGTGGCCAGGATCAGGTTGGCCGAGAAGATGATCACCGCCAGCGGGTTCTCCGGGTACTTGCCGATCAGGTCGCTGGTGAACGGCATCACGGTGATGGTGAACAGGAAGAGGAAGTTCCAGTTGGCCAGCCCGTCACCGGCCGCGTCCATCTCGCGGAAGAGCTGGCGATGGGTCAGCCAGAACTGCGCGATGACCACGAACGAGATGACGTAGCTGATCCACCCGTCGATGGTGCTGACCAGCGCGGCGGCCAGCTCGGACATCGAATCGGGATTGCGCAGCCCAGCGGCGGCGGGCACCTGAATGCCCAGGATCAGCAGCGTCAGCGCGATCGCCACCACGCCGTCGGACAGGGCCAGCAGCCGCTCGGTGCCGGCCCCCTCATTATGGCCGTCGGCCGTGGCGCTCAGCTCCGGCGGAGCGGCACTGGGCGGGGCGGGATCGAAGCCGTCGGCCGACATGGTGTTCTCGTCTCTCGGGATCGTGCGCGGGGAGATGCAAGGACACCATAGTGGGGCACAGCATTCCCAGATGGGCCAATTGCTGGTGTGTCCGGCCAGCCTCGGCGGGCCTGGCACCCCGGGCCCGTGACAGACTCGGGTTGCATGCGGCGTTTTCACTCCTGGGACGGAACGGAACTGGCCTACCGGGTGACTGGCTCCGGGCCACCACTGGCCTGCATTCCCGGTGGCCCCGGCCAGGCGGTGGAGTATCTCGGCGACCTGGGCGGGCTGACCGCTCACCGGACGCTGATCTTGCTCGACAACCGGGGAACGGGCGCATCGCAGGCGCCGGACGATCCCGCCACCTACCGGGTCGACCGGCTGGTCCAGGATGTTGAGGCGCTGCGCCGCCAGCTCGGACTGGACCGGATGGACCTGCTCGGCCACTCAGCCAGCGGCGGAACCGGCCTGCTTTACGCGACCGAGTACCCGGACCGGGTCGATCATCTCGTGCTTGTCGGCCCGTCCCTGCGCGTCGTCGGCCTCCCATCCGACCTCGGCGTCGAGGCGGTGCTGGCCCTGCGGGCCCACGAGCCCTGGTACCACGATGCGGTGGCCGCACTGTACGCCGAGGCCGCATCGCCGCAGGAACTGGAGCGGTACCGCTGGCGGGCGGCGCCGCTGCTCTACGGTCAGTGGAACGCCGCCGCGCGGGCGCAGTCGACCGCCGAGCCCGGTCAGTTCGCTCAGCTGGCTACCGACGGGTTCTATGCCAGCTTCGATCCCGATCCCGCGCTGCCCGCGCGGCTGGCGGCCCTGCCGGTTCCGGTGCTCCTGGTGGCCGGTGAGTACGACATCTGGCCAACGGTCGAGGCGGTCCGCGCGCTGGCTGGCCTGTGCGGCCACGCCGAGGTGTCGGTGCTACCGCGCGTGGGGCACTTTCCCTGGGTCGACGAACCGGCCTCGTTCGTCGCGATCGTCGATGAGTTCCTCGCGCGCCGTCCGGGCGCCGCCGGCCCGGGTGAGGTTAGCCTGTAGGGCCGGTCACCAGTCCCGGGCGGCCGGTCGCGATGATCGCGCTCATCCGGGCCAGCACCGGCGTTCCCGCGGGGGCCAGGGTGGCCGGCAGGAACGTGACCGCCGACCCCTCCGCCACCTGGCGCGGGGTGCAGATGAACTGGCTGGACACCATGAAGGTCCAGCTGGTGTCGGCCACGCACGCCGAGACGTTGGACCGTTCCGCCTGCACGAGGAAGCCGACCAGCTCGGGCCAGGCGCCATGCTGGAGCCGGATGACGATCGGCCGGCCCGCCGAGCGGGCCGCGAGCACGCTGACCGCCCGCGGCAGGGCCGGGTCGAAGGCCGTCTTATCGACGTTGAGGGTCCGCGTGTCGGGGGCGAGGCCGAAGGCGACAATGGCCGCCACCGCCACCGCCCCGGCCGCCGGGATGCTCACCGCCGCGGGCAGCGCCTCGGCCACCGCCAGCGCCGCCACCAGCAGCATGATCGCGGGCGCCGACCAGTAGAAGAAGCAGATGTAGTAGGTGGCCGCGCCGACCTGATCGATCCCTCGGTCCGCGAAGACCAGCACCAGCAGCCAAGACAGGCTGTTGACCGCCAGCAGCCACGCCAGGAACCGGCGCACCGGCCCGCGGCTAAGGCTGGCCGTGGCCCCGGCGGCCACCAGGTAGGCGGCCA
>Ga0335072_10015632_pt1 | contig 10769 bp, 8 predicted proteins | sample Lox_Sample_21_FD_206725 | JGI IMG/M metagenome (GOLD analysis project Ga0335072, IMG submission 206725) | Soil microbial communities from Loxahatchee National Wildlife Refuge, Florida, United States - Lox_Sample_2.1 | ecosystem: Environmental > Terrestrial > Soil > Wetlands | place: USA: Florida... | reverse complement strand
CGCCGCGACCCGACACCGTTCGACGGCGTGCAGACCCAGATCATCGGACTGGAGCGGAACAGGCCGGACGAAGTCCTGCTCGGCCTTAACAAGGCCAACCCGGAGCTGCATGAGGCGTACCGGCTCGACCTGCCCTCCGGTGAGCTGGCCAAGGAGATCGACAACCCTGGCTTCATCGCCTGGGTCAACGACACCGAGCTGATAGTCCGGGGCGCGGTCGCGCCGCAGTTAGATGGCAGTTTCACGCTCCTGGTCAGGGACGACACCGACTCCGAGTGGCGCGAGCTGCTCGCTATCCCGGCCGAGGACGCCGAAAGCCTGAACGTCGTCGGGTTCAGTCCCGACGGACATTCGCTTCTGATCACCAGTTCGGTAGGCGCGCAGACCAGCAGGGTGGTCGGGGTCGATGCGGCGACCGGGGCCACAGAGGTGCTCGCCGAGGATTGGCAAGACACACTTTACGAGCGGTTAGTCTTTCCTGTTCATTGGCTGGCAGCCGAACTGACTGGTCGGCGAACGGACACATCAGCCTGATATGCGGGTGATCGTCTCGACATTCCGCTTGTCAAACAGAGCGCCGATCACCCGAATGATCAGGTGTTATACGGCCCGAAGGGCTCGGTGATCTTCGATCACCCGTATAACGCCGACTCTGTGGCACCGGCGATCGTGTTGGCAAGGCCGTCCTCGAACTCCCAGCACATCCAATTCGGCGCGCCCTTCTCACGGCATGACAGGGCGGTTCCGAGAGGCCTCGCGTACCATCGGCTCATGGTGCGCATCGGAGCGATCGTCCTCCAAGTTTCTGACACTGACCGAGCGGGGGCCTTCTGGAGCCAGGCATTGGGGTATCAGCGCGGGGCCAACCAGGACTTTCTCTTGCCGAGTGAGGGCGGCCTGCCACGCCTGCACCTCGACGAGACGGACCGCACCCACCTCGATCTATGGGCGGCAAACGAAGACGAGCAGCTTGCTGAGGTCGAGCGCCTGGAGACACTTGGCGCGACGCGCGTCGAGTGGAACTACCCCCAGACGCGGACTTCATAGTTCTTGCCGACCCAGACGGCAACCTGTTCTGCGTGATCAACACCGGCGACTGACCTGATACGGTCCCGCGTCCCGCGTGCTCCGTGACCCGGTCATCGGCAAGATCGCCAGCTTGGCGGCGCACCGTCGGCGGCAGAAGAGTGTGCGCTTGCAGCCTCATCCCGCCTAACGTAGTAGAAATGCTATTACGAACGGCACAGTTGCCGCGCCAATACTGGCCAGGTATTGTGTGACAACTCCGCCGCTGAAAAAGGACTCTCCGCAACCACTCAGAAGCTGATACATCTCGATGTGGCTTCTAACGGTCCCGAGGTCGCTAGCATTCATCAGCGATAGATCGCGACCGCCACGTGCCTTCTCGATGGAAGCTGCCAATTCTTCTAGTGTCTGCGCTTTAGCAGCTTGAGCAGGCACAGCAAGCCAAGTCTGTATGACAACGCCGATGACAAGTATGCAAGCCAAAGGTATTATCATCGCACAAATATAGAGCGCGCGAGTACTGACGTTATGAACGCGTACGTAAGCGTATGTCAAAGGAGCAGCTGTGACGAAGAAAAGAACAATTCCCATCAGCGCCTCAAGCTGAACCGCTCGGCTCAATGCCACAAGGCCGGGCGTGTTAATCGGGTCACTCCACCGCAAGGAGAGACCTGACATCAAGGCAATGCGTCGACAGAAAATGGCAGTGCATATGATGAAATACGCTGCGTGGCCCGCAATAAACCCGGAGAGTACTAGCGACACGATCGCTACCGGCACTCGTTCAACGACTGGGCTGGGAAGCCGCAAGGCTGCCCACAGGGTGAGGCCAGATATGCACGCACATACTGTAGCCTGCGGCGTTGCCTTCAAGGCGCTTCGATACCACATTTCGAGCTTTGACACCTCTTCGTTCGATGCATCTCGCAAGAGGTCATTTACCGTTTCCCTGGCAGCCATGAAAGAGTCCCACGTATGCCAAGAAAGCAATATGATCAGGGAATCGCACAGCGTGAGCCACACAGCCCAGAAGGCGCTTAGAGGCCGATAAGGCCAATGCCGTATTGCAAGCAACAACAATGGCAAGCTCATAAGAGACAGCGTCGCCAGCAATCTTGAGTCAGCAGCCCTCAGATGGAGCTTCCTTAGCACCCTGCTCCAGCGTATTACTGCACGGAACGCTAAGGGGAGCCCTCCGCTTTCCGCTAGGATCACAAGCTTCGTATTGTTCCGGGCGACATCTTCGGCTGGCATGCTAATCTCCTGTTGTCCGGTCTGGCACGGGTGGCCCTGGGAGTAGACGCGCGCCTCTGCCTGTTAGTTTGCAACTCCACGTGTTGGCCTCACCGATCTGCAACAAGCTGCTGAGTCTGGCTGTTGCCTACCACATGGCCTTTCGCGTGGGGGAAGCACCGTCGCTTCGCTCTACGCGAGCGTTGATCACGAGCCAGACAGGCCATCCCAGCCCGAGGGGCCGGGCTGGGATGCCTGTCGTGGCGCAGGCAGCATTAGGCGATCGCCCATCGGCAGATCTGTAAAGTCCGCGCTGTTAGCTAGCCCGCGCCCGGTCCGCCTTCGCACGCGACGCCGGCCCGGTGCGTTCGATGCCACGCAATGCGCCGCTGCCGAGGTGAACCGAAGCAGTTCGCGTTCGGCCGGACAGAATTCGGGCACGAGCAGCTAGCGTGACGATACACACGCTCGTCAGAGGCTCGGTCTAACGGTCTGTTAATCCAGGTGTAGGGAAGGCACACTTTACGAGCGGTTAGTCGTCCTGTTCATTGGCTGGCAGCCGAACTGACTGGTCTGCGAACGGACAGATCGCCGATTATTTGCTCCCATCTGGCCGATGCTGGCTGGTCACGGAGGCACGTAGAATATCTGTTCGGCGGGCGCCTAGCCGCCAGTCGGGGCCTCACCCCCCCGGGCGGTCTCATCGCACTGTCTGCTGTCGCCGGGTTATGAGCACCACGACGTCCGTCCGAGGCGTCTTCGCCGTCCCGGCGCATCTCGCTCATCTGCGGCTGCAGCTGCCGGTGGTGGGCGGGCGCCAACTTATCCCGCCGCGCCGCCTGGCCGATGCGCGCGCGTTCAGTGCCGCAGCTGCAAGAACTGACCGGCCTCCTCCTCGCGCCCGGCATCCTGTCGCCGGTCAGTGATCACAGTCAAGCCCGCCCGCTGCGCGCGCGCCCTGCGGGTGGTGCTGCGCGCCAGGCTTGAGTGTGATCATTCCCGGCAAGATCATCGGCGCTTATCAGGAGGACGCCCAGGAATGGGGCACTCTATGCTGTCGGGGGACACCCTCGGAGGCGACGACGTTGGGGAGCGAACACGGCGAACGGAACAGCGCCGCGGTCAGCGTGATCGCAGGGTGGGGCCGGATGATGGCAAGCCAGTTGCGCGCCCTCGCCCCTGTGCCGTTGGGCATGGTCAGCAATGACCTGCGGCTACCGGCGTTCGTTGGCTCGCATAGTCAGGGCGGCCAGCCGGAAACGGTCATGAGCATGACACTGTGCTACGGGATCCGTGAAGATCCCTTGTCGCCCTACATCGAAGTGATCACCGATTTCACCTCCGACCAATCCGAAACTGTGCAGCTCAGGTCGGTGCTCAGCGAAGCGGCCGAGCGCGAAAAGTCCCGCCAGGAAGGCAGGGCCGAACACCAGCGCCGCAGACACCGACCCGCGCGAGGACCGCTTGCGGCCGGGACGCTCGAAGTTTCGGTAGCGGGCCAACGGCGAACGGTCAGTACGAAGAGTTACGACGGCTTTCACGGCCTGCGGCTCAGCCACGTCGGATTGGTCGCCACGGTTATTGCCCGCGGCACCTGGCCAGACCGGCCGGCCCTCGACTTGATCACAAATCTGGAGCCTTACCTGACGGCCATCGAGTCGCCCGACTCTGAGGTAGTCAAAGCGAGGGTAAGGTCACTGGCCGGACAGCACCCCAACAGCGGGTGACAATCTGAGTGACGATCGCGGCGTGAACTCGTGGACGATCGCGGACGTTGACGGATCGGCAGTGCAGGCAAGGCCAGCGGTGGCTAGAGGCACGTAGCGGCGGAGTCGATTTACCTTCATAGTGAATGGGTCTGGCGCGCTCTGCCCGCTGACAGCCGCTTTGACAGTAACGTCAGCGCGTTCTGACCCGATTGGGCATCCGGCACTCCCCGGAATCCCTGGGTCGGCGCCCCCCAGGTCATGTCCGGTCAGAACTGACACGGAAGAGGTGTTTCGGCAGGCCGCCCCTAGCGGTGGCCCGGATCAGGATTCGGTCAGGACCTGGTGGCCTGAGCTAGCGGGCGAGTTGGTTGAGGAGGCGGCGCAACTCATCGGTGAGAACGATCTCGACCTCTCCGTCGGGTCCGGTCCGGCTGACGGTTTCCCAGGTGCCGTCGCGCCACCAGAACAGGCTTGGCGAGAGCGGACCGGCGGCGCTGTCGTAAAGGCTGGCCGCGAAGCGCGCCATCAGTTGCAGCGACGGGACCACAGACTTATCGCGGATGACATGGACGGCGAGATGCCGGCAGGCGGGGACGCATGCCAGGACTCCATGCGGTCCGGGCACGGCATCGCCCAGCCGGGCGAGCACCTCGGGCAGGATCAGCCGTTCCACATCGACGGGGCGCAGCGTGGTCACCGTGTCGGACAGGTCGAATGCCAGGAACTCAAGTAATCCCGGCATTACCTCGGTGGCGTGCCCGAACATGGCCGGGTCGAACTGGTCGGCCGGGTAGAGCCGTGCGTAGGTGCGAGCGCGGACCTCGACGCCGCTCAGGCCTGCGAAGATGTCGCCGCCAACAGCCGCAAGCAGGCTCATCACGTGCGCCCCGACAACCCGGGGCCAGGCCGTCTCCCCGGCCGGGTCAGATCCGCATGCCGACGCGAGGTTCCACAGCCCGAACACTCTGCCACGGTCATCACGAACGTGATCACTGAACACCGTGACCTCGCAGCCGTTCTCAGCGAACGCCGTCCGGACTAGCGACCTGATCCGGCGAGCCTGCCCGACGGTAATGAACGGCAGGTCCGGGTCAGCAATGTTGTCGAACGCAACGTCACCGCCGACGCCAGCCATCTTGGCCTCCGGGCTGCAATCAGATGGAGGTACGCGACCTGCCAGGCATCAGCGGGAAGCCTCAAGCCGCTCATCCAACAGTACGCGTGGATCCAGCCACCGGCGGCAGGCCTGCAATCTGTCAGCAAGTGGCCGACGGCGCCAGACGCCGGTCCCACGGGCTATCACGCAGCGTGGTTGACTCGGTCGGCCCGCGGCCGCCGAGTTCGCGCGGAACGCCGACTATGCGTGGACGGATGTTGCGGGGTCGTCGCAGGACCTGGCGGACAGATCACCGCATTATGCGCCGTCGCCATGAGCCTCGTCGCCCGGCTGAGATGGCTGCTGATCAGCGGAGCCCGCCGAAGCGGGAGCCGGCGGTTTACAGGCCGGCAGTCAACAGCCTTCACCTCCGTTGCCACGGTGAACATATGTTTATGATAGTGAACATGAAGTCACCTTCCGACGATCGGACGGCGCGGGCGCGGATCCGTGACGAGGCGCTGCGGCTGTTCGGTGATCACGGCCCAGACGGCGTGACGATCCGGGACGTTGCCACAGCTGCGGGTGTTTCGCCGGCCCTCGTCATTCGGCACTACGGGACGAAGGACGGGTTGCGGGATGCGGTCGACGAGTACGTGGCGCGGGTCTTCGAGGCGGTGCTTACGCAGGTTGTCAAGCCAGCCGGGGCCGAGGTGCTCGACCACGCGACTGTCCCGGCACTGGCCGAGATAGTCGCAGCGAACCTGCCGGACGGCTCGGCGATACCGGCGTACCTCGGCCGGATGCTGGTTTCTGGCGCGCCGGTCGGCTCGGCTCTGTTCCGGCGGCTGTACGAGGTGAGCCGGGAGGCGCTGGCCGGCATGGTGGCCGCGGGATCGGCGAGTGCTGGCGCGGATCCCGAGGTGCGCGCGGCTTTCTTGTTGGTGAACGATCTCGCGGTGCTGATCCTGCGCGACCGGATCCGCGAGGTGCTCGGCGTCGATCCCTTGTCTGCGGCGGGTGTGCATCGCTGGGGTGGCGAGGTTCTGGCGGTCTATCGCGACGGCATTGGTGCAGGTGCCTGACCGGAGTGGCCGTCGCCGAATCGGACGAATGGAGGAAGGCATGTCCAACACAATCACGCCGTCGACCGGGTCGAGCGCGATCGGTCGCGGGGGCGCTTGGGTGCTTGGGAACCGCGCCCTGGTGCGTGCGCCTATCTGGCTCTACCAGGCTCGGCTGGGATTCTTGTTCGGCTCGAGGACGCTGATGCTCGAGCACGTCGGCCGGAAATCCGGAGCGAAGCGCTTCGTCGTGCTCGAGGTCGTCGGCCGACCGGCGTCGGATACCTATGTCGTGGCGTCTGGATTCGGCGAACGTGCCCAATGGTTCCGCAATCTGATCGCCAATCCCCAAGTCCGCGTGTCCATCGCGGGGCATAGGCCGCGCGCCGCGATGGCTCGCCGCCTGCCGACAGCCGAGGCGGACGCTGTGCTGGCGGACTACGTAAGCCGGCATCCCCGCGCATGGGCGAGTCTCAAGAACGTCCTGGAGAACACGCTTGGTACGCCGATCAGCGAACACGACACCCCGCTGCCCATGGTCGAGCTGCGGCTGGACGGACGGCGTTCATGACAGACAGGAGTGCGGATCGCCCCTGGGCGAACGCCCGCTGCATCAACGGTCTCCGCGCAGGGGGCGATCCGCATCTTCCATCGGGAATGCCTCGCGGCGTTCGAGACCTTGCAGGCAAACCAGCCCGGACGCCCGAACGATCCATCTGCGCCGCTGACACGGAGATGTTGCTGCCCGGCACCGCCGATCAGAACGGCGGCACTGCGCTCGCGCAGAGCGCGGTCTGGATCGGGCCTGGGGTGCGACGTGATCGCCGACTCTGGCGCACAATGATCGCGCTGGGGCCGACATTGCCTGGACTCGCAGAACATCAAGTTCGGCGCGGGTGGTGTGCCGTCTCATTGCGCCAGAAGCGGGCGGTTAGTGGGGAAGGCGGTTGGCCAGTGTCTGCTAGGGCCGCAAACAGTAAGCACACTGTGTGTCCACGAAGGATCGCTAGGCCCAGCACTGTTTTGCGCAGCATCCCGTCAGCGTCGACGGTCGCGAGCTGCCGAGCCACCGGAGCGCCTCGTTCGCGTTATGATCTGCGATCTCCAGCATGAAGTCCCGGTCGGGGTAGTCGCTGTCGAGTATTCGCAGCGGGCCTGCCGTCAAGGACAGCCGCTGGGTCAGCATGTAGAGCGCAAGGCGGTCCTCGTCCAGGCCGTCGCCCGCCACGAGCTGGTAGTCGGGGTGCAGGCGGAGGCGCAGGAACGCATGTTCCCACTCGACGTCGAAGTACATCAGGTTCTCAATGTCAATCAGGACGGGCCAGCCGTCCCGGTCCACCATGACGTGACCCAGGTCGAGCTCACCGTGCACTATCGAGTGCTCGGCGCGCGGCTGCACCGCCTGCGCCAGCGCGTGCAGCTTGTCGTCCAGCTCATCGCGGACGGCTGCCACCCTGGCGTCTCGTGCAGACGCTTCCGCCAGGCATCGCAGCGCGAACTCGAGCGCAGCAGCCTCACCCGACATCGCGCGCGACCGGCCGCCACCATCGATCTGGGCCACTCTGCCAAAGGAGGGCGCACGGTAGCCGCGCATAGTATCTAGCGCACCGCAGAGCCGGTCCACTGCCGGCCGCGCGGCCAGGCGGTCGTACGCGAGCAACTCCTCGAGATCGTGCGGGAAGTCCTCGACGATCGCCAGGTCGGCCAGGTAGTAGGCGCGATCGTGGTCGGCCAGGTAGAGCGCGGGCACCCGGAGTCCCGCAGCGGCCAGCCGGGTCCGCGCCGCCTCGAAGTAGTGCAGGCCGCCGCCGGACGAGAAGGGGTCGGCGGGGTCGCCGTCCCACGCTGTCGCGGGCCAGTAGTTCTCCGAGTCCTCCCACAGATAGGCGATCGCTGTCATCGCGTCGTCCATGATGAGCCTGTAGACGCCCTTACTCGTGCCGCCCGCCAGTCGCTCGACTCTCTCCAGCCGCCGCCCGCCGCCAAGCGCCGCCCGCGCCGCTCCCGCAAGCTCGTCCTGCGTCACTTTCCGCGGCGCCATGCCCAGCCCCCTACTCCGGCACGCAGAACCGGAAAGCTCACGCAATCAAAATAGTATTGTTAGGACAATTTAGTAAATCCCGGCTTACTACGTATCTGGATTGGCGTCACTCTTGCCCAGACAGGCGGGGAGGGCAGGCCGCCTGAATGCCTGGCCTAATCCACCACCAGCTCCTACGGCTCCGACCCGGAATAATCGCGGAAGGTGTCCCCACGTCACCTCTGCTGCACTTGGGCACCTGCGGGGACCGGCTGGTGCGGGACCGAGATTCGGCGGCGATGTCCAGCAGGTGCAGTCGGCCGTATGCCGCCGATGTCGCGTGTCTGCGTGATCGAAAGCAGCCGGCGACCTCCTAGTCCGATGCCCTGATGCTTTGACCTTGCTGAGCATCTTGACACGGGAAGTCCCAACAGACCACGGGGCGCGCCCGGCTACTAGCTCACGCTTTCTAATTTGTCAACGGCAACCGAAACCTGAGCAGTTGTCGGCAACTGAAAATTGAGCAGCCTTGGGTTCATGGTTCTTCGGTTGCGGCTGCGGGGACGCGGCCGAGGTCTCGGTTTCGGAGCCGGTAGGAGTCGCCTTTGAGGGCGATGACTTCGGCGTGGTGGACGAGCCGGTCGATCATCGCGGCGGCGACGACGTCGTCGCCGAAGACCTCGCCCCACCGGCCGAACGGCTTGTTGGAGGTGACGATCAGCGAGGCTCGCTCGTAGCGTGAGCTGACAAGCTGGAAGAACAGGTTCGCTGCTTCGGGTTCGAAGGGGATGTAGCCGACCTCGTCGATGACCAGCAGCGGGTAGCGGCCGAGGCGGACGAGCTCGGCCTGTAGTTTCCCGGCGTGGTGAGCGGTGGCCAGGACGCTGACCCAGTCGGCGGCGGTGGCGAACAGGACGCGGTGCCCGGCCTGGCAGGCCCGGATCGCGATGCCGGTGGCCAGGTGCGTCTTCCCTGTTCCGGGCGGACCGAGGAACACCACGTTCTCGCGGGCGGTGACGAAGTCCAGGGTGCCCAGGTGGGCGATGGTCTCCCGGCGCAGCCCGCGGGCGTGGTCGAAGTCGAACTCTTCCAGGCTCTTGCGGGCGGGGAACCTCGCGGCGCGGATCCGTCCCTCGCCACCGTGCGCGTCGCGGGCGGCGACTTCGCGTTGCAGGCAGGCGACCAGGTATTCCTCATGGGTCCAGTTCTCGGCCCGGGCCCGCTGCGCGAGCCGGTCCACTGACTCGCGCAGCGTGGGGGCTTTCAGCGCCCGGGTCAGGAACGCGACCTCGGCCGCCAGGTCCCGGCCGGGTGCGGTCTTCGCGGCGGTCACCGGACTGCCCCGCCGGTTAGCCCGAAGACGGTGTCGTAGTCCGACAGGGCCCGCTGTTCGACTTCGGGCTCGGCGGCCGGCGCCAGCACGACGGCCCGGTGCTGCCGTAGTGCCGTGGCGGCAGCCAGGTGGACCGGGTCGGTGATGGTCTGATGCTTCGCCCAGACCCGGTCATGGTCGGCGACAACCCGGCCGTCGCAGTAGACCCGCACCCTCGCCAGGTCCGCGGTGATCTCGATCCGGCGCCCGATCACCGCAGGGTGGACGGAGTAGTCATTGGAGTCCAGCCGGACGTAATAGTCGCGGGCCAGCCGGGCCGAGGACCGCCACCCGGTCACCGGCGCAACCGGCGGCAAGGTCAGCATCGCTGTCTTGTCCGCGGTGACCCGGTCCGCCGGCGCGCAGCCCAGCACCCGCTTGGGCCTGGAGTTCGCGACCGCCAGCCAGCCGCCCAGCTGATGGTTGAAGTCGGCCGGCCCGGTGAACTGCCGGCCAGGCAGGAACGACCGTTCCAGGTAGTCATGCGCCCGCTCGAGCAGTCCCTTGGCCTCAGGATCAGCGGGCTTGCAGATGATGACTTTCACCCCGAGGGTGCCGCGGAACGCCTGGCAGTCGCCGGTCAGCTCCTGTCTCCCGGCCCGCCACCGGCCGACCGCTCCTTCGCCGTCCCACACCAGGCATCGAGGCACCGCGCCCAGCCCGGAGATGAGCTGCCACCAGCCCGCGAACAGATCCTGCGCCTGACGCGACGGGATCAGGACCGCCGACAGCCACCGCGAGTAACCCGATGCCATGGTCAGCACCGGCAGCCGCTTCGCCGTGCGGGACTGCCCCGACCCGACCGGCAGCGTAATGTCGGGGAACCAGAAATCACACTGCGCCAGCTCCCCGGCCGCATACGAAGTCCGCGACGCCGGATCCGGCGGCAGATACAACGACCGCAGCTCCGCCACCCGCCCGCTCAACGTCCGGATCGAGTACGGCCAGCCGATCCGGTCCCCGATCGTCGTCGCCGGCATCGACGGATACGCCTTCAGCAGCTCCCGGATCCGCGGCTCAAACGCATCAGCGACCGACGCCTTCGGCGCCCGCTCGTACTTCGGCGGACCATCCTTGGCCAAAGCAGAACTCACCGTGTTCCGCGACACGCCCAGCAACCGCGCGATCGCCGAAACCGACAAGCCTTCAGCCCGCCGCAGCCGGCGGATCTCAGCCCAGTCCTCCACGCTCAGCACCTGCTTCCTCCCCGGCTCGACTACAGCCAGGGTCCAAGGGAAGCTGCTCAACT
>Ga0335072_10015630_pt1 | contig 10770 bp, 8 predicted proteins | sample Lox_Sample_21_FD_206725 | JGI IMG/M metagenome (GOLD analysis project Ga0335072, IMG submission 206725) | Soil microbial communities from Loxahatchee National Wildlife Refuge, Florida, United States - Lox_Sample_2.1 | ecosystem: Environmental > Terrestrial > Soil > Wetlands | place: USA: Florida... | reverse complement strand
CTCTAAAAAAACCCTTTAAATATGGTAGAAGATTTTGTGCTGCATAGGTGCATAGGCGATTATAATATCACAGAGCTAGGGTAAGGAAGATCTTAGGTAGAGAAGGTAAGAGGAGAGGATTGTTCCCCGTGTTTTGAAGGCACTGCATGATTCACTCCCCGCAACCTTTGATAGTCGTCATCGGCAAGAATTTGCAATTGGTAAATGCTTAGCCTAGTACACATCTTCGGAAACTTGCACTGACAGTGCCTCGCGCCTCATTCAGAGATAGAAGGAGGTTCAGAGATTGATCTATGCTAAACCGCATTTCGCATGTTAACTAGAAAAAATCACGCCACTTCTTTTAAAAGCATAGCCAATCTCAAAGTGCCTAGCCTACCTTGCGTTAGTATCAGGCCAATGTAAGGCTTAGGCGTGTCGTATCACGATGACCGTCAGCGCCATCTTATTGAATCTCTATCACTTATTCAAGCCTCCACAATATGTCATGGTGTTTCTTCCATTATGCAAAGCACAACACGCGAAGCTTCCAAGGTCAAGAAAAATGGGTGTGATAATGGCGAATGCTGAGGATGACCCTCAGAAGAAGAAAGAATGACGGGAGGAACAGGGCAGACAAGAAGGAATAGCGACAGGAGAACGGAAGACGACAGAAACAAAAAAGATTACCCAGATGAGAGAGAAAAAGTAAATTTTATCTATATTTTATTCACATGGAAAAACGCCCCTATTTCACTCTTCATCCTCATCCTCATCCTCATCCTCATCCTCCTGATTCATCACCACCTTCTCAATCAACCCCAAAGCAACTCTAACAGGCAAACCCACCACATTATCCCAACTCCCCTCAATCCTCTCCACCAACAGTCCTCCCATTCCCTGAATCCCATACCCCCCAGCCTTATCCACCCCCTCCCTCGTCTTCACATACGCCATGATCAGCTCATCAGTCACCTCCTCCGCAAACACAACCTTCGTCTCCTCCACCATCGTCTGAATATTATACCCCGGATGGCGCGCATCCTCCCTCGGCGCAAGCACACACACAGCCGTATACACCTTGTGAGATTTCTGGTCTCTCAGCATGCGCAACATGGCGACGTGGTCCGCCTCGCTGCGCGGCTTCTCGAGGATGCGCCCGCTCTTCGAGAGCACGATTGTGTCGGCGGCGATGACGAGCGCGGGGTCCGGGACCGAGGCGAGGCTGTTGTGCAGCGCGGACTCGTACACCGAGAGGCACTTCTGGTTGGCCGTCTGCAGGACGTACTCGAAGGGTTCGAGGGTTTTCGAGAGGTTCTCGGCTTTGGTGGAGGGGAAGATTTCGAGGTCCGTGAGGCCGATCTGCGGGGGAGTTTGTTTAGCAGGCCTGGTATCAATTGGAGTGGAGGAGTGACTGTACTTGAGCGAGGAGTTGTCTTCGCCGAGGACTGGCGGAAGCCAAGATGATGCGCTTGCCTCGTAATTGATTCAGGACTGGAATGTCAAGGGGTAGCGGCGCGCGTAGTTTGCCTGGCGGTGGCCGTGATGGGAGAGCACCATGCTGAGCAGCAGCATCTTCATACGATGGAGGAGGTTGGCTTGGAGGATCAGCGTCAGCCATGTTGGAACAGTGAGCATGCGAGCAATGAGAGGTTGACTTGACGAGGCTGAGGATGGGCAAAATGAAATGTGGAGCACGCTACGTCAGAACGGGAATGGCCGTTTCCAAGCCTTGTCAGGCACGGCCTGCGCACTGGCTTGCATGTGACCGACCAACCGTCGCAGCTCTTCTTCATATGCCCCCTTCCGCTCTGCTATTAATACAACCCACCAGACATCTCACTCAGAAGCAGGATTAAGACACTGTCATTGTAATATTCATTCCATTGCCGCGACCATGTCATCGCCCACTGTCACCACCTCTCCCAATGGCGCGCGCGAAGTCTCCGCCAACCCCAGCTCTTCAGGCAATGTGGACGACAAGCCGCGCCTGTCAGAGCACGAGAAGAAAGCAAACCATATCGCATCCGGTTTGTTTCCTCCTGCCATTTCCCGTTTATCTCCCTTGCCTCTTCCTTCCCGATCTCACACCTATTCCTTATCATTACCTATTCCCATCTGTTGACCCATATGCTGACCCCCGCCTTCCCCACAGAGCAAAAACGCCGCCAGGCTATCCGCGAAGGCTTCGACCGCCTGACAGAACTTGTTCCGGGACTGGAAGGCCAAGGCAGAAGTGAGAGCATCGTGCTAAAGAAGACGGTCGATCATATGCGAGCGCAGCTCGAGGAGCGGAGGCGCTTAGTGGAGAGGATTGAGGCTTTGGGAGGAAACGTTGAGTTGAGCTTGCGCAGATAGCAATTGGCCAATGGAAGGTATGAGCTGGATTGGGTAAGGTTCGTTGGGATAATGGGCATAATGGGGCCATGGCTGTGGTGTGACTGGAATGAACTGATGTTGCGGTGGGCTAGCTTGACCTGGTGCTAGAGTCTACGATTGGAGTTGTGGAGAGATACAGGGTGGAGTGACGGCTTTTGATGGAAGAAATCTTCCAAGGTTCGTTCGCGGTTCCTTTTTTTCTTACACCTTCGGATTTGCACTGACTATTCAACAGGCCGGCCTCGAGTTCTCAAGTGCTATTGTGCGGACGTGTACAATATGATGAGTAACAAATAGATGTGGATGACCATCACGAGGAGCTCCTTAACAGCGATTTAGGAACAGTTTTGATTTTCCGGGGCAGTCTTACTGAAATATCGTAATAATAATTGAAATACTTTACGGGTTATTCCACCTAGACATTGCACGAGAAAAAGGCCAGATCCATGCACCTAAAGCATCAACAACTTCATACAAAGTTTTATACGTTTCCTTTGATCCCTCGGCAAGTCATTTCTCTTCCGGATCTGCAATCTTCAAAACCGCCTTCCCAAAGTTCTTCCCGCTCAACATCCCCACAAATCCCTCCGCCGCATTGTCAATCCCCTCAGTAAAACTAATCTTCGCTTTGAATGTCCCTTCATGCAACCACTTGGACATCTTCTCCTGATGCTCTTTAGCATACTTGGGCCCCATATTCGCGTCTCCAACAATGAATCCTCGCATCGTAAGACGCTTGGAAACGACTTTATCCAGATTTCTGATAGGATACTTCTCGTCGTCAGGCGTCGAGTAGCCCGAGATCATGCCGCAGGCTATGATGCGCCCAAAATCTTTGAGCGCGTCGATGGCCGCTTCGAGGTGTTCGGAGCCAACGTTGTCGTAGTATATGTCGATACCGTTGGGCGCAAGGCGCCTAAGGGCGTCAGCGGGCTTTTCCTTCTTGTAGTTGAAACCCGCGTCGAAGTTTAGCTCTTTCAAGATGAAGTCAAGCTTTTCATCTGAGCCGACGGAGCCGATAACAGTCAGTCCCTCATGCTTGGCTAATTGACCGACTATTTGGCCTACGGCGCCGGAAGCGGCGGAGATGAAGATCGTTTCGCCTTTCTTGGGTTGTCCGATGTCGTAGAAAGAGGAGTAGGCTGTCAGGCCAGGCATTCCGAGAGGGCCAATGAAGAGAGACAAATCGAGGCCGTAGGGATTTTCGATCTTCGTGAGCCCCTTGTCGGCATACTCCTTTGGTATCACGCCGTACTCTTGGACTGGGAGGTAGGCCTTGACCCAATCGCCTTCAGCGAACTTTGAATTGTCGGACTTGAGGATCTTTGCAATGGATTGGGTCACGATGGGCTGGCCAATTGGGAATGGAGGAGAGTAGGATTTCACGTCCGGGGCACGCATGCGGCCTCTCAGGTATGGGTCGAAGGATGCATAGTAACTCTTATAGATTACCCCGCCAGCTGGAGGAGCTTGGTTGAGGTCGCATTCGCGAATTTCAGTCGCGAGGTCCTTGCCGGGCACTGGCACACCCTTAGGCACAGACTTGAAGATCAATGCTTTGTTTTGAACCATTGTTGCAATTTGCGTATGCTTTGATGATAGGAAATATACGGGCTTGAGATCCGGGATAATATGTATGCAGCGATGAAGATGACGATTAAATAAAAAGAGGAAGAGAGAAGCTTATATACCTTGCCAAGTTGCCAGATTGAAGAATACTGACCAATCCAGTACGTAGTGTTAGTCAAGTGCCGGTCGTACGACTACCTACCCAGACATCTAACATCTGTGTTCTTGCATGAAAACCTTTGGAGATTCGGAGAAGCTTCCATTACTCAGCACCACGCCTCGGAGCTGTCATAATGACGCCATTGACTGATAGGCCGCATTGAAGTGAATGGAGTGACCCGAGTCAAGGCGTCAAGCGCTATGCGGCCACACATCTTCTTGTGGAAACATATCCGCCAGAAAGATAGAAAGAAACGCCTCACGAATTCACTTTTGCGTAGTCTGTACGGAAAATCCATGAGCGGATGACAAATGCCTCTCCAAAGTTGCCGAGGTAACCAAGATCTTGTCGAAAACGATTATTCTTCCAGCTACACCCTCTCGGAGCTCACTCTGTGCCCACACTTCAGCAATCTACACTAGCCATTATCAGGCCTCTAAGGACATGGGAGTATCCCGACAGTCATTTGCATCACGCGGGAGGTGCCGAGACCTAAACTTGGGGTATTTACAAAGCTCCTTGCCACGAAGCTTAGCACGCCTATCGTCCATTGCATCTTAAAGCCTCCTTCCATGCTAGCTCTTCAATTCAAATGTACGACGTACTAGCGCTACCTAAGGCAGGTAGTAGTGCTATGATCTCCCTAACGGCTAGCCAAGAGATCACAAAACCAACCTATCTTGCATCGATTGAGTAGCCAACGCTGATTTTGGCCAATCTACCGTCTCATTATGCCAGCCTCCTAAGCCTGTTTCGGTTGCTTCAAGTTATTTGAGCAAGAGTAACTGCTAATCTGGAATAAGCGCGTTAGCTAAAGTATATCATAAATAAGTACCCCCCTTCTGTTGCGATGCTTTATAGCGAGTGCTTATGATCTAGTTAAGTTTCTAAGAATTAGGAACCGACGAGAAGTTTTAGTCCTAGATTTCCACTTTTAGAGATCTGATGGAGTTGCAGAGTTTCAGAGAATAATTTTCTAGATGCATGATATCCCTAATGAACTATATGATGAGACAGCATTCTGCTTACAAAGTTATGTGTGTTGCAAAGGCCTGCTCTTGCACCCACGTGACAGTTTGATATATAAAAGATACTAATAGAACCACAGCCAATCTGTTGACCCAGACCAATTAACAACATCCTCAATCCACGGGCCGAGCTCGGAATTGCGAACCGCATTCAACAAAGGGAAGTCAACCCACCCAATATCCTGCTGTTCCTACGTATGGAAGGGATGTCTCAACAAACTAATTCGTCTACCATATTATGAGGATAATTTGTAGTGACGGTGAACTAAAAGTACTATGCTCGATCTTTGACAAATTCGAACCTAGTGAGGAACTAGAGCATAGAGAAGTCGTAGAAGCGCTCCATGCAGCCCTGACTCTGTTACGAGCAAGTTCCATACTTCACTCTACACTGACTATCATTCAAATCCAGAAAAATCCACTTCCTACTGCTGAAATGGCCACGTTACTCGAGAATTTAGTCTGACTCTATCACAGGATCCAAAAAGGTGTCAGAAAGAGTTATAATCCTAGAAAACAATCGGTTTCTCTATCATAGATACAACCAGCCTTTCAAAACCTTCTAGAAATAAGCTAGAGCTCGATTCTGTCTGGCTATTTTCGTTGTCATTGGTGTCTTCCATCATGTGAGTAGCATTTTTATCAACAAAATCTCCATCCAAGCACCGTCTTACGATATCAGCATACACCTTGCCCATTCGCCCCCGGAGCTCTGGAACGTATCTATTCTTCAGTTCAACGGCAAAGACGCCTAGATCATCACTCTTGCAATCTTTCCAGATCCGTTGGATCGGACACCAGAGGCCTATCTCCAATAGTAAGATCCCTAAGCTATAGGCATCGTATAGTTTGCTATAGCTTGGTGGTTTGGTGCTTGTTCCTCCACCTCGAGGTACTCCAAAAGCTCCCTGCGAGGTCTGCATGAACTTTCGGTCGGGGTGCCAGTAGAGGCCTTGTTCTGCAGCCGAGTAGGTCCCTTGAAGAAGAGATGGAAACGTCTCACTTGTTTCGAGCTCCGCGTCTCGCCGCGCAAAGTCAAAACCGCAGATATACGGCGTATTTATAGAATGCGAATCTGTGCTATCCTCAAACAAGAGGATGTTGCTACTCGTGAGGTTTTTGTGCAGCCAGTGCACGGAAAAGAGCCCGTAGATTGTAGTTATGAGAGTTCGAGCGACGTGGAAGCGCTCGTCAAGATCGCGGCGAATGCGACGTTTCTGGTCCATTATGAGGCGGTCATGAAGAGATATTGGTGTTTTGACATTATTACCCTTAGGATAGCTGAAAGCGAGTCCGTAGCGATGGTTCTTTTCGTCACGAAAGTGACCAAGGCAGTTTAAGATGCTGAATCCTGTGAGTGTCGCGGACTGTTGGAGTTGCATAGCTAGCATGTGAACTCGGGCATCAAGGAAAGAGAGCGTTTCGATACTCGTCCTGGTGGAATAGTATCGCCATTCGATTATGCATGGATCAGAACCACGCGAGGCGAAAATTCGAGCGGGTGCATCTGTGGCTCCATCCCATGAAAATTCAAACTCGGACATACTGAGGTAAAGATCATAGTGACCCCAGGACCTTCTTGGATTACTATCTGGAGGACTTGAACTTGCTTGCTCAAGACTACATTGGTCCTGTAGATTGGGAGATAACCGATTGTCTACACTTCGTCTGGAGCTCTGTGTTGACATATCGGCAAAATTCATCTCATAACCTCTCTCCATCAATTGTGCCACACCTTGATGCTGTCTGAATTGCTCGTCTTCCTCAATTGATTGCAACGTGGGACTTTCTGGCCGGCTTGCTGCTATTCCAGCTACTAGGGGCCGTGATGTCACCAGAGCAAGAAGAACTCGTCTTTCATATTGGGCGATCTTGTAATAGGGTAGTAGTTCTTTCAAGTCAGAATTGTACTTCTCGAGTCCGTCAACCAATTTCGTGAGTTCTTTCTCATCTCCGGCCACCCAACGTAATCTGTTCATAAAACTGAGCTTGGATACTCCACTCTGTGCACTTGACTCATGCAGTACCATGAGTTCAGATCCTGGATGCAAGCCCCGGCGCAATTTATTCATCCAGGAATCCTGATTTGAGATAGCCTTCGCAGAATATCTCTCCAAAATCGATCTTGCAGATGCCAGCCGGGCGTTCATGTTCTTAACCGAACTCTTTATATGCGAGAGAATGAGTGGCAAGCGTAGCTCATGAGGAAGCAAAGTCATCGACTCCGGTATGTCTGAAGCCACTTTGTCCTCCTGCTGGGCAATTATCTCAGCGAAGCCGCTTACTTGGACCCAACTATAGAACTTGATTCGCTGGATTTGTAGATGGAGTGTCAAATCTTCGAGGGCATCCTCAGCTCTCCGAACGGAAGAAATGATATCAAGCAGATCGATACACGTCTTGAGAACTCCCACAACACCAATGACGCTGGCGGCAGCACCTAGGCCTTCAAGTCCGGACATAGTATTGGCATGGAGGAGGCGGTATATTCGAAAGGAGAGCAGTCATTTAAAGCAGATCATGAGATCACCTGTACCTCAAAACTGAAAGCATTTCCTCCGTAAATCGTTTGATTGAGCATTAGCTAGTCTTGTCGTAGTCGCCCGCTGGTTGAGTAGCGGACTGTCATTGCAAAATGAATCTCCGTTTCAAAGTTTGCACAATACGTATATCGTCGCATGTATGATTTAACCACTAATCACGGGCGGAAGCGCGCCAACCACCTCCATTCGACACGGCGGTCTCCACTTTCACGTACGTAACCAGTTGTATTGAAAGGGGGACAGCGAGGAGATCCTACATAAGGTAATGTGCAACAGCCTAGGCATCGTCGCTCGAATCTCGGCTGCGGTAAAGCCCCAGCCGTACGACGCAAATGAAACGTAAGCGAACCGCAAGCCACGGGCCGCCAAACTGTCCGGGGTGGTTTGCAACAACGGACGTTTTGAAGGATTCAGTAGTCGTCTGAACTTGTTATGGTTTGGTATAGCATCACATGCTCGAACCAGCGATGTTACGCTTTTGCCTCGAGAAGACTCGCATTGCACGTCCACTTTGGTTAGCCCGATCAAGACGATATAAAGAATTAGTTGCTACACCATCAAATCAAGTCCGTTGATCAATAGTTGTTGCTTGTTTCATTCTGATCGTGCATCCTGATCAGCGACATGCGTCCCGATTGCCCAATCGAAGAATTTGCTCTCAACATTCCTCGACGTAAATATCATGGCTATGAACTCTGAAGTAAGTCTCGACGAATCGATCTCTTTTGGACGCCGAACAACGACTCGCTTACCATCTGATTCCTTACTCTCCGACGAACATGAGCGAGAGAATCATGACTTTCTTTCTCTGATCACCGCCGTATCCAACCTATACGCACAGGAAGATGTGCTTGAGGTGCAAGGGCGGACTGATAATGGCAAAACTTTTGCTCATGGAGCTGTTTCCGAGGTATCTACAGTCTATGCGGCGTTCACACGGCCGAGTACTATCATATCCACCCAGTCCCGTAAGGAAAGGCGTAGGGTGGTCATAAAAATATCGGGATCGAAACTTTTTTTGCCCAATGGCCAAGTAAATAACGAATCAGCCATTAAGAGCTTCATCTCAGAAATTCGCATTCTCAGTCATGGACCTCTTCGACGACATCCAAACATAGTCAAGCTTCTCGGAGTCCATTGGGACTATTTTCACACCGTAAATAAGTCTTGCTTTAAATTACTCTTGAGCGAACATTCCACTTACTATCGCTTTTGCAGGGATATCCAGAACCCGTGATGCTTTTGGAGATGGCGAATATGGATCTGAGAAACTTTCAAACGAAGTAAGAGAGAACTTGATTGAGAAGCAGAATGTGTTTCTGAAACAGATACTGATATGGTTATTGCTTCCACTCAGACATACATCTCTTCCATTTGCAACCAAGAAGAGCATCGCGCTTGATATTGCTAGAGGGCTTTCTGCACTTCATAATTGCGGAGTTATCCATGGAGATATGAAGCCAGACAATGTGCTTGTGTTCTTCAAGCCAGAGTTACATGCCAAAGTTTCCGACTTCAGCCATTCCTTCCTCGATAATGGCAAAACCCGCCAACTTGTTGGTGGTACCCATATTTACGCAGCCCCGGAATGGAAAACTTTCCAAACTACTTCAAACCTTCTCAAAACCGATGTTTATTCATTCGGCCTGATATTTGGCGGACTTCTGTTAGGGTGCGACATTGTTGATGCCATAAAATTCAATTCCCTTTACATGGATTTGGACGTTTCCAGACCAGAAGATTACCAATTGTTAAAGGAATGCGATCTGATGAAACACTACCTTAACGACTTAATACGTACAGCCGATCAGAACCGCCCGGAATTGCATATGGAAGAATTACCAATGATTAAACGCATTCTAGATTCAACCGTACAGCTTGATCCAAAAAATAGAAGTCTTGTGAAGACTATCCAGGCCCTTTCTGGCGGGTATAGTTTCCAGCTTCCTCACTTTGGTTGATGAATAAACACATTCTAACTAGCTAAAAGTCTAGGGGGCGATACAGAGAACATTCAGAAGGTGCAAGAGCATTTGGATTCTACCGCAGTGAGTAACAGAGCTACAGTCTTGAATCATCAGGCGTCCGAATATGACGTGCTGATGCAAGCCTAGATATCAATCCCATATTACGCCCTCCACGCAGTCAGTAGTGTTATAAAGGATCAAATTGTGAGAGCTTTACGGTCAGTCGCCGATTCAGGAACTGATTTACGAAGAGCTGCTGCCTGTGTGGACTTGGCCATTTGCTATTTGTCCGATTTTGGTGTCCCGGGTACCGAAAAGCCATCAGAATCCAAAGAAATCGCCTTAGCCTATCTCATGAAAGGTGCGACATTGGGAGATGTCTGGGCCAGAGCAATCGCATTCCGGATAATTCAAGCAACGCAGCAAGATATTCCAGAGACTTACCCTCTCATAGAATGGCTCGTTGATGCTGCTACGAAAGGTTCAAAAATTGCCTTTGAATCGTTAGAAACTGTGGATCATTCATTATATGAGCGCACTCTGGCAACTTATCGATCAACCTTCGCCGGCAACCCAGCGGAAATCTTCTTGAACTTGGATATGTCATCGAGGCGCAATCTAGGAGACATTGTGAATGAGAGAAATGATACTGTTCTTCATTGGCTTGTTTCAACCGGGCAGGTTGATGAACTTGAGCGTCTCACGGCCTCAGAACTCCAAGAAAGCGTCATAAACAAGCAAAATTCTCAAGGGGACACGCCTCTTCTGTGCGCTACAAGAGCTGGCCATTACCAGATGCTAGTATGGCTCATAGAAAGGAACGCCGACGCCAGTACTGTCAACTCTGCAGGCGAGAATGCATTGCATTTCCTAGGGAATCTCGATGACGATAAAGTCACAGATGCAGCACAACTCTTGATGAGCGCAGGCGCTGATATAGATGCAGAGGCAGAAAGATTTACTGGGAATGCGTACCTGGAATCTGGACCTAGGGGAGGAGGAAGTCCAGAGTTGAGAGCAGTTATGTCGGACAAACCTCATGTCCTCGGAACCCTGTTGGGACTGCGCAAGTTTCATCAGCCACAAGAACCAGGTTTTAACCGCTGTATCTCTGCGTCAAAGCAGCGTTTGATCCTGGCATGGGC
>Ga0335072_10015628_pt1 | contig 10771 bp, 10 predicted proteins | sample Lox_Sample_21_FD_206725 | JGI IMG/M metagenome (GOLD analysis project Ga0335072, IMG submission 206725) | Soil microbial communities from Loxahatchee National Wildlife Refuge, Florida, United States - Lox_Sample_2.1 | ecosystem: Environmental > Terrestrial > Soil > Wetlands | place: USA... | reverse complement strand
ATGTCTATTATCACGCGACACTTCTTTCCGCGGATTGGCGCCAGACCGCTGCCGGCGTCGGCGATTGGTGGAGAAAGCTCTCCTTCCGCGCGCGCGATTGGGCCTATGCACGGCTTCAGCTTGGCCTGGAGGACGATCCGCGCACCGCCGATTTTCTCGCCGGGGCGCTGATCGGCTACCGCCAGGAGATTCCGCTCGATATCGAGCAGGACTTCCGCCGGACGGGCACGCTCCACGTCTTCGCGATCAGCGGCCAGAAGGCGGCCGAGGTTTTTGTCGTGGGGATGATTTTGCTCCAGTTGTGCGGCTTGGTCCGGTGGCGCTGGGCATGGATCCTGGCGCCTCTGGTGCTCCTCTACTGCCTGCTCACCGGCGCGCCGTCCAGCGCGGTGCGGGCGACGGTCATGGCGCTGACGGCGCTGGCGGCCTGGCGGCTGGGCCGTCCTCTCAACCCGCTCGCCTGTTGGTCGCTCGCGTTTCTGGCGATGTTGGTCTGGAATCCGGCGATGTTGCTTGATCCCGGCGCGCAGCTTTCCTTCGGGGTGGTACTTGGGTTGATTTTGCTCGCGCCGCCGATCATGCGTTGGATTGTGCAACCGTTCGGCCACGACCCTTTTTTGCCCTCCTCCTTGCTGTCGCAGGCCCAGAAATGGGAGGAGAAAGGCTGGCATGGAGCCTGCGCGCTGCTCGCGGCGTCTCTTGCCGCGACGATCATCAGCGAGCCGATTGCCATGGTTGATTTTCATCAATTCACCCCCATCGCGGTTTTCGCCAATCTCATCGTCATCCCGATGGTGGGACTGATTACCGCGGTCGGCACGCTCGGCGTGCTGCTGTCGGCTCTGAGTACGCAATTGGCGGCGCTGATCAATAATTCGAACTGGCTGTTCGCCAAATTTCTCATCCTCTTTGTCGGGTTTCTGGCCCACAAACCGGGCGCAGCGATCAACGTCCCCGATCTTCGCGCCTTCTCCTTGCCGTCGCCCTCGTTTGTTGCCGCTCCGCTGCAAGACAGTGCCTGCCTTCTCGTGCGGGCGAGAGGGCGGGCCTGGCTTTTCAATACAGGCCGTGAACCGTTGGCCCGTTCCGCGACCTGGCATCTGCTTCAATTTTACGGCATCAACCGGCTCGACGGGCTCGTCCTCATGGAGATGAGCGAGCCGGACAATGGTGGAATGGAAGTCATCGCCCGCGATTATCAGCCGCGGCGCTTGATTGTGCCGCTGCTCAACACCCATTCGCCGTTGGAAAAATTATTGCCGGAAACGGCGGCGATATCAGGCGTCAAGACGGAGTCGTGGCAACGGGGCCAGAGCATCAATCTCGTGCCGGGCGTGAGCGTGGATGTGCTCCATCCGGCGGCTAATAGTCCGGAGACGCTGGCCGAGGACCGCGCCCTGGTGCTGCTCTTTCACGCGGGCGGCCAGACGCTACTTTGGGCAGGCAAGCTTGGATCGCGTGCACAGGACGATTTGTTAACCGCCTGGCCCGGCCTTCATGCCGATATTCTCGTCATGGGAACGGAACCGCCGCCGGCGCGGGAATGGCTTCAATCGCTCGGGGTGCGACACTGGTTGCAGATTCCACCTCGCGATCCGTATGCCAATACAGTGAGTTTCCCGGCAGACTTTCCCGATCTGTGCCAAGTCTGGCCCCTCGGTGAGACTGGCGCCGTGGAAATTCATTTCGTGGAAGCCCGGAATGGAGAACCCTCCAAAATTATTCTGCGTTCCTGGCTGGTACCGACAAAGCGTTAATATCCGGTTACGTTTCTTCATCGGGAGGGTAAAATAAATAAATGTCACCAAGATAATTTACTCTTACGAAACATTGTTAATATTACAAATTCACCCTGCCGTTTGACAGCCGAGCCGCGATGATTAGTGTGCCTTCTAAGCTTTAACCTAAGGGCTATCGGATGGATGCCATCTTAAAAAGTGAAAATATCGCAGTCGAACGGAAGAATTTCATCTTCGACCTCCGGGAAAATCCGAGGGGCCGTTTTTTACGCATTACCGAAGATGCCAACGGGCGCCGGGATGCCATTGTGATTCCCGCTCCCGGCCTGGAAGAATTTCGCCGTGCGCTCGACGAGATCATTGCCGCGAATCGCCAAGCCGGTGATGTGACCTCTTAACACCACCGCGGCATGGCCGTGGGCGGCGGGCTGACGGTCAGTACTCCCCACCGGCTGTATTTGGTTCAGCCTGGGTAGTGGTGAGATGGGCCGCCGCTTCCGCCGCCGCCGAACGGACGCTGGGCGATTCGTTGGCATCCGCCGCGATAGCTTCCAGGGCCGGAACGGAGCCCTGGTCTTTGAGTTCGTCGAGCCCGATGATGCTCCAGCCGCGTACATTGGCGTCTGGGTCTTTGAGAGTTTCACGCAACGTCGGAATAACCGCCGGATCGTTTGTCTCTCCGAGCGCCTTGACCGCGTGGAGCCGTGCGCTCTTGTCGGGCGAAGCCGCCAGCTTTTCCAGCATGGGCACCGCCCGTGGATCGTGCAGCATGGCGAGACAAACTGTTGCGACGAGGACGGTTTTGGCATGGGGATCATTGAGCCGGTTGGCAAATTCGTCCGCGGCGATGCTTTTGGTGGCGCAGAGTTGCACCAGCGCGTTTGCCGCTGAAGTTTGCACCGTTTCGTCAGAATCGGCTACCGTGTCGAGCAGCGGCTTGACCGCCCGGGTATCCTGCTCGCGGCCCAGCGCTTCGGCGGCGTCGGAGCGGACAAACCAATAGGAATCTTTCAGGGCGTCCATGAGCGGCGGCACAGCGCGGGAATCTTTGATTGAACCCAGCGCGGCCACGGCGGCACGGCGCACCTCTTTGTCTGAATCGTGGGTCGCGCCGGTCAGGGCATCGATGGCGTCGGGTTTGGCCGCCAGGCCGAGAACGCGCACAGCTCCGGCCCGGATGGTGGCATCCGGATCGCGCAAGGTATCGTAAATCACCGTGTCTGCGGGGCTTCCCTTGAGGATATCAGTATAAACCGCCCAGGCGAGATCGGGCCGGTTCAAGTGAAGATAGATCGGAATCTGCGCGCGTTCCATCTTCAGGATTTCAGAATCGGACTGCACTTTCTGTGTCTGCGAATCGGCCTCGGCCGGATCATTCGTGTCGGGAAGGTTAGCGCGAACTTTTGCTTCCCGGGCTTGCAGCGCCTCCGTCAGAACATCATTGGCGTCTTCGTATCTCTTTTGATCTTCCAGGTTGATTGCCTTGGTCAGCGCTTCCTTTGTCTCCTTGTTGCCGCAACTGACCAGAATCATGGCACCGCAGGCGAGCAGCGCAACGCGTCGTAAACAACTCTTCATGTAAACTCCCAATTAAGAGGCGTCCCGCCGTTTGGCGCAAGGAAAAGTGCGCCTATTTTTTGGACGTCTCCGCGGCCATGGGCAGCGGCATCCGCTTCATTCCAAGCCGGGGATTGCATCCGGGTCCGCTTTCGCCGAAACTGCCAGCATGCCCACCCGCCGTACCGTCCGCGTGGCTGAAGTCCTGCGCAAAGAACTCTCCGCTTGCATGAGCCACTCCCTCGATCTCGAGGATCTTCTCATCACCATTTCTTCGGTCGAGCTCTCGCCCGACATGCGCCAGGCGTTTATTTTCGTCAGCACGTTAAATCCGGAACTCGATCAGGAGCGAGCCCTCGAGATGCTTAACCGTAACCGCAAGGAGTGGCAAAGCGCCATCGGACGCCGTCTCGGCTTGAAATTTACCCCTCAATTAATTTTCCGGTTCGATGACGCGGTGGAGCGGGGCGACCGAATTATGGATATCCTTAGCCAAATCGAAAAAGAAGAGGCTACAAAGAAAAAAGGAAAGGCCGGGTCATGAAATCAGCCACATTTTCCGCCAGCAACCGGCGCCACGATGGCCGCTTGCCCGCCCAACTGCGTCCGGTGACCTTTTTGCCCGGCATTGCGCCTCACGCCGCCGGATCGGTCCTGGCCAAATGCGGGCGCACCCAGGTCATCTGCGCCGTGACGGTCGAGGAGAGCGTGCCCCGCTGGATGAAAGAGCAGCAGGTCACGGGCGGCTGGATCACCGCGGAATATTCGATGCTTCCCTATTCGACTTCGGAGCGCAAGGCGCGGGACATCACCAAGGGGCGACTGGATGGACGCAGCACCGAGATCCAGCGCCTGATCGGGCGCAGTGTCCGGGCCGTGGTTGATCTCGAAGCCCTCGGCCCACGCACTCTTTGCATCGATTGCGACGTTCTGGCTGCCGACGGTGGAACCCGCACGACGGCCATTACGGGAGTCTATGTCGCCTTGGAACTCGCCCTACGCAGCTTGCGGGGCCGGGGGCTTCTTTCCGCTTCCGGCAAGTCGCCCATCAAAGCTCCTTTCGCCGCGATCAGCGCCGGCATCGTCGAGGGGCGGCCTCTTCTCGATCTCGATTACGTCGAAGACAAGGATGCCGCAACCGATATGAATGTGGTAATGACCTCCCGGGGGCAGTTTATTGAGGTGCAAGCCAGCGGAGAGGAAAATACTTTTTCGCCGAAAGAATTTTCCGCCCTCCTTGCCTTGGCTGCCTCCGGCATCCGCAAACTCATTGCCTTGCAGAAGGCCGCGTTGAGGTAGATAAGTCAGACCAGGGGATTCTCTTTGCACCAGGCGATGAATTTCTTGAGCGCCAGCGCGCGGTGACTCAGACTAGCTTTGGTCTTCGCGGTCAATTGCCCAAAGGTTTTCACATAGCCGACCGGGACAAAGAGCGGATCGTACCCAAAACCTTGCGTTCCTTTAGGGCCGGGGGCAATCGTTCCTTCACAAACGCCGTCGAAACTGGCCAGCGCCTGCCCTTCCTTCGCCAGCACCAGCACGCAACGATAGCGCGCTTTGCGTTGCTCCGGCATCATCGCGCCGGCACGCGCCAGTTCTCCCAGAAGTTTGGCGTTGTTTTTCTCCGTTGAGGAGGGAATGCCGCCGTAACGGGCCGAAAAAACACCCGGCGCGCCGTCGAGCGCATCGGTCTCAAGACCTGAATCGTCGGCCAGGACGTAATCGGTAATCGCCTGCGAAGTCGTCACGGCTTTGATCGTCGCATTGGCCAGAAAGGTATCGCCCGTTTCTTCGATTTCCATGGCAAATTCAGGATAATCGGCGGAGCATTTCACCTCCCAAAGCGGCGCCAGCGCGGAAATCATCTCCTCCACCTTGTGGCGGTTGCGCGTGGCGATGCAGAGTGTTTTTTTATCCATAGTTTCGATTCTCCCGGACCGCCTCGCCGCCGCGTCCGCGCCGGGGGGCGATTTCTCATCTTTTCATCAAGCTGCCGCTCTAGTTAACTAGAGGCTATCCCAAAAGTAGGCGTGGGTCACTTTTGGGATAGCCTCTAACCAACTTCCCGCATGCAAGTACGCAAGCAATTTCCTTTCGCTGTTTTCGAGCCGGTTTGGCAACGCTACTGGCTCGAGAAAAGCACGTTTCGCGCCGCCAATCCGGGCGAGCCGGGCGGCGAAAAGCCGAAATACTACGCGCTCGATATGTTTCCCTATCCGTCGGGCGCGGGGCTCCATGTCGGCCATCCCGAGGGCTGGATTGCCACCGATATCGTGTCGCGCTACAAGCGGATGAAGGGCTTCAACGTGCTTCATCCGATGGGTTGGGACGCCTTTGGCCTGCCCGCCGAACAGTACGCCGTGCAGACCGGCACCCATCCGCGCGAAACCACGGAGAAGAATATCGGAACCTTTCGCCGCCAGATTCAGGCGCTCGGCTTTTCCTACGACTGGTCACGCGAAATCAATACCACCGATCCCGCTTATTATAAGTGGACGCAATGGATCTTCATTCAACTCTATAAAAAAGATCTCGCCTACGTTTCGCATGCGCCGGTCTGGTATTGCCCGGCGCTCGGCACCGTTTTGGCCAATGAAGAAGTGCTTCCGACCGAAGAAGGGCCCCGTTCCGAACGGGGCAATCATCCCGTCGAGCGGCGTCCCCTGCGTCAGTGGATGTTGAAAATCACCGCTTATGCCGAACGGCTGCTGGCCGATCTCGACCAGCTCGACTGGCCCGAATCGCTCAAAGAAATGCAGCGCAATTGGATCGGCAAGAGCGAAGGCGCGGAGGTGCATTTCAAGATGGCCGATAGGCCGGAGGCGATCACCGTCTTCACCACCCGCCCCGATACGCTCTTTGGTGCGACTTATATGGTCCTTTCGCCCGAACACCCATTGGTGGACAAGATCACAACGCCCGGGCAAAGCGAGGCGGTGCAAAGATACAAGGCCGAAGTGGCGAACAAGAGCGATCTGGAACGGACCGACCTCGCCAAGAGCAAAACCGGCGTTTTCACCGGTGCGTATGCGGTTAATCCGGTCAATGACGAGAAAATCCCGGTTTGGATCGCCGATTACGTCCTCATGGGTTATGGCACCGGCGCGATCATGGCGGTGCCCGCCCATGACGAGCGCGATTTTGAATTTGCGCAGGTCTATCAACTGCCGGTGATCGACGTGGTTCAACCGTCCGCGAATTGGAAAAAGCCGGAGCAGGCAGGCCACGTCTGTTTCGCCGGCGACGGCGTCTCCATCAACTCCGCGTTCCTCAACGGCCTTCCCACTCCTGAAGCCAAAACCAAAATGATTGGATGGCTGGAGGACAAGAAACTCGGCGCGCGTCGCATCCAATACAAACTGCGCGACTGGCTTTTTTCCCGGCAGCGCTACTGGGGCGAGCCGTTCCCGGTGATTTGGAGAGGCGACGAACACAAAGTCATTCCCGAATCGGAACTGCCGCTGGTGCTGCCCGAGCTGGATGACTACAAGCCGAGTCCTGAAGGCAACGCGCCGCTGGCGAAAGCGGGCGGCTGGCTTCGGTTGCCGGACGGCCGCGTTCGCGAGACAAACACGATGCCGCAGTGGGCAGGCTCGTGCTGGTATTACCTGCGCTATTGTGACCCGAAAAATTCCGAAAAAATGATCGATCCGGCGGTGGAGAAATATTGGATGAGTCCGCATGGCGTCGATCTCTACATCGGCGGCGCGGAACATGCGGTGCTCCATCTTCAAGGTGCTTTTTGATCTCGGTGTTGTCTCGACGTCTGAACCGTTTCACAAGCTGGTGAACCAAGGCATCATTCTTGGCGAGGACAATCGCAAGATGTCAAAATCGTGGGGCAACGTGATCAATCCCGATGAGGTGATCGCCGATTATGGCGCCGATTCGATGCGTCTTTTTGAAATGTTTCTCGGGCCGCTGGAACAGATGAAGCCATGGTCCACCACCGGCATCGAGGGGGTCTACGGATTCCTGGGCCGCGTCTGGCGTTTGGTCATGGAGGAAAACCAGGAAGGCGAGTGGCATTTCGCGCCCACGAAGGTGACCGGCAGCGCGCCCTCCGCCGGTCTGCTGCGCAGCCTGCACACGGCGATCGTGAAGGTGACCGATGATATCGAGAAACTGAAATTCAACACGGCCATTTCCGCCTTGATGATCCTGGTCAATGACCTGACCAAAGAGGCGGCGCGTCCGCGCGCGGTGATCGAACCGCTGCTACTCCTGCTCGCGCCGTTTGCGCCCCACATCGCGGAGGAACTCTGGAAGCAGATCGGCCATGCGGAGTCGCTCGCCTACGAGCCGTGGCCCGTCGCCGATCCGAAATATCTCGTCAAAACCGAGATCGAAATCGTCGTTCAAATGAACGGCAAGGTGCGCGGCCACATTATCGTTTCGCCCGGCGCGGAGAAAGACGAAGTCGAAACCGCCGTGCGAGCCTTGCCCGTTTTCGCCGAATGGACGGCGGGCAAGACCGTCAAAAAAACGATTTTTGTCCCCGGTAAGCTGATCAATTTCGTCGTTGGGTAAGAGTTTGCGTTCCAAGATAGCCATTGACGCATCAAGATACCTGGATGTAATGAGGCCATGTCTTTTCGCGCCTTGTGGCAGACGTTGCATGATCCGACCCGGCTGCGTATCCTGGCGCTGCTCGAGGAGGAGGAACTCTCCGTCGCCGAACTCCAGGCCATTCTTCATCTTGGCCAATCGCGCATTTCCACCCACCTGGCTCATCTGCGCCGCGTCGGTTTGGTCGATCCGCGCCGCGAAGGCAAGCGCACCTATTATTCTCTGGTAAAAAAACTCGGCCGGGAAACGCGCCAGATTCTCGATTCGGCTCTGCTAACCCTGGCGGAAGTTCCTGGCGCCAAGACCGATCCCGCCGGCCTCAAGCTCGTCCTGGAAAAACGGCGCAGCGCGGCCCGCGAATATTTCAATCGGGTCGCCGGGCGCCTCGGCAAAAATTTTTGTCCGGGCCGTACCTGGGCCGAAATCGGTCCCCTCCTGGCGCAGCTTGTGCCTCGTGTCACCGTGGCCGATCTCGGCGCCGGAGAGGGGTGGCTTTCGCAACTTCTTGCCCGCCGGGCCGGAAAAGTCATCGCGGTTGACAACTCGCCCAAAATGGTCGCCTTTGGCCGGGCTGAAGCGAAAAAGAAAGGTATTGCGAATCTCGACTACCGTCTGGGCGATCTGGCCGATCCGCCGATTCCGGCCCGCAGCATCGATCTCGTCATTCTCAGCCAGGCGTTGCATCATGCCGCCAATCCGCAACAGGCCGTTGCCGCCGCCGCCAGGCTCTTGCGCAAAGGAGGACGCCTCGTCATCCTCGACCTCAACCAGCATCATTTCGATCAGGCTCGCGAGCTCTACGGCGATTACTGGCTTGGTTTCAGCGAAGCCGATTTGCGCGCCTGGCTCGCCGCCGCCGGTCTTCAGCAAATCGACGTGCAGCTTCTCGCGCCTGAGCCTGAACCGCCCCATTTTCAGCCCGCGCTGGCCAGTGGTGTGGCTGGAGATTAGAGATTGTCCGAAAAGCAGGCGCCTGCCGTCCGCAGAACCAAAAACAAATGACATATGCCGGTCTTTTTCCTAGTCTTGCTTCCATGGCGCTTTCCCCGCAGGACCAGGACTATTACGAGCAGAAACTCGGCGTTAAAGGCTACATTCCCTTTTTTGGCGCGACCCTGCTTATCGGCGCCATCAGTGTGCCGCTTTTGCTTTTCCTGATGGATTGGTCTTCCGGTTCCACTTCGCAATGGAACGCCCATGTCGTTGGTAATCTGATCGCCATGGGTTGCATGCTCGGTTCGATTGTCAGCATCGTCATGAACCTCATCTTCCGTTTTCTCTTGTGGATGGGCTGGCTACCGTCGCGGCGATAGAGTTTCGTCCTCATTCCAGTTCGAGCATCTGCACTTCGCCCGCTTCACCGGTCGCGGCCAGCAGCTTGCCCGAGGGCGACCACGCCACCTGCGTGACGCCGCTCGGGATTTTCGCCGCCGTGATCAAGGTTTGCCGCTGAGTCGGCGACCAGACCGCCACGCCGCCGTCCCGCGCCCCGGAGGCGAGCCAGTCGCCTTCGGGCTGATAATGAAGCGCGCTGACTTGGTCGGTGTGCCAATCGAGAATCACCGGCATGCGGCCTTCCGGCCCCCGTCCGGAACAGTCCCACACCGACACCGCCGGGCCGCCTCCCGTGGCCAGCCAGCGGCTGCCCCGGTGCCAGGCCAATTGACGTACCTTCGCGGCGTAACCGCGCATGTGCATTTCGGCCCCGCCCTCGGTGTTCCAGACATGGACGGTGCAATCCTGGTTTCCGGTCATCAGCCATTTGCCGGAAGGGCTGAACGCCATGCTCAGGATCGGGTCGCGGGAAGCAAAAGCGCGTTCCTCCGCGCCCGTCAGGGGATTACGCTGGCTGACCCCGGTGCTATAGGCGGCCGCGAGCGTCATTCCATCGGGAATCCAGGCTACCGCCGCAACGGTTTTGGGAAATGCCATCGCTTCGCCCGCCGCCGTTCCCGTTCCCGTCCACAGCGTGACTTTGTTGCCCGCCCCCAACGCAAGAAGATGGCCTTTGTCGCCGATGGGATGCCTGCTCCAGGCCAAATGCTCCGCCCATAACGCGCCGGCCTCGTGCTCGGCGATGATTTTGCCCCCCGTCGCATCCCAAAGTTTCCACTTGCCATCGCGGCCCGCCGTGGCCAGCGCCTTGCCATCGGGTCGCCACGCCACCGCGTCGCAACCATCCGCGTGCGCCTGCTCGAAAAAATGGATCGCCCGGCCGGTGTTCGCCTCATAAATCGACACTTGGCCCGAGACCGCCCCGGCGGCCAAACGGTCGCCTTCCGGTGACCAGGCGGTGCTGGTGATAAAATCATTGAGTTTGCCGCGCCATTTGAAGGCGACGGGACGCAACTTCGCGCCATTCATGCCTGCGAATCAGGCCAGACAGGCCCGGAATCCCTCGTTGAGGGCTTTGCGGTCGAGGTTGCGTCCGATGAAGACCAAAGTATTGTGCCGCGGCTCCTGGCCCCAGGGACGGTCGGGGCGTCCTTCCATCAGCATGTGGACGCCCTGGAAAATAAAACGCGCATCGCGCCCTTTCACGGCCAGCACGCCCTTCATCCGGAAAATATCTTGGCCTTTCGTGCGCAAGAGCGTTCCCAGCCACTCGGAAAGTTTCTTTTCGTCAAGATCGCCCGGCGTGCTGATGCCGACCGAAGTCACATCCTCGGCGTGATGATGATCGGGCTTCTCATCGTGCTCCTCATGCCCGTCTTCATGTTCGTGCCCATGCTCATGATCGTCATGTTCGTGCTCGTGTCCGGCAGCTTCGAGAAAATCGGGTTCCAGCTCCAGCGCTCGCTTCAGATCAAAGCCGCCGATCTGCAGCACCTTCCCAAGATCGATCGCCGCATTGGCGGTGCGGTGGAGCTTGGCCACCGGATTCATTTTACGAATGCGCGCTTCAA
>Ga0335072_10015627_pt1 | contig 10771 bp, 13 predicted proteins | sample Lox_Sample_21_FD_206725 | JGI IMG/M metagenome (GOLD analysis project Ga0335072, IMG submission 206725) | Soil microbial communities from Loxahatchee National Wildlife Refuge, Florida, United States - Lox_Sample_2.1 | ecosystem: Environmental > Terrestrial > Soil > Wetlands | place: USA... | reverse complement strand
GCCCATCTCCTCGAGCAGCGCTGTCTCGCGCAGGCTCTGCGCGCGCTCGGCGTATGCGATCAGTACGGTGCCCATCGCTAGCTGACACCCAGCGCCGCGGTCACCGGATTGCGCAACATGCCGAGCCTCTCGATGGCAACCTCAACGACGTCGCCGTCGTGAAGGAATAGCGGCGGAACCCGGGCCGCGCCGACACCGCCGGGAGTGCCTGTCGTTATCAGGTCACCCGGCTCGAGAGTGATGATCTCGCTCAGCAGGCAAACAAGCTCGGCCACGGAGAAAACCATGTTGGCCGTCGTGGAGTCCTGGACAAGCTCGCCGTTCACCCGCACGGCAAGGGCCAGGCGCTGCGGGTCCGGGATCTCGTCGGCAGTCACGAGGAACGGGCCTATGGGGGCAAACGAGTCGAAACTCTTGCCCAGAGTCCATTGGCTTGTCCTGTTCTGGACATCGCGGGCGGACACGTCATTGACGATCACGTAGCCCGCGACGACCGCAAGCGCCTCGCTCTGCGGTACTGCCCGGCTCCGGCGGCCGATCACCGCGCCTAGCTCGCCTTCGTAGTCCACCTGCGCACTCGAAGCGGGCAACCGGATTGGCTCTGACGGTCCTGTTACCGCGTTCGGGAACTTCGCGAACACAGTGGGAAAGTCCGGCAGTGCCTGACCGGTCTCGGCTGCGTGATCGCGGTAATTCAGGCCGATGCCGATGATCTTTCCCGGCTGGAAGGGCGGCCCGAGCTGAACCGTCTCCAGCGGGACGCAGGCATCAGCCGGGGTTTGCCCGATCAGCTGCTCTATTCGTGGCGCGAGATCAGCAAGGTGGTTAACAACCGTCAGCAGCTCTGTGGGCAACGACTCATCCGCGGCCGCGAGGTCCAGCAGCGTCGATTCCCTGGCCAGCGCGCAAGCACGCAGCGCGCCATTGCCGTCGTAGTAGCTACCGAGTCGCATGAGTTGTACTCATCGTCTTCACAACGGGATCCGCCTGCTCGTAGGGGGTGCCTCCCCTGCCTCGGGGCCGGCCGCCGCCGACTGGCTCACCGAGTTCAGGTAGCTCTGCAAGATGCGCTCGTAGGCGAAGGTGATGTGCGCTTTGATCGTCTCGGCGGCGAGCGTCTCGTCCCCTGTCCTGATGACGCGCGCGATCTCGGCGTGTCCCGACACTGTCGCGTCACGCCAGTCGGGACTGGCCACGTTGCGCGATAGCAAGAACCAGTAGGTCGGTAGCCTGATCTGCTCCCATGCGCTCCACAACCGCTGATGATGTGCGGCCTGATAGATGGTGTCGTGGAACTGCACGTCAAGCCGCGCAGCGTCGCGTTCGGTGATGCGCCGGGAGAATGCAGAGGTCATCTCCGCGAGGCTTGCGTCCATGTCAGCAAGGTCGCTCGTGCTTCCGCGCTGGATAGCAAGCGTGATAGCCAGCGGCTCGAGCGCCGAACGCAGTGTGTATATCTCCTGCAGGTCGTTGCGAGTCAACTCGACGACCGACACGCCTCGATGCCGGGATGATCGCACCAGGCCGTCGCGTTCGAGCAGGACGAAAGCATCGCGCACCGGACCCCGGCTGACCTGCAGCCGCTCGCCGAGTTCTTCCTCGCGCAGATGCTGTCCGGGACTCAGCTCGCCGTTCAGGATGGCCTCGCGCAGTCTTTCGGCGACGTCCTCTCCCAGACTCTTGCGAGTGGTCGGTGTCAGAGCCGACGGTGCCTTCCTGACGCGCTGCGGTGACATGCATCCCCTCCCTCTTCGCTGATTGTCAACAGCGAATTATCACCACAGACGCTGGCCCGTCCCGGCCAGACGCGTCAGACCACACTGGCGGCCAGACCGAGCCCAAGGGCAGCAATTGCATAATGTCAACAATCTTCAGTCAACCGCCAAAGTAAACGTAAGGTCAAGCGGCAGAGACTGTCAAGCCCGCTCTACCCAGCTGGCTACCGCGAACCCGCCGGGACGCATGTCCCGGAGCTCGGCGAGGCTGCTAAGGGCCTGCATAAGGACAGCGAGCCTCGGTGAAGCCGCTGGCGCCCGGCGCCCGAGCTCGAGTTTCCCGGATAACGAAACGGCTAGCGGTCTACCGTAAGTTGTTGACAACATACGTGATCTGGCTCACTATGCGACCACTGGTTCTGTGTCGGCCCGGATCCAAGGAGCACTTCCGAAGTGAACGTTACTGGCTGGTCGAGGGGCCCGGAAGGGCTCGCCGACGCGGCTAGCGACTCAGGGAGGAGCGGATAACGATGGCGCTCCAGTTCAGCAATCCGATGGCTGCCTCAGCCGTGGACGGCGGGCCGTTTTCGCTGGCCGGCAAGGTGGCGATAGTCACCGGCGCCAACGGCGGCCTGGGCCGATCAATCGCATTGGCCCTGCTCGACGCGGGCGCTTTCATTGTCGGCACAGGCCGCGACGAGGGAAAGAACGCAGCGGTCAGGCAGGAACTCGGGGTTCGCGGCGAGATAGTTTCCGCAGACGTCCGAGACGAGCAAGCGATGGCGTCGGTCATCGACGGTGCCGCCAGAACCCACGGACGTGTGGACATCCTCGTCAACAACGCGGGGATCGGCGGTCGGTCGGTCTTCCTGGACATGAGCCAGGAAGAGTGGCGGCAAATGCTGGACACTCATCTGACCGGCGCCTTCCTGGCAACCAAGTTCGCGGCCAGCGCCATGATCGCGGCTGGCCGTGGCGGCAGCGTCATCAATATCGGATCGATGTATTCCTTGTTCGGGGCGCCCGCGGGGGTCCACTACACCACTGCCAAGACCGGCCTTGTCGGTCTCACGAGAGCGCTTGCCGTGGAGCTCGCGCCCCACGACATCCGCGTCAACGCGATCCTGCCGGGCTGGATTGAAACCGAGATGACCCGGCCGGTCAGGGAGTCCGCTCTGGCCGCCGGCATCCTGCCGAAGATCCCGCTGGCGCGTTTCGGAGTTCCAGGCGACCTCGTCGGGGTTGCCATCCTCCTGGCTTCCGACGCTGGCCGGTATATCACCGGCGCGGAGATAGCGATCGACGGTGGCTACCACGTGGCGGACCGGCCGCGCTGACCCGGCTCATAAGCAAGCGACACCCGCGGTGTGCCGCCTGGCACATCCACCATCATGAAAGACCTCAGAAAGCGGAGAATCAGGATGGACAATCTGAGTAAGCGCGCAGGTTCATTTGAGTCCCCGATTAGCCGGCGCACGCTACTGCAAGGTGGTGCCGCCGCGGCTGCCGCCGGCATCGCGGCTCCGCTGCTGGCTGCGTGCGGCAGCAGCTCACCGAACAAGGCGAGCGCTGGCAAGTCGTCGAAGAAGACCCAGCTCACCTTGATGTCCTGGGAGATGTTCGAGCCGGCTGAGACTGCGGCCTGGCACAAGGTCGTCGACGAGTTCATGGTCGCCAACCCGTCGATCGAGGTGAAGTGGACCGGATGGCCATTCGCCAACTATGACCAGAACGTCATCGCCCAGGCCCAGGCTGGCCACGTCAATGCTGACGTCGTCATGTGCCCGCCCGAGCTGGGGTCCACGCTGATCATGGACTACAACCTGTGCGAGCCCCTGGGGCAGATCGCCGATTCCCTGGGACTGACGCCCAACGCGGCTCATAACCAGTTCGTCGTGGATGGCAAGCTCTACCTGCTCGGCGTACTTGAAGTCGCGTTCCTGCTCGCCTACGACCAGCGAATACTTAAGGCTGGCGGGTTCTCCGCGCCGCCAACCACTCCCGAGGAGTGGCTGACGATGACGGAGAAACTCACGCACGCGCCTAAGCAGTACGGCACGCTGCTCATCAACACCGCATCAGCCGCCGCTGACATGTGGAACCAGCTGCAGAACTGGCCGCTTGGTTTCGGCGGCGTCTGGGCCGATGGAAAGAATCTCACCATCGACTCCCCTGCCAACGTCAAGGCGATTCAGTTCTGGGTGGACCTGGTCAAGGCGAGCGGTCTGGCCGGCACGAGTGAGGCCGCGCTCGACAAGCTCTACTACGGCGACCAGATCGCTTCCCAGTTCACGGTCGGTTTCGGCAGCGCCGCGCTCAAGCAACTAGCTCCGAAGCTGTACCCCAACCTGCGCAGCGCGCCGCCGCCTTGGCCCGGCAAGAAGGCCATCGCCCGGCTGCACGGCAATGTGGTTCTGAAGACGTCGGCTCATCTGGACGCTGCCTACGAGCTGACGAAGTGGATGATCGAGCCAAAGAATCTCTACTACGTGACCCGGCAGAATGGCTACCCGCTCATCCCGTACAGCAACTTCGCTGACAAGGTGCCGGCTTACACGGCGTTCGAGAAGTCGCTCCCGTGGCTAGAAGGCTTCAACGAGACCAACTACGTCGGTGAGGCGGACATCCTGGGCGATTACGTGTTTGCCTACGCCCAGCTAGGTAACCTGATCGCGACCAACATCGAGAAGGCGGTGTCCGGCAGCTCGACTGTACTTGAAGCCCTGCAGTCCGCTCAGTCGCTAGCACAGCAGTCGCTGCACCTGCCGACGTGAGCGGCGGACATCTGGCGAATCGGCCGGCATCTGCGACCGCGGTGCCCGGCGGGCATCGGCAGCAGGGCGAGGCGGTTTTGAGATGAATGCGGTACTGGACCTGGCCCGCGGTGCGGTAGCACGGCGGGCCAGGAAGCCACGCACGTCGCCGTTCCCGTACGCGCTGCTCGCGCCGATCGTGGTGTTCGAGTGCCTGTTCGTCATCTATCCGATCGTGCGGGGAATACTTCTCTCGTTCCACGAGACCAATTTCGGCGTCACGAAGTTCGTGGGACTCGCGCAGTACCGCCAGATGCTGCACGACCCGATCTTCTGGTCGTCGGTACAGACGACATTTGAGTTCACGTTCGCCATGATCGCGGTCTGGCTCTCGCTCGGCCTGGCAGTCGCCCTGCTGATGAACTGGAGCTTCGCCGGACGAGGGTTTGTTCGTGCCATCCTGGCGATTCCATGGGCCGTGCCGGACATTCCCGTCGTTCTGACGTTCACCATCATGCTGGACCCGAACTTCGGCATCCTGAACCGGTTCGCGGCGTTCATCCCCGGGGTGCACCATCAAATTCAGTGGCTGAGCGCCCCAAATCTGGCGTTCATCGCAATCATCATCATGGTCGGCTGGAAGGGATTCCCGTTCTTCTCCCTCATCCTGCTGTCCAGCCTCCAGTCGATCCCTGACGAGCTCTACGAGGCGGCAAAGGTAGACGGCGCCGGCCCGGTGCGACGCTTCAGGTCGATCACGCTGCCGGCGCTGTACCCGACCCTGGGCCTCCTCGGAGTGCTGGCGTTTATCTTCTCGTTCCAGCAGTTCTCGCTCATCTACCTGTCGACCGGAGGCGGCCCGGGCACGGATACCTCGACGCTCGCGGTCACCATCTACAACCAGGCATTCGAGTTCTTCAACTACAACTATGCAAGTGCTGTGGCTGTCGTAGGCCTCTTGCTCGCGGCTGCGGGCACGGTGCTGTACATCGTCTTGCAACGGCGGGTGGCCAGGGCACGGCGGCTGGAAGGGGTGAACGCGGCGCTATGAGCGGAACCACGCAGGCTCCTGTCATAGGCGGGACGCCAGGCGGCCATGGCTGCTGAGGTGACACCTGTCGCAGCGCGCCCGCTTGTCCGCCCGAGGCGGAGCCGCCGCAGGAAGGCGAGCGCTTTCGTCCGCTACGCGGTCATCGTAGTCGTGTGCGTTGTGGCCCTGTTCCCGGTCTACTGGATGGTACTGACGACCTTCCAGCCGGAGCAGGATTCCATAACCTACCCGCCTGACCTGCTGCCGCACGGAATTCAGTTCAGCACGCTGACGAGCCTGTTCGACGGCAACCCGATAGCGGCCTGGCTGCTTCACTCCTTGACAGTGTCAGCGGTCACCGTGGTTGTCACGCTGATATTCGCCATACCCGGGGCGTACCTGCTGTCTCGCCTCCGCTGGCGCGGCGTAGGCCCGTTCGGATTCCTCCTGCTCTTCACGCAGCTGATGCCCGGTGCCATGGTTGTCGTGCCCGAGCTGCAGTTCTTCCGGGAACTCGGCTGGACCAACAACCTGCTCGCAATCGGCGTGCTCTACGCCGCATTCAACGTCCCGCTCGGCTGCTGGATCCTGAAGTCCTCGTTTGACACGGTGCCGTCCGAAGTGGTCGACGCTGCGCTCGTGGACGGATGCGGGCGAATGCGCGTCCTCTACCGGGTACTGCTGCCGTTGTCCAAGCCGGGCGTCGTCGCGGTGGCGATCGTGGCGTTCTTCGGGAGCTGGAACGACTACTTGTTCGCGGCCGCCTTCCTCACGAATCAGTCCTTGTACACGGCTGGCCTCGGCATTTCCACCTTCATCAGCGATCAGACCATCAAACTCGATCAGCTTGAGGCGGCTGGCGTCGTCTTCTCCCTTCTGCCGGTCCTTCTGTATCTCACCGTGCAGCGCCACGTGGTACGAGGACTGACGGCAGGCGCGATCAAGTAGCCGGAGTCCTCAGGTGGATCACGTGAGCTTCCCCACTGGTGTGTTCCCGCCGATGCTGACCCCGTTCAGCAACGGAGAAGTCGATCAAGACGGGGCGTCCCGCTACGCGAGGATGCTGATCGCGCAGGGCGCCCACGGCGTGTGCGTGGCTGGCAGTGCTGGTGAGTTCATCGCCATGGACCTGGCGGAGCGTAAGGTGCTCGCCGATACTGTGCTCAGTGCTATCGGTGGCCGGGCCCCGGTGATCGTGTGCGTGGCCGCCTACCGGACCGAGCATTCGGCTGAGCTGGCTAGTCATGCGCAGGCGGCGGGCGCCTCGGCGGTGATGGCGTCAGCGCCGTTCTACATGGGCGCGCATGTCGACGCGGTGTGGCGGCATCTGGCCGGCATCAGGGCTGCTGTCGATGTACCGGTCATGCTGTATCACGTGCCCGCCACCACGCAGGTGGAGCTGCCGCTTGAGGTTCTCTGCGAGCTGGTAGACGCGGACGTGATACATGCGATCAAGCAGTCCTTCTACGACGGGTATCACACCCGCGACGCCAAGATCGCTCTCGGCGATGCCGCAGCGGTATTTTGCGGCCACGACGGGAGCGCACTCGAGTGTCTGCTGACCGGTGCGGACGGCTGGGTCTCGGCCCTGCCGGCGCTCTACCCGGCGCTGGCCAGGAAGCTATGGGACGGCGTGCGGGCTGGCCAGCCGGTCAATGAGCTGCAGACCCAGTGGGCTCGCCTGCTCCCGCTGGTACGGCTTATCTTCGACCCCGCCATGCGGGACAGCAGAGGCTCGCCGCACTGGCTGGAAGTGATGCACTCGGCCGCCAACCTGCTGGGCCACGAGGTCGGGTCGCCGCGAGCGCCCTTTGCGGATCTCGGCAGTGCAGAGGCAGAGCGGGTGGCAGCGATACTGCAAGGGATCGGCATGCCAGCGGCTGACGCCCGCGCCGGCGCTACCCGGCCTTAGGTCTCCGCGCGGTCCGTCGCGACAGCGAGCCGCGCATCTGCGGCATAACGGAACGGAGGGCGCCCCGAGGTTCCCGGTGTGCAGCAGAAGATGTCGCCAGCATGTGACTGGTGCCCTGCGCTGGCCGGGCCCGTGTCGTCGCGGGCAGTGGTGATGAAGAGCGTGGTCAGCTGCGGGTCCCCAAACGCCACGGACGTCACCTGGCGAACAGGGAGTTGTACAACCGTGTCCAGCCGGCCGTCCGGCGCGTAGCGGCATACTTTGCCGCTGCCGTGAATCGCTACCCAGACGGCACCCTCGGCGTCCAGGCTCAGGCCGTCGGCCACGCCAGTCGTGGCGGGGATGGGCACGAACCGGCGTCGGCCGGAAAGCGCGCCGTTACCGGGATCGATGTCGAACATGTCGATCCCGCCAGCGTGGCTGTCGACGTAGTAGAGCCGGCGAAGGTCGTCGGTCCAGTCCATCCCTTAGAGACTTCGACACCGGCGACGAGCTCGGTGACGTCGCCCTTGGGGGTAAGCCGATAGAAGGACCCGAGCGCCGTGCTGCCTCGCCACCGCATCGTGCCGGCGCAGAAGCCACCCCAGGGGTCGGGCTTGCCGTCATTGAAGCGGACTGTGGTGGTGTCGACCTGGAAGTCAGCCACTCGTCGCAGGTGCCGTCCGTCGGTCTCGGCGACCGCGAAACCGTTCGCCAGGGCGAGTACTAGGCCGCCGCCGGCAGCGAGGCCGACTGCGCCGACCGGCATGCCCGCCGAGAACAAGCTGTGCGCACCGCCGGCGGTGTCGAGGGTATGAACGTTGCCCGCCAGGATGTCCACCCAAAGCAGCAACTGCCGACGGTCATCCCAGACGGGACCTTCGGCGAGCTCGCACTGCGCGGCGAACGCCAGCTCCGCACTCAGGACCCTCGGCCTGCCTATCGTCGTCACTCGAACCTCAACTCCCGCGGGTTGGCAGCTACTAAGTCGGGCCCGGCGGCCGGCTACAGCCAGCTGACACGTGCGCTGCTAAGGCCCTCGGCCTCCGGAGCGGTGCCGAGTTGTCCGGTTTTAACCTGATCCAGCATCGCTGTGACTGCGCGCTGGATATCGGGCACGGCGCCCCGCAGCTTGTCGGCGTCCGCGGCGAGCGCCGCATCGACTTCGACCCCCGCGCGCTCAAGCATGCCTTCAAGGTCGGACAGCATCGTGCCGACGAATGTCACCGGGTCGCTGGAGAGCGCCCGGTCGAACACCCGCCTGCCAGGCTCCCAGTCGCGCATGTTCGGGTGATGATGGGCCCGGTTGAGGCTGCCCGGCGCAGCGTCAGTACTTTCAAGCAGGTCTGCCCGCCACACCGGCTCGGCGATGCTGATCGGGCGGGCCGAGTAAATCGAGCCGGGCAGCGTGCCAGGCTCCAGCATTCGGACTTCGAGCCGTACACCGCGCTCCGGGCCTTCCTGGCCTTTCAGCGGCGCCGGGTCGATGAGGTAGACGTCGCCAACTACGACGCCGATCCGGTCGAACCCGAATAGCTGCAGCATTTCCGTCCGTCCTGTCCGGCCTGGCAGTCCTCGCCCGGCGCTCCGCGCACCGCCAGCATCATCATCACCCGGGCCGTACCTGGCAGGCCAGGGCCGGCCCGCGTGATATCGACCGGGACCGAGGTCCCGATCATGGCAGGGCCTTGCGCCCTGGTGGCCCGGCGAGCATCGCGGTGTCCTTTGAAGGGGAAGAGTCAGCAAGGCAGGCGGGAGGCGGCCATGACAGAGCAGGTGTCCATCATCGGGGCCGAGTCATTCCTGCGCGGTCTGGAGCCGGCGTACCTGGAGCGCCTTGCGTCGTTGTCGCGTCACATCACCGTGCCGGCTCAGTCCCGGCTCTTTGAGGAGGAGATGCCCGCGCGCTGTTTCTGGATCGTAGACGCCGGACAGGTTGCGCTCGACGCGCTCGTGCCAGGCGTGGGCCGCGTCGTGATCGAGAAGCTGGGCCGTGGCGATGTCGTCGGTCTGAGCTGGCTTGAGCCGCCGTACCAGTTCCGGTTCGGTGCCGTGACCACTCAGCCCATGCAGGCGTTCGAGTTCGATGCCGCTCAGGTCCGGGCAGCCTGCCATGACGATCCGGGATTCGGGTACGCGGTACTCGGCCGTTTCCTGGCTGTCGCCTACCACCGCCTGCACGTGACGAGGGCACGCCTGCTCAGGGCGCTCGCCGCCGTCTGACGGTGCGCCCGGCGAACGACAGCGGGCGGGTTGCTACTAGCGCGGATCCGGCCTGTCGACGTTCCAGTGCCGTACGACGGAGGCGATCCAGGGGACGTCTGTCCTGTCCGGGTTCGCGTCCGGCGCCGCGCGTCGGCGTAGCATCATCCGGCTCATCATCCGCTGGCCGCCGTCGTTGTCGCCGTAGAGCAGGTCGACCGTCAGCGCATCGCCGTTCTTCACCACTTCCACGGCCTCGTCGTACTGCGGGTCCCCGGTGTCCCGGAAAGCACCCTGCCAGAAGCCAATATCATCCGGCGCGATCATGATGTCGCGGCCTTGGTGGCGGAAGGTTGCCGGGTCAGGCCGCGGCGGATTCACCTCTGTCCCGGCCCTGAAATGCCAGCCGTGCAGGACCGCGATACCACGGCCGGCATTGCGCACCGAGATCGCCAGGTAGACGACGTCGTTCTCGAACTCGGCGGCACCACGGCCGCCTCCGAGCATGACCGGCCTGCCCTCCTGGAAGAAGAGCTTCTGGGATGGGTCCTCGAGCCGGGAGTTGACCAGCAGCGGCCGGGTGTTCACCAGCAGTGCCTGCTCGGCGACCCGGGCCGCGCGGTTTGCCGACCGCACCGATGCGAACGTCGCGATGGCTAGCACCAGCGTTCCAGCACCGGTCGCGAGCGATGACGCCTCAGTCCAGTTCACCGCAGCCACGCTACCGCACACCGCTGGGCTGGGAGTTTCCGGCGAAAGTGCAGAACTAGTACGCCCGGCGGCGGCTGGCTAAAATAGTTAACGGAACATTAACGCCAGATGTCTAATAAGAGATTATTCTCTCATGATTCTGGTTGGCGCATAGGCCCGAGGCTGGCAGCAAGTGGGGGAGGCATGCGCGAGTTCGTGCTCGACGGCGAGGCGCCCCGCGACCCGGATCTGCTTGCCGTCCTGGCCGGCACTGTCAGCCTGGAGCTGGCCTGGGCGGACGGCGGCCGGAGCCGGGCTAGCCGCCGGAGCTGGCTCGATACATTCGACTGGCGGCTGTACCGGGCCGGGCTGACACTCGAGCAGGCGGCCTGCCGCGGCCGGACCGAGCTGTTGCTGACCGGCAGGGACGGCGATCTGCTGGCGAGTGAAGTGCTGCCGGCCGGCCGCCAGCCGCGCTGGCCCGGCCTGG
>Ga0335072_10015626_pt1 | contig 10771 bp, 8 predicted proteins | sample Lox_Sample_21_FD_206725 | JGI IMG/M metagenome (GOLD analysis project Ga0335072, IMG submission 206725) | Soil microbial communities from Loxahatchee National Wildlife Refuge, Florida, United States - Lox_Sample_2.1 | ecosystem: Environmental > Terrestrial > Soil > Wetlands | place: USA: Florida... | reverse complement strand
GCAATTTCAGACATAGCAATGCACTTTCCCGACCGTAAGGTCGCCAGTGAATGAAGACGTGAAGCATCCGCGTCCGGAACCGGGCGAAGAAGGGACGCGGTTCCCTTGCGCGCGGATGAACTCGCACGGAGGGCGAAGCCGAAGCAGAGAACGCAACGAAGCCATGGGCATCGTGAACTCAGGTTTCAGATTGTCTTTGGGATTCCCGGCTACAGACATGTCTCCGTAACAGGGGATCCCCTGTCAGGAGTCATCATCTGTCCGGCTCGTAAGGAGGAGGACAGCGGTTAAGGTGAACTCCGTCACCTTCCAGTCTTCAAATACTTTCTATGCCTGTTTACCGTGAGATGTCAACAGCACCGGCGTAATGTAGGGTCATTTGGAGGATCGTTTGCGGCCAGGGCTGTCCTTCGGTTTGTTGATGGGCCCGTGGGCCACGCGGACATGATCAGCGAATGCTTTGCTGAGGGAAGGCTTTGCATCGTCGGAAAATGTTTGCCCACAGATGGAGCAACGTTTCAATTTGTGCCTAGAGATGAGGTGCGCAGGGAGGCTGGGCATCCCGAGAGTGTAGACGCCAAACCCGCCATCGTCGGTACTCGACTTACCAGAGTGATCCACCAGGTGCCTGACCAGTTGGACCAGACGCACTTCAAACATCCGATGGGTATCCGCTTGATGTCGATCCTTGACAACTGGAGAGCCGGGATCGAATATTCTCATACGTACAATCTGCGCCTGGTGATGAAGTCCACCATTAACCGCCTTCATGGCTGATGACTCCTACCCGTAAAGGGGAGTCATGCCATGAAGAAATGCCGGTACCGCGCAGCCCAGCCTGAACAAACAGCCCTCCCCTGCAACCTCTTGCAACCCTGCTATTCCTTCCTGAGGAGGCCGCATGGTCTTGTCTGACCTCGTTCTCCAGATTTGCCAGGTTCTCTGCGTGCTGCTGCTGGCCCCGTTACTCCAAGGCTTCATCCTCAAGGCCGAAGAACGGGTCCAGCGCAGTCGCGGCCCAAGTCTGATCCAGCCCTATCGCGACCTGTGGAAACTCTTCCACAAAGAACTGGTCCTGCCCGAGTCGGCCTCGTGGATCTTCTGGATCGCTCCCTTCGTGGCATTCACCGCCATGCTGATCGTGCCAATTCTCATCCCGGTTCTGACGGATCGCCCACTGCCCCTGTCGGACATGGGTGACATGCTCGGTGGCGGAATGGTGTTGACGCTCGGATCCTTCGCGATCCTTCTCGCGGGTCTGGACTCAGGGAATGTATACGGCGGCATTGGTTCGAGTCGCGCGGTCATGCTCGGGATTCTCGCCGAGCCGACTCTGATCCTTGTTCTCGTCGGCATCAGTCTGCTCGCGAAGGCGATGCTGCCTTTCGTCGTGAATCATCTGCTTCTCAGCAGCCTGTCCGTTTACTGGAGTCCGGCACACGTATTCCTCATCCTCGGATTCTTCGCGCTGCTGTTGGTCGAGACGGACCGTTTGCCGATTCACTCCAGCACGCATATCGAGATCTACATGATCGACGAAGCCCGGATTCTCGAATATTCAGGGCCGCTGCTCGCGCTGCTGAAGTGGGCTTCAATGATGAAGCAGTTCATCCTCTACATCATTTTCTGCAATGTCTTCCTGCTTCCTTGGGGCATGTCGCAGTTGGGTACCCCCTTGGGACAACTCGGCTCGGTCTTCACCCTGCTGCTCAAGTTTCTGTTGGTCGCGCTTGCAGTGGTCGTCGTTGAAACCGTACAGTCGCGCCTTCGCTTTTACCGTTACCAGGAGCCGTTAGCTGCTGGCTTCCTGTTCGCAGTTCTGGCCATTGTGTCGAGTCAGTTGCTTTAGGAGCCGCGGATGTTTCTGGCACATGTGAACTCGTTGGAAGCATCGATCTTCAGCTCGCTGGCGATCCTCAGTCTTCTGCTCGCATTCGTCATGCTGGGCTCCCACTGGCTGCGCAACTACGTCTACGCATTTGCGGCAGAGTCCTGGCTCATCGCAGCCCTCAGCGCGGCCGTCGGGTATTTTGGCGGCTACCGGGAGCTGTACGCCATCGCGGTTCTGACGGCTCTGTTTCGAGGACTCGTGCTCCCATGGCTTCTGGTTCGCATCATCTCCCACCTGAACGTGAAACGAGAGATGCACGCTGTGCTGCAGCCAAGCTCAAGCCTGGTTGTCGGCGCCCTGCTGGTGATGTTCGCTTTCGTGATCGCGAACCATATGAATCACGAGACGGCGACAGCGGGACACGTTGTGGTGCTGGCGCTGACCATCATGATCTCGCTGAAGCTTCTCGGCTTTCTCATGTTGTCTGTCCGCAATGAGGCCATTAGCCAGATTCTGGGACTCCTTGTTCTCGAAAATGGCATCTTCCTTGGTTCTCAAATTCTTGTTCCGGGCATGCCCATGCTGATTGAGATCGTCATTCTTTTCGATCTGCTGATAGTTGTGGCGTGTTTTGGAATGTTGGTTCGTTACCTTGTGGTTCATGCCGGCACGACGAGCAGCCGGGAACTCCAAAAGCTGGTGGGCTGAACTATGGCATACGATCTCGCTCTCATCCTCTTCCTTGCTCCCGCGATTGCCGCAATTGCATCGCTTCTCCTGCGCCAGCCCCGCATCGCAGAATACCTCACGGTCGCCGCAGCCGTCATCGATCTGGTAGTGAGCATTCCGATGCTGGTATCGGTTCTGAGAAATGGACCGGTTACAGCCCTCCACGGATACGTGCTCATCGACACGCTGGGGACCTGGGTCATGATCTGTATCGCGATCGTCTATGCCCTTTCCTCGCTCTACGCTGTCGGCTACATGCGCCTCCTCAATGAAGAGGGACGCCTCTCGCTGTTCTATTCGCTTTTCTCCGGCTTCGCCTTCACCATGTTTGCGGCCTGCGTGATGAACAATGCCGGAGTGTTTTGGATCGCGATCGAGCTGACCACACTGATCAGCACGTTTCTCGTGGGCTTTGAGCGAGAAGCGGAGAGTACTGAGGCGGCGTGGAAGTACATCGTCGTTGTGTCCAGCGGCATCAGCCTGGCGTTGCTCGGGACAGTGCTCTTTTACTGGGGCGGATCGTTCGTGCTCGGTCCGACCTATGCGATGACATGGGCGGCGCTGCATCAATCGGCCGCGCAGGTGTACACACCTCTGCTCACGGTGTCATTCCTTCTTGTGCTCGTTGGTTATGGCACTAAGGCCGGTCTGGCACCGATGCACACCTGGCTGCCCGACGCGCACAGTGAGTCTCCGGCTCCGGTATCCGCGATGCTGTCCGGCGCTCTCCTCAATGCGTCCATGCTCGGGATTGCGCGCTTTCTTGCTGTGGTCGACGGTACCAGGACCAGCCGCTTCGCGCACTCGGCCGTAGTTTCGTTCGGCATTTTTTCTTTCGTTCTTGCAGCTCTGTTCATCGTCCGCCAAACCGATGTGAAACGCCTGATGGCGTACTCCAGCGTCGAGCACATTGGGGTTCAGGCACTCGGGCTCGGCTTCGGCGGGGCCCTCGGCGTGGCGGGCACGCTCTATCACATGCTGAATCACTCTCTGAACAAGTCGTTGATGTTCTTCGGATCGGGAAATGCAATGCGAGCCTACGGCACCAAGGACATCGGCGGAATCCGCTCAGTCCTGCGTACGTTTCCGGCGTCGGGTACTCTGTGGCTCTTGGGCGCAGTCGGCATCGCGGGCGCTCCACCGTTCGCTCTTTTTCTCAGCGAATTCACAATCCTGCGCGCCGGCATGGGTGGGCGCTATCGGTGGGCTGCCATTTTATTTGTCGTATTCCTGATTGTTGTTTTTATCGGATTCCTGTCACACTTCCGCAGCATGTATTTCGATCAGACCGCCGAGCCGGGCGAAAAACTCTCAGGTCTTGCGTGGCGAGCTTTACCGATGTGGCTGGCATTCGCCCCAATTCTGATCCTCGGCCTCTGGTGGCCACAACATCTCTGGTCCGTTTTCGCACGAATTTCCTCGAATCTTGTCGGAGTCGCGCAATGACGCCAACCGCAGAGCGCGTCCCCGGTCGCGGCATGAAGGGGACCATGGAGCACACCGTATGGCCGCACTCCATTCCGCAGACATGCGAGGAATTGATGCGGGCTGGAGCACGGCTTCAGATGGCTTACGCCTGGTTTCCACGGCCGGGACAGCCGGCCGAAGTGATTTATCTCGCAGACCGTGCGCCGCATCAGCCCTTTGAACTCCTGCGCTGCAGCCTTGCGGAACAAACTCAGGAGCTGCCTTCGATGACGCCGCGGATTCCGCTCCTCGGCTGGTATGAGCGTGAAATGCACGAACTGTGCGGGATTCATTTCCGCGGCCATCCTGAGCTGAGGCCCCTGGTTTTGCATGAAGGGGCTGTGCCGCCCATGCCTCCACTCGATCCACGCTACCAGCCAACTGCAATGATGCCGTATACAGAATCGCCGTGGGACCTGCCTCCCGTTGAGGGAGACGACGTGCAGTTTCTGCCCTTCGGGCCGATACGCGCCGATGTGCTGGAGTCGGCACAAATCGTCTTCTTTTACGTTGGCGAGGCCATCCTGCATTGCCATCCACGCCTGTTCTTCAAACATCGCGGCATGGAGAAGCAATTCGAGGGCCTGACGCCCGCGATGGGCGCGTTGATCGCCGAACGCGTATCCGGCGTGGACAGTGTCGCTCACACGGTGGCATTCTGCCAGGCAGTTGAAGCAGCATGTGGTTGTGAGGTGCCTCCCCGGGCGCGTTTCCTGCGCACGGTCCTAGCCGAACTGGAGCGGCTCTACAATCACCTTTATTACCTCGGCCACCTCTGCCACACAACGACTCTGAAGGTCGGCGAGGCAGAGGGCAAATTACTGGCAGAGCGATCGAAACAGATCAACGGAATGCTGACGGGAAGCCGTTTCCTGCGGGCGCTGATTATGCCTGGCGGGCTACGCCGCGATCTCGATCTGGTCGCACTCCCTGGAAAGCTTCGTACGCTCCAACCCGAAATTTTCCGATACATGGAGATGCTTGAACAGACAAACAGCCATCTGGATCGGCTGATCACAACCGGGCATCTGCCACAGCAATTCGCATTTGATCAGGGCGCGACCGGGCCGGTGAAGCGAGCCTCTGGCATTCAGCACGATCTCCGCTGGGACCACCCTTACGCGGCCTACGGCCAGCTTGCGATGGAGATTCCGATGCGTACGGAAGGGGACGCGCATGCTCGCGTCCAGGTTCGCATGGAGGAGGTTCGGAACAGTTTGAAGCTGCTCTACTCGGCTATCGAAGCAATTCCGGGAGGGCCGGTAAGGGTCGAATTCAACCCCGTACCGCTGGCAGAAGGTCTGGGGTGGTGCGAGGGATCGCGTGGTTCCACGTACTACTGCGTGCACCTAAATCGAGAAGGACGGCTCGCACGCGTGAAGGTGAAGTCGCCATCGTTTTCTAACTGGCGCGTCTTCCCCTACACCGTGCACGACACCAACATGATGGATTACGCGATCAACGAAGCGAGCTTCGGCCTCACCATGGCGGGCTGCGACCGATAAAAGCAAGGAGAAACAATGCCGGTTTGGACACTCTTCGGACTTGGGCGCGGACTGGCGACGACGCCGTGGCCCGAGAAACAGGACTCGGCTGTCCAGCCCGGCGTGCTCGGTTTGCCGCGATATCACTCCGACCGCTGCGACGAGGATTGCCGGGCCTGCACTGAAGTCTGTCTTCCGGGTGCTATCGATGTCAAAGATGGAAAGCTTCATCTCGACTACGGAAAGTGCATCGCCTGTCAGCTTTGCACGGAAGCGTGCCCCAGCGAGGTGCTCACGAAATCGCAGGACTGGGCCTTTGGTGTTCGCGAGCGCAAGGACCTGGTCTGGGCAGAGGCGTTCGCGTCCCCCGCAGCACAGGAACTGAAGAATGGTATTCGCAGGCACTTCAAACGTAGCCTCCACATCCGCCATATCGATGCGGGCTCCTGCAACGGCTGCGAATCGGAACTTCAGGCTCTGAACAATCCCTTCTATAACCTTCACAGGCTCGGTATCTTCTTTACCCCATCGCCTCGTTTCGCCGACCTCTTGCTTGTTACGGGGTCGGTGACGTATGCGATGCGCGGCCCACTGCTGGAAACATGGAACGCTATGCCTGAGCCGCGCTGGGTGATGGCAACGGGCACTTGTGCGATATCGGGCGGTGCTACGGGCGGCGGCTATGCCTGCGGGCACGGTCTCGAAGGGATCCTTCCTGTCGACCTCTACCTGCCGGGCTGTCCGCCGAATCCATCGGCCATCATCCAAGCGCTGTTGTTGCTGCTGAATCGCGCCGGCCAGCGCGTCAGCGGAGGCCGCTATGCAGGCTGACATGCTCCTCGCGATGGCCCTCCTCTGGGTTGCGTCAGCCATGGTTGCGCTCATGGGTCTGCCGGCCATGTTTGCGCGTCTCGGCATTGCGCTCGGCTGCCTCGCTGGCATCGTCGCATCACTCGAAGGGCTTGCGATCGGATCGCCGGTGGTATCGCTCGGTGTCCATCTCAGTGACACGGCGGTTCAATTCCATCTCACGAACGCAGCCCTCTGGCTGATGCTATTTGGCCTGATACCCGCCTTTGTTGCCGCTCCGCTTCGCAATGGTGCGGCTGCAGGATGGGCGACTCGACGCTGGCTTACAGGATTCGCGATTACCCTGGTTGGCGCACTGGGCGTGATGGGCCTACAGGATGCCGTTTCGTTCCTGATCGCGTGGGAAGTGATGAGCCTTGGCGGAGCCGCTATGATCCTCGGTGAAGGCGTGTCCGAAGCACCGGGCCGACCGGTGCTCTTCATGCTGAGCCTGCTGGAAGTCGGTGCCGTCGCCATCCTTCTCGCGCTTCTGGTGATCGCGAGCCGCACGGGCTCCTGCGACTTTTCGAGCTTCGCCGTCGCGGGGAATCTTTCTACCCCGGGAACCCTGTTGCTTGCCCTTCTGCTGCTTTTCGGCTTTGGCGCGAAGCTGGGAGTGTTGCCCTTCTACGAGTGGTTCCCGGCGGCCTATGGCTCGGGCAGCGGCGCCACGGGACTCGTCTTCTCCGGAATCGTGCTCAACGCCGCATTCTTCGGCTTGGGTCGCGGCCTCTTTGAATGGCTTCCTCACAAGGGCTTCTGGGCGATGAGTGCGGCGGGCATCATTGTCCTTGCCGGTGTTGTGAGCGCGATTCTTGCTATCTTCAACGCCTTCCAGGAAGAGGACTGGCGTCGCATGTTGAGCCTGTCCTCCGCGGAAAATGCCTGTGTGGCCGTCGCGGTACTCGGTGCATCGTGGCTCTTCCTGGCTTGCGGCTTGCCTGAGCAGGCGGCACTCGCCTGGATCGTCTGCCTGCTCCACCTTGCCGGGCACAGCCTCGCCAAAGGTACCCTGTTCCTGACTGCCGATGGAGTCCGCTCTGTAACAGGCAGCTACGCGATCCGTCAGACAGGGCTGCTCCGAAACAACTCCGCAGTTTTCGGCATCGGCGCCCTGTTCGCCGCCATGAGCCTTGCCGCGCTACCGCCGCAAGCTGGCTTTGTCAGCGAGTGGTATGTCTTCCAAAGCTTGTTTCACGGGATGCAGGTCAACGTGCTTGCGGCTCGGCTCACAATTGCAATCGCCGCTGCGGGACTGGCGCTGGTCGCCGCCGTAGCCCTGGCAACCTTCGCTAAACTCTATGGAGTCGGCCTTCTCGGCGACCATCATGTACACACGCGGCATTTCTCGGCCGGGCGAAGCATCGGCATCTTCCTGCTCGGCGGCTTTGTCCTCGCCCTCGCCGTCGGAATGCCTTGGGCTGTTCACGCTCTGGGGTCAGGAAGCACGGCACTCTTTGGACTCGACGCTACAGCCGACATGCAAAGCGGCTGGCTGCTGGTTCCCCTGAGCAACAAGTTTGCTTTTATCTCACCTACGAAAATGATCATCGCCGGACCTCTCCTGGCGCTGCTGCCTGTGGCTCTGTTCCTTTTCAGTCGGCGCTCTTTCCAGTTCCGCCGCGTGCCGGTTTGGTCCGGCGGTCGTCGCGAGGACGCGCGCCGAATTGCCACGACTTCGCTGGCCTTCTCCAACGCCTTGCGCACGTTCTATGGATTCATCTATGGCCCCACGCACAACCTGGAGCGCGAATACGATCACGGTCCCTATTTCGTGAAGCGCCTCATCTTCAATCAGGAAGTCGCGCCCATCTTCGGGCCAGGACTCTTCCGCCCATTGGCCCGAGCCGTCCGCAAACTTGCAGAAGCGGTCAGCAAACTCCAGTCTGGCTACCTCAATCTCTACAATGCACTCATCGGGATGCTTCTGGTTCTGATTCTCGCGCTGGCGCTCTTTTATCGGTAGCAGGAATGACCCTCCCGATGGGCCTCGAAATATCAGGCACAGCAGTTCTGAGATAAGCCTCGGCGAGATCCGGATACGGCCGCAGCCACCGGTTCAGGTCGATTAGATGACTGCCCTCCAATGCCGCACGCAATTGCGGGTTATTCAATCCGCGACGAAGAATGGCTTTCACGACCAAGTCCTGGTCACCCATTTCGAAGCAGACTCTGAACGCTCCTTCGTTGACGACGCGATCACGCAGAATATTGCAGATCGCGTAGCGGACGCGGTGTCGGGTCGCTCCGTCCTCATACATCCGAGAGAGATAAATCGCTGCCTTCCTCGGTCTGCCCAAAGACAATGCGGTATAAATCCTCGCCGAAGCTGGTAGGCAGGGGCGCAGCTTCCACAAGTCGAAACGTACGTTCACCGCCGACGAGGCGCTCTGCGCGGAGAAAAAGAGCTTTCGCAGGTTCTTCCGCGTGAAAGCTCGCCGCGAGGTCAAACAGATGCGTTACGTAGAAGACCCTGATTCCCGCGGTAAGGAGTGCCCGCACAATCTGCCTGCCAATCTCAGAGCCTTCCCGTTCGTTGGTTGACGCAAATGATTCGTTGAGGAGTACGAGCGAGTTTGGTGTCAGAAGACTCACGATCGCGCTCATCCGTGCCAACTCCTCGTCGAGCTTGCCGCTCTTCATCGCCGCGTCTTCTTCGCGCTTGAAGTGGCTGAACACGCCATCGCACAGGCCGGCGCGATAGGCATCGGCCGGCACAAACATCCCGCACTGCATCATGACCTGCGCCAGCCCGAGTGCGCGAAGCAAAGTGGACTTGCCGCCGCGGTTTGCACCGGTCATCAGCAATAGCTGCTTCCCGTCTGCAGCAATATCATTCGGGACAACGCCCCCTCTCATGCTCAGCGCAAGCGACGGATCATAGAGTCCATGACCGGACAAAGCAGCTCCGTTCGGACCAGCGATTTGCGGAATGCAGACGCCTTCTCCCACGGCCGTCAGTTGATCGCGGAGATTGAGACATCCCACATAGAACCCGAGCTCCAGTCGCAGCATTTTGAAAAAATCCAGAATGTGATCCGTCGATTGAGCCAGAGCCGCGGCGACGGGCGCGATACCTTCGCTCTTCAGTTCGCCCAAGGCGTTGAATCCGGCTTCATCGCGCTCGGCAATTTCATACGTGAACCCGTCGGAATCCTTGCTGAAGCGCCCGATCCAATCCTGCAGCCGCGCCAGCCAGCCTTCTCTTGCCTCGGGCGGCTTGCGCAGAATGTAATGTGTGCCCTTATTCCCCTGCCCCAGTTCAGCGCTCATCAGAAGGCCTCCCGGAAAAGCCAGCCGCTCCAGGTGGTCCCTAACGCGGCCGAGGTAGACGTCATTGAGTTCGCTTTGCAACATCGAAAAGAAACGGCGGAATCCCTTTGACTGGAATCCTGGTAGTTGTCCATCCGCGACCTGCCGCAGGCGGGTCAACATATCCGCAAAGATCTCCAGCACTTCGACCGCACGATGCAACAGCTCATTCGGGTATTTCGTTGTCATCCAGCCCCATACGCGCTTCTCGCGTTCAATGGCTTCGACGGCGAGAGCGTAAAGCTGACGAACGACATCCGGATGCGCCATAGCATCAGAGAGAATCTGTTGCCGGTAGAGAATCGCAGCGGGGTCCTTGAGAGAGCTCAGCACGGTCTGCCGACCAACTTCCCGCAGGAAGAGGTCGCCCGCAGACATGGTGTCCAGCAACAGATCCATGCCTAGGTCCTGCACCAGGTCGTCAGCATTCGGAGGCAATACTGCGCTTGGGTCGAAGTCTTGCTCCTCATGCATCAGCCAGGCGTTCATGACGGCTGCCTCGCCGTGTTTTCGACGATCCGTTTCTTCACGGCGTCCTCGGTGAGGCGGTACTTTTCAGCGATTGCCATCGCATAGGCCAGACCATCCGCCGGTTTGCGCAGGATCCTGAATGTTCGCTGCGAAGGATCTTCTCGATCAACCTCGCCAACCATGCTGACGGTACTGGCGCTCATGGATACCAACTCATCAAGAAAGGTGACGGACACGCAGATCATGTCCATCTGCACGATGCGCATCATGACTTCCCGGCTCAGGAAGAGAGCATCCTTCAGGGTTGTGGAGAGGAAGCTCTCGTTCATAATCAGGACGCTCTCCGGGGTCGCCAATTCCAAAATGTGGCGAATCCGAAGCAACTCGTCTCCCAGCTTGCCAGTGAGATTTCCGATCTCTTCTTCCTTCTCAAAGTGCGTGAAGACCTGATCGGCGAGGAACAACCGCGCCCCCCTCGCCGGTACCGGGCAGCCCAGTCCCGCGAGATAGTGCAGCTGGCCGATCATCCGGGCAAAGGTCGTCTTGCCGCCCTGGTTCGGGCCTGTCACAACGAGAATTCGCTCCTCGCCCGCCAAGGAGAAGTCATTTGTGACGACGCGCTTTCCAC